>JFJP01012352.1_pt1 | contig 11820 bp, 10 predicted proteins | sample 431651 | NCBI WGS metagenome assembly JFJP01 (sample SAMN02602958, study PRJNA72255) | Microbial mat metagenome, whole genome shotgun sequencing project. | biome: fresh water; feature: sink hole; material: water; isolation source: purple microbial (photo- and chemosynthetic) mats found in... | reverse complement strand
TGATGAGGTGATGGGACAGTTGTCATCCGAGTTTGCCATCCCCGTCGAAGATTTGCGCGGAAGTAAACTGCAACTCAGTCAACCCGCCGAAGCAGGCTGGCATTTCTATGCCGATGATAAAGATTCAAAAACCGCTGCATCGCTGGTATCCGCATGGGCTGAGGCTTTTGTTACCAAAACACAGGCGGAAATAAAAGCGGGCAATATCAACGAGTTTGTCAAATTGGAAGCCACTCAAACCAAGAATCTTTCCAAAGAACGCCGCATTCCACTCAGCGGATATTTGCTCGCGGGGTCAATTGGTTTTCTAACGCTTGCTGTCCTTGCTGTGTTGTTTGTTAAAAAACCCAATCCCGAAGGGATGACAGGATTGTAGAAAATACGCACGAAAGACAAAATCCCGAAGGGATGACACGGTACTTGGAAAATCATGACACCCCTTCGGGGTTATCCGACCTGTTTTTCAAACATCTATAATCATTCCACTCCGAAGGAGTGGTTTTGTAAAAAACATGAAAAATTCAGCGCTCTTTTTGGTAAAAGATTTTCAAAGACTTTCCCGCATCCTTTGGGGTGCGACTTTGCTTGCTTTGCCTGTGACCAGTTTTCGCTGGTTCCCATTTGTCGGCGAAGGCACATTTGTCCGCCCGCTGGCGTTGTATCCGCTGGCGTTGTTGATTCCGCTGTTGTTGATTCAATGGCTGCGCGGCAAAACCAAACTCAATTGGGCGGGCGCGTTGATTCCGCTCGGGGCGTTGGTCTTGTTCATTTTCGCAGTGACCAGTTTTGGGACGTTGATTGATCCGATTCCCCTGCGCGGACAAACTTATTCGGGACGTTCCATCCGCGCGCTGGTGACTCTTTTCATAGGCATCGCCTTCTTTGTCTCCGCCGTGTGGATGAACAAAGACGAAGACGATTTTCGTTTCACCGTCCGCTGGCTGTTGGCAGGCTTGTGCCTTGACCTTGCCTGGAGCGGACTGCAAGCTGTCACTTTTTACACGGGCTTGCTCAACAAGGCAATGGTCACGCATTGGCAACTCGCGTTTTCCATGCGCGAACTTGTCCGCACGAATCGCATCTCTGGGTTGGCGTATGAACCCGCCTGGCTTGCGGGGCAACTCGCCACGACCTTCATTCCGTTTTTATTCGCCGCCGTGCTGACCAATTTCCGCATCTCGCGTTTCAAGTGGCTGGAGCCTGTTTTGCTGGCATTGTCTTTGCTTGTCGTTTTAGCAACCTACTCACGCGGCGGATTGCTCACCGTTGTTGCGGCGGCTGGCTTGACCTTTTTATTCTTCGGGCGTGACCTCATCCGCTCCACGTGGACTTGGTTCTTCAGCGGTTTTCGCGGACGCATCTTCGATGTTTTGTTCCGCGTCGGCATGGTCGTTGCCGTGCTGGGCGTGTTCGCGGGCGCGTTCTTTTTTCTCAGCCAGAAAAATTTCTTCCGCCGTTTATGGGAAACAGACGCGCAAACTTTGAGCGAATACATGGTGGATATCAACGCGGGCGCGCGCGGAGCATACTCCGCCGGTGCGTTGGCGGCCTTCGAGGAATATCCGCTGACGGGTGTGGGGCTTGGCGCGAGCGGATTTTACATCTATCAAAACCTGCCCGATTGGGCGCTGACCACCGTGCCTGAAATTGCAAAACAAATGAATCCTGAAAACCGTTTGTATCCCAACCCAAAAAATTTGTACGTGCGCCTGCTGGCTGAGACGGGATTATTCGGTTTCTTTTTGTTCCTGGCTTTTCAGTTCCATATTCTTGGGGATATGTTAAACTTGCTCCGCCGCGAAGAACCTTGGGCGCGTTTTGCCGCTGTCGCCGGGGTGTTTGCGTGGCTGGCAATCGCATTTTATAATTTCACACAAGATTCACTGACAACACCAAACATCTGGCTTGTTTCAGGCATATTGGTTGGGCTTGCTGCAAAATCTTTCACAACATCTTCTGCAACGTCGGGAGACGTTGCACTCCAAAATAAATAAGGAAATCACATGATCGTTCTTTCTGTTGGTATGCCCCGCGCGGGTTCAGGCTGGCACTACAATCTCATCCACGACTTGATGGAAACAACGGGTTGCGCCGATGCGCGCGACATCCGCGAGCGGTACCGTTTGCAGAAAATTCTCACCGAAGTCAACTGCAATATTGGCGTGCTTTCCGCAAGGCGATTGGGATTGGTGATGCTCCCCGGACTGCTGAATACATTCGTCATCAAAGCCCACGCGGGACCGTCAACCACCTCGCGCCTTTTCTCGTCCCTGGGCTGGTTGCGCGTCACATACATTTACCGCGACCCGAGAGATGCCATGCTTTCGGCGTATGACTTCGGTCAACGCGCACTTACCAAAGGACGTCCCAACGCGTTTTCGCATCTCTCCGATTTCGACAAGAGCGTGGATTTTATGATGGAATATGTCCATATTTGGGAAAAATGGATGAAAGAAAAAAATGTGCTGATCGCACGTTACGAAGACCTGCTCACGAACTACGACGTAGAGTCTGCCAAGTTGGTGGATTATCTCAAAGTAAACCGAACCAATCCCAAAGTCCAGGCAGTGATCGAAAAATATCGCCCCGACGCCGCCGAAGGTCAACAGGGTCTGCATTTCTTCAAAGGCAAGATCGGGCGTTTCCGTGAATCCTACACTGAAGACCAGAAAGCGGTTTTAAAGGCGAAATTAGGCGCATATTTAACTCGCATGGGCTACGACGAATAAGGTGTAATCTGTTTGTAAGTTGTGTGAGTTGCCGTCTCTAAAAAATTTCGTTATGATAGGGAAATTATGCTGCGTAAATACGACACACCCTATATGGCTGACTGGTTTGCCATTTCGCTAAGATGGATTATGTTGGTCGGCTTGATTGTCTCGCTTGGGCTTGGGGACAAGTTGGAATTTGCCATATCCTGGCCGTTGGGATTTTTGATACTGTGGAACCTTGCAATGACGGCGATGGCGGGCTTAAATGTGCGCATGACCTACCATCGTCCCATCAGCATATTGGCTGATCTGGTTTTGACGGGGGCATTTTTTTGGATACAGGGCGGTCTGCGCGGACCGGCTGTTTGGACTGGGTTACTGCCGATCTTAACAGGCTCTATTTATTTTGAATTGCCGGGGGCAATGATCGCTTCGTTGGCTTTCTCAGTTTTGATGATTTTTACAGGCGCTCAATCAAATGGCGATTTGCCGCTTGCCTTGACCATTTCCATTACGATGGTTGTGTTGAGTGTTGTATTTGGGTTGCTTGGACGCCGTATGATTGCTCACATGCGAAAAAATCGCGCATTGTGGCAGGATACGGAGGAAAAGAAGGCCGCCATGCAGACCGAACGTATGCGCGCCATTTATGAGTTGACCACAACCCTTTCTTCCACGTTGAGTTATAAACGCGTGCTTGAATCAGCGTTGAACATGAGCGCGGCGGCCTTGAATCCAGACCCCGAGCAACTGCTCAACGATCCTCTGACGGGCGCGGTCATGTTGTTTAATGGCGGCAAATTGCGAATTGGCTCTGCGCGGCGTTTTACCAACGCAGACATGCGCGCAACATTTGACGCCGCAGAAGGCGTGCTCAAAAAGACGCTTGACGAAGGTGACCCAATTTTCTTCAAAGACGTTGGTTCAGACCCTGAACTTGGGTGTGTGGTTGGGCTGAGAAATTGCACAAGCGGATATTGCTTCCCGCTCCGCAGCGGGTTCAATGTGTATGGGGTGTTGTTGTTCGCCCACCCCAACCCTGAATATTTCACCCCAGACCGCCGCAACCTGCTGGACATTATTGGACGTCAGGCAGTGATTGCGATCCAAAATGCGCGGTTGTATCAGGACCTTGTCGAAGAAAAAGAACGCATGGTGGAAATTCACGAAGAAGCGCGCAAAAAACTGGCGCGTGATCTGCACGACGGTCCCACGCAATCTGTGGCGGCAATGGCAATGCGCCTCAATATTACGCGGCGCATGTTGGTGAAAGATGTGAAAGGCGCCACTGAAGAAATTGTAAAACTGGAAGAACTGGCGCACCGCACCACCAAGGAAATTCGCCACATGCTCTTCACCCTGCGCCCGCTGATCCTTGAATCACAGGGACTTCTCGCCGCTGTGCAAGCCATGTCAGATAAAATGATGGAAACGTACAGCCAAAAAGTTACCCTTAACATTGAAGAGCGGGTGACTACCCAACTGGAAATGGGCAAGCAGGGCGTCATTTTCTACATCATTGAAGAAGCGGTAAACAACGCCCGCAAACACGCCGCCGCTCCCGTCATTGCCGTGAATTTACGGCTGGTCGAAACCGGCATTGCCTTGCTGGAAATTATAGATAACGGTCTGGGCTTTGATGTAAAAGCCATGTCAGAATCATACGATAAACGCGCAAACAGCAGTCTCGGCATGGTCAATTTACGCGAACGCTCTGAACTTGTAAATGGACTGCTTCAGATCGACTCGGCGGTGGGCAAGGGTACAAAAGTGCAGGTTTACATTCCCCTCACTGAAGACGCCGCCGACCGGCTTCATCACCCCCGTTAATAAAAATGCCAACCACAACTGAATTATATTATTTTGCCCACGAGGCAGAAGAACAAATCAATAACCGCCCGCCCATCATCCTTATTCATGGCGCGGGCGGCACGCATTTATCCTGGCCTCCGCAAATCCGCCGTCTGGCGGATGAAAAAATTTACGCGCTTGACCTGCCCGGTCATGGAAAATCTGCGGGCGCAGGCAAGCAATCAGTTGATGAATATGCCGAAGACGTACTCACATTCATGCAGGAATTAAAGATCAACGCGGCCGTCTTCGTGGGACATTCCATGGGCAGCGCGGTTGCGCTTACCCTTGCGTTGAAATACCCCAAACAGGTGTTGGGTTTGGGCTTGCTTGGTTCCGGCGCAAAGTTGCGCGTCGCGCCCATTCTTTTGGAGACCGTGGGAAATTCAAACACGTTTGAATCCGCTGTGGACATGATCAACGAGAAGTGTTTTGGATCGGAATCTGCCCCCAACTTAGTTGAACTTTCACGCCGAACCATGCTGGAGATTCGTCCGCCGGTTTTGCTTGGCGACTTTATGGCTTGCAACGAATTTGACGCAACCAGTCAGTTGGAAAAAATAAACATCCCCACCCTTATTATTTGCGGCGCAGAAGACAAAATGACGCCTGTAAAATTTTCAGAGTCATTGCGCGATGGCATTGCCAACTCACAATTGCATATTTTGGAAAATGCCGGTCACATGGTCATGCTCGAACAGACCGATGCCGTTGCAGAGTTGTTAAAACAATTTATTGATGGAATTCCGTTTAAAGTGAAAAAGCCGAGGAAGAAACGAATCAAACCTGTTGAGGTGGTTGATCCTGTTTCGTTGGCATGATTCACCCGATGGAAATTTTCTTCAAAATAGGAATTGCATTCATTACCGCTTTTGCCCGATGGCTGAGGCGGTTTTTTTCGTCCATTTCCAACTCTGCCATTGTTTTGTTCAATTCAGGAAGTAAAAAGATGGGATCGTAACCAAAGCCGCCTGTGCCGCGTTCTTCGGGAATGATCTCGCCGTAGCAGTTGCCATCCACGATTTGGACATCTTCTTCGGGAATTGCAATCGCAATCGTGGCGTGGAAGTGCGCTGTCCACGGGCGTGGTTTGTCCTTGAGATTCTCAACCATGTAGGCGCGGCGGTCGGCATCACTTGCGCCGGGCTTGGGGTGGTAGCGGGCGGAATATAAACCGGGCGCACCGTCGAGGGCATCCACTTCGAGTCCGGAGTCGTCGGCAAGTGATATTAATCCGCTGGCTTGGGCAAAGGCGATGGCTTTCTTGGCTGCGTTTTCGGAATAGGTCGCGCCGTCTTCTTCCACTTCAAGGTTAAGGTTGATCTCGGCTGGCGTGACAAGTTCAAAGCCAGTATCTTTGAGAAGGTCTTGCAGTTCCTTCACTTTGCCTTTGTTATTGGTTGCGATCAGAAGTTTGTTTGTTATCATTTCTTGTCTCTCATTTCTTCCATTGCCCATTTCACATGTTCGCGGACAAGGGGTTCGTCGTCTTGTGCGGCTTGTTCGAGCAGGGACTGGTGGTCTTCGTTTCTGTTGTTTCCAATTGCAACTGCGAGGTTGCGTAAATATCCACGCCGTTTGGCGCGTTTGATGGGACTTTTCTTGAAGCGTTGATTAAACTCAACGGATGACAGGATCAGGTCTGAGGTTTCGCCTTGTGCGAGCGGCTCAAAGGCGGAATCGGATGGGGCTGAGAATCGATTCCACGGGCAGACCATCTGGCAGATGTCGCATCCAAAAATCCAATTCCCCATGTGGGCGCGCAGTTCTTCGGGAATTTGATCCTTGTTTTCGATGGTGAGGTACGAGATGCAGCGGCGGGCGTCGAGTGTGTGGTCGGGGAGGATGGCTTGCGTGGGGCAGGCGCTGATACAGCGGGTGCAGGTTCCGCAATGGTCGGTGATGAGGGCGTCGTCGGGTTCGAGTTCGATGCCGAGCAGAATTTCAGCCAAAAAAAATGTGGAGCCTGCTTTGGGGTTGATCAGCATGGAGTTTTTGCCGATCCAGCCGAGACCCGCGCGTTGGGCGAGTTCGCGTTCGAGGATGGGTCCCGTGTCGGTGTAATATCGGTTGGGGATTTCATGCCCGACTTGCTCTTTGATGAATTCGACAATTTGTTTTAAGCGCGGCGGGACGATGTCGTGGTAGTCGTCGCCAAGAGCGTAAGAGGCGATGCGAAAGGTCGAAGGGCGAAGGTCGAAAGTCAAAGGCTGGTAGGGCAGCGCCAAAACAAGGATGGATTTACATTCGGGGAGGATTTGTTTGGGGTCGGCGCGGCGGGTGCGGCTACGTTCTTCGGCAAGATAATTCATCGCGCCGTGCTTGCCGTCTGCGATCCAGTTTTCAAAAGCGGAATAATGTGCTGGCGGCTGACAAGAAGTAACGCCAGCCAGGACGAATCCCAGCTGGCGCGTTTTGTCTTTGATGGCTTGTTTGAGATTAGTCAACTTTTATTTGACGACGATTTTTACAAAGATGGCCTTGCCGAATGGAACTCCGAGAGCGTTTGCCATTTGCCAGGCGCTGGTGTATTCGCCAACTGCGGCGGGCGCTTTGAAGTTGACAGAGACGTCAACTTCCTGTCCGACCTCAACCAAAGTGGCAAGCGGTACAGGTTCACCGGTCATCTTGTCGGCGTAACCGGCATAGATCAATCCGTAGCCGGCGCCCCAGGCGCAAATGCCGGTATTTTTGATCTTCCAGGTTTTGACGAAATCCTGTCCGGGGGTCATTTGTGCGCCGTCGAGAATGGTGACGTCTACGGTGGCGGGGTCAAATGAGAAGTTGTCGCATAATTCGCCGGGGGTGCCAAGCGCGATTTGCGTTGGGTCTGTGGCAAATGCCGGAGTTGGGGTTTCTGTTGGCGTCGGTTCTGGGGTTGCTGTTTCTGTGGGGGGCAATGGCGTTGGAGTGAAGGCTGCGGCGGTCAGTGTAAATTCAGCAACGACGGTATATGCTGCCGATGTGCGAACGGCAAGCACATCGGGGGTGGGCACAATGGGTGTGGCGGGAGCGCAGGCGGCAAGTAGTAAAGTTGCCATGACTGCAAATGTGATGAATTTTAGTTTCATTGATCCTCTCTTGATTTATTATCTGTCAGTAGTCAATTCAAGCCTTGTCGGTTTAATCGTCAGAGGTTGCTTTTTCGATCACATATTTAACGAATACCAGAGAGCCAAAGTAATTGCCTCCGTCGTCTCGTAATTTCCAACTTCCTATGTGTTCTCCGGGGATATGGCTGGCTTTTAATTTTATGGTAAAGGTTATGCTTTTTCCTGGCGGGGTAAAGTCAATTGCTTTTCGCAGGAGGATATCGTAGCCTTGGAAATCAGGCGATGAAAACCCGGGTTGAAACACGAAGGCATAGCCTTCATCCCATGTGCAGGAGCCTGTGTTCAAGAAAGCAAAGTTTTTTTCGTACCAACGACTTGCCGCGATGACCTCTCCATCATACGGTCTGCTTTCGGCTGTCAGTACACCGTCGTTACAGCCGTTCTTTGTGGTAATTGTAGGCACAACGCCTGCCACGGTCGGCACGGACGGCAATGCCAGCGGAGTTAATCCAGCCAGCGGTGTGTTGAAAGGAAAAGGCGTGTCAACGGCAGCGCCGCCGCCTACGACCGCGAAGGTGGGAGGAGCCGAGAGCGTGACCGTTGGCGCCATTGTGTTGGTGGGCATGGGTGTTGGGGAACTGGCAAGCGCAACCTGAGTTAAAACCTGGTTAAAGGCCTGTGTTTGGATGGAACCGACGTCCATCGTGGGCGCAGGTGTGGCGCCCAAATTGCACGAACTTAAAATGATGGCCAACATTGTGTAGACTACCAGCCATTGTAATTTGCGAAATTTCATATTTATGAACCTCCAAAAATGGTGACTTGTTACTTACTCAGTCCTTTATTTTCTTTTTTCAAGCGCTGACCTGACAGGGTTTAATTTAGGCTCTTGATCTGAGTAATTCTATTAACTTTATTATAACGCACCTACGGCACGGGGGTATTGGTCGCTGTTGGGGTGGGTGTGGGGGTGGCGGTGGGCGTAAAAGTAGGCGTAAAAGTAAATGTGGGGGTTGGCGTTGATGTGGGCGTTGGGCTGGCGGGCGCAGTTCCCTGGCGAAGAATATGCGGATTGAGCCAGAGGGCGTTATCGCCTTTTTGCGCGCCATTTGCGTCCACCACCAGGATAAATTTCAACGTTTCACCGGCCAGCGCGCTTAAATCCAGGTCAACGGAATAATAGTTGCCTTCATATATTTCATGCCAGCTTGACAGCGTCTTGACTTGCCCGTTATTCTTGTAATCGAGTCGAAAGACCACATCACATTTTTTTGAGTCGTACTGGCAATTCACAATTGCGCGGAAGCGGTCGCCTGACTGAATTGTGATGGCCGGGTATTGTCCGCTGATCGCGCCGTTGCGCGAACCCTGCGGCACGGTGAGCAAGCCAGGCTGGTTTTCTGTCACGCCGTTTTCCATGATGGGTGCATTTAATTTTATAACAAAACCATTTGCGTCGCCGCCCGTCCCCGGACAGGGAAGCGGACCATTGTTGTTTTCCCAGTTTGCGGCGCAGTAGTTTTCTGCGAAATTGTATGCGACGTAGGACTCGCCGAGCACCTTCACATCCACCCAAAAGGCGGTGTCAGCCTGCGCGCCGAACCCAAACAACACGCCAGACGCATTCCGCAATTTCCAGTAGCCGCGATAATTCCCCTCCTTGCCGGGCGCGCTCAGTGTGACGGGTATTTCAATGCTTTCGCCAGGGTTGACATTTTTGCTGAGCGCAACGGCTGAAGGTCCGCTCATGAGATCTCCGCTGGTAAAAACGAGCGCGTAAGATGGAGTCCACGAACAGGTTCCGATGTTTTTGATGCGCCAGATTTTGACAAAATTATGATTGCGCGTGACGAAAGCGCCATCGGGATAAGTTACATCGCCGAGGAAATCTATCGCATCACATCTGGAAACCGGGGCTGGTGTCTGCGAAATGGGCATGGTCGTCGCTGAGGGTTCCAGTCCGCTGGCGGTTGGCACGGGCAAACCTGGGGTGACGGTAAAGCCTGTTGGTGTGCCACCCGCTTCCAGCGTTAGGGCTGAGGCGGTGTAGATTCCATTTAAGGTGGCAAATGTATCGGGTGTCACTGAACTCGCTGACATGTTACAAGCCAGTTGTGTGATCGTTATTAATACAACAAACAGCGCGATTGGGGATTTTTTTGTGGACATGGTCTTCTCCGGAGTGTAGTTTTCCAAAGATTAAAGACGAATTGGATGTGTAAATGGTTCCATCAAAAAGAAGCCGGTTTTCGCCGGCTTCTTTTTGATATTAAAACCGCAGAGTATTTAACCTCCGCAGGTCTTGGTAAATTCAACTTGGGGATATTGTTTGGCTACAGGATATACAGTTACAAATGCCATCCAGCGTGTGCCTGTGTTGGTTGCAATGTGAAGTTTCCATTCATGTGACAGGGTTGTGGTGGTAGCCGATTCTATTTTTATTGTTTTTTGGCTTGAATTATTTCCATCGCTCTGCGCCCAATAATAGGTCAATTCCACCGGACCGCTGGTTTTGATGGTTGCGTACACAATGTAATTAATATTCGCCGGACAGCCTGTAGGCGGGTCTTGTACCAGTTTATAGTCAACGCCTGTGACGGCATAATTGGGCGTGGATGAGGACGAGACTGCAATCTCTGCGTAGAACGGTGTGTTGTACTGTCCCACGCCAAATTTTATGTTGTCAGGTGTTTGGAGCATCCATTTGGATGTGTAGGTTGCTGCGTCTGTTGGCGCAGTCATTAAGAGTGAAATGGGCAGTGTTTGATCGGGCGCTACAATTTGGGGCAGGTTGTACACATACGAGCCGCCCAACAGGTTGCCATCCCAAAAGACGATCTTGTAGGTGGTATCCCAGACACAGGTACTTGTATTTTTGATTTCCCAGGTTTTTGTAAATTTCTCTCCAGGTTTGAAGATGGTGCCGTCTGGAATGGTTTCACTAATCAGGCTGGCGCTGGCGCATTGCGATTTTGGTGTGTTGGCTGGCAGGGTGGGAGAGGCAATTGACGCAAGCGGTGTGAGCGTTGGTGAGAACAGCAATGGCGTTTGAGTGCTGACAGGTATTGGCATTGCAGGCGTGGATGTGCTTGCAATTGCATTTTGGGCGGCAACGGTTTCTGCCACGGCTGTTTGAATGGTGTTCAATTCCTGTGTGGCTTGCGCTGCGTTGTTCGCTCCGCAGGCTGTGATGAGCAAAGATGACGTTACGATTGTGGATAAGAGGGTGTATTTTATTGTTTTAAACATTTTTTCCTTTCTTCATGTGACGATTATTATACTGTTAAACAGAAACGCCCGGTTTCCCGGGCGTTCTGATTTATGATTGAAAACTGATTATGGGCAAATGAAAGACGCGCGTCCAAACTGTTGATTATTTGGAGTGTCAATGTAAATATCAAACCAGTTTGTGCCGGTGGCTGTTGTAACCCACGAAATGCTGGTTGATTGAGTGCCTGCTGCGGCGAAATTGAGCGCGGGCGGAACAGGCGGTGTTGCCCCATCGCTTCTGATCCAGTGGAATGTGACTGCTCCGGGTCCGTTGGTTGTGATGTTGGCTGTGGCTGTAAAGCCTGTGCCTCCGCAACCGCCGATATTTGTAAAGGTAACGCTGGTCACAGCAAAGATTGGAGCGGATGTATTTGTAGCGGTTGCTGTGGCTGCGACGGTGGATGTGACCGCATTTTGTACTTTAATATCCACATAAAAGGATTTGCCCTGATAGCCGTTGACAATTGGCACGAGCACGCTGCCATTCGTGTTGATGCGCCAATAACTGCGATACGTTCCCGCGCCGGCTGGCGCAGTCAGGTTGACTTCAAGATCGACTTCCTGTCCCGGATTGAGCGTGCTGATTGCTTTTGATGCGGGTCCGCCCATTGCGTCGCCGCTGTCAAATACCAGTGAAAAGCCTGTCCAGGCGCATGATCCAATATTCTTCACGCGCCATTTTTTTGTGAACGCCTGGTTGGGAGTCATGATTGTGCCGTCGGGAACTGTTACGTCTGTGACGAATTGCGCCACATTGCAATTGGATGTTGCGGTGGCGGCCGGTGTATTGCTTGAAATGGGCAGGGGAATTGGCGTCAGCGTTGCGGGCATGGGCAACGGTGTGAAACTCGGCGTAGCCCCGCTTACAGCGGGCGTGGCGCTTAGCAAGACTTCCAATGTTTGCGCGGCAAGGGTGCTGGCTGCTTCTTCAACAG
>JFJP01040139.1_pt1 | contig 11821 bp, 8 predicted proteins | sample 431651 | NCBI WGS metagenome assembly JFJP01 (sample SAMN02602958, study PRJNA72255) | Microbial mat metagenome, whole genome shotgun sequencing project. | biome: fresh water; feature: sink hole; material: water; isolation source: purple microbial (photo- and chemosynthetic) mats found in... | reverse complement strand
TCTTTGAGGAGAAAGAAAATGAAATTTGAAAAAGGCAAAGAGTATAGAACAGTTGGTGGAGAAACCGTATTTCCTGTAGTTGATTGGAGGGATCACAGGTGCGAAAACGACTTCCCTTTAGAAGGAATCATAGTCAGAAACGGCAAGGGCATCCGATATGCCTGGTCGATATCAGGAGAAGTTGTTAGGGGATCCCGCACACTGTACGATCTCTACCCTAGACAATGGAAGTATATCCAATTTGCATTTGTTTACTGGTCTGCCGTGGGAGAAGTAAGCGGATTGCACACATACAGAACTCGGGAGGGGGCAGAAATTGATCGCAAAAAGTTTGTGCTACACGGCAAAACGGTTTCGCAAATAATGGAATGCGTCTTTGAGGAGCAAGAAAATGAAATTTGAAATAGGTAAAGAATACAAGACGCGTGATGGAAGAAAGGCAGGGATTTATTGTGATTTGTCTTCAACCCCTGACTACACCTATGAATACCCAGTAAAGGGGTATATTGAGTTTGGAAGTATAAGACAAGACGCGACCTGGACATCCGAAGGGAAATACTTTCAAACAGACGGGTATGATTCCTACAAGGATCTTGTCCTGCCTGTAAGGGAGTCCCAGCGCTATATCTTCCTGTCTTGGCGTAATGGCTTTGAGTCTACTTTTATCCACAGAACCCTAGAAAGTGCCAATACAGAGAGGGAGATTTGCAGGAAAGTTTATGATAAAGTGTCGTTCATCTTTCCTGTGGTATTTACAGAAGATTTAGGAGAGTAAGAAAATGATTGAGTTAAAAGTCAACGAACACGGCAAAATGCCTGAATACAAGACATGTGGCGCTGCAGCGGCTGATGTTTATTCCGCCAGCGATATCTGCATTCGTCCCGGCGACACTGAAAAGGTTAACACGGGCCTTTCCATTTGCACCGATAGAGTGCAGGCCACTGATGAACATCTCGAAATCCGCCCACGTTCTGGGTTGAGTGCGGCAGGAATCTTTGTCCCACTAGGCACCATAGATGCAGATTTCACTGGTGAGATATGTGTGACAATGTTCAATTCCACAGCTCGTAATCACATTATACGCAAGGGCGAGAGGGTTGCTCAGATTATGCTATGCACTCACGGAACGATAGATGGAACACTGCAAAGTAAAGCGGTGCGCCAAGGTGGTTGGGGCTCAACTGGGATGAATTAAATGGCTAGCGACGAGTTAAAACTGTTGGGCAAGCAAGCGGAAGTCGTTGACTTTCTGATCGACAGCAAGTGGGCGGTGGGCGCGGCAGAGACAGGCTCAGGCAAAACCGTTATGGCTCTTGAGGCGTTTAATCGTACAGGAAAAGCGCGCCTGCTTGTGATATGTCCTACGTTTCTCGTAAGGAACTGGGAGAAAGAAGCAAAGAAATGGTGTCCTAGCTTCGGAGTTCGTACCATATCTAGTCCGGGCAGTGTAGACAATATGTCACCACGTTCAATAGTAATCGTCGGATATTCTCGGCTGGCTCAGATCCATCCACCGCTGTGGGCGCAGGTCGATGCGGTTATTGCCGATGAATGCCAGTCGATTATCAACGCCGATAGCATGAGAAGCAAGTTGTTTATTGTCGGCATTACCAATGCCATGCCGGAATATGCTTGGTTCCTGAGCGCGACCCCGGCAAGAAACAATTCCGGCGAGCTTTACACTATAATGTATTTGATGGATTTATATCATAAGACTGGCATGAATCTTAAGTACAAAAGCCGCCACCGCTTCTGTGAGAACTTCTGTGACTTGCAGCGGAAGTTTGTGCATGGCCGAGAAGTCATAGAGTATTCTGGAGTACGGAACAAGCAAGAGTTGTTCGCCTACCAGAAAGCTTTAAAGTTCGTGCGCATCTCGATAAAAGATACAGGGTCTTTTGTTCCTGCTGTGCATGATGCGTTCTTCCAAAGCACCGCAGTGTTTAGCGGCGACAAGGCTTTAGAGCAAGCGTTTATGTTGTCTCGCCCAGTTATCTCGGAGAAGAGGGAATCGGCGCTGTGTAAAATCCCGGATACTGCAAGGTTGTTGCGAGATTTGCATGAAGTCTGTGGCGCTATTGTTGTGTTCTCAGACCATCCAGAGGTTGTAGTCGCTCTACAGAGAATGTTCCCTCTCAGGTCTGCGGCGATATTTGGCGGAACTTCCATGCTCAAGAGAAATGCGCTTGTCGAGGCTTTCCAAGCCCATCGGCTTGACTTTCTGTTCTGTACGATACGTTCCATGGGCGTGGGCGTGACGCTCACAGCGGCTTCGACGATAGTTTTCAGCGACCTTAGCTACGTCCCCGCCGACAACAAGCAAGCCCTTGCCCGTGTCGTGCGTATCGGCCAGCGCTTTGATGTGGTATGTTGGTATGTAGAGCGCGAAGGTATCGACTTCCGCATAGGAGATATTCTCAGGCGCAAAGCAAAAGACTTGAAAGATTCCGCAGGTGGTTTGACTTTTGACGATAATATTTTAGGAGAACCGAAACATGGTACAGAAACAAGTCCGAAAGCCCCAGCAATCAGTTCCAGTGGAAGCGCCCACAAGCGATCCGGGATCTGGAAATGACTCAACGCCTGCTGAATATCCCAGCGATGTGATTGCGCCAAGCGATAAATGCACAGCTCCCGGAACTTTGCCCACTCTTGATTGAAGGGAATCGCCGTGGTTGGCTTTACTTTGTTCGTCCCCATGAAGCCTGTCCCGAAAGCTCGTGCACGCGTCACGCACTCCGGGCACGCTTACACGCCAGCAACCACCGTTGCGGCAGAGAAGTTGATACGTGGATATTTTAAGCTGAAATACCCTGGATATGTTCCGCTGCAAGGAGTTCCGCTTGCGGTAGATGTTCTCGTCTTCTTTCTCCGTCCGAAATGTAGGAAGAAATTAGATGAGAAATATCATACGGTTAGGTCTGACGCCGACAATCTGTGCAAGCTACCATGCGATGCTTTAAACGGTATTGCATGGGTAGATGATTGCTTGATTGCTGAACTTTCCTGTAGTAAAATATACTGCGATGATGAAGAGAAGCAGGGCATTTTGATCCGATGCGAGGTGTTGAGCAATGGCGCAGACTAAAGAAGAGCGTAAGCAATTGATGCAGGCACTCTGTGTGCGCATGATTAACCGGATAGAAGAGTTAGGTGTAGCAGCCACTACTGAGCATGGATTTGTTTCATGCGTCGATGGTGCATACTTTGAGCTTCCTAAAAACCACTTACGCTGTATGTTGAAGGCAGACTTTAAAGACACAGCGCATAGCTTAAACAAGAGGGACTTTCGAGAAGTGGTAGACAGGACGCTACAGAGCTTGCAGGAAGTCGTTTGCGAGGAGGCGCAAAAGCCTTTCTCAGAACTTATCCGCACCGTCACGTTGCAATGAAGACAGCGTTTATCGCGAGACAAAGAGCGCGACAAGAAATACTTGTGTCCTTCACAGAGTTTTTTAATGCCCTGCCAGTCGGGGCGGTTCCACATACGTGGCTCCGTCCGCTTGGCAGGGATTTTTTGTATCGGATGTTCGAAGAGAACCGCCTGAGAATTTACCAAATTACTGCGGAAAAGCGCCGATAGACTATTTCACAGGCTTTTTAGCCTTGTCGCTGAGCTTCTTCTTGTACGCATCAATCCCGGATATAAGTTTGTCCGAATCTGAAACAGAGATATCCTCAGGCAATACTTCCTCGACATCTCCAGTTACCATGCCCACAGCGCTTTGGTTTTTCGATAGGCGCTTGGCATCTTCCAGCGTGATATTCTCACTCTCGACCATCATAGCCAGCCATGTGTCGAAGTCAGACATTCTGCCAGTGTAGTATTTGTCCAAGCCCCAAGCCTGCATGTTTGCTTTAATCGGCTCCGCAAATGTTCCAGCTTTCGCGTCTGCTCTCGCAATGGTTGTGGTTTCAAAGGCGTTCTGCCAATAAGCTTCGCCCAAATCGAGATATGCTGGGATGGATACGAGCGGGTTTTTCATAAAGCCGCCGCCAAGTATTTTGAGAAAGGTCGAGTTGGCCACTGCGAGCTTGATATCTTCCAAGAGTTTCTCTGTTGCCTTCTGCCTATCAGCCTCAAGCCCTGCCGCATACCCTTCGATGTAGTAGCCGTCTGCTTTAGAAGAGTTCAGCTTCTCGGTATAGGCAGCCATGGCAGAGTAGTACTTCTCTGTTGCTGCTATAATCTTCCAAGGGGCTCGCACCATTGCACTTTCAGCAATTCCAAATAGTGTTGAGCCTCCAGCGCGGTCGCCTTCGAGGTTAATGCCCGCAAGGTCTGCAAGGATTTGCAGCGTTACATTGCCCTTCGATTGATACGCTCGTGATATAGTGCTTCCGAAGATAGCGGTTTCACTGGCTCCCGGCGATACCCCTGCCATAGCTCGCGCCATTTTCTCGTGGTGCAGCTCAAAGTTTTTCGTGCTGGTTTCACCTGCCAATTTAGCAACGCCCTCTTTCATAATCTCTGGAGATCCGTAGTCTGCCCCGTAGAGGAAAGCGGTAATTCCTGCAATTGAAAACAATGCGCTCAACATATGAATCGATGTGGTTGGCGGTATGTTTTTCGCGCTGCTTCCAAATAGCAGTTCTGAAAGTCTCGAAGGGTTTACCGTTCGCACTACGTCTACAAGCGCTTGGGTCTTTGCCGTGTAAAACATGGCGGCACCCGGAGCCATCCTACCATGGGTATTCATGAATATAGAGCCTCCGAATTTACCGAAGCGCCCCACCATGTGCTCGTGATATCCCAAGGTAAAGTCCAGCATTCCTTTCGTGTAAAGCGCTGGTGAGTCAGTGTTTTTCGCCGCTTGTAATATGGATGAAGCCATTTCAATATGGCGTATATTTGAGAGAGATCCGAATTCGGGCGCGATGCTGGTTTCAATCTGGTGCAGATTTAAGTTGCCATTTCTTGCTGCAGTTACAAGCGTTTCATACATGCGGGCACCCTCTCTGGCGTGGATGGTATTGTTCACATGCTCCATGTTTTCTTGTAATCTTGTGGATATTGCACCGGTTGTGTCGTCGAAAATATTTCCGATGCGCTGCGACCAGCCGCGTATTCCAGAGGTCTCGACTCCTCTCCCTGCATGGAGATTTGTCACAATATTTTGAATGCGCGATATGCCTGCGGGAGTTTTCAAGTTGCTTCCTACGAAGTGTCCCACTTCATCCGCTAGGGGGCTGTGCGAAAGTCTTTTAAGTCTTGCAGAAGTGTCGGCAAATATTCCACTAAGGAACCTTGGGACAAACTCGCCGTTGAATTTAGCCAGCCGCCACGCCATTACAACAGGAGATACTGCCCATGTTGTAGCGTTGCCACCTTTGAAGGTGTGCATCTGCATTACCTTTACATTCATACCAATGAAGTTTTTAGTTAGAGCCTTCACTGTCGAGAGTGAAGTAATTCCAGAGGAAGCGGTGGCTCTCAAGATAGGGTCGCCCAGTATGTACGCTGCATCAGATGCGAGTTTCCCTACAAGGCTCGTTCTTGGCGTGTACAGAATGCGTTTGAATGTGTCGGCTATGCCTGTATGGACTGCACCTGTTGACGCCTCTGCATAGCCTTCAACTGCAAGGTTTACCCACTTGGCTGCATCAGTAAATCCGATGCGGCTCATTAGCTCGCCCTTGTTTCTGAGCACCTGCTTTGCCGGGTCGGTTGCACCATATTGCAGAGAGTTTCCCACGTTGTCGAATAGCGATAATATAGGATTTGCCGTATCGTGGCGGGTCAAAGACTTCACGGCTTCTATCTGGCTCTCAATAGAGGAGTGGAAGAACTTATGGGATTGCTTGTCAGAACCGAAAAGTATTCCGCCGTTCTCCATGAATCCATTGGTTGCTCCGACGTATTCTTCCTTGTGTTTTGCGGTAAAGGCCAAGCTTCGGAACTCGATGGGCGCGTAGGTGATTCCTGCCGTAGTCGATTGCTCTTTCAATAGTTGATTCATTCGCCGCCATGCGCTGTATCGTACGGACTCTTGAAGCGCGTGCGCTTGAAATGCGTTGGCAAATTCTCTCGGCGCTAGGTGATCCAAGTCGCCAAATACCGATGTGAGATGGTCGGCAAGCGCCTCGATTGCAGGGAGCCTGCCGTTTTCCGGATTGGTCTTTGCTGCCATTTCTACAAGATGTCCATACTTAGGTACGATATCTTCTAGCGCAATTCCAGAAGTCGCGAGAAATTCATTCAGCCGTTGCGAAATTGTCGCGCCTCGATTGCCTGTGACGAAGACTTCATGAATCATTCGCCCATAGTTATCTTGAACATAAGTGGATGTCTTCTGGTCGAAGTGCCCTACGAAACCAGCAATGCCGTCAGAGCCGTTGAATACTTTCAAGATTTCAGAGGAATCTTTCCCGTTAAATCCTGCCTGTGCTGCACGAATATTGCCGTCATATATCCCTTCTAAGGATGCAAGGAGCTTCTTCGACTTCCCATAAAGCATGTCGGTAAAGTCTCGCGTGAAGATAAATCCTTCGTTGCGGCCTTGGCCAAATGCTTGGTTCAAGCGTTGAACGTCTACAGTATATCCCATCAAAGACCTGCGTGTGATTGCATCTTCCACAAGGGCGGCGGGCGTGTACCTCGAAATATCGCCAGCGACATGCGCTTTGCTTGCTTGGAAATGTTCCAGCAGGCTTGTCATTCTCTGTGTAAAAAAGCCCGTCTCGCCAAAGCGACAAGATGCGTCAAGGAAATATGCGGTAAGAAAGTCCCGGTCGAGCGCCTTGCCGTCGCCGAACATGTTGATAGCTTTCCAGCTTTCGTCCATTGTATCGAACCAAGTCTTATTGATTACTCGGTTCACGGCAATCTTGTTTCCTACTGCCGCCGCCACATCTATCGATCCATATTTGGCGACCATCTGCGGGTGGAGTCGAATGCGTGAAATTTCATCGCCGACAAGATATTGGAACGTGCGCAAAGCTTCTCCGCTTTCCATCCCTGCGGCTGTCGCAATGTCTACATATCCCGCAGACAATTGTTGCGCATAGTTCCTTGCCTGGGAGATGTGTACTTTGCTCGTAAGCCTTGCCGCTATGTCGGAACTTCTCCCGAGCATTCCTACCATTGCTGCGCTGTCGCCCGAAGATATGGCCGCAGCCACATCCGAAGTAAAGGCTTGCAGCATAGTGGCATCTTCATCCATAATCCGCCCAGCTACTTCAAGCATGTTCAAGAGTTTTAGCTGGTCTCCTGCAACATGTGGGCGCAACATATCCAGCGCCATATATGCAGTGGGTCTAAGCGAGGAACCCGTAGCGATAGCACTCTCAAAATTGGAAGACACCCAAGTGTCAAACATAGAGGCAAGTCTCGGGTTCGATTGCGCTGCGTCTCTTAACATTCCGAGATGTGGTTGCAGGCTTTGGCCACTTCCGACGATATCGCTGAGAGTATTTATGAGAGATGTGCCTTTTGCAATCACATCCTTGGAGACCTTCGCCCCATTTATCTCCATAGTTCTAGCGCCAGATACGACTCTCATGCCCGTATGGTCGATGGTATTCAAATCCATCAAGTGTGCGAAGGTCTTCTCTTGGTCGGAACGCAGCGCATTTTTCGCTCCGATAATCTTTTCTAGAGCCACTTGCTCGGGCGTGGTTCTCCCTAGGGCTTGGCTTTCTACTATTTCAGCTCGCAACTTCTTAAGCTTTAAATCCGAATATGAGCCAGAAACGCCGTCGTATCTATCTACAGCGTCTAGCAATTGTGCCATTCTGGCCTGTTCAGGATAGCGTGCAGTGTTGTTTGTAAGGTGGGTTTCCAGCGATGCGCGAGACGTTGCAATGTTTGCATGGTGCATGTCTACGTTGCCCGCAAGCTCGGCCAAGTCTTCCTGTATTTTCTCCCTGAGCGCCACATGTTCGCCCAGTGATGCGGAAAGCCCTCCGCTCTTTCCTTTGGTGTAGGTGTTCACAGCGCGTAGAAAGTCCGCGGACTCTGGAGATATTACGCCGTCCACCAAAGATGCGTTGTCGATATATCCTTGGAAGCGCTGTACTCGCAACTTGATGCGAGCATCCATAATTGAAGTTCTTCCAAGCTTGTTCTCAATGGCTGGAAGCTTTGAATGAAGCACGCTAAGCTCTGGGTTTGCATGGATGTGCTCAAGGAATTGCTTGCTGTCGCCATTCACGACATCATGGCCCATCATTGATATTTCTCTCTGGATGTCGGCACGCAGGGCGGGTTCGCCCTTGCTCATGGCTTCCGAGAAATGCCCTGCGGCATCGGGCGCATTCGCCTCTTCCCTTAAGACAGCGTCAATGGCTTCAAGGTTTCTTTGGCCATTCATATTCTTTGCAGCGCCACCGCGTTGCTGAATATATAAATCATCTTGTAGCTTGGCCGCTGCAGAATCGTCCTTCAATACATGGTCAATCATCTGGATTCTTGGCGTGGGATCGTCGGTATTTGTACTTGCGGCTTGGGAAATATGCCTTGCTGCAAGGTCGTCAGACACCGCTTTGTTGTACTTTGCAACACCCGCTTCCATATGTTCCGGTGCAAGGTTCGGGTGTGCCGCTTGTATTGCAGCGCGTGCTTCCGCTTCTGTGAGCGGAACTCCTCCCGCTGCTTTTGAAGCGCGTCTCGCTGCATCCATTGCGAGATTGGCGGGACGAGTTGCGCGAGCGATTCCTACGCCCGCGATAGGGGCGGAAATTATCCCGCCCAGCACAAGGCCTCCGGCGAGATTCTTCTCCTTGTCTGCCGCCAAATCGCCCAGTGCTTGTATAACTACAGGAGCTCCATGTTCTACAAGTTTGCCTGCCACCGCAGCGGTTCTAGGTGCAGCGGCAGCGACTTGCGCAAGTCTCGCAGACATGGCCGCTATTTTTGGCGAGCGTATGGCTGTCGCTCCAGCGGCTTCTAGAATCTTTGCGGCAATCTTCATTGCGCCCATTGCCGCAGGTGCAGCAACGCCCGTTCCCAAGGCAACTCCTGTTGCAGCACTTCCTAGGCCCATTGTGGCTGCCACTGGAGCAGAGACTATGGAAGATGCAAGCCCTGCAAGTCCTCCAAGTGAAGCGCTTCCTATGGATTCTCCGGATTCCTGCATCTTTTTCGACAGCCTTGCAAGCATGTCTTCGTGGAGCCTTTCGTTTACTGCTGCCTTGAACTCTTCTGGGGATTTATATTTGCGCGGGTCAATCTCCAAGCCTTTTAGTTCTGGAGCTTTGGCGTTCCATGCACCTTCTTTTGCCTTGTTTACCCCAGCGCCAATCAAAGCGCTTCCCGTTGCAGATATGTCTTGAAATGCTTCTTGGATTGGGTTGTATGCAATGCCTTCTGTTCCTGCAAGGCTGGCGATTGGCTCTTGTTTCTTCCAGAGTTGTGCAAGCGCTTCGTCGGTTAGGCGAGAATCTCCCGTAAGCGTTGTGTAATCGGAGGTTGGAATAAGGTGTGAGTCGATGAAAGGTTTGCTCGGGTCTCTTCCCGCTCCCAGCTTGGACATTCCTCGTAGTGCTAGCGTTGCACCACTTATAAATGTGGCGTTGTCTATAAAACTTCTTACGGGGCTAATCGCAGCATATTCGTCTTGTAGTTGCTTCTGCCCCGCTAAGAAGTTGGCGTGCTTTTCTTCTGGAGTATTTCCTGCAATATCATTTTCAGATACGAGATTCTCCAGTATTTTGGGTGCAAGCTTTCGTTGCATCTCCCTGCCACCATGCACATGTTGCAATCTATTTACATCAATATCTCTTTTACCTGTTGCGGGATTGAACGTTGCTTCTCCTGTCAAGCCTTTGTTCTCTCTGAATATTGCGCCAGAACTCCAAGGGCCTGTTGCAAATTTCTCTACCTCTTCTTGTGAAACTTTAGCGGGGTCTCTTTCAAGGTCAGGCCCAAAGAACTGGTTCTTGTTCTTGTTTATCTCCACAATTGCTTTGCGCTTTGCATCTTCCTCAGCGCGTAACATCTCTTGGAACTCGCCTTGTGACACGGAGACCTTGGTGTAGTTCGTCTGGTTTTTAGGTGCAGCTTCCAATTGTCCCACAGCTGTTTCCGTGGATATTTCCGGGTCGTTGTCGAGTGCAGGAGTTAGGGTAGCAGCGGGCGCGGGCGTTGCGAAGTCTAATACTTCGTTCATATTCCCATTGGCATCAAGAATAAACTTCGCCATTTATTTGCCCTCCACTACGGTATTGATGTTTTGGTACAGAGGGAATGGTTTCTTTCCACTCTTGTTGTACGCCGAGTAAAAAGCTTTTATTACACGAGGCGCGAGGTCTATTGGGATAACACTGTCGCTAAATTCATCGGAGCCGGGCTTTGCACACAAGAGCCTTCCCTTGGCAACTGAAATTCTTGTATAGCCAGAAAGCATCTCATTTAGTTCTGGAACATCTTGCACTTCGGTGATAGCTGGATTGAGTATTCTATGCTTTACAGCTCCGTTCTTGTCCTTGAACTCGAAAGCTGGGAGAATAGCGTTAGAGGGAGTAACGAAAGTTCCTACACCTGTTGCAACAAATCCATCACCAGCGTGTGGCATGTTCCCGGAGAGTGTTGCAAATTCTCCTCCGATAGGTTGTGCTCTGTATGTGTTTGCCTTCTGTATTGGCTGTGCGGGTTGTTGCTGAGCGGGCGTAGGTGTGGCGACTTGTTGCTGTTCGGGCGCAGCGGAAGGTGTAGCTTGTTGTACGGGTGCAGCAATAGGAGGAGCTAAAAACATTGCCGCTCTGTCGTCTGAACGCTCCCTCTCATTCTTATTCCCAGAAGCTGGCTCGAAGCTAGCAAGCTGTTGTGCCACATACTTATCAAGCGCAGGAATATCAGGGTTGGGTTTCGCAAGTTCCGATGAAATAGCTGCAAGGATTTTTCGGTTTTCGTTAGGGTTTTCGACGCTTCCGGGGCCACTGTGCCATGCTTGGTCAGAAAGTGCTAGACGTTTCAGCCCACCGTTTGACTCAAGATATTCTCCGACTTTTGGGTTGGCAGCAATAGCATCTTCTAGCGGCCCCATGTGTTTGTCATATTCATAATCAAATAGGTCTCTGCTCGCGGCGTTTGCAGCGCCTTCGTCACCAGCTTTTTTCGCTGCCATATACCTGTCGCGAAAACCTAGCTCCTTTTCTTCATCCATTACGACGGAGTTTAGCCACAGTGAGCTTTTGTTTACAGGATCTACTTTGAATAAATCAAAGCGTATCCCTTCTGGTTTTTCGATATATTGATAGAAGCTTCTCGCTCTTGACTCTATTGGTGTTAATTGCCCTGTGGCGGGATAAGCACCTTCTATCATCGCGGCATATTCAGGATTCCCGTCAGGCTTTCCTCCAGTAAGTGGGACAACAGGCCCTGCACCGCCTTGCTGCACAGGAGCAATTCCGCCTTGTTGTACTGGAGCAACGCCACCGGGTTGCGCTCCATTTGCGGCAGAGATTCCCTTGAACTCTGAGGGGAAAGGTTTCATTGTTTCCCACTTGCCCATGACTTTATCTGCACCTTCTGGCGTAGACATCATATCCAAGTCGCCGTAAAGTGTATTTGCGATGTAATCTCTTCGGGCCGAGATATTGGCCTCTTCGTTCTCTCCTCCAGCGGGAAACTTCTTAAATGCGTCTGCTGCAAGTGCATCCGCTGCAGCTTGGGTATATCCGAGTTGTTTTATATATCCAGATGTCGTAACAGGATCTCTCCCTGTATCTTTGGTTATTAGCTTTTTGGAGGATTCTATCAACTGCTTTCGCTTCTCTCCAAGCTGTTGCATCACGCTAGGATTATCAGAATAAACTCTGTTATTCGCTGGAGGTTTTCCAGTTCCTACGGCTTTGTTTGCGGAAAGGTTGAGCTTTTGT
>JFJP01005909.1_pt1 | contig 11822 bp, 9 predicted proteins | sample 431651 | NCBI WGS metagenome assembly JFJP01 (sample SAMN02602958, study PRJNA72255) | Microbial mat metagenome, whole genome shotgun sequencing project. | biome: fresh water; feature: sink hole; material: water; isolation source: purple microbial (photo- and chemosynthetic) mats found in... | reverse complement strand
TACCTGTACCGCCGTCAATCACGTCAGCAGAGGACAGCGTCAATTCTGTACCAACAATGGTGTCATTACCGCCGGTGGCGGTGGTGCCCAAAGAGCCAACCAGGCCAGGCATAGTGTCCGCACCAGTAGTGAGCGTGAAGGTTTGACCAACGTTGCCCCCGTTCACCAGATTTGCAGTGACAGCCGGAAGGGTTGCAATGACGGCATCGGCAGTTGCAGTGTCTGTGACACCCGCCAAGTAGGCTTTGGCAATTGCCAGGCCAGCGGCGCCGCTATATGCACTGATTTCAGTTGCCTCGTTGAGTGCGTCTGTAAATGCGGTGGAGGCGGCTACCTTGGCATCAATCACGGCCTTGTCTGAGGTAGTTTGTGCGCCCAGGTAAATCTGATAAGCGACGTTGGCGGGGGTGAGCGTACCTGCTTCCAGATGTCCGGCCCAAAACAATGCGCCCGGCACATCAATATTGGCTTCGGTACGACCCAACATGTTGATGTACAACATCTTGACGATGTCAAAGCTGGACTTGCCAGCTACCGTAGACTGGTATTCTGGAGAGGTGGACACCACTGCCAGCAGTTCTTCGATGTTGGTGCCAGTGTATTGCTGTGTCCAAAAGCCTAAGCCAACTGGATCAGCGGGGCGACTGAAATATGCCAGATAAACGGTTTGAACTTGCGCTACTGTTAATGCCATTTTGATTTCCTCAGTTAAAAAAAATGAGTGTCTTCTCTACTTGAAAACACCGTTTTACATATCCGACATTATTGTCATGGTCACACTCCACATGCCTGTGACACATGGCGATGATGCTAACACAGCCCAAATGGGGCTTTGGGCAAAATTTATCGGCTGTTTGTCACAAATTTGAATATGTACTTTTTTTGCAACAAAAAAACACTAGCTGGATGCCCTCAGGCTGTTTTTATTGACCGGTTTGGTTTTCTGCAGCAGCCAGCATGCGCGCCAGCGTGGCCTGCAGTGTGAAAACTTTGGGCGCCAGCGCATGCCGGGCCAGCAGGGCATTGAGGTGCGCGGGGTCGCCACACAGTTGGCGCACTTCGTTGGCACGCAGAAATGCCGGGTTGGTGTGCACCTGCGGGGTGTGCCCGGTGAGGGCCCGCAACAGGTCAAGCACAGCACGCAGCGCATACATCTGCCCGGTGCAGACGTTGTAGGTGTGCCCAGCCTGGCCATGCGTGAGCAAGTGCAGGTAGGCCTGGCAGACCATGGCCACGTCGTTGAACTCACGCTCGACGTCCAGGTTGCCCAGCTCGATGATGGGCGCGCGGTTGGCAAAATGGCTGACCAGCTTGGGTATCAGAAAGTCTTGCCGCTGGCCCGGGCCGGTGTAGTTAAAGGGCCGGGCGATGACGATGGACAGTGCCGGGGCGTAGTTGCGGGCCATGGCTTCCATGGCCATTTTGCTGGCTGCATAGTGGTTGGCAGGGGCTGGCGGCTGCGATTCTGATATGGGGGACACGGCGCTGTTGCCATATACATTGGCACTGCTGGCCAACAGCACCCGCGCTGGTGGGGTGGGCAAGGCTGCCAGTGCTGCCAGCAGGTGCGTGGTGCCGATGGTGTTGACCGCATAAAAGGCGGCGTCGTCGGCATGCCCGACAAAGGCCAGTCCGGCCAGGTGCACCACCGCGTCTGGCTGCAGCTGGGCTACCTCGGCGTGCAGCGTGCAGGCGTCGGTCAGGTTGGCTTGCAGGGCTAGCACCTGGTGCCCGGCCTGCCCTGCCGCCTGTGCAAAGTGCTGGCCTGTAAAACCGCTGGCACCGGTTAGTAATATCTTCAAAAGCTGAACCCCTGGGCCAGGCGGACCTGGTCAGCATGCACCATCATGTTGCACAGTTGCTCAAGGGTGGTGGTGGGCTCCCAGCCCAGTTTTTCGCGGGCTTTGCTGGCGTCGCCAATCAGCAGGTCGACCTCGGCGGGCCGGTAAAACTGGGGGTTGACCCGCATCACGACGCGACCCGTGGCGGTGTTGACCGCGGTTTCGGCTTCGGCGGCACCGCTAAAGGCCAGCTCTATGCCCACACCCCTGAAGGCCATGCTGACAAAGTCGCGCACAGACTCTGTGCGGTTGGTGGCCAGCACAAAGGTGTCGGGCTCTGGGGCTTGCAGCATGCGCCACATGCCTTCTACATAGTCTTTGGCGTAGCCCCAGTCGCGCCTGGCTTCGATGTTGCCAAGCTCCAGGCAGTCCAGCTCTCCCCGGCTGATTTGCGCGGCGGCGTGGGTGATTTTGCGGGTGACGAACTCTTGCCCGCGCAGGGGCGACTCGTGGTTGAACAAGATGCCGCTGCTGGCAAACAGGTTGTAGCTTTCGCGGTAGTTCACCGTCATCCAGTGGGCATAGAGCTTGGCTACGCCGTAGGGGCTGCGGGGGTAAAACGGTGTGGATTCGGTCTGCGGCACAGCTTGTACCTTGCCAAACATTTCAGAGGTGCTAGCCTGGTAAAAGCGGGTGTTGGGTTTGACCAGGCGCACCGCTTCGAGCAAGTTCAGGGCTCCCAGGCCGGTGATCTGGCCAGTGGTGTTGGGCTGCTGAAAACTGACACCCACAAAGCTCTGGGCGGCCAGGTTGTACAGCTCATCTGGCTGGGTGGTCTCGATCAGGCCGATGGTGGCACCCAGGTCGGTCAGGTCGTATTCCACCAGTTTCAAGCGGGGGTGCTTGTCAAGACCCAGCTCCTTGAGGCGCCAGAAGTTGACCGAGCTGGTGCGCCGGTAGGCCCCAAACACTTCGTAGCCCTTGCTTAGCAATAGCTCGCATAAGTAGGCACCGTCTTGCCCGGTAACACCGGTGACCAAGGCCGTGCGAGCTGTTTGAGGTGAGCTGTGTTTGTGTGATTTCATTTTTCATCCATGAATAATTTCATATAGGAGATGTGATACAGTGTCGCCTAGCTCCTATATGAAATTTTAACGTGCAGTTACGCATTCCCCTTACCGCCACACAGTCCCAAGTGCAGCGGCTCATTGAGCTGCAGGCGGTGTTTGCCCAGGCGTGCAACATGCTGACCGTGGTGGTGCAAAAAACCCGCATTTGGAACCGGGTGGCGCTGCACCACCTGGCTTATAAGGACTTGCGTGCGCAGTTTCCGACCATGGGCTCGCAAATGGCATGCAACGCCATTTACTCTGTGGCCCGCACTTGCCGGCTGCTGTTTCAGCACCCGGCCAGCCCTTTTAACCTGAGCAGCCGGGCCGACAAGCCGCTGCCGCTGGTGAAGTTTGACAACACCTGCCCGGTGTATTTTGACCGGCACACCCTGAGCCTGCGCCAGGGCCAGATTTCGATGCTGACGCTGGACGGGCGCATGCGCTTTCAGCTGGCGCTGCAACCTGAGGACGAGGCGTGTTTTCACACCCTCAAACTGCGTGAGGTGGTGTTGTCACGCACGGCGGCAGATGCCTTTGTACTGGTTTTTACATTGTCTGAGCCTGATGCGTCGAGCGAGCCGGCGCAGCCCGAGGGCGCAGATATTCCGCAATACCTTTTGATAGAGGAAACCCCCGATGCAACAAACCAACTTGTCTGAGCTGCACCTGGCGGTGTATGCACTGAAACCGTATTTGGTGCGGGCGGCCATTTTCAGCATGATTGCCAGCCTGCTGGTGCTGGCCCCGAGTGTGTACATGCTGGAGGTCTATGGCCGGGTGGTGGACAGCCGCAGCCACACCACGCTGGCGATGCTGACCATCATGGTGATCGTGGCCTATGTGGTGATGGAGGTGCTGGAATGGGCGCGCTCTGCGGTGCTGCGCGACGCTGCGCAGGCGCTGGACGACACGCTGACGAAGCGGATTTTTCACATTATTTTTGAGGCCAACCTCAAACGTGCGCCAGGCGGCACGGCGCAGCCCATGAACGACCTGAAAGCGCTGCGCGACTTTGTCCAGTCGCCATTTTTGGCGGCGGGCATGGAAGCGCCGGTGGCGCTGGTGTTTTTGGTGCTGATTTTTGCCATCAGCCCAGTGCTGGGCTGGTTTGCCCTGGCCGGAGCGATGGTGCAGACGCTGATTGGCTGGCTGAACGACCGCAGCACCCAGCCGCCGCTGCTGGAGGCCAACCGCAGTGCGATTGCCGCACAGCAGTACGCCGAGGGCACGCTGCGCAACGCCGAGGTGATTCACGCCATGGGCATGTTGCGCAACATTCAGGCCACCTGGCAAGACAAGCAGAGCGCGTTTTTGGGCTTGCAGGCCAAGGCGTCCAGCAGCGCTGGCGCGTATCAATCGGCTGGTAAGGTCTGGCAGCAGGTGATCTCATCAGGGCTGCTGGGGCTGGCTTGCTGGGCGATGCTGAACAATCAGCTCAATGGTGGTGGTGGCATGATGATTATTGCCTCGATTTTTGGCGGGCGCGTGCTGGCGCCGCTGGTGCAGCTGGTGTCGCAGTGGCAAATGTTTGTGAACACGCAGGCGTCGTGGGGGCGCTTGCTGCAGTTGTTGCAGGCGTTTGCGCCCAAAACGCAGGGCATGGCCCTGCCCGCACCCCGCGGGCAGCTGCTGGTAGAGAGCGTGGTGGCGGCCGCACCGGGCTCGCAGGTGCCGATCATCAAGGGGGTGGCGTTTGCGCTGCAAGCCGGTGAGGTGCTGGCGGTGGTGGGGCCATCGGCCTGCGGCAAGACCACACTGGCACGGCTGCTGGTGGGGCTTTGGCCTGCAGGCAGTGGCAAGGTGCGGCTTGACGGTGCCGACGTTTACACCTGGAACAAGGCCGAGCTGGGGCCCCATGTGGGTTACCTGCCGCAGGGCGTGGAAATTTTTGACGGCACCATTTTTGAAAACATTGCCCGCTTTAGCGATGCCACCAAGGCAGAAGTTGAAGAGGCCGCGCGTGCAGTGGGCCTGCATGAGCTGATAGAGGCCTTGCCACAGGGCTACGCCACGCCAGTGGGGCGTGGCGGCGTGCAGCTGTCTGGTGGGCAGCGCCAGCGTGTGGGCTTGGCACGGGCCTTGTTTGGCCGGCCGGCCTTTGTGGTGCTGGATGAGCCCAACTCCAGCCTGGACGATGCCGGGGACCAGGCTTTGGTGCAGGCGATTGCGCACTACAAGGCCATGGGCACGACGTTTGTGGTGATCACCCACCGCACCCATGTGCTGGCGGTGGCCGACAAGATGCTGGTGCTGCGCGATGGCACCAGCCAGGCCTTTGGGCCCACCAAAGAAGTCATTGCTGCCCTGAACAAGGCGGCCCAGGCCAGCGCCCCCGCAACCCCCCAAATTACCCGCACCTGACCATGAAGACCCATGTTGTAACCCAAGCCGCCAGCGAGCTGCGGCAAGTGCTGTGGACGTTCCGGCGCGAATTTGTGATGGTGGGCCTTTTGAGCATGTTGGCCAATGTGCTGATGCTGGCGCCCACGCTGTATATGCTGCAGGTGTTTGACCGGGTGCTGGTGAGCCAGAGCACGACCACGCTGGTGGCGCTGTCGCTGCTGACGCTGGGTTTGTTTGCGGTGATGGGGCTGGCGGAGTGGCTGCGCTCGCGCATGCTGGTTCACGCCGGGGTGCGGCTGGACAACCAGCTGGGGCTGCGGGTGTTTAACGCCAGCTTTGCGTCACACATGAATGCCGCGGTGGCAAACCCGGCGCGGGCGTTTTCTGACCTGGTGCAGGTGCGCCAGTTCATCACCGGCAATGGGATTTTTGCGTTTTTTGACTTGCCGTGGGCACCGATTTATCTGGCGGTGCTGTTTTTGCTGCACCCGATGCTGGGCTGGCTGTCGATTGTGTTTGCGATTATTCAGGGTTTGCTGGCCTGGTTTGGCCACCGCAACAGCGTGGCACCCGCCGAGGTGGCGAGTCAGGCGCAGGCAGATGCCAGTGCGTATTTGCAAAGCAAGCTGCGCAATTCCGAGGTGGTGGAGGCCATGGGCATGAGCCCGCAGCTGCAGGCCAAGTGGCACGAGCGGCACGAGCGGCAGTTGCAGCTGAATGCCCAGGCGGCCAGCAAGGCGGCGCGGGTGACGGCGGTGAGCAAGTTCATCCGCTACACCCAGCAGTCGCTGGCATTGGGCGCGGGTGCGTTGCTGGTGATTGACGGTCAGCTCAGCCCCGGGGCCATGATTGCAGCCAATGTGCTGATGACCCGTGCGCTGGCCCCGATTGACATGCTGGTGACCACCTGGCGTGGCTTCATCAGCGCGCGGCTGTCGTTTGAGCGGCTGGAGGTGCTGCTGCAGGCGCACCCGGAGCCTGCCAGGCGCCAGAAGCAAGCAGCCCCCCAGGGCGAGTTGCTCCTGAAAAACGTGTTTGCCACGGTGCCGGGGCGTGAAGCGGCGATTTTGAAGGGCATCAACCTGAAACTGGCACCCGGCCAGGTGCTGGTGGTGATGGGGCCCTCGGGCTCGGGCAAGTCGACTTTGGCCAAGACGCTGATCGGGATTTGGCCCGATGTGCAGGGCGAGGTGCTGCTCGACGGTGTTGCACTTGACCAGTGGGACCGGACCGATTTGGGGCCGTTCATGGGCTACTTGCCCCAGGATGTGGAGCTGTTTGAGGGCACGATTGCCGAAAACATTGCCCGGTTTAACGAGGTAGCGCCCGAGCTGGTGATTGATGCGGCACGGCAAACCGGTCTGCACGAGGCGATTTTGCGGTTTCCCAAGGGTTACGACACGCCGATTGGCGAGGCCGGTGGCCTGCTGTCTGGCGGGCAGCGCCAGCGGCTGGGCCTGGCGCGGGCGCTGTATGGCAAGCCGCAGCTGGTGGTGCTGGACGAGCCCAACGCAAATCTGGACGATGCCGGCGAAGCCGCACTGGCCCAGGCCATCAGCAGCCTGAAGGCGGCCGGGCGCACCGTGGTGCTGATCACGCACCGGCCAGCGGCGCTGGCGGTGGCCGACCACCTGCTGATTCTGCGCGATGGCCATGTGTTGTACAACGGCCCGCGCGATGAGGTTTTACAAGCATTAAAAGTGGCTGCAGCGCCCGTCCATAAAGCGCCACCAGCTATAACACCTGTAGCAGTCTGAGGCCCCTGCCCGGCCCGCTGCATCTTTGTAATTTGTTTATTTATTTGAGTTGAATACACCATGAACCAAACGTCAAAGCCATTTGCTTCCAGTTTGCCCCCCACCGACGTTAGCGCCAGCAAGGTGAGCGAAGCTGCCCCCGCCAAAGGCATGCGCCCTGGCCAGATTGGCTTTTGGGCGCTGGGTATCGGGTTTGGCGTGTTTCTGGCCTGGGCTGCGTTGGCACCGCTGGACGAAGGCGTACCGAGCGCGGGTTATGTGTCGATCGATACCAAGCGCAAGAGTGTGCAGCACCTGAGCGGCGGGCTGGTGAAGGAGGTGCTGGTGCGTGAGGGCCAACAGGTCAAGGTGGGCGACTTGCTGGCGCGCATGGATGACGCTGGTGCGCGGGCCAACCTGGAGGCGACCCGCCAGCGCTACCTGGGTTTGCGGGCCATGCAGGGCCGTCTGCTGGCCGAGCAGGCCAACCAAAGCCTGATCAGCTGGCACCCGGATCTGGCAGCCGCTGCGAATGACCCGCTGATCAGCCAGCAAATGGCCACACAGAAGCAACTGCTGGCAGCGCGGCGCGGCGCACTGGCGGCTGATTTGCAAGGCATTGAGGAAGCTGGAAAGGGGCAGCAGGAGATGGTCGCGTCTTACACCGACGTCAAGAAAAGCCGCCTGGCCCAGCAAGCGTTGGTGCGCGAGGAGCTGGAGAACATTCGCGGCCTGGTGGCACAGGGTTATGCGCCACGCACCCGACAGTTTGAGCTGGAACGCAGTGCGACTGATTTGACCGCCAGCATGACGGAGCTGGATGGCAACATTTTGCGTTCCCAGCGCAGCATGGCAGAGCTGCGCCAGCGGGCCATTTTGCGTCAGCAAGAGTACCGCAAGGAGGTGGAGAGCCAGTTGTCGGATGTGACGCGAGAGGTGCAGTCGGATGCCGAGAAGATCAAGGCGGTGCGTGATGAGTTTGAGCGCACCGAGATTCGCTCGCCCGCCACGGGGCAGGTGGTGGGGCTGGCGTTTCAGACCGCCGGCGGGGTGGTGCCGCCTGGCCAGAAGCTGATGGACATTGTGCCGGCAGACGATACCCTGCTGCTGGAGACGCAGGTGCCGCCGCACATGATTGACCGGATTCACCAGGGGCAGGCGGTCGATACACGGTTTTCAAGCTTTGCCAATTCGCCGCAGCTGGTGGTGCCTGGGGTGGTGCAGTCGATTTCGGGCGACATGCTGACTGATGCGCACACCGGGGCGCCCTACTTTTTGGCCCGCGTGGCGGTGACGCCTGAAGGTATCCAAAAATTGGGCAAACGCCAACTGCAGCCGGGGATGCCGGTAGAGGTGATTTTCAAGGGTGGTGAGCGGTCTTTGCTGACCTATATGCTGCATCCGCTGATGAAGCGGATTGCGGCGTCAATGACGGAGGAGTAAGCACCATGACACAGGTTCAATTGACAGCCCACATGGGGCGTTGGCAACAGGGTTTGACGGCACTGGCGCTGGGGCTGCTGGCGAGTACCGGTGCCAGCGCACTGGATTTGAGCACCGCCACCAGCGCGGCGCTGGCCAACGATGCCAGTATCAGGGCCACGCGCGCGGCGACAGATGCTCAGCGCGAGCGCTTGCCAATGGCACTGGCGCAGCTCAGACCCAGCATATCAATGAGTGGCTCTTACAACAAAAACCAGCTCGATACCACGACGACCAGTGGCTTTGGCGATGGGCGCGATGAATACGCCAGCAGTAACCTGGCGCTGTCGGTGCGCCAGCCGCTGTACCGCCGGGCACTGTGGTTGGGGGTGGATCAGGCGCGGGCTGTCGAAGAGGATGCAATGGCCAACCTGGCAGCTGAAGAGCAAAACCTGGTGGTGAAGGTGAGCACAGCGTACTTTGAGGCGTTGCTGATGTATGACCAGCTGCGGCTGATTGAGGCGCAGCGCGTGTTTACCGAGACGCAGCTGGACGCTGCGCGCAAGGCGCTGGTCGCAGGGACTGGCACGCGCACCGATGTGGATGACGCACAGGCGCGGCTGGACATGACGATGGCACAAACCCTGGAGGCGCAGCAAAAGGCCCAGTACCTGCGCCGAGCGCTGGAGGCCATGGTGCAGCAAAGTGCCGAGGTGCTGGCCATTGTGGACCCGGCACGGCTGGATTTGCAGGCGCTCAAACCGACCGATTTGGCGGCCTGGGTGGCGCTGGCTGAGGAAAGCAGCCCGGAGCTGCAGGCTTTGAAAGCACGGGTGCGCACTGCCGAGCTGGAGGTGAGCAAGGCGCAGAGTGGGCATTTGCCAACGCTGGATGCGGTAGCGCAGTGGTCGTCAAGCGACAGTGAGAACATCACGCGCATCAATTCCAAGTATTTGCAACGTTCGCTGGGGGTGCAATTCAACCTGCCTTTGTACGCCGGGGGTTATGTGAACGCGCAGGTGCGCCAGGCGGCTGCAGAGCTGGAGCGCAACCAGCAGCAACTGGAGGCGGCGCGGCGGGATCTGGATTTGCGCGTGCAGCGCGAGTATCACGGCACCACGGAGGGCACGCTGAAGGTGCGGGCCCTGGAGCAGGCAGTGCGCTCGGCGGCGCAGCTGATTGAGTCGACACGGATGTCACACAAGGCGGGCGTGCGCACGGTGGTTGATGTGCTGAATGTGGAACAGCAGTTTTTGCAAGCTGAAAAAGAGCTGTCGCAGGCTCGGCATGTGTTCGCGGTGTCGCTGATTCGTTTGTGGGCGCTGGCTGGACAGGCCTCACAGGAGCGTATTGCAGTGGTGAATGGCTGGCTGGTGCAGCGCTGAAGCGGTGTTGACTGGCCGTGTTTTTGTTGCTTTGTTGGAATTTTGTGAAACTCATTTTTGCGGTTGATTCGATTTTTGCGCCATTGACAGGCATAGGACGCTACGCCTGGGAGTTGGCGCAAGGGCTGGCGCAGGAAAAGGCCGACATACGCTATTTTTCATATGGGCGGTTTGTGGCCAATCCGACGCTAAGCACGGCTCTGACGAGCCCGCAAACGGACAACGCCGCGCCTGATGCATCACTGAGTGCGCGTCTTAGGGCCAACATGGCACGCTCTGGTGCTATGGTGAAGTTGTACGGGGCGCTGTCACCCCATGTCTACCGCTGGCGCTTGCGGCACTGCGAAGACCATTTGTTTCATTCGCCCAATTATTTTTTACCCCCATTTGATGGGCCAAGTGTGGCGACCATCCATGACTTGTCGACCCTGCTTTACCCGGAGTTTCACCCCGCTTCCCGGGCTGCCTTCATGAATGCGGAGCTGCCGAAAATTACACAACGTGCCAGCCATTTGATTACGGATTCCGAGTTTGTGCGCAGGCAGGTGATGGCGCAGTTTTCCTGGCCAGCGCACAAGGTGACGGCAATTGCGCTTGGGGTGGATGTGCGTTTTCATCCCCGCAATGCCCTTGAGACCCGGGAGGTGCTTGAGGGGTATGGGCTTGCACATGGGTGTTACACCTTGTGTGTGGCGACGATTGAGCCGCGTAAAAATATCGCGCGCTTGATACAAGCCCACCTGGCGCTGCCAGAGGCGCTGCGGCTGCGCTACCCGCTGGTGCTGGCGGGGTCGGCAGGCTGGAACAGTGAGGCGCTGCATCAGCGCATTGAGCAGCTCCAGGGGCCTGGCTTGCGCTACTTGCGGTATGTGCCACAGGAACGTTTGCATGCGCTGTACGCGGGCGCTCGCTTGTTTGCTTTTCCGTCAATTTATGAAGGCTTCGGGTTGCCCGTGCTGGAGGCCATGGCCAGTGGGGTGCCGGTGCTGATTTCGGACAGCACGAGTTTGTCTGAGGTGGGTGGTACTGCTGCCTGGAAGGTGAATCCGCTGGATGTAGACGCGATTCGGGACGGCCTGGCGCAAGCGCTTCAAGATGAGCCCTTGCGTGCGGCTGCGAGGGTCTCCGGATTAGCACGCGCCAGGGAATTGAGCTGGGAGCGTTGTTACCAGCAAACACGGCAGTTGTACCGTCAATTGCTTGCGAAAACAACCTCATGATGACTCTCATTCGGGCTGTTTGGCTTTACCGGGGCTTCGTGCTGGGTAGCGTAAAGCGAGAGTTTCAGGCCAAGTACGGCAATGCGGTGTTGGGTGCGGCTTGGTCGGCGCTTAATCCATTGGCGATGATTTTGATTTACACGGTGATTTTTGGGCAAGTGATGCGCAATAGGTTGCCGGGGAATGATTCAACGTTTGCCTACAGTATCTATTTGTGTGCTGGAATTTTGACTTGGGGCATGTTCTCCGAGATTGCGCTGCGCGGACAGACGATGTTTCTGGATCAGGCCAACTTGATGAAGAAGGTGAGTTTTCCAAGAATTTGTCTGCCGGTGATTGTGGTGTTGAACGCCGGTCTGAACTTTGCGATTATTTTTGGTTTGTTTACCGGTTTTCTGGTGCTGACGGGGTCTTTTCCGGGGTGGATTTTTTTGGCGCTTTTGGCTGGGCATGGTGCTGGGGGTTCTGAATGTGTTTTTCAGGGACGTGGGGCAGTTCTTTGCAATCTTTGTTCAATTTTGGTTCTGGTTTACACCCATTGTGTATCCCGTCACAATTTTGCCGACATGGGTGCAGGATGCCCTGGTGCTGAATCCGATGGCCGCCATCACTGTGGCTTATCAGACGATTCTGGTCAACGCAGCGGCACCTGATTGGGCAAGTTTGCTGCCTGCAACTGGTGTGGCCTTGGTGTGCTGCGCGCTGGGGTTTGAGTTGTTTCGCCGACGTGCTGGCGAAATGGTGGATGAGCTCTGATGGGTAGCATTCGCGTGACCCAGTTGGGCAAGGCTTACCGGCAGTACGCCAGGCGCTGGTCGCGGTT
>JFJP01040138.1_pt1 | contig 11823 bp, 10 predicted proteins | sample 431651 | NCBI WGS metagenome assembly JFJP01 (sample SAMN02602958, study PRJNA72255) | Microbial mat metagenome, whole genome shotgun sequencing project. | biome: fresh water; feature: sink hole; material: water; isolation source: purple microbial (photo- and chemosynthetic) mats found in... | reverse complement strand
TTTGTTAAAATTAAAAAAAAAACGAAATAAAACTCATAATTATTAAGAGTTTCCGATAAAAAACTTCAATGCTATTCATCATAAACTACTGTTGCAACGAAATCGCATTTCGACAAACCTTCATTTTCAAGGATTTTAACGTTTTTGCAAATTCGAACAATAGAATAGTCTTTATATTAGTTCTAATTGTTTAGAAAATGTAAATACAACTTTTTTAAAAGAGAAACGAATGCTGTCAAGCAACTTGTTTACAATATTATTGTTAAATATAATAATTGATTTGTTTAATTTCAACATAAAAACAAATTAACAACTGATGTATCCATCGCAAAAACTATTAAATTTGTAATATACATTTGTTATGAAAAGTCTTTTTTTAACCATCTCCATAGCATTCAGTCTGTTTGTCTTTGTAAGTATACATGGAGTAGCCCAACAGGATAGCTCATCACTGTCTTCCTTGCCTTTAGTAAAATACACCCCCGATTTTAAATTTAAGGAAGGGTTATATTTAAACTTCGATCAGGTGAAGAATAATTCGCCTATTCCTAAATTTAAAATCATTTCCACAGTTGATTATAGTAATCCCCAGTTTTTTGAGGCTATTTCTACCGAATCAGTAATAAGTTATTATGATAATTTGGGGATACGCCAGGATGTTGCAATGAAGACTATTTGGGGGTTTTCAAAGAATGGTTCCCTGTATGTTCGAATGAGTGATTCGTTTAATAAAATTAATATTGTCGGTAATATCTGTCATTTTATCGCTAATATCGTTATTCTAAATAGCCGTTACAGCGACCCGTATTACTACAATCCATATTATTATTACCGGTCTTATGGCCCACCTCCTTCATATTCAACCACAGAAATCAGGCAGTTTATTATGGATTTTGAAACAGGAAAAATATACGACTATGAAGTTGATAATATCGAAGTTTTATTAATGCGCGATCCTGCACTTCACGATGAATATGTTGCTTTATCTAAAAAGAAAAAACAGCAAATGAAATTTCTTTACATTCGGAAATTTAACGAACAAAATCCTCTGTTAATACCAAACTCATAAATATTATTGTTATGAAAAAATTATCTGTTCTTTTTTTGTTGGGAATGTGGTGTTTAAGTATGTGGGGTCAAAAAGAATATATTCCAACCCCGGAGGAGTTGCAAAAATTTAAAAACACAAAGACACTTATAGTTTTGGAAGATAATCCACTTTCGGATTTTAATATGGTTGCAAAGGAAACAATGCCTGTGGAATGGAAAATAACCCCTTTCGATTTTATTTCGTGGAAGGATTTTGAAAAAAAGCGTTTAGATCCTTCCTATTCTTTTATCTTATTAAATCAGGTCAAATTTCAAAATGATAAAACGAATGCAAAATATAATTTCTTAAGTCTTTTATTGGGAGGTACTTCTCCTTCATTAGGAGATATGGCCGATTTATGTTCTGTACCTCTTTCTTACACTGGTGTTAATGAAGACCACTATAGTTATAAACTGGGAGTGTTTTTGCGCTTTATGCAAAATCATGTTCAAATGCTTCTCGATAAGCCAGATTTATTATCGGTGAATATTTTCAAACACTATAACGATAATATTGCAGATCTCCAAGGCAGAACCATCTATTTTGTGGCCGATGAGCTTTCAAAAGATATCAATACATTAGCTAAAATTAAAAAAATATACGGAGGTGATGTTAAAATTGTAACCCGCGACGATATTAAACTGGCAATTGAAGAGCGTACCCCAAATGTTGTATTTCTTCATAAAGTTGGTCCGGAGGGAACCCGCATAGATTCGCGCTGCTATAAGATTTTAGTAGGTGTAGACGATGCAAAATTTTATTTTTTCAATTACCATAATGTGGGAGATAAGGTGGACGATTCCGATGCTTTTCTTCTAAAAGATTTAAAACATATTGCTAAGAAATAGCTTCCTCAATTTTACATTTTAATGTCGTTTAGGAATTGAATAATTCATATACTCTTTGTCTTAGTGTGAAACTAATACCAGTTCTTCTGGCTGACGGGAGTAGAAGCTTAATTCTTATCTGAGCGACATTGATGTATATTTAATAATTCTGATGTTTATTGGTTTGTCCAATAGTGTTTTAAAGTATTTTTGTAATTTAATTAAAAAAATGGATATGAAAAAAAAGTTCATCTTAATCCTATCTTCAATTCTTATTCTAATTCAGGCTCAGGCTCAAAACCGTTTTATTAATAAATCTCAGCTCATTGATTTTTTTACTTCCACTACCTATGTAGTTATGGATAATAATCCTTCTGTTGGTTTTAACATTTTCATAAAAAGCTCCATGGAGAAATATTGGAAGGTTACTCCATATAAAGTTATAAGTCATGACGAGTTTGATAAGATGCGAAAAGACAACAAAAATTCTTTCCTTTTCCTTTCCATTGAAAACCTATCGAAAGGAAACATGGATGCATATTACGATTACCTCGTGCTTGCCATGGGCGATACATCTACCATTCTGTCCAATATGCCCGAAATTGTAAATATTCCTTTGTCTTATTCCGGAGTCGACGAAAACGAATACGTGAATAAGCTTGGACTTATTATACGGTTTATTGGAGTTCATTTGGGTAACATGAAGGAAGCTTCAAGCCATGCCTATTTGCGAAAACTTAATTACTACAATAAAAATATTAAAGAAATTAAGAAACGAACATTATTGGTAGAAGATGAGGATTTGGCTGAGGAAGTAAATACCATCGACAAAATAAAAGCTATTTATAACTACGATGTCAAAATTGTTACTTCTGATGAGATTGAAAAAGCTGTGGAAGATAAACTGCCAAACACAATGGTGTTGCATCAAATAAGCCCTGGAGAAGATGATACGGAAGGCCGTTCGTACCATTATATATTGGGTACTGACAATGCTGTAATGTATTATTACAACTATTTTACGATTAATGAGAAAAAACCTGCGGGTTTTTTAGCTAAAGATTTTAAACGCTTAGCGATGGGTTTCTAGCTTTTTCTATCTTTGTGGCCTAATTTTTTTAAATAATGGCAGACGATAAAAAAATAATATTTTCGATGGTGGGGCTTAATAAGATTTACCCACCTCATAAACAAGTTTTAAAAGACATATATCTGTCTTTTTTTTACGGGGCAAAAATTGGAATCATCGGATTAAATGGTTCTGGTAAATCCACACTTCTTAAAATCATTGCCGGACTAGAGAAATCTTTTCAGGGCGATGTTGTTTTTTCTCCCGGATATAGCGTGGGTTACCTGGAGCAAGAGCCACTATTGGATAATACAAAAACTGCCAAAGAAATTGTTCAGGAAGGGGTTCAGGAGGTAATGGATCTTCTGAAAGAATACGAAGAGGTAAATAATAAATTTGCCGAACCCATGACCGACGATGATATGAATAAACTCATTGACCGTCAGGGGGAACTGACAGAAAAAATTGATCATGCAGGGGGATGGGATATCGACAGTAAGCTTGAAAGGGCCATGGATGCATTACGGTGTCCCGACGGCGATTCCCTGGTTAGTGTTTTATCCGGGGGCGAACGACGCAGGGTTGCATTATGCCGCTTGCTTTTAAAAGAACCGGATGTTTTATTGCTCGATGAGCCTACCAACCACCTCGATGCAGAATCGGTACAATGGCTGGAATTACACCTTCAGCAATATAAAGGAACTGTAATTGCCGTAACCCACGATAGATATTTCCTCGATAATGTTGCCGGATGGATCTTGGAACTGGATAGGGGAGAAGGTATTCCTTGGAAAGGGAACTACACATCGTGGCTAGAGCAAAAATCAAACCGCCTGGCTCAGGAAGAAAAAACCGAAAGTAAACGTCGGAAAACATTAGAACGGGAACTTGAATGGGTGCGTATGGCTCCTAAAGCGCGTCAGGCAAAGTCTAAGGCTCGTCTTTCGGCATACGATAAAATGTTAAACGAAGATGTAAAACAGAAAGAGGAACGGTTGGAGATTTTTATCCCCAATGGCCCACGGTTAGGAGATAAAGTTGTTCTTGCCAATAATGTTTCAAAAGCATTTGGCGATAAACTACTTTTCGAAAACCTTAATTTCATGTTGCCTCCTGGCGGTATTGTGGGAATTATTGGACCTAATGGTGCAGGAAAAACTACCTTGTTCCGTTTGATTATGGGTCTTGAAAAACCCGATAGCGGAACTTTTGATGTAGGCGAAACGGTTAAAATAGGGTATGTTGATCAGTCGCACACTTTAATTGATCCTGAAAAAACGGTTTATCAGGTAATTTCGCAGGATAGCGAAAATATTATGATCAGCGGTAAATCATTCAATGCCCGTGCCTATGTTGCCCGATTTAACTTTAGTGGTGCCGACCAGGAAAAAAAATGCGGGATACTCTCCGGTGGAGAAAAAAACCGTTTGCATCTTTCCCTTACACTGAAAGAAGAAGCCAATGTTTTATTGCTCGATGAGCCTACCAATGATATTGACGTAAATACCCTCCGGGCACTGGAAGAAGGTTTGGAAAGCTTTGCAGGATGCGCAGTTGTGATTTCGCATGACCGGTGGTTTCTCGATCGGGTTGCTACCCATATTCTTGCCTTTGAAGGAAACTCCAGTGTTTACTTTTTTGAAGGATCTTATTCCGATTACGAAGAAAACCGTAAAAAACGGTTAGGCGACGACTCTCCACACCGCATTAAATATAAAAAACTGGTAAAATAAGCAGGTAGCATTATGTTTTTGTTCTGGAATTGTTTGAATTTTAGTTTTTCAGAATATTGAGCAGAAAACTATCGACTATTTACTTTCGACAATTGACTTTAAAATATGAGCATTACAAAACCATCCATACCCAAAGGCACTCGTGATTTTTCGCCTGATGAAATGAACAAGCGAAATTTCATTTTTGACACGTTACGGGAGATATTTAAAAAATATGGGTATCAACAAATAGAAACTCCTGCAATGGAGAATCTTTCCACCCTGCTTGGCAAATATGGGGAAGAAGGGGATAAGTTGCTTTTTAGAATTTTAAACTCGGGGAATTTTTTAGAAGGATTTGAACCGGATGATTTGGCTTCTGTAGAATTAAATCAACTATCTTCTTATATATGTGAAAAAGGATTGCGGTACGATCTTACCGTGCCTTTTGCAAGGTATGTGGTTCAGAACCGGAACGAGATTACTTTCCCGTTTAAACGGTTTCAGATTCAGCCGGTATGGCGGGCGGACCGTCCTCAAAAAGGGAGGTATCGTGAATTTTTTCAATGCGATGTGGATGTAGTTGGAAGCAATTCATTGTTGAATGAAGTTGAATTGATTCAAATTATCGATGAGGCATTCAATAGGATGAATGTTCGGACGGTTATAAAAATCAATAACCGGAAAATATTAAGTGGAATTGCCGAATATATTGGGGAGCCCGAGCGAATTGTTGATATAACTATTGCCATTGATAAGCTCGAGAAAGTGGGATGGGAGAGGGTGCAGGAAGAATTATTTCAGCGTGGTCTGGCGGAAGGAGCAATAAACGAATTAAAATCTATTGTCCAGGTGTTGGATTTAAACAATATCGAAAAACTCGATTTTCTAGAAAAAGTATTGTTTGCTTCCGAATCGGGATTGACAGGTGTAAAAGAACTTAGAACACTTTTCGAGTACCTGGAAATACTATCCATAAAAACACCTGTTGAGATAGATTTAACCTTGGCTCGTGGACTAAACTATTATACCGGAGCCATTTTTGAAGTAAAAGCGCTCGATGTGGAAATCGGGTCGATTTGTGGTGGCGGTCGCTACGATAATTTAACAGGTATCTTTGGCCTGCCCGATGTGTCGGGAGTGGGGATTTCATTTGGAGCCGACCGTATTTTCGATGTGCTTAACCAATTGGAAGGTTATCCTCCTGATGCAAGTCAATCGACGCAGGTTCTATTTGTAAATTTTGGAGAGAAAGAAGAATTATATTGCTTGCCATTGGTTCAAAAGCTTCGCGAGAAAGGAATTAAAGCGGAACTTTTTCCGGGAAACCAAAAGATGAAAAAGCAAATGTCATATGCTGATGCTAAAAAAATTCCTTTTGTTGCAATGGTTGGTGAAACGGAGATGACAAATGGCACAATATCATTAAAAAATATGGTTACCGGCGAGCAAGCAGCAATTTTGTTTGATGAGCTAATTCTGAAATTATCGGTTTAATTTGCGTTATCGGCTTTGCTGTTTGCCTTTAGCTCGCGCAACAGAACAATCTTAAATTCAGTTTCTGCAAGATAGAGCTTCATTACTTTTTGGGCAGAAAGAATTTGTCGAAACCGTTTATTGTATTCTTCCATCAATAAAGCTTCCTGCTTTGTTAGTTGAACATATTTATTCATAATATTGTCTGCATCGCTATCCTTAATTTTGGTAGCATTAGCCTGGAAATTTTCCGTTAGCTTTCTCTTTTCATTTAAAAGCGTATTCTTTTTAGCGTCGTATTCGTTAAAAACAGGCCAAAATTTTTGTGCTTCATCCGGAGTTAGTTGAAGCTTCTCCGTAAAAAAAGCAATTTTTTTGGTTTTAATTCTGTCGCCCGTTTCTCTTGCTGTCTGGCTTTGGCCAAATTGATGAACAACAAGTAATAGTGTAAGCGATAGGAATAGTATTTTATATATATTTTTCATATCTATTGATTATAAAGCATCTATAATTATGTTAATGTCGATATCTTCATTTGCAAGGTAATTAATGATTTGCTCTTTATTGGAAGCATTATCTGCCGAGCCAGTGCCGGATTCAACTTCCTGAGACAGGTTTTCAACTAGTGTCGCTTCATCTAATCCCGAAACTAAGGCATATTCAATATTACTGGCAATCTCACTTTGCGCTGTCGATGTGTTTTGTGCCCCATTTGAAAAGAAGATCGTCATGCCAACATAAATAATCAATGCCAGGCCACCAAAACCGGATGCAAATGCAAGTATTGGCTTAACTTTGGCAAATATGGGAATTAATTCGGGATCTTTTGATGTTTTAGCTTTTACATTGTCCGCAACCCTCACGCCCAGTGAGTCGAAATAATGCTCAGGTACTATAAAAGGGTTGTCCCTTTTTATTTCGTCGAGACTAATTCTCTTGTTATTTTGCGGTTTCATTTCTTTATTTTCCATCTTTGACTAATAAAAGTAACAAAGGTTTAATTTTCTTCGATATATTTTTCGATTTTTTTGACAGCATGATGGTACGATGCTTTTAATGCACCCACTGAGGTTTCAAGGACTTCCGACATTTCTTCATACTTCATTTCTTCATAATATTTTAAATTAAATACAACCCGTTGTTTTTCGGGAAGGGTTAACACAGCTTTCTGAAGCTTTAATTGCAATTCATCGCCTGAAAAGAATTCGTCGGCTTCGAGGGTATTTGAAAGTTGTTGCTCATAATTGACAATGGGCAAAAAGAACTTTCTCTTTTTTTGATTTAAAAAGGTAAGCGCTTCATTGGTCGCAATTCGGTAAAGCCAGGTAAATAATTGCGATGCTTCCCTGAAATCGGCAAGTCCATTCCAAATTTTAATAAAAGTATTCTGTAAAACATCATCGGTATCCTGGTGGTTAATTACTAACTTTCGGATATGCCAGTAAAGCCGCTTCTGATATTTCGACACCAAAGAATTAAAGGCATAGTGCTTTTTATCTTCGGTTCGGAAAAGAACCAATAACTCCTTATCATTATAATCACTTATCAATTTACGGGTTTATGTTGAAGTGTTTCACTTTTGACTCATTAATAGACCAAAGGTTTAACCATACCTAAAAAAATTAATATAATTCTATGGCTTTACTTCCTCCCGGAGTTACATCGAAATTTTTGGAAACCGAATACAGGGTACTTTTAGCACCACCAGGCCGGAATACTGCCGTGTAGCTTCCTGGTTGCAAAACTACTATTTCGCTTCGAACATCTTTATTTAGGTTATAGATCCATCTCAAATCTTTCCCTTGTTCCCGAACGTACAAGCTTCCAAATCCGGGGGCTGACATAACAAAGGTAACCAAGCCGGGCTGAGGTACCTGAATTGCCGTTGTTGAGCTTTGTTTTATTTCAATATTGTTCAGGTAAATCCGGGGTAAGATCGGAATTTCCAAATCGTATTTGCCGATAATATACTTTTCGGTTTTATACATTTGGTGGTAAGTTAAGGTATTCAATTTTCCCGTTTCCCGAATAATGCATATTAGGTCCCTGTATTGCATCCCTCCTTCTGTTTTTAATGTCAAATACCCTTGCGGCGTGTCGGCAGCAATAATATTATGTTTTCCGGGAGTAATTTTAAAGCTATCCACTTTAACAGGGGGAGTTGTCTGAATGGTCATTCGATAAGTAACCAGCGGGTCGAGAATAATAGTATCCGGGTTGCCTCTGTTATTAATAGTGTGGAGGTAATTATGCATTACTTTGCCCGATACTTTATTATAAAATGTCATATTAACATTTGTTTCGGTTGGTTTTCCATTGGAATCCAATAGATTTACCTGAGCTGTAGTGGCATTTAACGCTTGTGATATGACAACTCCAAGAATTTCTTTAAATTTTTCTTCCTTGGGTGCATTATAGAAATTTCCGATGCAATCGAACGATTCTTTGAAATTTTCGTCGATCCCGATTCCAATAATAAAAGGCTTGAGAGTAATCCCTTTGGCCTGCAAATCTTGTGAAACGCGGCAAGGATCTCCATCGCAGGCTTCTACTCCATCGGTAATAAGAATGATGATATTTCGGCAATCTTCACAAGGGGGAAAGTCCTTAATTGACATTTCCAGCGATTTTGCCAAAGGTGTTGTTCCCCGTGCTTCAATATACCTTAATTTTTGTCTTATTCGGGAAGCAGTTCCCGGCCCAAAAGGAACTTCGAGTTTCGAATCGCTGCAATCTTGAGGAGGTACAGGGCTTTGATGTCCATAAACTCTCAGGGCAAGTTGAATTTGATCCATCGTTTCCAGGCTGTCGATCATGTCAATGAGAATTTCCCGGGCAATATCAAATTTTCTGTTCTTTTCCCAATTCCCTTGCATGCTTTGAGATGCATCAAAAATAAAAAGAATCCGGCTAAGAACTTTTTTAGGTTTTGGTTCGGGTAAATTTTGACTGTTTAAATGGCCTTGAAAAATTATCTGCAGGAATAAAAATAGTATGAAGATTTTTTTTTTGAACCTGGTAGTTTTGAAATAAAATTTGTATAGACAGAAAGGTAAAGATATCATATAGCTATTTGATAACAAGCGTTTTTCAAAGGTTAACAAACGGTTGAATATTTCATTAAATTGTTCAAACCAATATAAATATAGTATTTTCGGAACAACTTAAACCAATCTCCATTAACTTTGATATGTTTTTAGATAATTTTAGCTGATATTTATCTAAAATCAGACTGAGAATAATTTAATAATAAGAAGCAAACTTCTTTTTCACTTCTAATTTGCATATGAATTTCGATGTTTTTATAGTAAGTACGATTGTTGTAGTTGGTGTTTCGTTTTTTATAATTCCGTTTTTGCCATCACAAAATAAATCTGTTGCAGCTTTTTTTCTGGTGGCCATAAATGCCGTTTTGACTTCTTATCCGGCAATATATTCCATCATTAATAACGATTTGGATATTGTTTTAAATGGCGGATTTATTTTCGGAGATATTCATCTTCGGATAGATGCATTATCGGCATGGTTTATTCTTATTGTCAATATTACTGCTTTTAACGGTGCGTTGTATGGAATAGGGTATATGAAACCAACGGAAAGCCAGCGTGCCAATACGTCGTTGCATTGGGTACTGTTTGTTCTTTTCCATATGTCGATGGTTTGGGTTTGCATGTTGCAGCATACTTTTGCGTTTCTTATTTCGTGGGAAATAATGTCAGTTTCTTCGTTATTACTGGTTTTGTTTGATCATACAAATCCTAAAACAATAAAAGCCGGTTTAAATTATTTGGTGCAAATGCACATTGGTGTTGCCTTGATTTCTGTAGCTTTCATTTGGCTGTATTTTTCGCAGGGTTCATTTGATTTTATTTCGTATGATTCCTTTTTTATGCAGAAAAGCGGCAAGTGGATGTTTTTGTTGCTTTTTCTAGGATTTGGCCTTAAGGCGGGTTTTATCCCTTTGCATACATGGCTACCCCATGCGCATTCAGCTGCCCCGTCTCATATATCGGGGGTAATGTCGGGAGTTATTGTAAAAATGGGTATTTATGGAATTCTTCGCATGGTCTCTTTTCTCCGAAACGACTTGATACTTATTGGAGAAATTATCTTGGTTTTATCGCTGCTAACTTCTTTTTACGGAATATTAAATGCTGCCATTCATAGGGATTTTAAAAGAATGTTGGCGTATTGTACCATCGAAAATGTCGGAATAATTGGAATAGGTATTGGGTTAGGAATGATCGGAAAAGGGATGGATAATAAATCGATGATGTTTATTGGTTTTTCGGGCGCTCTTTTACACACCCTAAACCATGCCCTGTATAAATCGTTGTTGTTTTTTGCCTCCGGGAATGTTTATCTCAAAACCCATACCCGAAACATGGAACAATTAGGGGGAGTAATCAAATCGATGCCTGTCACTGGTTTCTTTTATTTAGCAGGAGCTCTGGCTATAAGTGGACTACCCCCATTTAATGGATTTATTTCTGAATTTCTTATTTACAGCGGACTTATTGATGGAATTAAATCGGATAATATTCAGTTTAGTTCACTTATGATTATAAGCGTTTCGGTATTGGCTTTGGTAGGAGGATTGTCGCTATTTACATTTACGAAATCATTCGGGACTATTTTTCTGGGAAGTCCGCGCGAAAAATTGCACCATCCCCTGGTTGAAGTAGATAACTTTATGCATATTCCTTTATTTATCATTCTTTTTCTGATGATATTTATTGGGGTATTCCCAAATCTAGTTTTAGTTCCTGTAACAGAAATTATAAAAGTATTCGATACATCCTTTATAATCGACGACCAGGTTTTCGCCACCGCTAAGCTGCTCTCTAAAGTGGGTATAGCATCTTTAGGGATGTATATACTTGCAATGGCTGTCTATTTTGTTAAACTGAAATTTACAAAAGAACAAGCTGTGGCAGTTGCTCCAACCTGGGGGTGTGGATATGTTGCACCAAATATTAGAATGCAATATTCTTCGAAGTCTTATTCGCGTAGCTTGGTAAAATTATTCAGTTTTGTAATAGTTGAAAAGAAGAGTTATCAGGAAATAGAAAAAGAATCGATATTCCCTAAAAACAGGAATTTCCAATCGTATGTATTGGATTATTTCGAAGTTCGAATTATTAACAAGGCAATAAATATAATATTACGATTTACTGATTATTTTACCTTTATCCACAATGGTAAAATTCAATTGTATCTATTATATGGTGTCTTTTTTATAATTATGTTATTGATAGCATCCTTTCTAAATTTAATTTAGCAAATAATGACTTATTGTATACTAATTATCATTACAACGCTTATAACTGTTTTACTAATACCTTTTCTGGATTCTAAACAGAAAGGAAATGTTGCAGTTTTGGGTGTATTGATTAATAGTATTATCTCTTCGGTAATTGCCATTCAGGTTTTATTGGGACAAACTTTTGAATATAGTTTTTATGGAGGGTTTATATTTGGAAGTATTATTTTAAAGGTGGATGCATTATCGGCATGGTTTATTTTATTAATGAACTTTACTTCCATAACAGCCATCTTATATGGTGTTCAATATCTGAAAGTATACCAAAACCAACGAGCCCGACTTTCGATGCATTATGGAAGTTTTTTGTTAAATCATTTTGCAAT
>JFJP01037111.1_pt2 | contig 11823 bp, 9 predicted proteins | sample 431651 | NCBI WGS metagenome assembly JFJP01 (sample SAMN02602958, study PRJNA72255) | Microbial mat metagenome, whole genome shotgun sequencing project. | biome: fresh water; feature: sink hole; material: water; isolation source: purple microbial (photo- and chemosynthetic) mats found in... | reverse complement strand
TGCCGAAAACTTTATTCCGGTAACCATTGGCAACGACGATGGGATTTATGTTGGGGTGGAAGTAAATTCAACTTTAACAGCCGGGTCAGATAGTATAACTAATCCAGGTCCGGGTTCAACCAATTACACGGATGGAATATTGAAATTAAACGAATCCGGAACTCCCGTCTGGCTTAAGTCGGTAACAACCAATGCTCATGCATGGAGTATACTTAACAATCCGGATGGAAGTGGTGTTTTTTGTGGTGGCGATTTTATCGGGCCTTTAACATTGGGTAACTTCACTATCAATAATACAAACGGTAGATCATTCATAGCCAAAATTGATTATGACGGAACTTTTAAAAATGCATTTGCCTTTGTGACCGGTATTGAAGTAGGCTCAAAAGTGAATAGCCTGGCAACTAATAATAGCGGAGTTTTTTATGTGGGGGGCAAATTATTCAGCAGGAGTGCTCCTACTTTCAGCTGCATTCCACGTGATGCCAATACAGGATTGTATTTGGGGAAATTCACGGAAGAACCGGATGTGGCACCCCAGCCTTCAATAACTCTCTCAGGAATTGAGCTTGCCGCATCACCAGAGTTTTCAGGAACTATCCAGTGGAACCTCAATGGAACGCCAATTCCCGGTGCAACAAACCAGACCTATTCAGCTGCAGTAAATGGGAAATACACGGTTTCTTATTCTTATATTCCGGCTTGCGTGTCCACTTCCGCAGAAGCAAGCATTTTAACGATTGGTGTTGGTGAAGATAATTTCAAATCGGTTAATATGTATCCAAACCCCTTCCAGAATGAAATTGTGGTTGAACGCATGGAATATTCCGGATTGGCAACCCTATCGATTTTTGATTTCAGTGGCCGTAAGCTGCTTGAAAAAGAAATTTTAAACTCCGTTGAAAACCTGGAATTGGGACATTTAAGTAAGGGAGTATATGTATTCCAACTACGCAGTCCCACAGGTGTATTTACGAAACGGTTTGTTAAAAATGAGTAAAACGATTAGCTGTTGAAAATGCATAAAACTTGTCAGAAAGTCCATCTGACAAGTAAAACAGTCCTGCTTTGACCGATTGGTAAAATCAGTAACAATGCCAATCTGTCAAAGGGGAATTGGAATCTGACTTTTATTTGTAAATCCCCCTAAATCTCCACAACTAATAATCCACTAACTTAACGAGCTTGAGGGTATGGGTTGTCTTCCCCTCCAAAACATGCAGGAAATAAATCCCCGGGTACAGTTGTCCAACCGCTTTAACACTTGCAGGGATGGATGTTAGTTCAGTGCTCAGAGGGATTTTTGCTCCCTTTAGATCAAACAGGCTAACTTTTTTAATTTCACTTCCACCGGGAGCATCGATAAAAAAAACGTTGCCGGTTAAGGGATTTGGAAAAACATTGATTGTTTTATCGGGGGAGTTAAAAGGCAAGGCGTTAAACAGGGATGGGTCGGAGTTCTTTTTGACCAGATTACCGGTCTGATCGTAAAAGTAACTGCGGATAAACGTCGGATATTCAAAACCTTTTAACCTGTTGTTTTTATCATAAGCATATTTAATGCTTATCTGAGCATTGCCTGCAAGAACCACAAGGGAAAATATAAAACTTAAAAGAATTGCTTTCATCTCAATTATATTTACTGATCAGTATTTTTATTGCACTAAAAATGAATCCCTGCCGGGGGGCCCATCAGATTTGCAGGCCCTGTATTTTTTACCGATTTGCTCGGATCCGAGGGCTTGTTTAGAAATTCGGAAGCGGCATCCCCACTGCCTTTTACTGCCTGATCAACTGCGATGCCAATGGCAATGTCGGCAATTTCCTTTGTAACTGTCGCGCCCAGTTTTTCGATAAGCATCGGGGCCATTTTCCCGCCCACATACTTCCCGATACCCAAAGATGTTGCTTCCATTCCCGCCTTGTAATATTCACCATTGTAAAGGTAGTAGCCTGCTTTGGTGATGGCTTTTGCATCGCCTATGCCTGGAGTAAGATCACTTACAATATCACCAACCTGTCCTATTGTCTCATAGGTCTCTTCAGAAATAAAATCATCTCCATAAACAGGACCTTCACAGGTGTAAAGGTTGGCCGTACCATTTCCGATTTCCGTTCCCAGTGGATCGATATGCACCATGGGGTTATTCATTGCATAGGTATAAAGGTTGGTCCCGTCAACCATTCCTTTTGGATCACGTTGTATAAACCTTCCGTTGCGGGGGTCATAAATTCTCTTACCCATGCGGTAGAATCCATTTCCCTCATCACTTACATTTAATCCCCCAATATAAGTAAACCGGTTTTCAAGAGAGCCGTGTTGTAAAAGTTTTTCCCCAAAGGGAGAGTACCAATAAGCAGCATCGAGCTCACCCGCAGGACCTGTAAGCGCCAGAGTACTGCCATTTTTATCGAAATGGTAGAAACTCACCCTTCCATTTTCATCGGCCATAGCTGTGAGCCTGTTTCCTGAGTAAATGTATTTGCAGAGCATCTCACCCTCCGCATCGGTTTCAAAAAGCAATTTATCCTGAAGATCGTAGTAAAGCAGTCGGATTACATTGTTTTTACTGATACTGACAGCTTGCTGAAGACCGTTATAGTTGTAGTTAACCGACAAATCGCCGGAAATAAACCCTTCCGGAAGATTTTCATCCGTGTAGCTGGCAGTAAGAGCTCTTGGACCAAGAACCGACGTAAGATTGCCATCATCATCATACGAATAGGTATTCCCGTTTTCAGATGTCAACTGATTCAATGAATTGTATGAAGCGTCGTCAATTCCGTCACTAGCTGAGAAATTGAAACTATACGGGAACCGGATGTCGGTTTGAATTATATTCCCGACAGCATTGTATGTATATCCCAATCCGATAAGAACTGTGTCCATGCTCAGATGATTAATATCGGTGAGTTTCCCGAGATTATCATATAAATTATGGGTTTCGGTATTATTGGATCGTTTTTCCGAAATAAGTTTTCCGGCACTATCATACGAAAAACTCACTGTATCCTTGGGCATTTTCACCTTAGTGATTCTTCCGGCTACATCGTACTCATAACTAACCGCAAAGCCGTCGGGATAGTTCATGGTTTTGAGTTTATTAACCTCATCGTATGAATATTCGGCATGAATATCGTTTTTCCATACTATCCCCAACAGGTTTCCTCGTTTGTCGAAATTATAGGAAGTAGAATCCACCCCGGATTTCTCTGAGCGAATTCTTCCAGCTTTATCGTAGTTGTATGCATATACTTTGTCGGTTGTGGTCTTTTTTACAACTGCGCCCCGGTAATCATACGCATATTCAACCGACGAATTTGCTCTGGAATTAATAATTTTCCAAACCCGGTCTCCTTTATCGCGGTAGAAATACCGGGTTTTGTTGTTTGCGTCGGTTGTGGAATAAAGGAAATTACTGCTGTATTCAAAGATTGTTTTATTTCCCCGTTCATCGGTTACCGACGAAATCATATTATTTGCATTGTACTCGTATTGTACCGAATCGCCCTGAAAATCGACAACCGAAAGCGGCATGCTATTATCGGAATACCTTATTTTGGATTTATTTCCAGCGGGATTTGTCACTCCGGTTAAATAGTTGTTTTTATCATATTCCAGTTTTACACTGTTTCCTCCGGGGAGATTAACCGAGGTAACCGCATTTAATCCGTTTCTTGAAAAGCTTGTTGTATTGCCATTCTCATCTGTAATACCCGTCTGACCGCAGCACCCGGTTTCATAATTCAGCTGCGCCATATCTGGTTTGGTAATTGATTTTATCCTTTTGTTATTGTCATATTCATATTGAACCACTCCCCCTAAAGCATCCGTAAGACTTTCCACAAAATGTCCGGTGAAGTCGTATTTCAATGATACGATTTCGCCCTGTTGATCTTTTAAGGAGTTAATATTGCCAAATTCATCGTAGGTATATTCAAGAAAACTATCGTCAGGCTTCTCAATTTTAAGAAGTTGTCCTTTCTCATTGTACAGCATCCGGGTTGAATCGTTTTCAGGATTAATGTAAAGAACCGGCATATTTTTATCGTTATAAACAAGCTTATAGACTTTTCCATACCGATCGGTAAACGACTCCGGCTTTCCGCTGGAATGGTAAGTCATTAGTTCAAAAGCAAAATTATTATAGGTGACTTTTGTAAGTTGGTTGAGGTTATTATACTCATAGTCTTCAACTTCGTAAAAAGGCAGTTTTTTGCTGGTCATTCTTCCTTTGGTATCATAGGTGTACCAGGTGGCATTTATTCCATCGTCGATTCCTAAGGTATTTCCCTGACTGTCGCCGTGATAGATAACTTTTTTCCCATCGGGATAGTTAATTGTGTTCTGAGAATAACCGGTCCACATATTCAGGTCGTATGTATAAACGTTGCCCAGGGCATCGGTAACAGATGTTATAAAGGATCGTCCGGCAATATGCTGGTATCCGAACATCGTTTTATTTCCTTCAAAAGTAATAGAGCTGATGTTTGAAAATTCATCGTATTCAAATTCAGACACTAAACCTTCCAGGTCGATGCTGTTTACCAGCCTTTTCTCCGCATCGTACTCATAATCCGAGGATCGCCCATCGGGAGTAGTAAAAGATGCCAGACAGCCTTCAGGATTATAATTCAGGGTAACAATCCGGTTGGCATCATCGGTTATAGACGCTATTTTGCCAGGTGAGACATAGCTGTATTTCAGTTTATTACCAAACAGATCCCGGATTTCGGTTACATAAAATACACCGGAAGCATCGAGAGTGTCGAAAGTATATATCAGGTCTTTTTGACGGTTCATCCATACCAGCTGATCTCCCTGAATATAGAGGGAATCGGAATTACCCTTGGGAGTGAAACTTTTGTTAAACTGGGAGAGGGTGAAATACAAGTCCTCGCCTCTTTCCGGTTTTATGATTACAGGTCCGTCAAGCGAAGAAAACAAGGTTTTCGCATCAGCGGTTATTTCAAGAGTGCTTTTCCATCCTTTTCCGAAAATGCCATTGTGGTTTGGCCTATAGTATCTTGTTATGTCAACCGATGGTCCGGTACCGGATTGAAAATACTCCCGATCGTTAACACCCAGGCTCAGAATCTGCATATTTACGCCATATTCAGGCCGGCCATAAATGCCGCAACTCCCGGACCCGTCATCAAGGTTCTCGGGTTGGTTTCCGTGACCGGGGGGGAAAGGAATAGAGTTATCCTTATCATTTATGGAAGGGTTCCAACTGAAATTTTTATTGCTGAACGGGTCCCTTCCATCCGAACCTTCATTAACATCTCCTACTGTTGCCATACTCAGGGAAGGAGTAACTGTAACATAATGAGAAAAATTAGGTGATGAAATCAGCAAGCTATCCTCATACCTGGCGCAGGTTCCGGTCATTATAAAATTAACCTGATAAACCGCACTTGGTATGCCACCGCTGTTCATATATATTGAATGGGAATTGTCGGTATAAATTCCTGTTACTCTTTCCTTTCCAATATCTATAGAACCAGAAGCAGTCCCGTCAGGATTATATCCTGTTATAGAACGAAGACTAATCTCAAACGCAGTTATTCCTGAATACCAGCAATCACTTTCACATGGTGAAATCAAACTCCCGAAATTAACGGTTGCGCCTACAGAAGTGCTCACATAACTGTGCTTGCTCGTATATCCGATTTTGTAATTGTCTTCTGATAAAGAGCTTCCGTTGACACCGCTCACGTCAATATCCATGGTTATTCCCCAACCAATATCTATTGTGTGTTGTGAAAATAAGGTGGAAAAGGGGAGGCAGAGAAGGGACAGTAAAACAATTGTGTAGGGCCTGATAAATTTCATTATTTGAGAGCTTTTAAAATTAGGTACTTCCAAAATCTAAAAATACTTAATAATTTGTCACTTATTTAATTTAGGGGGATAATAAATTTGGCATTGCCCAAATCAGGAAGAGTAATCAGTGTTTTCGCGACCCGCCATGAATCATGCCGTGTTCATGAAAGATCTGATAGCCTGTGTTTAAAAGTTTATTGCAGCTATAGCGGAATCTCATTGGAAAACAGGTGCTACTATCAGGGGGGCAAGTCATGCATGGCCCATTGATAGTTTTTGCATATCTTTGTTGTCGAAATGAAAAAAGTGGAGGTCAGAACCCACTTTAAAAAACGAGGAGCATTCAACGATTCGCGAGGATAAAAAAATAAAACCTTAATGACATGGACAGAAATGATGAATTCAGCTCAATAACGAATGCTTTGAAAAACAAGTCGGTAGTTCTCGGAATTATCATCGTGGTATCTTTTTTATTTATATTGATATTGAAACCCTGGGTTCAGATTGGTGCTGGGGAGAGAGGCGTGGTTCTCAATTTTGGAGCTGTGCAGCCTATTGTGCTTGGGGAAGGTCTGCATTTCAGAATGCCCGTAATGCAGCAAGTAGTAAAAATGGATGTTAAAGTGCAGAAGGCAACCACCGATGCTACCGCATCATCATCCAATCTTCAGGAAGTGAGCTCAACAGTTGCCATAAATTATCATGTTATTCCCGATAAGGCAAATGTTGTGTATCAGTCCATCGGCCTTGATTTTAAAGCCCGTATTATCGATCCTGCAGTGCAGGAGGTCGTGAAAGCGGTATCGGCAAAATATTCGGCAGAAGACCTTATCACAAAGAGATCCTCAGTTAGTGATGCTATGAAGTCTACACTTACCGAGCGACTTTTGGTTCACAACATTGCTGTGGATGCATTTTCGATTGTTGGATTCAGTTTTTCAAAAATTTATATGGATGCAATTGAGTCGAAGCAAACTGCTGAGCAGCTCGCTATGAAGGCCGAGCGAGATCTGGAGCGTATTAAGATTGAAGGCGAGCAGACAATAACCTCCGCAAAGGCAGAAGCAGAAGCATTGCGCTTGCAGAGGGCGAATATTTCCACCGACCTTATCGAACTCAGGAAGATTGAAGCCAATCTAAAGGCAATTGAGAAATGGAATGGGATTCTTCCCCAGGTTACAGGAAACGGTGCTATACCCTTTATCGGAGTTGGAGACGTGATTAAAAAATAATATATTATGTACAGGTATCTCATTATCCTCATCATTGCTGGTGTTATTGGCAGCATTATTGCTCGTAATAAAGGTCACAACCAGATTTTGTGGTTCGTTTTATGTGCAATTATCCCCTTGTTAATTATTGTAATTCTCATCCTCCCTCCGCAGGCAGCAAAAGGGCTTACTAAGAAGTGCCCCTACTGTTCAGAGATAATTAAGGATGAAGCAATAGTTTGCAAGCATTGTGGTAATAATACAACGCTGCGGTAATTGATTCACTTTGGCTTTTAATGTTTAAAAGCCTTTATAAGTATGATGCTGCAACGGGTTTAAGTATTGCACAGGAAATATAAAATCAGTCTTACACTATTCTTATGGATTACAGTCTGGTTCCAAACGATCTTATCAGGTTTCTTCAAAAACCTGCATCAGAATTTACCAAATCGGATATCATCCGGTTTGTCCGGTCTGAAAATGTAGAGATGCTCAACTTTCGGTATGTTGCTGAAGATGGGAAGCTTAAAACGCTCAATTTTGTTATTCAGGGGGATGAGCACCTCAACGACGTCCTTTCGTTTGGCGAGAGGGTCGACGGCTCCAGCCTCTTTTCGTTTATCGAAGCGGGTTCCAGCGATCTTTATTTAATTCCCAGGTTTCGGACTGCTTTTTTAAATCCATTTACAGAAAAGCCCTGTCTGGATATCCTTTGCTCGTTTTACACCAACGAAGGGCTTCCATTGGAGAGCTCCCCCGAATTCATTCTTCGTAAAGCCCACGAACACTTCCGGGATCAAACGGGTTTCACTTTTAAGGCGATGGGCGAATTGGAGTATTATATCAGCAGCCCGAAAGAAACAATTTTCCTTTCCGAAAATCAGAAAGGATATCATAATTCCGGACCCTTTGCAAAATGGGAGGACTTCCGAACAGAGGCCATGTACCTGATTGCCAAAGCTGGGGGCAATGTGAAATATGCACATGGAGAAGTAGGGAGTTTCACTTCAGATGCGGAAGCTTTTGAACAGCATGAGATCGAGTTTTTGCCCTCTCCGGTTGAGGAAGCTGCCGACCAACTTGTAGTGGCCAAGTGGATTCTCCGTATGCTGGCATGGCAGTATGGGGTTGAGATCAGCTTCGCCCCAAAAATTTCTGAAGGGAAAGCGGGTAGCGGTTTGCACATCCATATGATGATGGAGAAGGACGGGAAAAATATTATGACCGAAGGCGGAAAGCTCTCAGATATCAGCCGATGCATCATTGCCGGAATTCTCGATGTTGCCCCCGCCTTGACAGCTTTTGGCAACACCATCCCAACTTCCTACCTCCGGCTTGTACCCAACCAGGAAGCTCCTACCTATGTGTGCTGGGGCGACCGCAACCGCAGCGTTTTGGTGCGTGTTCCTCTGGGATGGCTTGGGAAAACCGATATGCTTAAAGATGCAAATCCCTCTGAACCCACTGTGAATATACCTGTTGGGGACTCGCAGACCGTTGAATTCCGTGTTCCCGACGGCTCTGCAGATATTTATAATCTTCTGGCGGGATTGGTTGTGGCCGCCGCTCACGGACTTGCTATGAAAGGCGCCACTTCTTTGGCCGATTCTCTGTATGTGGGAGTTGATATCTTCAGGAACAAGGAAAAGCTGTCTGTATTGAATCATTTGCCTTACAGTTGTTTCGACTCTGCTGAGGCGCTTAATGACAAACGACAAATATTTGAGAAATCGGGAGTTTTCTCCCCCGGGATGATCGACAATGTGATACGCCGGCTAAAGGCTCACAATGATCAGGGATTGTCGGACAGGATCATGGGAAACACTGAAAAAATCAGGGACTTGGTGCTTAAGTACATTCATGTGATGTAAGCGGTGGACAAGCTGTTTTTCAGGGAGAGAGCCTTTCGGTTTTCCAAGCACCAGTTTCGGATGTGTAGCTTATACGGTCGTGAAGACGGCTGCGGCGGCCTTGCCAGAATTCAAAATAGTTGGGCTTTACGATATATCCGCCCCATTGTTCCGGGCAGGGTATTTCCTTTTCCCCGAACGCATTTTCCAATTGCCGGAATTTTTCTTCCAGAATCTCTCGGCTTTCAACCGACTTGCTTTGTTCGGAGGCAAGGGCACTGATCTGGCTGGCACGGGGTCGTGAGAGGAAGTATTTCTGCGACTCCTCCCTGCTTATCTTTTCAACGCTTCCCTCAATGCGTATTTGTCGCTCGAGTTCTCCCCAAAAAAAAAGTAATGCTGCATGGGGATTTAGAAGCAGTTCGTTGCCCTTGCGCGATAAATAGTTTGTGAAAAACAGGAAGCCATCACTGGAAAAACCTTTGAGCAAAACCACTCTTGAAGAAGGTTTCGCGTCAGCTCCGGATGTACTTATGATCATGGCATTCGGCTCCCCCGAAATACTTGCCTTTGCCTCTTCAAACCAGGTCGTGAATTGTTTGAAAGGATCCTGATCCACGTCTTTTTTGTTGAGACTTTTAAGGGCGTATTCTTTCCTTAGTTCGGATAATGACAAGCTCATTTGATTTTCTTGCTTAAACAAAATTTTTAGGAAGGCGGTTCATTTTTTTTAAAGGCTTCGGTTTCGGCTTCGACAATCTCGGCTTCGACGAGCTCAGCCTCCGGGTACCGTCGTCACCCCATCACCCCGTTACCTTGTTGCTTTGAACTGCCCCTCCCCAGCCCTCCCCCGAGTGGGCGGGAGCTGGACTATCGCTAGACTGTGGATTTAAATAATGCATCATCACCCCGTCACGTCATCACCCCATCACCCCATCACGTCCTAATCAAAACGCCGCCTTCAAACTCAAATCCAAACTCTTGATCTGGTGAGTAAGGGCTCCCACGGAGATATAGTCTACGCCGCATTCGGCATATTCGCGGATATTCTCAAGACTTATGCCTCCCGACGATTCTGTTTGGCACCTTCCGGCAACAAGTTTAACAGCTTCGCGGGTGAGTGCAGGGGAGAAGTTATCGATGAGGATTCGGTTAGCGCCGCCATTCTCGAGAATCTCACGGATATCGTCAAGGCTCCGGGCTTCGATAACAATTTTCAGATCTTTTTTATTGTCCCTGAGATATTTGCGGGTCCATTCCAGAGCATTGGCAATTCCCCCGGCAAAATCGATATGGTTGTCTTTGATGAGGATCATATCGTACAAACCAATTCTATGGTTTTCGCCTCCCCCGAGCTTAACCGCTTCCTTTTCGAGAAGGCGCATGCCTGGGGCTGTTTTACGGGTGTCGAGGATTTTCGTGTTTAATCCTTCTAGCTTTTTGACGTAGTTGTGGGTTTGTGTGGCAACTCCGCTCATGCGCTGCATTACGTTCAGAACCAGTCGCTCCGTTTGCAGAATGGTGCGCACCAATCCTTCAACCTCAAAAACGATATCCCCGGGAGTTATGGGGCTACTGTCAGGAATGAACACTTCGATTTTTAGGGTGGGATCGAAACGGTTGAAAATTTCTTTGGCAATCCGAACTCCTGCAATAATGCCCGACTGTTTGACAAGAAGTCTGGCTTTGCCGGTAGCCTCGGCAGGAATAGTAGATAAAGTAGTGTGATCCCCGTCGCCAATGTCTTCATCGAGCCATAAGTCGATAAGGATATTCAGGTGGGAGTTAGAATGAGCTTCCATTATCTTTTTCTATTTCAAGGAGATGAAGCAGATTTTGCTCTCCGACTTTCTTGAAAAACAGATTCACCCGGAAGGTTTCTGTTTTGGTTTTCAGCTTGCCCACTGCAAAGTTAGAGTCTTTCTTATCTCCCTTATGAATAATTTCGAATGAAACAGGCGGGTATTTTTTAAAAAACTCTCTCATGATCTCTTTAGCCTGAGGCTGACTAACCCTGTGGTCAACCCCCAGCAATACAAGCTGAAACCTCTCGTTAAAGTGAGGAGCCAGGGCTGTTGCATCGCCTTCCTGAAAAGCCTGTACGAGCTTGGCGGGTATCTGTTGTGCAGAAATGCTGTCTGCTCCAAATCCCAAAGTCAATGTCAGCAGGATAAATACCGTTATTCTTTTTATTTTATTCATTTCGATGGCTTTTTGTTTGAAACATTTCATGACAATTTCATGAATTTTCAGCTAAGTTTGTATAACTATTGCAAAAGGTCTGCCAGAGTGTAATAAATTGACGGCAAGATACAAAAAATCCTTTAGTCTGAAGATTATGCGAATTACATTGATTCAACTTGGTAAAACAAGGTTTTCATACCTGCAGGAAGGGATCAGCGACTATCATAAGAGGATTCAGCACTATGTTACTTTTGAGGAAGTCACCTTGCCGGATCTCAAGAACTCGAAAAACCTCAGCGTTTTTGAGATTAAGAAAAAAGAAGGGGAGCAGGTCCTTAAGCTTATTGAGAAAGCAGCATTCCTTGTTTTGCTCGATGAAAGGGGGAAGCAAAACAGCTCTGAGGAATTCGCAGAATTTCTTCTTAAAAACATGAATTCTGGCAGGGATATTGTTTTGCTCATCGGAGGTGCTTACGGTTTTTCCGAAGAGGTTTATTCAAGAGCCAACGACAAAATATCCCTCTCCAGACTAACTTTTTCGCACCAGCTCGTACGGCTTATTTTTGCTGAACAGCTCTACCGGGCAATGACAATTATCAGGGGAGAGCCTTATCATCACAGTTGAGGTAAAAACAAATAACCAGGGAAAGCGGATATGGATATAAAAAACAACTGCGCGGTTCAGGCACTTCTGAAAGGTCGATGGCTCTTCGTCTTTATGTTGGTATTTCTGGCGCTTTCGGTATGGCTT
>JFJP01028169.1_pt1 | contig 11823 bp, 12 predicted proteins | sample 431651 | NCBI WGS metagenome assembly JFJP01 (sample SAMN02602958, study PRJNA72255) | Microbial mat metagenome, whole genome shotgun sequencing project. | biome: fresh water; feature: sink hole; material: water; isolation source: purple microbial (photo- and chemosynthetic) mats found in... | reverse complement strand
TCGTTTTTTTTCTTGTTTTTCGTTTTTATTGTTTTTTATTTTTAAATTTTTTCCATTTAATTTCGTTTTTGTTGTTTTTTTTTTAAATTAATAATTTTAATAATTATTCCTTCTGTTTTGATAATTCTTACTCATCCCATTATTCTCATAATTTTTTTCCCTGCTTCCATATTTATTATAACTTTCATTTCTGTTGGTATTACTATGATAATTCTTTCTTTGATTGGTACTCTCTCGATTATAATTATGGTAATTGTCCTTTTGGTTATAATTATTATAATTGCTATTGCTATTATTATTATATCTATAATTGCTGTTATTCCTATTATAATTGTCTTGTTGATAACCACCCTTAAATTTGTAATCTTGTGGGGATTCTGAGTAATTACTTCGATGATAACTCTTATAATTCTGTTTGTAATTGTTTTTTTCTTGCTTCACATTGTCATAGTTTTGATGGGGTTTATTTTGAGGACTTTCATTTTTTTCTGAATTTTTTTTTTTAAATGTTGTATTACTATTTGAAAAGGTGAATATAAATTAAATTACCTCTTTTCAACTCGATTTTTTCTTTGGAAATTCTTTCAGGTTCAGATTTTTTGATTTCATTGGAGATTTTTATTGTTTGATTGCCCACTAAAAATTAAAAAAAAAAAATTAAATGTTAAAATGAATTTTTTTAAAAAGTGCATGCAACAAACTAGAAATTTTTTTAAAAAAAACTATAAAAAAAATTCCTGAAAGAAATTTTTTTTATCAAAAAACAGCAAAAAAATCACAAACTTGAACTTGCAATATTCGGATTCCCTCCACTGATCATCTTATAATCGTTTTTCTGGTAATTTTGTTGAATCAAATTGATGGTGTTATAATTAAACCTGGCCGAAATCGTTTCATTCGCAGCAGGTCTTTTCACAGGTATTGGTTTATCAATTCTTTGCACGAAAAAATTGATGCTTTCTCCATTTTCCAGTGGAATTTGATAATTATGTTGTGGGACAAAATTGACTCTTTTGATGCTATTATGATGTGCATAAATGATGATAAAAGAGGATCCATTTGAATAAGGCTCTTCTATAATATTAACAATATCTCCATAAGCTGAAAAACTTTGAAAAATGAACAATTGGTCTATTTTTGGGTTGGTAATGACTTTTATTTCATGGTAATCCAACAAGTCAATCAGTGGTTTATTAGGGAAAAATGGTAGAACAATAATAGAATTTTGCATGATTTTCAATGAGTTTACAATAAGGTTTTCTGCTGATTTGGTATTTGGGAAGACTATTTTAAGATATTCCATATCAAAGCTTTGTTCCCAGCTACATTCAATCGGACTATCAATAAAATATTTCTCGATTTCATCTTTGGGAGTGACTTTTTCTATATCAGAGTTCATTTGTTTTATTGCGAAGAGCACTTCATTAACAGTGAAACTCTGTGGAATTCCCAATAAATAGCAGATGCAATCATTAGATACGAGCTCATTTTGCATGGTATTAGGTTGGATTGTGGGTAAATTAGATGAGTCCTTCTTACGGTTATTAAAATTGATGACCTTTTTGTTTCCATTATTAGTGATTGTGATATTTTTGGAAGAAGTTTTAACCACATTAAGAGCAGAATTGGCGTTTGAACCACCCACTAATCAATTTTTAAAAATTCAATAGAATATAGTAACTTATGGCAAATTTTAATATAATTTTTTATTTACCATGACTATAAGAGCTTTCCAAATTATTTTCGTTGGAATTATTAGCATTTGCCATATTATTTGCAAAAACGAGCTCTTCTTTTTTCGTTTTTTCAACTACCACCATCCCAGACTCCTGATTGAATTGCGCATTAGAAGGTAAAGGAGCTGTCATATTAGCAGAATTCATATTATGATGAGTAAATTGCACAAATTCAGGCTTGTTTTCAAAAACTTGAGAACTTTGCAATTGTTGATTCATTACATAGGCCATATTGAGGAGATTGCTAGAATTATTATCAATAGGAGGCAGATTACCTGCTGGAAATAAGACCGTTTGGCTCTGAGAAGAAGCATTTTGCTCAAGTTTTTCTTCATGAAAAGGTAACATTTGTTGTTTTGGGTACTTTTTTTCATATTTGGAATAAGAACGATAACGTGATCTACTGCGGTTTTTATCCTTAGAATGAGATGACATATGATGAGATTTGAGCGGTTTATAATGAGAATCCTTATGGTAAGTTTTTTTTTTGGGGTCATCTCTAAAAAAAAGAAACAATTTTCATAATATTTTCATAATTATTCACAAATATTCAGAATTTTTTCAATTATTCTAAAATTGATAAAACTCAAAATTTATTGAAAATCATGATTTTCATAATAAATTTAAAAATTTGCAAAAGCGCCACCCACAAGAAAAATTCGAAAAAAGTAATAGATTTTACCTATTTCTCATCGAAGAGCGACTACCGGATTTAGATCTAAAACCTTTCTCCAAATTTTTCATTAAATTCTTCTCATAATTAGATTTCCTAACATAGTTATGATGAGCTGCATAGTCTTTTTTTCTTGATTCCTCAGATTTCCTTTTCCTTTTATCAGACCTCGATTTTGATCTCTCAGAACTGCTAAACCTTTTTTTCTCATAAATCTTCTCGTTTTTGCTACGGGAAGGTGCTCTTGGAAAATCACCGCTTTTTTTAGCAAGACAATACAACTCAAAAGCATGTGAAATCACAGGTTTTGTTTCATATAGTTTCTGATCACGATTATACAAAAGGATCATTCGTTTGTGGTTCAGAATATCCAAAGCATCACTATCATATTTCATCCCTACACTCAATTTCACTTCCTTATCATAATAATATGCGATCTGCACAAATTCACATACTCCTGCTTTATTAATTCTCTCCCTTACACTTGATAAAAATTCTTGGATTTTCCGATTTGGACTCAAATACACATTTTGAATATAAAAATGCACACAGAACTCGGAATCATCACCTTCACGATAGCGTAATTTTTTTTCCCAAGATGCGATTTTATCTCTTTCTTCTTTTCGTTTTGCTGATGTTTCTGAAGGAGCTTTGTTCCTATTGTCCATAGTGGGATCTTTTTTTGTGGAAGGAATGGGTTTGGTGGTAGATTTCATATCGGATTGGCTTTTGAAGGCTTTTTCTTTTTCTTTTTCTTTTTCAAGAAAGTCTTTTGAGGGACGCTTCTCCATTTTTTCTACCAAGTAACTTGATTTGGAATTATTATCTTTGGGTTTTTCTTTTTGTGGGTCTACTAAAATAATTATGAATAAGTTTTATTTAATTTTGTGATAACTAAGTTAAGTTTATTACCTCCTGAGGAACAGTTTATTGATGTTCTTTTTGGTTGTTTTTCATCATAATTTATGTGATCTCTACATATTTTATTAAGAAACAATCAAAAATATTTCTTTTTTTTTTACAACTTTTTGTGAGGGTGAGAGTGGGATTCGATTCCCATATTGTAATCTTTGTCGAGATCATTGATATCAATGCCGATTCCATAATCATAATCCTCTTCATCATCTATAGATATAAAGATTTTATTTAGGAAATATTAATCGATAAATACGGTCTGTTTTGGTTTTGTGATCGTTATCGTTCTAAAAAAAAATTAAACAAAAGGGGTTGATGAGCTAATGAATAGAAAGAAAGTACATATAGGTTCATTTTTTAAAAGGCGTTTAGAATACGGGTTTGAGGATTTTTTGAAAAAAAATTTTCTTTATGTATTTAAATATTACGAATAAATCTTAATTTTTTTTAGATAAAGTTCAGGATGAAAATTTAACTAAAATTAAATATCGAAATATACATAAATAAAATTTTGGGTATAATTAGAAATGAAATTTTTATTTGAAACGAAGAAAAAAAACATAAAAAGAAATTTATTCAGAATTATTAATTTTTTTTTTAAAATAAAAAACCAAATATTCAAAAATTGCATAAAAAGAAAGAGCAAAATTTAAACAAAAATTAAGACCTATCTCGAAAGTAGAAAATAATGCAAACATCCTTTAAAATTCCAATTTTTTAAAGAAAATTTTATTTTTTTCTAAAATTGAAACCCTAAAATTTTTTAATTATTTAAATCTTTGCACATTTGAGTGAGTTTCATTTTCCAAGCATCCGGTCTTTTCCATCAACCTCATAAAAAAAAAAATATAAAAGAAAAAAAAAATACGAGTTTGCCCAATCCGGAGGTTTAATCTGAATTTTAGCCATGATATTTTTGATTTTTTCAGCGTCTATTACAATTTTTGAAGTATTTTTATTCTCATGATAAATTAAAGATTTTTTTCTTTTTATTTTACATCAGGTTCCCCATCACTTTCATTGTTGCTATTATCTGATAATTGTTGATAATCTCCATGTTTTTCTTCATCATTTTCATTTTCATTATTATTTTCATTGTTATTGACATTCTCATGTTTTTCATCATCCTTTGATTTTTTCATTTGAGTTTCATTAATTGGGTTGATTTCAGATTTTTTGGATTTTTCAATAGTTTCATTGTTTTCAAATTTCACGTTATTGAGTTCTGATTGTTCGAAAGTACCTTTTAATTGGAGATCATCGTTTCGTATATCAGCTGCGAGGGTTCTTTCATAATCTTTTTCCATCATTTTTAATCTCATTTCAGCTATTTTAAACTTTACCTAATAATAAAAAGTCTGGAATTCAAATGAATTTACGAATTCTTCATCGTTTTCAGGCAGTTTTTTTTGATTTTGATCTTCCATTTTATTGACAAATTTAAAAAAAAATTGCAAAGAATATTATTTTATAAAACTTTGAAAAAAATTCAACAAAATAAAAAATATTTTTTTAAAAAAAAATGAAAAATTGGAAATTGTCAGTTCAAAAAAAAAATTATTTTTGGTTTGTTTTAAAAAAATTAATCAGTTCTCAAAATTTAACAAGAAAAAATTACAAAAAAAACTATATTTCAAGTTTTTTTTATTTTAATTAATAAAATAATTCAGATTGCGTCTTGACCAAAATATTTCATTCCTTTTATATTTAAGTGAACAAACAATAAACATTTATTTTAAAAAAATCTTGTCTCTTTTTCCCAAAAGAAATAATAATCTGCAATGTCTAACTCAAACAGTAAAAATTAAAAAAAATTATCCTCCTCTTAAAAAAACTTTTTTTAAAAAAAAGATAAATTACTTTACAATTCAAACGAAGACCAACTTTTTCTCAATGAATATGATCAAATATATGCTTGTACTCCTTTTTTGCATAAAAGTAATTCAAAAAATTATTAACTTTTTTTTAAATTTCAAAAGGTTTTCATCAAGATGATCGACTAAGAGTTCCGAATTTTTTTTCTCCAAAATATGAAAAATGTTAATTTTTTTTTAAAGAGTTTAGAAGAACAAATTTATCAATTATCAATGGATGAAATCTTTTCAAAAACAAATGGGTTGCCTCATGAATTTTTCACGAGAATAAAAAAAATGAAAATGAGTGATTCCACAAAAATTTGCTCAATTTGCCTTAATCAATTTTTCAAAGGTTTTTTTTAAAAGTGAAATGGGTAAACTTTAATGAAAATTTAGGTGATATTATCAGAAAATTGCCTTGTAGACACATTTTTCATAATTCATGTATTAAGCCTTGGTTTAAAACCAATATTCATTGTCCTGTTTGTAGGTTTGATTTGGTTAAATATTTTTCTGAAGTGAAGAAGTAATTATTTTTTTAATCGGTTCTTTCTTCAAATTTTCTGAAAAACTATTTAATTTATTTTGTATTTATTTTTATTTTCAAATAAATTTTGATTTATATTATATAGTATATATTATTTAGATGTTTAAAATTTAAATTATTTTATTGTCATTTATCTCTTTAAAAACATGATTAAAAAAAATATCAACAAAAAATGAATAGATTTTTTTTTGGTAAACATTTGAAAATTATAATAGATCATTATAATAAATGATTTCTTACATTTTTTTCCTTCGTGAAATTATTTGATTTTATTTATTTTTCAGTCATTAATTACTTTTTTTATAGTTTGTCACTTTTTAATAAATTGAAAAACTTATTTATAAAATTGGACCATCTCAATAATCAACCAAATCATTTGTCTCAAAATCTTCTTCCACTTCATTTTGTATTTGATTTATGAGCTCCCTCCAATTAATTTCCGAAATTCCACTCTTCGTTTTCTCAATATAGCTTTTGTTATATTGATTCAATGGATAAAATATTGGTTTTGTTAAAATTTTTGTGTCTTGAGCATTATTTATTTTCACACCTCTAATCAAATCTTTAAAAGCCATAATCAAATGTTTCAGCTGAAACTCTCCCTATTGTTAAATTTCTTTATTATTGTAGAAAAGATAAATACTTCAGGTAAATCCTTTATTTCATTTCTAAAATCCTTTATAAATTTCTTTTCAGTTACGTTATTATTGATAACATTTGCAAATCTAATCAATTTTTTCAATGGTTTGGAAATTGTCATTGAGACTTTGAAGCTAAAAATTATAACAAAGGATAATGTGAAGGTGCAAGAGACTAAACTCAAGAAGAGAATGACTTGAAAATTGCGATGCATCATGATTTCTAATGTGTTTTGGATCGAGTCTATTTCATTTTTTTCTACATAGAGTTTGATTCCGAATTCCCATACTCCAAACTCAAAAAAACATTTAAAAATAATTAAAAACAAAAAATTGAAAATTGGAAAAATTATTTTAAAAATTGAAAAAACATCAAGCAAATAAAAACTTTGGATTTTTTTAGATCATAGGGCAACAAAGCAGTGCTTTCATAAAATTTATCATATTCATAATATTGATTAAGTATTGTGACCAATCTCAAAGAATCATTGTTAATTTTGGCATTTATCAAGTCATTCCAATGTTCATTAGTTAAATCTTCTCCAAAAAATTAAATTATATATGCTATTTAATTTATCTTACCTGTTCTATTCTTTATTTCAAGAATATTTAGCGTTATATTCTCTGCAAATTCTTCCCAAATTGCAGGTTTACCAATCAAAACTCCATACCAATTAAACAACATCCCAAAGCCTGACTTCAAGATTTTGAAGTCTTTGATAGTAAAAAGAATTAATCATAAAAAATTTATTCATTTTTTTACAGCGTGTGTACTCATCAAATAACTTTTGTCTTAATTCAAATTGAATCACTCCTTTTTAAATTTCAAACTTCAATATTTTTTACAAAAAATTCTTTAAATGAAACCTTTGAAACGAGCATTTTCCCCTGTTCCGGTCACTAAAAGTGTATTTAAACTGCAAGTAAAATATCCATAGGTTTTCATATCTTGATAAGGCCCTGTAATTAAAGTATATGGGAAATCGCTTTTATGACTAGAGAACAAACTTTGGGAATATTCAATATGATATTCTTATCATTAAAATATAAATTTAAAACGATAATCATTAAAAATAAACCATATAAGGCATTGCTTGCATTGAGTAATAAATTTGGGTTTTGTATTTTCTCTGCAGGGTAACTCCTTAAAAATTGTGTTCTATTATCCTCGCTGATATACTGAATATTAATCCTTTTGAAGTATTTTTTTATGTAAGGGGTCAAAAAAAGTGCCTCTATAAATCTATCTAATTGTGCTGTTGATTGAGAAAAAACCTATCATATTTCTTTTTGTAAATAAAAAAATTGGTGGATTTATTTCAACATTGCCCTCTTCTGATTGCACCGAATAAGTTGGTTCCCAAAAAGATGAAACGTCATATGAAACCTTATATGCTCCATATTCTTTATCTTCGACAAAAGTGTAATTATCAGGAGAAAGTTGATCATATGTATAAGAATTGATGAGTTTATAGTTTTGGAGACTCTCTTTTAAATAGAAGTGTTTTTTGGCAATTTAAGAAGAAATTACCGAATTCCATAATTTCACTTAATAAATATTTCAAAATAAAGAGCTTTCCACCAAAATTCATCTGTTCTAACTCAACATTAGCTCCTTTTTCTCTTGTTTTTATAAAAAAAACTTAAAATATTTTTTAATAAAATTATTTAAATTTTAAAAACTTTAGAATATTTTGCATGGTCTCTTTTGTGATGTTCTTAACAAAAACACCTATCATTTCAGATGAAGTTTGAATTAAGAATTTCATATTTACCTTAAAGAAATATTTTTTAAATTTTCTTTAAAAATTTGAATACATAAACGATTATGTAAATAATTGTGAGGAGTAAAATTGTAAGTATGAGGAAAGAGTTCATTATTTGATTTCGAATAGACCATCTTCTAAGGCAAGAGAACATTTTCTTTTGAATTATTTCAATTTTGGAATGAGTTTTGAAAACAAATTTGAGTTAAACAATTATTTATTTCAATTTTAAAAAAAAATATATTTAATTAAAACTGTATAAAAAAATTTACTTGCATTTTAAAAAAAAAAATCTCAATCAAATTTAATGTTATACTTCTTCATAGGATTTCATTACTAAAACCAATTTTATTTATGATGAAATATAAAACCAGTAACATTTTATTTTCAAAATTAAAAAACTAATTAATAAAAATAAGTTTACTTATTTAAAAATTTTTTTTTTTCTTTTCAGCTTTTTTTTCTTTGATCTTATTCCAAATCTTCAAATCCTCCTTTTGTAATTCTAAGCCCCGTTTTTTCTTCAATTTTTCAACCTCTTCCGCAGTCTCCCCTGCTATTTTCTTAAAAAAATCAACTTCTTCTTTCAATTCATCAACAAGAAGACTCTTATCAATTAAGGTTTGATTATCGAATTCTTCTTTCTCACTTATAAAGAATTTTCTGCCGGTAATTGTATGAATCCAATTCAAAGTTTTGTCAAAACCTTTTATTTCTTCTTCAAGAACTTTGAAAATTATTTGAATGAATTCCAGGTTTATTTTATTCAAATTCTCTACCCAAATAAATTCTAAGTTATTCCATTTTTCTGATGTTTTCTTCAGGGTTATTAACAAATTTTCGATTCGTGCGAGCTTCGTTCTTGATAAATTCTCATAACAGATCAAAATCCCCAAAGCAATCAAAAATTCATTTTGTTGAGTGATCTCATAAAACGAATATTTCAATATAAACTTCCTTAATCCTTTGAATTTTATAAAGAGATTCATTTTTTTCCCTTCAATTATTTTCATTAAATCAATATTATCCTCATATAAAACCCTAATTTCTTCGATATATCTCAACAGATCCTTTACAAATTCATGCATATGCTCTTCATATTTGATTAAATTTGGCAAAGAATACTTGCAATTCTTATCCAAAAGGTTCACTCTGCTATCAATTGCCACAAAACTCAAAAATTGTAATGAAAGATTAAAGGGGTCTCTCAATTCTTTTACTGTAGTATTCTCTAGAGTCCTAACCTTTAACAAAAGATTTTCTGGATTTCCATTATTGTCCCATACAATAGGATATCGATCTGAATTGTTTATTATAGTATCCATAGCAAAAATCCTTCCTAAATTAATCAATCTCTCAACAGAAATCTCATCAATTCCACTGAAAATCTGTTCAGCTTTCTTTGGACCCATATATGTGATTGTTAAACTAGGCACATATTCCATTAATAAAAACATGGGGGATTGCAATTTTGATTTAATTGATCTCCGAAGAGCCTCATCTTTAACAGTAGCCAATTCTATAGTGTTCTTAATCACATTCCATTTATAACTCGTACAAGGCACCAATAATATATTGGGAACTTCTATTTTATTTTGTTGAAAGAGGAGATGGGAAAAATATTCTGTTGCTATTGAATCGGTGCATGCTTTAACACAAAAACTTCCTTCGTTTGTCTCTAGAAAAACCACACCTGCACTTCCACATTCACTTTTGCCAACGGCTTGGATTTTGAAAAAGTCTATTGAGGAGAGAGAGGGAAGAGGGGGTCGGGCCCAATTGAAAGTGAGATGAGTGTCGGAAAAAGAATTCATTTTTTTATATTTAAAAAAATGGGGTTAAGTTTAATAATAGATTTTATGAGGAAATAAATTTTAAAAGGTTTATTAAATAGGAAATGAATCAGAAACTAATAACTAATAAAAAAATTAAATTTTTGACTTTATTTTTTATTTAAAGTTTTTGAAATTTTTAATTTAATTAAAAAATGATGAGAATGAAAAAAATTTGTTTTTGATTAAATTTTGTTTTTCATAGAAGTTGTTTGGAATAAAATAAATAATTTTATTTTGTTGAAAAATTTTATTTTTTTTAATTTGATTCATATTTTTTTTAAAGAAATTAATTTGGAGTTCAGGATTTTTTGGGGAAAAACATTGAAATCTGTACATCATATTTAATGGAATTATTAACCCCTTCAAGGTATTTATAGGTGAATGCGCCTTCATTGGTGGCTTTGATCCTTCTTTTTTTCAAATTCTGATGACAATAATAGTCAGTTTCCATGATTTTATTTTTTTGACCTTCCATTTCAATGTTTGCATTTTTCTAAAAAAACTCATTTTTTTCGAATGAAAATGTGTATTTTACATTTTTATTTTCATCCAAAAAATAAGTTTGTCTCAAATGTTTCAAATATTCAAAATTGTTTTGTATGATAATTTTTGTTCTTTGTGTCAATTTTTTTTGTGGAATTAATTGCTAATCAAAAAATTCTTTTTTTAGAGAAAAACAAAACTCAAATTTCCAAAAATTTCAAAATTGCAAAATTGCAAAATATTGAAAAACAAAATTAAAACTGTAAAAATTAAGAGTTTTTCAATGTTGGAAGGAGCATATTCCATCTCATAGAATTCTTTCACAGTTGGGTTTTTAGGATTCTTCAACTGATATTTATAAGAATTACTCAAAAGACTTAAAGAGAAGTCCAACATTATGAAAATTGCACTTTGGACATCTTGTTTTTCGTTTTCATTTAAAATTGACTAAAAAATTATTGACATTAATTGTTGAAAATTAAGATGAAATTTACTGAGGTTAGATTTGGTTGGATAATTTGAAAGACATTGCTGAATAGATCTAGAATTATTGTTGATGGATTTAGGAAAATAACTGATTTTAAAGGGTAATTTTCTCGAAGGTTGTGAACTTTTTCACATGAAATTTTCTTTTAAAAGTAATTACATAAAAAAAAATAGAAAATTATTAAGTTATTTTACTGATTCTTTTTTGAATTCTGACATCTTATATGGAAATTCAATCTTAATCTTTTCATTTGACACGAAGCAAGTATTGAAGAAAACACAAGGCAACTTTTAATTACAATATCCCTCATAAATAAATAAAAAATTAAAATTACCATACCATTGTGAATCTGATCAGTTCAAACATTTGATATTTTCTGATATTAGTTTCCACAATTTCTGAATTCCCCATCAAATTCTTTTAAGTTTATAAAAGAATTTCAAAAATGGATTGAAAAGTATATTAATAACAAACCAAAAATTTGACTAAGTTTTCAAAATCTCTTTCACACTGTTTGATTTTAGTGTAATTATAGAAAATAGTTTCATAAAGTATTTGGTATTCAACACTACGTGATATTTGTCCCAAACAATATCCTACAATACTAATAATTGTTTATTAAAAAAAACAAGAATAAAATTATCTACAAAAATTAAGATTGTGAATAAAAGAAAACCAGTTCATCAATAACAAAAAGGAAAACACTAAGACTTGTCTTGATATTTTTGAGGATCTGATTTATAAAAACCAAAGGAATGAAAAGAGTTTGAAGTAAAATTGTTTTTAAAATTACTTTTTTAATAATTTCAAAATATTCTTAACATTTTTCTTTATTTTTAGATGATTAAAAATCCTTAAAACATAAATCTTTTTTTTTTTTTTTTTTT
>JFJP01027489.1_pt1 | contig 11823 bp, 13 predicted proteins | sample 431651 | NCBI WGS metagenome assembly JFJP01 (sample SAMN02602958, study PRJNA72255) | Microbial mat metagenome, whole genome shotgun sequencing project. | biome: fresh water; feature: sink hole; material: water; isolation source: purple microbial (photo- and chemosynthetic) mats found in... | reverse complement strand
GCATTTATGAGAAGATAAGGTTTCAATCACGAAATAAAAGTGATAATTTTAATTTTATCATCTTCGAATTCAACCTCTTTTTCTATATCTTCATAATGTGATCGCATGCATTTTACCTCTTTTTAGCAGATTTTCATAAGAAATTTGCAGAAGATGGCTGTTTTTTTTTTTTAAATCCAGAAATTGAATAGGTACATAAAAATTTTTGAATCCATCTAATTAGTAGGATATTTGTAAAATCTATCAGAAATATAAATATTGATCAATTAATGATCAATTTGTATATTCATACGATTTATTGACAGGTCTTTTTTCACAAAATTGTAATAATAAAATAGAAATAATGAATCGAGTCCGATAGTTAAAAAAACACTGGGATTTTCACTCAAAAAAGAATAAAAAAATCTCTATAAAAGTTTCGTTGTAATTATCGGTTTTCGCAATTTTTTAGAAAACTATTTCTTTTATTTTATCGACTCTTTATTTTGTTTTTTCATTAAAAGAAAGAATAAAATGAGTCTTTGGCAAAAATTTCTAATTTAATATTGAGTTTTCAAACTCTCTTCATTTTTCTTTTTATCTTTTCCATACAAATTGAAAAATTCTTGAGAGCTTAAAACCAAAGCATTTTCAAGTCTCTCGCATAAATGATTCTGCACATTTTGTGTGTTATCCAATTTTTTTAAGAGATGAATCTCTTTTTTTTCTAACTCAGTCATTTCTGTTTCTTTTATTTTTTTGAGAGCCTCTTGTTCATAAATTTCCATTAAATGCTCATCCAAAAATTGCTTTTGTTTTAGCTCCCAAAATTTATCAATTTTCTTTTTCGATAGTTCTAGGTCTTTTTGTATCCTTTCTTTCTTTCCTTTGTTTTGATGGGATAAATCTTCTCTCAAAAGTTTGAGTTTTAACTCATTTTCTTGCTTGATTCTCTTTATCTCTTGACTTTCTTCATTTTTCAATTTTTTCAAGGATTCTCTTAAATTCACCAAAGAAAGTTGTTTTTCTTGTCTTTTCTTTCTTATTTCAAATTCCTTTTGTTTCAATGCTTCCTCATTAGCCAATTTTCTGTTTTTCTATTAAAAATTTACCATTTTTATTAAAAAAAGAAAAAAAAACCTTTGAATTTTCAAAATTTTTCTTTAATTCTATGATCTTCTCAGTTTTTTCTTTCATGTCTTTCACCTTTCTTTTAGCTTTTATTTCGATTTGGGAGAGTAAATTGATTCGATTTTTCAAAACATCGAGGTTTTTTTCTACTTTAGAACGCTGAAGTTTGGCTGCCCAGATTGATGGATTTTGGGAATTTAATGATGATTCTCTTTGTTTTGGGGATTTTTCATCATTGAATCTTGAAGAAGAATAATTATCGAATTTCGAATTCATTTGGAATTATGTTTGAAACGGTGATTTTATTATGTTTTCATTAATTTTTTAAAATTAGTTTTAAAATTATGAAAGGAAAATTAAATTATTTAATTAAATTAATTAATTATAATTAGAGTAGATTATTCTGACACAGAAGACCTTCTGAGATAAAGAGTGTTGTTCTGGAAGAGGCAAGACATTTACGATTTCACGCATTTTTTTTAGATTTTCCATAAATCTGAATTTCGTCAACTTTTCATGAAATCTTTCTTGGGAGACAAATTCGAAATATAAACAAAAGTCTTTGTTTCGATTTATAAACATAAATTAATTAAATTTGAATTTGAAACATAATATATATTTTGAAAAAATGGCAGAAATCTCAAAATCAGGGCATTTCACATCCTCTGTTGAAAAAGGGTTTTTAATAATTGATCTCATCGTCCTTTATATTTATAATTAGGAGAAATCTCCTTTCAATCAAACCAGAAGAAATAATTTTCGATTGTTTTACTCAAGTGAATAAAAATATCATAACAAATTTGGTTCTAAAAAATAAAAACAGAACATGTGTGGCTTATAAAGTAATAATTTTAAACTATACAATGTAAATTTTCTTTAGATAAAAACCACTGTTCCAAAAAATTATCTCGTTAAGCCAAACATTGGGTATTTAAATGTTGATGAATCGATAAATATTGAGATTACTGTTCTGACAAATGTATGAGTTTTTTAAAAAATCTAGAACCAATGAAATTTTTAGATGGTTGCAAATATTCAAACAATCGCTCAGGATAAATTTCTCATTATGTGTGCTGAAAGTCCAGATAATGTAATATTTTATAAATGCAAAAATATTAATGGGTAAATTTTTTTAAAAAAGAATGAACTTTTAGAAAAATTTTGGAAAAACGTTTCACCTGCCCAAACTCAACAACAAAAATTGAAAGTTGTATTAATTAATCCTAATGGAGAATCTATGCCATATCCCAAAGAAGTTTCAACAATTCCAGAAAAAGCTCAAAAATTACTTGATCCTGAAAAAAATTTTAATAAAACAGATTTGAATTATGAAAATGATAACTTTAAAAGCGTAAATGAAAAGTCCAACCTAAAAGTAAATAAATAGATGGAAGTTAAGTAAATTTTAACAAAAACTTGAAAGGAAACAACTTTTAGAAGTCAAGTTTATGAAAATCAAAGAATAGTCACAAATTCTTCACTAAATCAAGGAGATTTAAATGAAAAAGAAAAAAATGCTGAAGTTGATTATCAAAAAAGATATGAAGAAATTCTTGCGAAAGTCGATGAACAAGATAAGTTATTGGTATCTAATTTGTTTTTATAAAAATTAAAGTTTTTTTTAAATTTAGCACAAATTAACTCAAGATCGAACCAAATTAACTAAAGAATTAGCACAGTACAAAAATACCACTTTTAAGCAAATGAACCCAAATAGGAACGATCAAGGTGAATAAATAAAAATAAATTGTATTTATTAAAATTTTAGAAACACAATTTGGATTTCAATTGTGGCATGTGCTTGTAGCTGCGATAATTAGTTTATTAGTAGGAGCTCTTTTATCTTCAAAATAATATAAAGAAAGCCAATTTATGTTTGAAACTTGTTGGTTATTCTATATAAATTTAAAAAAGATTTCTTAATTTTTTTATAAATACCTCCCTCCCTTCATAAAGCTTAAAATATTATGATTATTTTCATTTTTAATGGTTAAAATAAATTGGAAATTTTTTTTAATTTTCCATATTATTTTTCATAAAATGTCATGTGCAACATTCTTAAAAAGAATTAATACCATCAAATACCTTGAATATTAATGAATTTGCCAATATATTAAATTAAAATAAACAAAAAAAAATTATTTATTTTTGAAACACATAATTATCTATATTCATGGTAATACTCTTATCTAAAATCCTATTGATTGACATAATATCTCTTTTTTTTTCAGGGTTTATGGGCTTGGACCTTGTCCCAAATGATGACTCCAAAGTTTTGGAGACTTGTTAAAAAAGATGGCTTCCTTAGAACATATATTCGACCTCATCAAGGCTCTCGCCACGCTCATTATGCAGGTGGGCATGCAGGAGCTGTAAAAATGGTCGGACAAGACGAATTCGGAAACAAATATTTTGAAGATTTTGAGATTTCACGTAATATTCGAAAAAAACTTTTTCCAAAAAAAATGTATTTTAGACAAATTTAACAGAAGATGGGTGGAATACAGTGATTATTTTTTATCGATTGGAAAAACAGGAGATTCAGTTCCTCCTAGATGGCATGGATGGATGGCTCAAGTTTATGAAGACACACCGGTGGTAATAAATTTTTTTCTAGAATTATTGTTTTATTTCATTAATTTATGATTTAGGAGGATAATTTTTATAAACCACATTATCAAAAACCTCATACTGAAAACACATCAGGCACCCCACTCCATCACAAACCGCTTGGGTCACCTCAAAATATTAATCGAATGGATTTTATGTATAAAACAAAAAAAATTTATTATAACAGTTTATTATTATTTATCTCTTAAATTTTCGGTTTAATTTATTAGAGAAATTACTAAGAATAGAAGAGCTGCAAAATGGACTCCGCCCCAAGGTTTTTTAAAAAAAAAAATTTTTTTTTAAATTATTTTAATTTGATGAAAAAAATTTTTTTTTATAAAATTTAAAAAAATTTGAAGATTTGGATAAAACAGATGGAAAAAAAATAATCGTGGATAAAGCCCCTCGCTATGAGGATATGATGAATAAATATGATTAAAATAAAAAAAAATACATAATATCCATTTGAAAAAAAAAAGAGATCTTTCTCGAATATTCATTTCAAAAAAAATTCAAAATTTTCTCAAAATCTTGAAAAATAATTAATATTTTTTTAACTAAAGAATTGATTTTTTTGACATAATCCTAAATGACAAATACTATTTTCGTAAAAAATGTTTTAAGAAAACTTCTCCTAAATTTAAATCATGTCAAAAAAAATAATTAAGCATTTTCTTTCAAACTCTAAAATGATGCATTAAATTTTCTTTCATATATATCTTTTTCAGTAAAAAAATCTTCATTCAAAACATTTTTTTTAGAAATATAATTGGTTCTTTCTTTATAAAACAAAACACCCAAAAAAAATAATCAAATTATTAAAAAATATAGCATGAATCAAGAAATATTTCCTGCTTTTTCCATGTATCCCAATGTTCCTCTAATCAACAACAGTTATTTTGATTTTACGAAGAACCTTTTGATGAAGCTTTCCCTCCAAAACTTTCTTATAAATTTTTTGACTCTTGACTCTTTTAATGATTTGATGGCGATCCATCAAAAAATAGATGAAATGTTGCAAAACCTATTGCTTAGACAATCTAACAATTCATTTCTTCAGCAGAATAATGAGTTGATGGTGGCAAGAAATTCATTTGATGTTGTTTTTTGAAAAAAAATTTAAATCCAAATTTTATTTTCATAGATGGGCTTTTTTCAAAATTCTCGAGGTGCAAATGAAGAGATTCTTGTGATGGATGATAACATAAGGTAAAAACCAAAAAAAAAATAATTATTTTTTGGAATTTCTTTCTTTTTCAAGAGCACTGACAAAAGAAGAAATTAATAAAATTCCGATGATTTCCTTCACAAAACACATCAAAAAAATACAAAAAAACAAGAATCCATCAAATCATAAACATTTTTCAAAGAAATCTAAGCTAGAAGAGCCAGTTTCTGAATGCGATAGTGAGAAGAACGAACCCACAGCCTACACGTTTTATTTCTATTTATATTCTTTGAAACAAATAAAAAAAATTCTTAATTTTTTTTAAGAACATGTTGCATCTGCTTAAGTGACTATAAAATTCGAGAGAAAATAAGGTTTATCCAAATAAATTCCATAATTTTATTAAAAAAAAAAAAATAGGATTCTAAATTGCAAGCATAGATTTCACAAGAAATGCATTGATAGTTGGCTTCAAGAAAAAAATGTTTGTCCTTTATGCAAATTCACACAATCATAAAGGAGTTCTATTAATCTTCATTCAAAAAAACGTAGTTAAAAATAAACTTTTGTCCTACACATGCCTTTCCTTTTTTTTATTTCTATAAAAAAAAATACATTTTAATATAAAAAAATTTATATTCAAATAAAAAAAATAAGCCTGATAAACTCAAATCAGCATTATATTTTTAAAAAACTTATTATTAATTCATATTATCATAATAAATTATTTTCAAAATCAAGTTTTTGTTTAAGACAAGCCGAAAAAACCAATTCATTTGAATAAACCTTAAATCCTTCTTCTTTTAATTTCTCCACCATCTCTTCTTCTTCATTCGACATTATTATATATGAATTTATATCAGATATAAGTGGTCTTTTCCTTAATAAAGTCCCATCCCCGCTCATTATTAATAGTTTGATTTCATCGTAAGAGGGTAATGTTGCTTTAGAAACCCAAAAAGAATATCCTTTGAAAACTGCTTCATTATTTTCCCTGGATTTTGTTAAACTTTCTTGTAATTTGAAACCAAGATTTTTTTCGCTTTTCTTGTCTTTGAATTGGTAATCCAAATAATCCAGGATTTCGCCCTTTTGAAGACAATCATCGATCCATTTTTTATCAATTATTTCAATCCCTTTGTTAATTGCCATAAGAAACCGAATCGTTCTTTTGAATGTTTGCATGACTAAGAGATTTATTGATTTTGTTTTATCTTCAATAATATGAATGCCCATTTTTTTCAGTAGTAAAATTGACTCATATTCGAGTTTAAATCCTGATATTCCAATATAAAATGTGCTTTTTTTCGAAAATAAAACAGTCGATTTTTTAGGTTTTTCAATCGTGTTTTCAGGAATTTCTTCAATTTCACTTTCAGTTTCAATTTTTTTCTTTTTCTTTTGAAAATTGATTTTCCAATTTACGTTTTTTGACTTTTTTTTATTGCTGGATAAAAGTGTTTTTTCATTATTTTCAAGAACAGAGCTTGTTCCAACCCCAATTAAAGGAGATTCAGTTTCGTTTTCCTCATCAACTTCTTTAATTTCTTCTTTGAAAATTGGTTTGATTTTTTTTCCCTTTATTTGTATAGTAATTTTTTTTTGTTTGCTCAAAACTTCATTTGTTTCTTTTTCTGTTTTTTCTTGATTTTTTTTCTCCTTTTCAACATTCTCAATCAATTCCTCCTTTTTAACCTTCGGCTTTTTGATATAAACTCTTTTTGTTTGACTTGGAGTTTTTTCGACAATGGTTTTTTCGTTAGACTCTTCATTTTTATGATTTTTATTTATTTCTTCTGGTATTTTTTCTTGATTTTTTTCGATTAATTCCTTTATTTCTGGTTTTTGTTCAGGAATTTCCATTTTTTTTTGTATCAAAATCTTTCTGTTTTTCTTTGTTTTTTCCAAATCATTTTCCACATTTATTTCCCAATTCTTCTGCTCATTCAGCTCTTTTTTATTCTCAACCTTTTCCAATATATTTTCTTGAGTTTCTGGTAACCGATCTTGGCTTTTTATTCTTACAATCTGTTTTTTCTTATGAATCTTTTCCAAGTCATTCTCTCCTTGGGAAAATGCAACTGAAAGAGGTCTTTTATTCTTGCTGATTTTTAAACTTTTTTTATTCAATATTTCTAATGTGGGTCGCTCTTCCACAATATTTTTTTCTTCAACATAGTCCTCTTCTTTTTCTTTTATTTCATCTTCTCTTTCGTTTTCTTCTTCTTTTTCATTTTCTGTTTTGAAATTGTCTTTATTCTCCTCTGTTTTTTCCTCATTTAATTCATTCAATTCTATCAATCTTTTTCTGTTTTCCTCCTGTATTTTTTCTTTATGTGCAATCTCATCATCATTCACATTTTCCTTTTGATCCAACAATGCAGTCTTTGGCTTGAATTTCTTCCCATATACTGGGATTTGTTTAATTGGAACTTTTTGTTGAACAAGAGCAGTGTCAATTATATTCTCTTTTTCTTGAACTATTATCGTTGAATTTCTACTTTCTGAAAAAATGCATTTGTATCGAGAAATGTAAAAAGGAACATCAAGGAGCAAATCATAGTCTTTATTAGGATTCAACCTTTGTTTAGTATTTGTTTCAATATCATAGCGAAAAACTCCTAATTCACTATTTAAATCTCGAATTAAATAATCGTTGATGCCATTTATTGTTATTTTGGCATGAACCTCAGAAATGTCGGAGAAAATCAAATTTATATCACATTTATGTTTGCTTCGGCCGATTATACTTTCTTTCTTCGTGATTTTGTATTTCATATGTTGGGAAACATTGGATTCTATTGGGTAGATCCTCAGTTCATATATCGGTAATGGGTTTTCTGTAGACATTTTTAGTTTATTTATTTGTTCGAATTTTTCAAGGTTTTAATTTTGAAAAATTTCGTGATTTTTGAAAATAAATTCATATATTTTTACTTTATAAAAATTATAATAAAGATGAATTTATTTAATACTTTTAATATTTTTTCATTAATTTTCTTTTTTAAATTTTTTTTCAAAAACAACAATTTTTTTTATTTGTTTTGTTTAGCAACAGTTTTTTACACTTTTTCCTTTTGTATCTTTCCCAAAACTGCCTGTTTCTAATGTTAAAGCTTTTTGATAAGGCTCAAAGTTTTTTTGTTTTTTTTCAGTCTCTTGATGAATTTCTACATAAAGAAATAAATAAATTCCAAATAATTTTTTATAAATCAAACTTTCAATAAGGTTTACAAAGCTCTCTTTAACGTTAAAACCTGTTAAAGCTGAGACTTCACTATATAAAAGATTGTGTTGATTACAAAAAGCTCCTACCTCAGCTTCTGAAACCTTCCTTAATAAAGGATCTCCTTCCATTAAATCATATTTATTGCCAATCAGCATAAGAATTATCCCTTCATCAGCGTGTTTTTCTATTTCATTAATCCATTTTTCAACATTTCTATATGATTCTGAATCTGTTAAATCATAGAAAAGAAGAGCTCCAACAGCATTCCTAAAATGACTGAAATAATATTAGTTTAATTAGCAAAGTTGATTTAAGTTTCAAACGCAGTTGTTATTGATTTGTATCTTTCAGCTCCTGCTTCCAAATTTAAGATTAAAGCATTTTTATTGAAGTTTTATTAAAATTTGTTAAAATACATGTATCCCATAATTGAGCTTTTATTATTTTCTCTTCGTTTTTTAATTTAAAGCATCTTGCCGCAAATTCAACACCGATTGTTGGAACTGGCTTTATACTGACATTCTTTGTGCATCTGAGTGATGAAAAAAACATTTGCATTAGTATTTATATTTATTACCTTATGAAAAAACTGGACTTCCCAACTTTGGCGTCTCCAACCAAAATAACTTTTAATTAATTTTTAAAAATAAGATTTTTTGTTGTTGTTGACTTTTGTAGAGATTCTTATTTTGTTGATTTTCGTAGAGATCGTCAAAGTTTTCTTTATCTAACTCCATTTTGACAGAAGTAGTTTCAGATAAATATTATTTTTACAGAATTTGTTAATTTTTCCAAAAAAATATTAAATTTTCTAGATTAATTATTTATTTGATAAAATACTTTCAATAAAATATATATTGTTAAATTTATTCTTTTATTGTTCAAGTTTTTATAAAAATAAACTATGCGCTTTATAATTTAATTTCTCAAAAATTGTATTAATTGATCATAGGAATATTGATATTTTTATTAATTTTAGTTTTCTCAATTCTTAAGGGAGACTTATAAGGATTCTTGTATTTCTCTTTCATTTCTTCAAGTGTTGCAATATTTGATTTATAGATTTTGTTGATCTCTTTCATTTTATTCGAGTTCAAGTTGTCTAAATTATTTTCAGACTTTTTTTTTACATTTAGTTCCATATTCAATAATTTCATTCCTCGAACTTTATTATTAGTTAAATCAGGCAGTTTTAAACCATTTCCTTTTTTATCCCTTTTAAAAAAAATTTTAAATACAAATTCATCATTAAAAATAAAATAAAACAAGCTTAATCCCAATTCACTCAAAAGTTCCTCTTGTGCTTGGAAAATATTTGCATTTTTTTTATATTTATTCAGAATTGGTTTTGATTCTCCTTCAATATCTAAAGCCAAAACGCTTTTTTTGCTCGATTTAGGTGGTGATAATCTGTCTAATTTCTTATTTCTTTTAGAAGGAATTCCGTAAATTTGTTGAATATTCGCGATTTGCCTATCGAAATTCGGATGCATAATATCATGCTATTTGATTAATTTTCAAAAAATTCTAATTAATGAAAGGGAACCTTTGGAATTTCGGTTAATTTTTTCAATTCTAGTTTGTGTCCTGCTATAATTCTCGAAATTTTATCATCATTTATTTTTAAATCTGAACGATCCAATTTTAGCGATGGGATATTATCTTTATATTCTTTAATAGGAATCGGACTTTTTTGGAAATTATTTTGTCTTTTGGCTGATTTTAGATTTTTTTTGGACAGCTGGTCATGACTGATGCTTGGAAGATTATCATAATCAAGTGAAATTAGATTCCCAGATTTAATGGGCTCCGAAATTTTCTCATTTTTCTTTTTATACATGATTTTGGGCAAATCACTATTTTTTTTATTGAACGAATTCTCAATGGAATCATCTTCGACAAGATTTATTTTCGCCCCCATTGTTTGCATATATTTCATTTTATCAATTCTTCTCACTCGCACAGGGTTATAGTTCGGTCCAGGCAAACGTTCAGTTAAATAATGTAGGTTCTTTGGAAATTTAATTGTGTTTAAAAGCATTGGAATGTCTTCATCGACTTCCAATAAATGCCTTTCTTCAATCCTTTTTAAAATAGCAGGAAACTGCAGGATTTTTTCACAACTAGGTCTTAAATGAGGAGTCACTTGTAATAGAGCTCTGATAATGCTGTTCAAATCTTGAGAATAATGTCCTGGAACTTTAGGATAATATCCTCGAATAACTTTCTTATATAATCCTTCCATATCTTCAGCTCTAAAGGGAGGCTTTAAGGTCGCCATTTCATATAAAACACATCCTAAAGACCAGATATCTGATTTTTGATCATAAGGCAAATCTTTCCAGACTTCAGGACTTTTTTTAAAAAATAAATAGTTTTCAATACATATGGATTTATATTAAAAAATACCTTGCGTAGTATGGAGTACCTGTTTGGGTGTATAATAAACCTTTTTTGGCTATTTTAGAAACATTCATATCTCCTAATGTACAAGTTCCATCTTTATTTAAAAAAACATTTGCACTCTAAATAAAAAATTAAGTTCTTATAGTTAAAAATTAAATTAAATTATGGAGAACCTTCAAATCTCGATGGAAAATTTTTAAATTATGCAATGCTTTTAAGCCTTTGACGATCTTTTGAGATGTGATTAATTAAAAAAAAAAAAATTTACTTGAATAAAAATATTCCATATTTCATTTTCATTCATCATTTGACCTTTTTTCTGATGATCCAGGATTTTTTGAAATAAATCGCCATTATCTGCATATTCCATCACAATGCTTTGGAAATTTTCATATTTTATAACAAATTTCATTATTTATTTTTGAAATTCTACCATAAGGAAGATGAAGCTTCATCGATAAAAACTTCTTTATAAGAAACAATATTGGTGTCTCTAACAGAAGCCAATATTCTAACCTCATTTAATGCGTTTTGCTTCTCTTTTTCAGATAAACTCGCTAATTTCACTTTTTTTAAAGCATATTCAGTTCCATCAAATATTCGCATTACTTTATAAACAGAACTATAAGCTCCTTCGCCTTTTCAAAGAAAAATTGAGGTCTTATGTTTAAAAAGAACAAATTTTACCAAGTTTGCTGACTAATTTAAAATCTTTTATTGACATTGAAAAATAAATATTAGTGAATGTTGCTCAATTTTTTTTTTAATAGTTTTGTAAAAGTTTCAAAAAAAATAGAAAACAATAAATAAAACGAAACTTATTACAATTATTTCTAAATTTTATTCATTATGAATGAAACAATGAGAAATAAGAATTAAAAAAAAATTTAAATTTTTTATTCATGTTTTTTTGTTCTAATAGCATATTTAGATTTTTTTTTTTTTGTAATAAATGTTAATTATTGTCATCAATAATATTAAAGAACGAATTAATATATATATTTTTATTAAGAAAAAAAAATCATAAAATGCTTTATTTTCTAAATGCAAAAATTTATTCGTTTAATTTTTTTTCAATTAACAATTTTTTTTTAATTTCAGTATGAAGGAAAATTTGCTTTTCTTCATTTATTGTTAAAGAAGGAGATAAAAAAATTTAGATGATTCTTTGAATACCTCATTCATTGCAAACAGCTTTTTCTCGTTAAATAAAAACGAAATTTAAAATACTATTTCAAAAATTAAAGAAAAATTTAAAATAATAAATAAAGTAAGGAAAATTGTTTGGAAAACCTTT
>JFJP01045525.1_pt1 | contig 11824 bp, 10 predicted proteins | sample 431651 | NCBI WGS metagenome assembly JFJP01 (sample SAMN02602958, study PRJNA72255) | Microbial mat metagenome, whole genome shotgun sequencing project. | biome: fresh water; feature: sink hole; material: water; isolation source: purple microbial (photo- and chemosynthetic) mats found in... | reverse complement strand
CAGCGATGAAAAAGCTCATATCCAGTTGGACTGGATAGCTGAAACGTGCGTTTTCTCTGAGGAAAATCATTTATTTATCACGTTGCGACGTATTCAGAAGAACTTGAGGAAGAGCTTGAGGAAGAGCTTGAGGAAGAGCTTGAGGAAGATGACGATGATGAAGAAGAACTTGAGGAAGAACTTGAGGAAGAGCTTGAGGAAGAGCTTGAGGAAGAACTTGAGGAAGAACTTGAGGACAGCAAAGGAGCATAGGCACAAGTCAACGTCACCTGCTGGAATAATGCAGGTGAAATGGTGGTGTTGTACCACATTACCCGGCGAGGAACATAGACGGGTGTTGATGTACCATCGACACTCATCACTTCATTCTTCTGCCGACGCTCACCACAAAGGGCTGGGGTGGCAGTAGAACGCAACCGGGTATCAGGCTGTGAATCAGCTTCGATATCCCGGTTGGCACTGTTCGGGCAGTAGAAGAAGACCTCTCCCGGAAGGATCCTGGGATCCGTGACCGACAGGAACGAACGCATCTTGGCAACTTCGTTCTCATCCAACGAGTTGAACGCTGCCAGCTTGATAAGCGGCTGGGTCTTGTCCAAGTTGAAGGCGTTGTAGTCGGTCACGGTTTGGACCTTACTTCAGAGTAATGTTGACCTGCTGGAAGACTGCCGGGGAGACCGTGCAGTTGTACCACAGGACGCGACGGGTGACAGCCACAGTGGTGGTCGAACCGTCAGGGTTCTGCTGCTCGTATTTCTCACGACGGGCACCGGCCAGGGCGGCAGTGGCAGTCGACTTCTGGACGAGCGAGGGATACATGTCGCCTTCGATCTCGCGGTTCAGGCTGTCGGGGCAGTAGAAGAAGACCTCATTGGGCAGGATGCGGGTGTCCGTGATGTTGATGAACGAGCGCATCTTGGCGACGTCGACTTCATCCAGGAAGGTGAAGGATGATGCCTTGATGAGGGGCGGGGTCTTATCGAGGTAGAAGGCGTTGTTCAAAGTCACGGCTAACTCCTTTGAGAGTGTTGAAGGTTTGTATCATAATTACTGAGGTAGCATACATACTTCGTGAGACCACTCGACGTAACCGGTCAACGCTTCGGTCACTTGGTGGCCTTGGTCCCCGTCTCCCTCCTCTTTCCTCGTTCCAGAGCCTGGGTCTGCAAGTGCGATTGTGGCCGAGAGGTAACCATCCTATCTGGTAACCTCTACAGTGGAAGAACCCAGTCCTGTGGCTGCATAAGGAGAGCTAAGCGGCGGCGATAGATAAAAGCATGCCAGCCCTGCCAGCCATCAATAACCTCCGCACGGTCCTAACGGTGGCCGTCTTGATCTCGGACTCTGCGGTTCAAGTGGCCAATACCTCTGGGTGGCCAACAGTCGGCATCTTTTCAATAGATGAAGAAATCTTCTATTACACTGGCATACTTGGGAATACGTTCACTGGATGCGTCCGTGGTTACGACAACACCGTTGCTGCCGGTCATAGTCTTCTGGACCTTCAGAGTCAACCTACGGTCGTCAACCTCAGAATCATAGCCAAGCACGTCAATGATGCAGGCTTCATCAACGCTGCTCCAACAACGGTTACTGTTGGTGGTATCCCGGCCGGAACGACATTCCCAGACCGTCTGACTGTTCAGGAAATGCTTGAAAAGATCCTGTATCCATTCACCGATCCAACCTTCTCTGCATTCAGCATTTCGGCTGTGGCATCCCAGGTTGAGGTAGGCTACACACTGGCTGCTTCACAAACATTCATTTGGACGACGACCACTCCCGGAAATGTTCAGGCCAACTCCATTGAAATAGACGATGTTTCCCAGTCATTGACCTTGGCCACCGGCCTTGCTGATGATGGTGCTGAAGCTATCGTGATGCCTGGATCAATTCAGCATAACGTTGCCTATTCTCACGTCTTCCAGGTAGATGGACAAAGCACCCATGCCACCAGCTTCTCCAAAACACATACCATGAAATGGATGTGGCGCATGTATTATGGATCCAACGTCAATACAACCTTGACCGCTGGTCAAATAGCTGCCCTTGCTGCCAATGCTCTTTCTGATGGTTACCCTGGAACCTATCCTGTTCCTTCCGGTGGCTACAAATACTTCTGCGTTGCTAATGCGGTAGGTGGGCAAATCACCACGATAAGGGATACTGATACTAACTTCGAAATACCGATGGCTGATTCAAGTGATGATGCCTCATATTCGAACGTTGATGGTGGTGGATATTCTTATGCCCTGGTTTCATTTACGAACATTCAGGGAGTAGTCTCTAATTATCGTGTTTATCGCACGAAAAATATCATGAACGCAGCCTTCTCAATAACCATCACCTGAGATCTTACCATGGCATATATCCCAGGATCAGTTCGTGTTGGTGGCTTCATAGCTCCGTCAGATTCTGCTGATACCTATGCCACGCAGGACGCCATTTATGGTCGTGATGGAATGCGTTCTGTCGCCACGACGACGGAGAGAAACAGCATAACTGCTGATCGTCGTCGTACTGGCATGATTGTCTACTGTCAGGACACCACCACCTATTACAGACTTCTTCCTGCTCCTTGGGCTTATACCAATGCTGACTGGGCTGAACTTGTCGTCATGGGCAAGCCGGGTCCTCATTATACCCACGATCAATTGACTCCTGCCACTGTGTGGACGATCCATCATAATCTGAATTGTTATCCTATGGTCAAAGTTGTCGATTCGGCAAAAACCGAAGTGACCACCGATGTTGATCACCCTGACGTCAACACTGTCGTCATAACCGTGGCTGCCCCTTTCGCTGGCACTGCTTACCTATACTAAAGGACCTATACCATGGCCCGCCTCTTTTTGACGCCAATCAACATGAACCAGAATGAGGTTCAGAACATCCGTATTCAGAATCTGGGTGCTGATCCTTCATCTCCCGCTCCAGTTGAAGGCCAACTCTGGTATCGTTCTGACACCGGTAATCATCGTCCAGTCTGGCGCTCCGATTCTGCTTCGAATCACATCTACCCTTTTGCCTCGACCAATACGATAAACACTGGTGTCCTTCGTGATGGTAGTGGAAATTTCTCGGCCGGTACCATCACTGCTGCCCTGACCGGTACTGCTTCTCAGGCGACCGCTCTTGATGATGGTACAGCCACTTTCCGGTCTGGTTCCTACTACCTCGATTTCTCCCATACCACGGGAACCCGTGATCACTCGGCAATCAGTGATTTCGACACCCAAGTTCGTACCAGTCGCCTCGACCAGATGACTGCGCCCGCAGCCAACGTGTCGATGAACAATTATAAGATCACCAGCCTACTTGATCCTTCATCCCCTCAAGATGCCGCCACCATGGCATACGTTGATTCCGTGGCTCAGGGTCTGGACGTCAAAGCTTCGTCCCGCATTGCTACAACCGCTGGACTCCCTGCTTACACCTACTCATCCACTGCTGGTGGAACCCTGACTGCAAACATCAATGGTGCATTCCCGCTGACTGATGACAAGACCCTTGGCCTGAATGAGTCTATCCTGGTCAAGAATGAAACTTCAACGCTTCAGAAATATAACGGCATTTACACTTTGACGCAGGTTGGTACCGGTAGCTTGCCGTGGATCCTGACCCGTAGATCAGATGCTAATACCTCGGTCAAATTCACCAGTGGACTTTATACCTACATCGCTGAAGGTACCGTCAATGGTAGCAGTGGTTGGGTGGTCACGACTCCTGATCCAATCAACCTCAATACCACACCAATAACCATAACCCAATTCTCTGGTGCTGGTCAACTTGTTGCTGGTGATGGTATCTCTATTCTGGCCAATACTGTTTCGGTTAAGACCACGAGCCGTTTCACATTCACAACCGGAAGCTTGGATGTTGGTGCAACTATTGCCGTTACTGATGGAGCCAACAACTTCACGGTCAAGCAAGTCTATGCCACACCAACGAATTCAACGGCATCCATAAATCTGCCTGCTGGTGTTGCTCCGGGTACTCCGGTAGACGGAGATGTATGGACGACCACTGGTGGATTCTACGTCAGAGTGAATGGAGTAACCGTTGCCCTGACTGGCACAGTGCTCGACGGAACTTTTGCGGTTAATAATACCACCGATCCGACGAAACAGTTTAAGTGGTCACTGGGTGCCCAGGCTACCGGCTCCATTGTGACCTTGACCACGCTTGCTACTCAAGCAACTGCCACGCTCAATATCCCGGTTATCACTACCAGTGATACCCTCGCAATGCTTGGTCTTGGTCAGACCTTCACTGGTGCCAACCTGTTCCAGAATGTTAGTACCAAGTTCATCGCTGCTGCAACCCAAGATGCTATCACCATCGCACCTCGTGCTGGCGGTACCTCCAGTTATATTACCTCTATCACTACAGGTACACTGACGGGTTCCTACACGATGACGATCCCTGCTACTGCTGCGGGAGATACGTTTGATATGATTGGACTTGCTCAGACCATCACAGGCGCAAAGACCTTCACAACCAGCAATATCACAATCACAGACGTGAACATCGTTCTTAGCACAAGCACGGGAACCAAGATCGGCACCGGGACCACGCAAAAACTTGGTTTCTTCAACGCGACACCAGTGGCTCAGCAAACCGGTGATGTCGTTACTGCTTTGTCGAATCTTGGTTTGGTGACGTCTGGAATCGTTTCTGCGACCACTGCCCTCGACGGAACATTTGCGGTCAACAACACCGCTGACCAGACCAAACAATTCAAATGGTCACTGGGTGCCCAGGCTACCGGCTCCATTGTGACCTTGACCACTGCTTCGACACAGGCAACGGCTACCCTCAACATCCCCCTGGTCACTACCAGCGATACATTCTCCATGTTGGGACTCGGGCAGACCTATACTGGCGCAAAAGTCTTCCAAAATGCTGGTACCAAGTTCATCGCTGCTGCAACCCAAGATGCTATCACCATCGCACCTCGTGCTGGCGGTACCGGAAGCTACATCACTTCGATTTCCACTGGCACGTTGACCGGTTCTTATACCCTTACGTTACCACCCACTGCCGGTGCTGACACTTTCGATCTGATTGGGCTTGCTCAGACCATCACAGGTGCGAAGACCTTCACCACGTCCAATCTGACCATCACGGATGTGAATATCGTTCTCAGTGCGACCACTGGCACACAGATCGGTACGGCGACCACCCAGAAACTCGGCTTCTACGGTGCGACTGCTGTGGTTCAGCCTGCTGCACAGGATGTCGCAACCGCTCTGACGACCGGCCATCAATCACGGCGGTACCGGGCTGACATCAACAAGTCAGAATTATGCATTCCTCGGCCCTGTAAGCGGCGGTGCTGGTGCTCCGACTTGGCGTGCCATTGACGCAGCGGACCTTCCATCCACTGTGACTAAAAAATATGCTGCCAGCATTGGTGATGGAACGAACACGGTCTACACGGTTACCCACGGCCTTGGTTCCAAAGATGTTGTGATCAGGATATTCGAAAACGCTACCGGCAATGAGGTTGAACCTGAGGTCGTTCACACATCAACAACCGACGCCACCATCACCTTCGCTCAAATCCCCACCACCAATGCCTATAGGGTCGTGGTCGTAGGTTGATAAATAAGGCAGAGGTGTTTCCATGGCCCACAGGTTCCTCAGCGGGATCGATGCCACAACGGCCGTAATCCACCAGCCTGCCTACAACAGTGTTGCTGGTAAGGCATTTGAGGTCGTTTGTGGTGCCCATCTCAGCCTCCCTGACTCCACAGAGGCTTCTGACATCGTCCTAGGCTTGAATCGTACCGTCCAATGGGAAAACGGAGATCTCACTGTCCAACGTGCCGTGGTCGTCCGTGCTCCAACCTATGCCTTCTTTGGTCCAGGAACTTCATCATCCATTGACGTGGCAGCAACGGTGGCAATTGAAGGTCCACCGATAGAAGGACCGAACGCAGACTTCCTCGAAGCCTATGCCTTTTGGATTCAAAGCGGCACCCTGGCCCTGGGTACCGGTGGCACCAACCACGGTTCCTTGAGAGTCAACTCCTCCTCTGGCTATGGCGTCACCATCACCTCGGGGCATACCACCAACGATTACACCTTAACCTTACCAATAGCCCAAGGTGGAGCAGCAACATTCCTTCAGAATGATGGATCTGGAGTATTATCGTGGGCTGCTGGTGGTGGAGGTGCTGCTTCTTTGACTTCAACATATGTTGGTTTTGGTTCCGTTGGAAATGTCCTCTCGGGATCCAGTAACCTAACCTGGAATAACACAGATGGAATTCTGACAGCTACTGGTTCTTCCGATTCTGTATCAGCAACAGTAATAAACAACAGTGATGGTATTGGGGCATATACAACATTCACAGCACAGAATGATAGTGCAACCGGCCAGACGGTGTTGGGAATCAACAGCACCACATATTCTGTATTCGATTTTGGTGGAGCAGGGGACAGCTTCTTGTACGCCTGGACTGGGCACCTTTATGTGGGAACACGGGTTGCCAATAAGGATCTTGTGTTCTTGGTTGGAGGACCCGCTGCTTCCGCTGAGCGTATGAGGATCGCAGCAGACGGTACAATCAGCGTTGGTTTGTCTAGCATCAAGAATGGTGGATTTGTATTCAACAACGCCACCAATACCAATACAGTAACGCTTTCCTCTGGTGCAGTTTCTACCTCATATGCTCTTGTTCTCCCCCTTGCCCAAGGTGGAGCAGCAACATTCCTTCAGAATGACGGGTCTGGAGTATTGTCGTGGGCTTCTGGTGGCGGAATGTCTAACCCAATGACATTATTGGGGGACATCATTTACGGAGGCTCAGCAGGTGTCGCCACTCCTCTCGCTGGTAATATAACCACAACCAAAAAATTTCTAACTCAGACCGGAACCAGTTCAGTTTCTGCTGCTCCTTCTTGGGGGACTATTTCGTCCACTGACGTTTCTGGCCTAACTGCCTGGGCGACCAAAGCGTATCCTACCGATGCAGCCGGAGTCCTCACAAACAATGGTTCCGGCACTTTATCCTGGGCAGCAGCTAGTAGCGGTAATGACACCATCTCCCTCCAAGCCTGCGCTGAAGGTGGCTCCTATACCATCGCAGCGGGCGTTAATCTTGTAATCCTTGAACCAACCTCGACCCGTAATCAGTTTACTTTAATTATGCCAGCAGCACCTGCTGATGGATCATCCATCACGATCCTGGGTGGAAACTTTGGTGTCGATAACCTGACTCTGTCTCCCAACTCTGGTCAGTCATTCGTCACCGGGACTGCTATAACCACCATGGGAGTTGGAGGCAGAGCAGCTTACGAATATAAATCGTCAACTGCTCGCTGGTATCGGAGGGTTTAATGAACCCTGGACTTGAAGATTCTGTATCAACACAGGATACCGGTGATGTAATTCAATTCAACGGTCAAAAATTTTTAGCAGGAAAAGTTATTCCTGCTATCTCATCCATCAGCAATGCCGGATTAGTTTGGAAAAGTAGAACAAGTCCCGATCTTCAATTGATATCTATTTGTTACGGCAATGGATTATTTGTAGCCGTATCATATAGTGGTGGTGTAGTGACCTCTCCAGATGGTATTACATGGACAAGCAGGGTTAGTGCAGCCAACAACCAGTGGTATTCTATCTGTTACGGCAATGGATTATTTGTAGCGGTATCTAGCGACGGAGTCGCCAACTGTATAATGACCTCTCCAGATGGTATTGTGTGGACGATTCGAGTTGGAATAGCGAATGGATATTATCTTTCTATCTGTTACGGCAATGGATTATTTGTAGCGGTAGGAGGAGATGGAACCCCCTCTCAGAGCGTTATAACATCTACTGACGGAATAAATTGGACAGGTCGTGATTGGCCTGATTATTCCGTCTTGTTTAGTGTTACATTCGGCAATGGATTGTTCGTAGCACTTACTAGCAGTGAAGATGGTAATTTAGTTGCCACTTCTCCAGACGGTATCGTGTGGACAACTGGTCGAGTTAGTTCAAACCCAAATAATATCTGGTATTCTATTTGTTACGGTAATGGACTTTTTATAGCTGTATCTTCAAATGGAGATAGTAACAACATAATGACCTCTCCAGACGGTATTGTGTGGACCGGTCGAGTTGGTGCTGCCGATAACCAATGGACTTCTATTTGTTACGGTAATGGATTGTTTGTAGTCGTAGGAATAAGTGGGGTCAATAAACGTGTAATGACATCTCCAGATGGTATCGTGTGGACTATCCGAATAAGTGCTGTTGATAACACTTGGGCTGAAGTTTGTTACGGTAATGGACTTTTTGTAGCTGTATCAACGAGTGGTTACAATAACCATGTAATGACTTCTGGTAATGAATTAACATCTATTCTACCTTCAGGATTCTCTGATTCTAGTTTAGTTGTGGTCACCTCTGGATCCCTGCAAATACCAGATCGGTGCTCGACGTTTATCATAGACTTCCAACCTAACAGTTTCGCTTTCACTCCGTATGGTCCGGTTGCAAATTGGTACTGTAGCGCATCTTCAGCAGACGGATCGAAACTCATATTAGGGGTAAGTGCTGGTAACCTGTATACATCAACAGACTTCGGCCAGACGTGGACGCCCCGAGAGAGTTCTAGGTCATGGTGGTGCGTTGCGTCATCTAGCGACGGAGTGAAACTTGTGGCCGGAGTAGGTGCTGGGTTTCTTTACACCTCAACAGACAGCGGAGCCAATTGGACACCGAGAGACAGCAGTAGACAATGGAGAGGTGTCGCTTCTTCCTCGGACGGCACTAAGTTAGTTGCCTGTGACGGAAACGGCTTTATTTACACCTCAACCGATAGTGGAGCCAATTGGACACCGAGAGACAGCAGTAGATTTTGGAATAGCGTCGCTTCTTCCTCAGACGGCACTAAGTTAGTTGCAGTGGCTCAAGCGGGTCAGATATACACTTCGACAGATAGTGGGGCCACTTGGACTCCACGGGACAGCAACAGAAACTGGACTAGCGTCGCGTCGTCTAGCGATGGTGTTAATTTGATTGCAGCTTGTCAAGGAGTGGCTGAAGGAGCGTATATTTCAAACGATAGTGGGGTTACCTGGGTTAAAACATTATCCTATACGTCCTCGCTTTTGAATGTGGTAGCCTCCTCTGCTAACGGACGCATACTCATTTGTGCTAGTGGTAGTGTCGTATTACAAGTCTCAACTGACGGCGGTGCCACCTGGGCAGCTGGAGCTACCTTCAATGCAAGAACTGCCTCCTGTTCTGCTGACGGCACGAAAATTGTAGCAGCCGTTTACAAAGGTCGGATCTACACTTCTAGTATGGCCCTTGTTACTATGCCACCGAACCCCGTGAACGGGCAGATTGTCCGAGTCTGCTACGGTAATTACCATGTTGATATGGCTCACATACCATCCTCGGGTCAAACCCTCCTCGCTCCACTACAGAGCGGCCCTGCATCCTCTTTCGGTAAGTGGGAATACAATCAAGCCACGTCAACGTGGCTAAGGACTGGATAACATGAGATTCGGACTTGAACAAAATATCGCTACCCAGGATATTGGAGACGTAATCCAGTTTGACGGTCAACGTTTTAAGACAGGAAAGAATTCCCCAGGAATCTCCTCTGTCAGTAATGCAGGTTTGGTATGGAAAAACAGAGTAAGTGCCGGAGATTGTTATTGGCGTTCAGTTGCTTATGGCAACGGTCTTTTCGTTGCTGTAGCTTCTTCTGGTGTTACTGGGTTTATTATGACTTCTCCCGATGGTCTTGTTTGGACTATACAAACAATTTCTGACAGTCAGTGGAGATCAGTCACCTATGGCAATGGTCTATTTGTTGCTGTGGCTTCTTATTATTCGGACAGTGGTAATCTTGTCATGACTTCTCCAAATGGAATTGATTGGACATTGAGATCAACTCCGGCAGACAATCAATGGGAGTCAGTTGCTTACGGCAACGGTCTTTTCGTTGCTGTGTCTTCTTATAGTGACGTTGCAGGCACAAACATTATGACGTCTCCCGATGGAGTCGCCTGGACCATACGGACAAGCCCAGCAGACAATGGGTGGAGATCGGTAACTTACGGCAACGGTCTTTTCGTTGCTGTAGCTTCTTCTGGTGTTGGAAACCGTGTAATGACTTCTCCAAATGGAATTGATTGGACCGTAAGAACAAGTGCAGCAAACAACGCTTGGTACTCCGTTTGTTATGGCAACAGCCTATTCGTTGCTGTCTCGGTTGATGGCGGCAATAATCATGTTATGACTTCTCCAAATGGAATTGATTGGACCGTAGTAACTCTCTCGGCAGATAATCAGTGGGTATCAATAACTTATGGCAACGGCTTATTTGTAGCAGTTTCGTATAGTAGCGGTCTTGTTATGACGTCTCCTGATGGAGTCACTTGGATTATACGGGCAGGAGCATCAGATAATCAGTGGATGTCGGTGACCTATGGCAACGGTTTATTTGTAGCGGTAGCTCAAAGCGGTATTGCTACCAGTCGTATCATGACCTCTGGCGGTGAACTTACCACAGTCCTCCCTTCCGGTCTTGCTGATGCTTCTCAGACTACTGTAGTCCCAACAACCGGTGCATCCGTAGTCATCCCAAATTCCGTGATGACCTACGTCGTCGCCCCTGCCGGGACGATAGCCACCCTGACCGTTGGAATGCCCACAGCGCCTGTTCACGGGCAGATTGTGAACCTTTGTACCGGCTCCTATGGTGTGACAGCCCTAACCCTGAATCCGGCCTCTGGACAGACCTTTGCCACCTCCGCTGCCATCACCGCCTTACCGGCCGGAACCTTTGCCAGCTACCAGTACAACCAACCCAGTGCCGTCTGGTACAGGATCGGATAACCCATGAACACCCACAAAGTCTCAATCACAGTTTTAGCCACTGGGGAAACGTTCACGGCAGAATTCCCTGGTCTTGGTTATGCTGAGGCGTGGCGAGATAACATGGTATCAATGAGGAACTTAGACCTCGTTGGCGGTAAACACTTCCTCCCTAATGATGACTTAATGGCTCCCAAAGTGATCGACCCCAAGCCCAACGGCATGGCAGTCATCACCGAGATCGATACCAAGGAAGCCCAGATCCAAGTTGTCTGGGAGGCTGCTGACGCCTTCGCCTTGGCCTCTGTAGACCGAAATGAACGAGAAAGATATCTGGGGTGGCTCTCGGACCCCACCTGCTCACAAGATCGCAAAAACAAGATCCTAGCCGTCCTGGAATGGCTGGATGCGATCTGGGCACAATACTACACCATGAAGGCCAGGATCGCCTCCGGCAGGAGAGGGTCTTTCAGTCCTGATACCTTGCCTCCCTGCCCGTATTCGTTCTTCGACATTGCCAGCACCTGATTTTCAGGGATTGGCTAAATAGGACGGGAACCCCACTATGGCCCGTAAGTTCTTAAACGACCTGACATCAACAGCCATTGCTGTTATTCAGCCTGTTCTTAGTGGCTCTGCTGCCAAAGCTTTATCCGTAACCCCTGGTGCTCACCTACTCCTTCCTGCTTCCACTGAAGCCATTGATGTCGATTTTGCAAACAACCGTACCGTCCAATGGGCAAACGGTGCTTTGGGGGTTCAGCGGTCCATTGTCGTTCGTGCTCCCACCCTGGCCTTCGTTTCTGGTTCCAATACGGTCACCACGGCAGCTTCCATGTCTTTGGAGGGTCCACCTGTGGCTGGTGGTTTTGGTGACATCACCAATCCCTATACGTTATGGATTGAATCTGGGTTGCTGGCACTTGGTTCGCAGTCTGGTTCCAAGGTCGGCAAGATGGTCTTCAATAATGGCACAAATACCAATGCCATAAC
>JFJP01040137.1_pt1 | contig 11824 bp, 5 predicted proteins | sample 431651 | NCBI WGS metagenome assembly JFJP01 (sample SAMN02602958, study PRJNA72255) | Microbial mat metagenome, whole genome shotgun sequencing project. | biome: fresh water; feature: sink hole; material: water; isolation source: purple microbial (photo- and chemosynthetic) mats found in... | reverse complement strand
ATAATTTTACAGGATCATGGCAATGACGTGTCGTACAGAAATATCTGGATCAGGGAACTTTAAAAAATAAAGACATGAAATATTTGAGCTTATACCTTATTGCGTTTGCTTTTTCCGGGGGATTTGCCTCGGCGCAAAATTTCAGAATCTCACTGTGGCAAAAAGACATTCCAAATTTCAAGGCATCAGATGAAGTCGAAACCCGCGACACATCAGGGATCGTAAGAATAGGAAAGGTTCAGAATCCGGAGATCGAGGTTTTTCTCCCTTCTAAACAAAATGCCACAGGCGATGCTGTAATAATATGTCCTGGCGGCGGGTATCATATTCTGGCGTACGACTGGGAAGGGAGCGATATTGCAAAGTACTTCAATTCAAAAGGTATTGCGGCCATCGTTTTGAAGTATAGGCTCCCCTCGACTTCAAGCAGCATTGAACTGCGCCTTTCGCCCTTATTGGATGCCCAAAGGGCCATGCGCATGGTAAGGCATAATGCGACAGGTTGGAATATCAAACCCGACCGCATCGGTATCATGGGTTTTTCTGCCGGAGGGCATTTGGCATCGACCCTTTCCACCCATTTCGATGCGGGAGATCCCAACGCCAAAGATCCGATTGACCGACTTAGCTGTCGTCCCGATTTCTCAGTTCTGATTTATCCGGTCATTACTTTTTCTTCCGATTTTCAACATTCCGGCTCTAAAGAAGCCTTGCTAGGGAAAAATGCAGATCCGGAGCTTATCAAATACTACTCAAACGAGTTGCAGGTAACTGAGCTTACACCTCCGGCTATTCTGATTCATTCCAATGACGACCAAGCTGTCCCGGTTGAAAACTCCCTGGCCTATTTTGCAGCGTTGCGCAAAAATAAGGTCTCCGCCTCTCTTCATATTTATCCTTATGGCGGACACGGTTTTTCGCTTGCGATAGGCAAAGGATACCTGTCAACATGGCCCGACCGGGTTGTGGAGTGGATTGCCTCGCCCGAGAAAATAAGCGAAATAAAATAGCAAACCCTTTTAGGAAAATAGCATAATCCACATGCGTAAAAGTGTAGTTTCTTTGTACCAAACTAAAACTACCCTTTTATGCGTTTCAATTTACTTCTACTGCTTTGCACCCTTTTAGCAGGAACAAGTCTCAAGGCATCAGACATCACCGAAGTTCTTCCTCTGACCAACAAAATCATATGGATTCACTTTGATGATGGGTCTGTTGCATACCCAAATGAGTTGATTGTTGGCAGATTGGATGTAATTGCAGCCAAAAAACCCGATTCCTGGACAGTTACAAGTACGGATGATCCTGAATTTCTGGCAGCACAGAATCCAGTGCAGGTAGGAAGAAAATCAAAAGGAACCGAGTTTAAGAAAGACCCTGAGATCTGGGGCGGAAGTTCGTTCAATCCCACTACAAAACCCTGGGCATCCGAGCATGATTTTTATCTGGTACTGAATAAGTCCCTGAAAAACGGGAAAACTTATACTCTTAACACAGGCAGTCTTGCTGCCAATGGCGCAACATGGACATTTACCTATGACGAGTCAGCGCTTCGCAGTGAGGCGGTTCACGTGAATACCATCGGGTATGCAAAAGACGCACCGAAGTACGGTTATGTGTACCAATGGATGGGTGATTTAGGCGGATTGGATCTCTCCGGGTATGCAGGAAGTCAATACCGGGTTTACAAGGAAGGAAATTCGACTGCTGTTAAGGTAGGGAACCTTCGCAAAAGGAAATCGGCAACAAATGCAGAAACTACCCAAGCCAATGATACTCCAAACCAAAACTTTCTGGGCGCTGAAGTTTATGACTGCGATTTTTCAGACATTACGGACGATGGAACTTACTACCTTGTAGTTGAGGGCATTGGAAAATCATATCCGTTCAAAATCGGTACCGATGCTGTTTATGAAGCCTATTACAATGTTATGCGCGGTCTGTACCATCAGAGAGCAGGAATTCGGTTGGCTCCTCCCCACACAAAGACCGGATATATTAGGCCGGTGAATCAAAATACCAAAGTTACAAGTGATGATGGGGTCAATTTCTCAGGGAAATTGCTTTACTCCGACTATCCATATACATCATGGGCGGAGGGTGATGGGGGAGGCAGCTCCCAGACGGCCATTCGTGATGCTGCAGCAGGCAAACCTCTGGATGCAGCCGGATGGTACCATGATGCTGGCGACTGGGACCAATATTACACTCACGAGCGTATTCCTGTTATTCTTATGCTAAGTTATGAACTTGCTCCGGAACTGTACAGTGATGCTGATCTGAATATCCCGGAAAGCGGTAACGGGATTCCCGACATCATTGATGAAGCGTCATGGCTTATAAAATTCAATTACCGCCTGCGAAAGGAACTAATTGCAAAAGGTTACAGCAACGGGGGAGTTGGTGGTGCCCGGATCTGTGCCGATGTTTTCTCAAGCGTTGACGGCAGCGCTGAATCTTCCCTTCCCTCCTGGAAAGAGTCACGTCGCACTGTGGTTACCCAAGCCGATGCATTTATGACCTATTTTTATGCAGGCCAGGCTTCGCAATTCGCACTGATTCTTAAAAACCTGGGCAAAGACCCTGACAAATTTCCTGTTGAAATGCTCGATCATGTTGACTTTGCATCCATGTCGCACGACACTGTTAACTGGACCAAGGAAGCAGAAGAGGCATTCGTCTGGGCATCTGCCCCGGCAAACCAACCCTCAGGCCACACCAACTACAGCAATGAGCTGAAGGTATACAGACTCTATGCAGCCACTAACCTTTTCAGAGTTACAGGCAAGCAGGAGTATAAGAATGCAGCAGAGCTTATTTTGCATGAGCTGAAAAATTCCACAAGTCTTTCTGAGGATGTGCGCTGGGGTGTTTATTCCTACCTTATTGCCAACAATCAGAATATTGATAAAGTGCTTCAGTCCGAACTGAAGGCACTTGCCTTGAATACTGCCGGAAAATATGTATTAGACGCTGTAGATAAACGGGCCTGTCGCTGGGGTGGTGCAATTGACATGCCGATGCTTGTAGGGCAGGCCACAACGCCCATGATTTTTGAGGCAATAGCAGCTTATGCATTAACGGGCGATATAAAATACAAAAACGCAATACACACCACGGCAGACTATTTTCTTGGCACCAATCCCCTTCATTCCACCTGGATGACCGGTGTCGGACCAAGACCCGCAGCCTGTGGATTTCATCTGGACAGCCGATACAACAACAATTGGGTTTTGTATCCGGGATTTATACCTTATGGCCCCTGGTCGATGGCTTATGGTATACCTTCATTTACATGGACAGTTGATGGCGCTTCCATAACCGGGGGCATGGGACCCTGGGATAAGGATTGGGCAAATTTCTCTCAATACCCTCAAATGACCGAATGGCCAGGCCATGAGCGTTGGAATAGCAATATTCACGCGCCTATGTCGACGGAAAACACAGTTCACCAGAATACTGTTTACGGGGGAATTGCTTATGGATTTGCAAACTCAAGGCAGAACAAAAATTCGTCCTCCCTCAAAAAAATAGGAGCAATTACCCTATCCAGCAGCGAAATCATTCTCGATACGCAAGGAAAAGACAGCCTTCTTTCTGTAACCATTGACATAAACGATGCCAGTTTTGCCGCTTTGAAATGGACTAGCTCAGATCCCCGGGTTGTTTGGGTTGATGACTTCGGACGTATAACCGGAATAACTTCCGGCACATGCACTGTATCTGTTTCCTCACTCGACGAATCCGTATCGGCATCCTGCAATGTGACATGCTCATGGCCTGAAATTGATGTTGAGCAGATCAGCATCGATCCGGATACAATTTCGATTATCGAAGGGCAAAAAAAAAATCTAAGCGTCACATTTCTTCCCGCAGACGCATCCAATAAGTTTGTTAACTGGAGTTATTCTATCGAGGGAATTGTTTCGGTAGACGAATACGGAATCCTTACAGCTATTGCACCCGGTGATGTTTGGGTTATTGCAACATCGCTTAACGGATCCAAAAAAGATACCTGCAGGGTTCATGTCAAGATGGCCATCGACTATGTAATGGCTGATTTTGATAATATTATCCCGGTAACCACTGAGCCACAGCCCGATTATGCCCAGCTGTACACCCCTACCGGTGCAAACGATGTTGCATTTGCAAATCCAATAATTAGTGGGTCAAACCCGAGCGAAAAGGTGGTTAAATGGGACCGGTCCGAAGGTGACTGGAAACTTCTCGGGATGGTTTTACCAACCGATCATCCTCAGGATCTAACTGAGTTTGCTCAATTCCAGTTTAAATATTTCGGATCCGGAATAAAGGACTTTTTTATTCAAATGATTGCCAGTGACCTAAGCAAAATCGAGATAAATGAAAGCATCAAAGGTGAAGAATGCTGGCAGTTGTATACCTACGACCTCACTGAAAATAAAGAATTGGTCCAGTTTAATGTCTTTGTAAATAAGTCAGGAAACCCGGAAGCAATTCCAATACTCTTTGATGATTTCATTCTTGCCGGGAAGCCCACCAAAAGGTTCGATGAGATTACAATCAGTGAAACCGTGCTGGAAATCGACTCCCCCGAAATGTATACCCTTAGTGCTGATGCCGCTGGCCACCCTTTTACCTGGGTCTCATCAGACCCCTCGGTGGCAAGCGTTGACCAGAATGGCAAAATCAGCGCGGTTTCAGGCGGTAAGGCCATTATCAAGGCGGTACCCCTTTACGGAAATTCAGCTGAATGCATGGTTATTGTGGATGGAGGTGTTCCCTCTGGCATTATCTATGATGTGATAGCTGATTTTGAGACAATAGCGCTTGACTGGTCAGGTGGTTACGGAGCTTACGGTTGGGCGTCCGATTCTGTGGCTAAAGCCGACAATCCCCTTAAGCAAGTCAGCAATGAATCGGAAATGACAGCAGTATGGAGACGGGACGGAACAAACCTCTGGGCAGGATTTGGATTGATATTTCCACTCCACAATACGACAGGTATGGATTTCCTGACTTTCCAGATTTTGTCGGGGAATCCGGTAAATGTTATCAGGCTTGAAGTAAAAAACGCTGATGTCTTGCTGGGCGCATTTCAGTTGAACAACCTTGAAATTCAGGCCAATACATGGACAACCGTATCCTATGATCTAGCCGATCTGGGAATAAGTTATAAGGATATTAACACACTTAATTTTCAAATTGCAGGTGGAAGCGATGAAAATATGCTGATTTATATCGATAACATTATGCTTCGAACTAAAGGTGAAGTTAAGGTTACCGAAATCATAATAAACGAAACGGACCCTTTGACAAAATACCTGAATGACCCTTCTTTCAGCCTTACTGCTTCGATTGTTCCCGAGGACGCAACAAACAAAAGTGTTGAATGGAGCTCAAAAAACAGCAGCGTTGTAAGCGTGGGTTCCACAGGATTCGTTCAGATTGTTGGAATAGGAACGACCTATATTATTGTTAAATCTGCGGAGAATCCGGAAATCAAGGATAGTATAAAAGTGGAGATTTCCAAAGCGGTTGGACTGAACCCGGATCAAAATTCTCAAATAGAAATCTTTCCGAACCCTTTCAACGAATCCCTTTCTGCGATTAATATTTCGGGGGTGGAAAAAATTGAACTCACCAATATCCTGGGCAACCCGCTCCAGAAAATTGACACTGAGGGATCCTGCAAATTAATTATTAAGACTTCAGATTTGCCATCAGGAATCTATCTGTTACGATTTTTCAACAAGACCGGATTTTATTCGACCCGGAAGGTCATTAAAAAATAATCAAATGAAAAGTATGCCTCGCCTAATCCTTTTCTTTTTGGTCCTGCCTTTTCTGGCATTTGAATGTCTTTTGGCACAAACACCGAGATATGTATGGAGCAATGCGGAAGGCAGTGGGAGGCAGCAAAAAGTGCTATTCAGGAACAGTTTTGAGGTCGGCAGCATTCCAGACACGGCAAACTTTTATCTTTTTGCTTCATCGAGGTATCATCTTTACGTGAATGGCACTCATATTAATTTCGGCCCATCGAGATTTTATCCTGCAAATCCCCGGTATGACAAGTACGACCTTTCCCCCTTCCTTACAAAAGGAATAAATGTTATTGCATTGGAAGTCCTTGCAAATGGAATGGAAACCTTTCAGATTTTCGAAAGCATCGGAAGCATGATTTCTTGGGGAAGCATAGATGCTGGCAAAGGGAAAACAATATCTCTCGACTCCCCCGGAAAATGGAAAATGTTGCCTGTATCATCGCTTGATACACTTGCCCAGAAATTTTCGTTTGCTTGCGGCGCGATGGAGCTTTATGATGCTCAAAAAGAGCCTTTTCAATGGGAGTATCAGTCATTCGACGACACAAACTGGAAAAGCCCGGTGTTGATTCGCAACCCGGCATACTGGGGTGTGGTGCAGCCGCGACAAATCCCCGAATTAACACAACTTGAATCAGAATCATTTCAATGTCTTGGAATATATGATGTTATTAAAAGGGAGGAATTTTATTCCTTCTATAGAAAAATCCCGGATGAGAGTCAGGCTCTTTACAACCGTGGAGAACAATTGGCCGGATATACCTGGATTTTTTCACCAAAGGATCAAACCCTCGAAACAGGGACATGGTGGGGCGACTATTATCTTAACGGCAACGGTCCGATAAAAGTAAATTCCAAAGACGCAAAAAACCCAGTTCGGGAAAACAGGCTGCTTGCCCTAAAAAAAGGATGGAATTTCTTGTTTGTGAACTATAGGGCAATTTGGGGTGCATGGGAGTTTACACTGGCCTTACCGGAAGGATCAGGCCTTGAGCTTTCTCCGCAAAAAAGACATAATTCTCCTATATTCTTTGTCTCCAGCAACCCCCTTGCCCCTGAAGATGTCCGAAAACTTCTGGAAATGGTTACATCAGGGTCAACCAATCCCGAAAAAGCATGTCCGCATATTTCATGGTTCGCGCACAATAACGAAATCCCGTTTAAAAACCCGGTACGCGAACTGGTATGGAATCAGCCTGATGCAAGCCTAAACCTCAAGTCAAACGATTACCAGACAGGGAATTTCAGCTTTTCGCAAACCCGCTTTTTCTCCTACGATATGGGTAAAAAAATGCTTGGAAGAGTTTTCCTGGATATTGACGCTCCGGCAGGGACCAATATCGATATTGGCTTTAGTGAAGACTTGAATCAACAGGGTCTGCCATACCTTTACAAAAGAGCGCAGATCAATTCAGGCGCCCGCTTCGTATGCGATGGAAAGCGCACGCGATATGAAACCTTCAAGCCCTACGGCATCCGATACCTGCTTGTGAAAATTACTCCTTCGGGGGAGGCTACTGTAACCCTGAAAAAAATTGGTGTTATTGAGCAAATGTATCCCTTTGCAAAAACCGGCAGTTTCGAATGCTCCGATCCCATGTTCAACAAAATATGGGAAATGGGATGGAGAACCCTACGGGTCTGCTCGGAAGACTCTTACACCGACACACCCTTCAGGGAAAGAGGCCTTTATGCAGGTGATGCCTTACCGGAATATGCTATTACCCTTGCCACCTCGGGAGACAGCAGGCTTATGAAACAGTCCTTATTGCTTTTTCAGGATATGTATAGGGAGGAAATGGAAACCGGTGGCGAAAACCGGCATAACGATTTCATACTTAAAACCCTGGTTGAATTATACTGGTATTACCAGCAAACCGGAGATTCCACATTTGCAAAAGGCTTGTTTCCAAATTATGCAGGATACCTGAATCACCTGGAAAAGAACAAAACAACAGAGGGCTATTACAAAGCAGGTCAGGTATTTCTTGAATGGACAAAGATCCGTAAGAATGCAGACCTTACAGCATATCAGGCTTTGCTTTATGGATCGATGCGAATGATGGCATCGATGGCAGGGGATTTTGGCTATTCAAGAGAACAGGAAATTTTCAATGATCGTGCAGAAGCTCTTCAAGAGGCCATTCATAGAAATTTCTGGGATGCGGAAAAAGGAAGTTTTTTTGATGGATTTGATAATGGGTCAAAAATTAATAACCATTATCCTATTTCCAGCTTTTACCCCTTGCTTTTTAATGTTGTGGACAACAGGAATCAAAAAGAAGGAGTGATTCGTTTTTTGGATGAGGAGTTGAAGGATATCGGCGAGGAAACCCGCAACCGAAAAGTTACGCCCTATGGAGCCTTTTATTTGTTTTCTGCCTTATATGAGAATGAAGAAGCCGGAATCGCAGAAAGGTTTTTAAAGCAATACTGGACAAGAATGATTTTGCAGGGGGATGACACCTCATGGGAAAACTTTGATATCAATTCAGAAGGCTCAGGCGGGCAAGGCACTGCCAGTCATGCATGGAGCGGTCACCCTACATTTTTTCTTTCCACAGAAGTTTTGGGAGTCAAATTGGGGTTTAACAAGCCTTTCTCCCGGGATACAATATTTATAATGCCTCAGTCGGAAACCATCCTATGGGCCAAAGGCAGTGTTCCTCATCCGGCAGGCCTGGTTGGGGTCGACTGGCAAATTTCAGGCGACAAGTTGTTTATAAACCTCCGTTTACCTTCAGGTGTCCCGTTTGAAGTTTTACCCAAGGGTAAGCTTTCCAGGTATAAACTTATTACTACAGTAACTCGATATTAAAATGCAGATCACATCTATGTTCCAGATCCTTAATCAGCTGCTTCTTAAAAAGTCGTTCATCGATTTGACAGGATCAAAAAACAAAGAAAAAAATAGTCCAATAAATAATTGTTTTTTTTCGAAATCCTATAATGCTTAAATACAAATTATGAAGCCCCTGATAATTCTCCCCATCCTGATTATGGCATTTTCATGCACATCAAGTCCCAACAACACTGAAAAAAAGCTCGTAAAGCGCTTCTTTAATGAAGAAAGTTTTTGGAATCAGCCAATCCCAAAAAACGTTGAGATTGATCCACAAAGCGACCATTATATCAGCCTCCTGAAAAAAGATCACAGCGGTCAGAATTTCGGAATCAATCTTCACAATTACACAATTCCCATTTACGAGGTAGACAGCACTACCCCCTTTATTAAAGTTGGAAATTATCCCGGATCTGATTTCCGCCACCATCCTGATTTTGATTCAATGGGGGTGCCTGTGCCTCTTGGTTTTAAGCCATCTCCCGGAAGTGATCAGCACGCAACTATTATTGATTGGAACCGGAAACTTGCCTGGGATATGTTCAAAGTTGAACAGGACAGCACGGGACAATGGGTAGCCTGCACCGGGGTTATTGTACCCCTCGATGGAAACGGGGTTTTCAACAAAGAAGATTTCAAAGTTATGGATGATGAGTCGATTCATCAGTATGGTCCAAGTCGAGCAGCCGGTGTACCATCCTTTGCCGGCACCATCATGTATGATGAAATTCTTGCCGGCGAAATAAGGCACAAACTAAGTTGCGCCTTGCGGTTTGTTGCCTTAAAAGAATATGTGTATCCGGCGATATGGACTGATGGCAATTTCAAAGGAGGCATTCCTGAAGGTAGTGTAATCCAATTGGACCCCTCACTCGATCTTACCAGATTCGACCTTCTACCCGGGGAAATAGCTGTTGCCAAAGCTTTGCAGCAATTTGGCATGGTAGTGGTTGACTTTGCTGCAGGCAATGTTCTATATGGCGAAGGCTTGTGGATTTATCCCGATAGGTCATGGGATGGCCTGTTGCGTGACTGGGAAGGTGGTATTAGCATCATTCCCTTAGACCATTATCGCGTTTTGAAGAATAATGATGTTCAGTTAGGCGGAGATAGGGTTAAGGCCTTTTTTCAAAACCAGCTATTGGGCTGGGAAGATAATTGAAAAAAAAGGGAAACGGAGAAACCATATTAACTCAAATTTCAAAAAACGCCGCAAATACTTACATTACAAGATTCTAAAACAAATACAACAATATATGCCTGGCTCCAGGCATATAGACATGCAGGGATATAGGACATGCAATCTCGGGGTCTTCAGATTTGTATCGGGATAGGAAGAGGTTTATCATTATACTTTATCCCACACACAAATAAAAGCACCTTAAACACAAACCCGGTTTCAACTGAGGTCTAGGTCATTTTAGCAGCTAAAGCCGACGAGAAAAATTAGTTGATAATCCGTGAGTTTCTATCGGATGAAACATGAACCTAATTTATACTACCGATGAGGTAGAGGCCAGGAAAATTCGGAATTCAAATTTAAACCTTGGCCGGAAACTATTGGACATCGAGGTGCTAAAAATGTATTAAAATTTAACATCCCTATTGAAAATATCGAAAAGATGAATATCTTTAAAGTTCAGAACCCAGTTTAAGACTGAGAAGAATCTTATTTATGCCACAATCTTTTGTGCTTAACGGATTCCTGGCAAACATAACAAATGAAAAAATAGGCGACTGTTAATCGGTATTCTAAGCATATTTCCGCTTAAAAAACATTGACATGAACGACAAGGAAAAAACCAAGGAAGAACTCATTAAGGAACTGCAGGAGTTAAGGCAGAGCTGCTTATCCTTAAAGGATGCTTTTAATAGCGACCTTCCCGAATCCAAGCTAGTGGCTCACGATCTTGACGTTCTTAATTCATTGAATACAGATATGAACAGAGGCGAGAGCCTCAATTACCTAATCGAGAAGACAAAGCAGATTATAATACATTCCTTCCCAGTCCATCATGCTGACCTATATTTGGTTAGTGATGACGGTCAATATCTGATGTATGAGAAAGCAAACATCAAGAAGGAGTTTTTAACGGCGTTTGAAAAATTTTTGCCAACTTCCATCCCTCACAATATCAAAATTTCACTACGCAGTGATAATTGGTATTCTCAAACAATTGCAAGCAATAAAATCAGAATATCTGAAAATTCATCCGACCTGGAGTCAATGATAATGGCATTTGCAGAATCGAATTTTCCGGCATTTCCCTTTAAGAAGTATATTTCAAGAATTATTGCATATTTCACAAGTTCAAGTGTCATTGCCAGCATACCTCTGAACATAAAAAAGAAAAACATAGCTCTTCTTGACATCAACTTCAAAATTTACCCTTCAAAGCATGATATCAGAAGGGTTAAGTCGTTTGCCGAACAATTGGTTGTGATGATCAACCGAAAACAGTCGGAAGAAAAGTTAATTAAAAACGAGGCAATTTTTCAAAGTGTTTTTGATCATTCACCTGTAGGGGAAGTAATGGTTAACATGAACAGGCAATTCATAAAGTGCAACCCGGCATTCTGCAATTTCCTTGGGTATACAGAGATCGAGTTGTTAGAAAAAAAGATTTCGGATGTTACCTATCCAGATGATATTGAATTCGGCATGAAAGAGCTGAAAATGATGATGGAGGGAAAGATAGACACATATTCAACCCAAAAGCGCTATATCAGAAAGGATGGAGTGATTGTATGGGGAGAGATCAGTATTAGTCTGGTCTCAGATTCCGATAAAAAGCCCTTGTTCTTTTTACCAAAGATTCAGGATATAACAAAGCATAAGCAGGCAGAGCTATTGTTAGTGGATAGCAATTACCAATATAACAAAGCCCAGGAGATTGCTCATCTGGGAAGCTGGGAATTGGATATAGCATCAGGACGGTTGGTCTGGTCTGATGAGGTTTATAGGATCTTAGGCTTGGAGCCTCAGGAATTCGAATCGAGCTACGATGCGTTTTTTGAGTATGTTTATCCCGAAGACCGTGAACTTGTTGATTCAAGCTACACCAATACAATATCCGCAAATGCAGACGGTTATGAGATTGAACACCGCATAATTCGTAAAAATACTGGTGAGCTTCGGTTTGTTTATGAAAAATGCGAACATATAAGAGATCAT
>JFJP01005881.1_pt1 | contig 11825 bp, 11 predicted proteins | sample 431651 | NCBI WGS metagenome assembly JFJP01 (sample SAMN02602958, study PRJNA72255) | Microbial mat metagenome, whole genome shotgun sequencing project. | biome: fresh water; feature: sink hole; material: water; isolation source: purple microbial (photo- and chemosynthetic) mats found in... | reverse complement strand
TACACCGTCTCGCCCAGTTCGCGCAGCGTGGCAGCGCAGGCGGCGGCTTCGGCGGCGCCGATGACCACCACCATGCCAATGCCGTTGTTGAAGGTGCGGTTCATCTCGGTGTCGTCGATGCCAGCGACCTTCTGCAGCCAGGCGAACAGCTCGGTCTGTGGCCAGCTGCCCGTTTTCAGGTGGGCGGCCGTGCCTTCGGGCAGCACGCGCGGAATATTCTCCAGCAGGCCGCCGCCGGTGATGTGGGCCAGGGCCTTGACGGGGTGTTTCGCGAGAGTGGCGAGCACGTTCTTCACATACAGTCGCGTCGGCTTCATGATGGCTTCGCGAAAGGGCAGGCCATCGAGCGTGGTGGGGAGGTCGGCCCCGGCGCGTTCGATGCACTTGCGCACCAGCGAGAAGCCGTTGGAATGCACGCCGTGCGAGGCCAGGCCCAGCACCACGTCACCCGGCTTCACGCCCTGGCCGTTGAGGATCTTCGATTTTTCGACCACGCCCACGCAGAAGCCGGCCAGATCGTATTCGCCAGCCGGGTACATGCCGGGCATCTCGGCCGTTTCGCCGCCAATCAGCGCGCAGCCACTGAGTTCGCAGCCCGTCGCGATGCCCCCGACCACGGCCGCAGCGGTTTCTACATCGAGCTTGCCGCAGGCGAAGTAGTCCAGGAAGAAGAGGGGCTCGGCGCCTTGCACCAGCACGTCGTTCACGCTCATGCCCACCAGGTCGATGCCCACCGTGTCGTGCATGTTCCATTCAAACGCCAGCTTGAGCTTGGTGCCCACGCCGTCGGTGCCGCTGACCAGCACCGGCTCCTGGTAGCGCTTGGGCACTTCGAACAGCGCGCCGAAGCCGCCGATGCCGGCCAGCACGCCTTCGCGCATGGTTTTTCTGGCCAGCGGCTTGATGCGCTCGACCAGCGCATCACCCGCGTCGATGTCGACACCGGCGTCTCTGTAGGAAAGGGGAGTGGGGTGGCTGGAGGTCATGGGCGGCGGTCGCGGCGCGTGGCCGCAGGCGAGGTTGTGGCTCCCAGGAGCCAGAAACGAAACGCCTGCAGAGGCGCGGAATAGAATTTGCCCGAGATTTTAAGGGCCGCGTCGGCCCCTGGCCTCCCGTTGCGTTACCCATGAACTTCACCCCGAATCAGATCCGCGTCGCGTCCTGGGCGGCCATTGCACTGGTCTGCTGGCTGCTGCTGTCCTTGCTGGCGCCGGTGCTGATGCCGTTTTTGCTCGCCGCGGTTCTGGCTTATGTGCTGCAGCCCATGGTGGCTTGGCTGCACGCTCGCCACGTTCCGCGCTGGCTGGGTGCCGGGCTGGCGATTTTTCTTCTGACGCTGGTGCTGGCTGCGGTGTTTCTGCTGATCTTGCCGGTGATCACCAAGCAGGTGCCCTTGCTCAAGGAGCAGGTGCCATTGTTGCTGGACCGTTTCAACGAGTTCCTGCTGCCGCTGGCCGCGCGCTTTGGCATCGACCTGCAGATCGATGTGGCCCAGGTCCGCGAATGGCTGCGCTCGATGATCGCCGGACATGAGGGCGATCTGATCGACGGTTTGCTGTCCTCGCTGCGCATTGGAGGCAGCGCGCTGGCGGCGGTGTTCGGCAATCTGGTGCTCGCGCCCATCGTGGCCTATTACCTACTCTTGGACTGGGCGCACCTGATCGAGCGCACGAAGCGGCTGATTCCGCCGCGCTGGCGCACCAGCGTGCAGAGTTTTCTTGACGAGACGGACGCCGTGCTCGGCCAGTACCTGCGCGGCCAGCTTGTGGTGATGGGCCTGCTTGCGGTGTTCTATACCGGGGGCTTGGCGCTGGTGGGCTTGAAGCTGGCGCTGCCCATCGGCGTGTTCACCGGGCTGGCGGTGTTTGTGCCCTATCTGGGTTTCGGGTTGGGCATGATCATGGGCGTGCTGGCCGCCGTGTTGCAGTTTCAAGCCCTGGCCGGGGTGGCGCTGGTGGCGCTGGTCTTCGTCGTGGGGCAGGTGGTTGAGAGCATGTATGTCACGCCGCGCCTGCTGGGCGAGCGGATTGGCCTGCACCCGATTGCGGTGATTTTTGCCTTGATGGCCTTTGGTCAGCTGTTCGGGTTTGTTGGCGTGCTGATCGCGCTGCCCGCCAGCGCGGTGCTGCTGGTGGCCATTCGGCGCGCCAAGGCTGGCTACCTGCAGAGTGCGCTCTACCTGGAAGGCGATGCATCGGCTGCTGCGCCACGGTCCGCAGCGCGCCCGGACGACGCCACATGAGCAACTGTTCCCCGCCCATGCAACAGATGGCGCTGGACATCGGGCTGGCCCCAGTGCCCACCTTGCAGAGCTTTGTGCCCCTGGGCAACGAGGCTGCGCTGGCGCACCTGCAACTCTGGACTGCCAATCCCCTGCGTTCCCCCGTCCCCACCTGCCTGTGGGGCGACAGCGGCAGCGGCAAAACCCATTTGCTGCGCGCCGTGCGCCAGGCGCTGCAGGCCCAGGGCGGGCGGGTTGGCTGGCTGGATGCCAGCACCCAGTCGCTCGACGAGTTTGACGACGGCTGGGACGCGGTCTTGCTCGACGATTGCCAGCGCTTTGACATCGAGCAACAGGCCGTTGCGTTCAACTGGTTTGTCAACGCCCAGAGCCCTGCCCACGGCCGGGCCCGCTGGGTGCTCGCTGCGGCCGACCGCCCGCCGGCCGATCTGCCGCTGCGCGAAGACCTGCGCACCCGGCTTGGCTGGGGCCATGTGTTCCAGCTGCATGCGCTGGGTGAGGCCGAACGCCGCTCGGTGCTGCGCCGCGCGGCCGATGAGCGCGGCGTGTTTTTGAGCGACGAGGTGATGGACTACATGCTCACCCGCTTCGCCCGCGACCTCGCCAGCCTGATGCAGCTCTTGCAACAGCTCGACGCCTACGCCCTGCGCACCCAGCGCGCGGTGACCATCCCGCTGATCAAGTCCATGCTGGATGGCGCGTGAGCGCCTGCGTTTTCCCGCGCGCGCGCCGCGCTGTCCTTTTTGTCTGATTCCATGCCCGTGCCACCGATACGCCTTGCCCTGTTCGACCTTGATCACACCCTGCTGCCGCTGGATTCCGACCACGCCTGGGGCGTCTTCACCGTGGAGTTGGGCTGGCGCGATGCCCAAACCCACAGCCGCGCCAATGACGCCTTTTACGAGCAGTACAAAGCCGGCACGCTCGACATCGCGGCCTACGTGCGCTTTGCCACCAGCGCCGCGCGCGAACACGGCCAGCAACGCGCCGCCGAGGCCCATGCGCGCTTCATGGAGCACGTCATCCGCCCGGCCATGAAGCCGCAGGCGATCGAGCTGGTGCGTGCGCACCAGGCCGCTGGCGATGTGGTGATCATCATCACCGCCACCAACGAGTTCGTCACCCGTCCCATCGCCCAGGCCTTCGGGGTGGACGAGCTGATCGCCATCGAGCTGGAGCGCGACCCCCAGGGCGAGCCCACCGGAGAAATTCGGGGCACACCTTCGTTTCGCGAGGGCAAGGTGGCGCGTGTGGAACAATGGCTGGCTTCGCGCGGCCTGTCCTGGGACCGGGTTGCGCACAGCATCTTCTACAGCGATTCGATCAACGATCTGCCGCTGCTTGAGAAAGTGCACCAGCCCGTGGCCACCAACCCGGACCAGCGCCTCAGCGCCATCGCCACCGATCGCGGCTGGCGCATCCTGAACCTATTCGAATGATCAAGAAATTCTTTGACAAGCTGCTGGGCAAAGCCAGCGGCGCCCAATCCGCCCCACCGCCGAAGTTCGGTAAGCGCGAAGATGTGCCCGTGGCGGTGCACGGTATCGACCGCAACCTAGTCGATCAGCGCGCGCTCGATGTGGTGCACACCCTCAAGCAAGGTGGCTTCGAGGCCTACATCGTCGGCGGTGCGGTGCGCGACCTGCTGCTGGGCCTGCGCCCGAAAGACTTCGACGTGGCCACCAGCGCCACGCCCGAGCAGGTCAAGGGCCTGTTTCGCCGCGCCTTCATCATCGGGCGGCGCTTTCGTATCGTGCACGTGGTCCATGGCCGGGGGCGCGAGCATGAGGTGATCGAGGTGTCCACCTTTCGCGCTTATCTCGACAGCGCCGACGCCGATCAGGTCCAGGGCAACGAACGCACCAGCAAAGGGCAGCTCGCTGGCATGACCCACGCGGTGGACGCCAGCGGCCGCGTGCTGCGCGACAACGTCTGGGGCCCGATCGAGCAAGACGCGGCCCGCCGCGACTTCTCCATCAACGCGATGTATTACGACCCCGAGTCGCAGATCGTGGTCGATTTCCACCACGGCATCCGCGACGCCAAGAAGAAAACGCTGCGCATGATCGGCGACGCCGCCACCCGCTACCGCGAAGACCCGGTGCGCATCATCCGCGCCGTGCGCTTCGCGGCCAAGCTCAGCCACCTCGGGTTCAGCTTCGATGCCAAAACGCTCGCGCCCTTGGCCTCGTCGCGCGGCCTGCTGGCCGATGTGCCGCAAAGCCGGCTGTTCGACGAAATGCTCAAGCTGCTGCAAACCGGCCATTCGCTCGATAGCGTGGCCCAGTTGCGCCAGGTGGGTCTGGACACCGGCATCTACCCGCTGCTCGACGTGGTGGTGCAGCGCGCCGACGATCCGTTTGTGAAACTCGCGCTGCAAGACACCGACCGCCGGGTGGGCGAGGGCAAGCCGGTGGCGCCGAGTTTCCTGCTGGCGTGCGTGCTCTGGTCCGATGTGCGCACTGGCTGGCAGCAGCGGCTGCAGCCGCGCCCGAAATCACACGCCAGTCAGCGCCCGCCCGCGCCCATGGCGGCCCTGCTTGATGCGGTGGACGATGTGTTTGAAAGCCGTATTGGCGATGTGTCGGGCCGCGGTAAATTGGGCGCTGACATGCGCGAAATCTGGCTGATGCAGCCGCGCTTTGACAAGCGCGTGGGCAGCAGCCCCTTCAGCCTGGTCGATCAGCCCCGCTTTCGCGCCGGCTTTGACTTCCTGCGCCTGCGCGCCCAGGTGGGCGAGGTGGAAGAGGAGCTGGCGCACTGGTGGGAAACCTTCCAGCACGTGAGCGATGTGATGCGCGAAGACATGGTGGATGCCCAGCGCAAAGAAGGCCAGGGCGCCTCTGGCGCCGGCAAGGCGCGCCGCGTCAAGCGCAGCGACACAGATCACCCGCCCGGCCACAGCACCACTGCACCCGCTGGGCGCGACGCCGACGACGAGTCGGATGAGCGTGGCGCGGCGGATGACGCCGGCGTGAGTCCCGCTGGAGAGGCAGGCGTAGGTGGTGAGGGCACCGGCGCGCCGAAAAAGCGCCGCCGCCGTCGCCGCAAGCCTGCGGGTGGTGCCGCCGATGCGCCCGACACCGGTTCCGTCGAGTAAGCGCAGCGCTCCGGTGCGGGTGCCATGACAGCGCGCGAGGAGATCACCGCCTACATCGGTCTGGGCGCCAATCTGGGCGACCCCGCGCAGGCGCTGCGCGACGCACTGGTCCAACTCGGTTCCACCCCGGGGGTGCGTCTGCTGCAAGCCTCCAGCTTCTACCGCAGCGCGCCGATCGATTCCACCGGGCCCGATTACATCAACGCGGTGGCGCAGATCGCCACCACCCTGAGCGCACCCGATCTGCTCACCGCGCTGCAGGCCATCGAGCGGGCTGCCGGCCGCGTGCGTCCTTACCGCAACGCCCCGCGCACGCTCGATCTGGATCTGCTGCTGTACGGCCATGCGCGCATTGCCTCGCCCGCGCTCACCGTGCCGCACCCGCGCATGGATGACCGGGCGTTTGTGTTGCTGCCCTTGCGGGAGGTTTTGCCCGGTCTGGTGGAGGACAGGGCTTTGCAGGCGATCGCCGGGCAGGCAATCGAACGGCTGGGCTGAGGCAACGCAGAACCAAGAAGGCGCTGCTCACCCGCAGCGGCCCGGGCGATCGAGTCAGCCCCGCGGGTTCAGCCGATGCACGAGCCCGCCTGGGGGTGTTCGGTGTTTGAGCGCTTCAATCCACGCGCGCGCCGCTGATCTTCACCAGCCGCTCGTACTTGGCGCGCTCGCTCTGGATGAATGCACCGAAGGCCTCGGGCGTGCTGGGTGCCGGCTCTGCCATCAGCGTGGCAAATCGGGCCTTGACTTCGGGCGTGTTCAGGGCCTGCGTGAAGGTGGCATTGAGCTTGCGCACGGTTTCCGGTGGCGTGCCAGCGGGTGCGAACAGCCCCCACCAGGTGTCGATCTCGAAGCCGGGCAGGGTCTCGGCCAGGGTGGGCACCTCGGGCATCACGCTGCTGCGCTGGGCGGTGGTGACGGCCAGCGCCTTGATGCGGCCGGCGCGGATGTTGGGCGCGGCGGTGGCGAGGTTGTCGAAATTGAAGTCGACCTGGCCGCCCAGCAGCGCGGTCTGGGCCGGGTTGCCGCCGTTGTAGGGAATGTGCACCGCAAACACGCGCGCCTGGTTCTTGAACAGCTCGCCGGCCAGGTGGCCCGCGCTGCCGTTGCCGCCCGAGCCGTAGTTGAGCTTGCCGGGGTTGGCCCTGGCGTAGGCGATCAGATCGGCTACCGACCGGATGTTCAGGCGCGTCGCTGTCTCGGCATTGACCACCAGCACATTGGGCACGCGCAGCATTTGCGTGATGGGCGTGGTGTCTTTCACCGGGTCGTAAGGTAGGTTTTTGAACAGCCAGGGATTGATGCCGTGGGAGGCGGTGGTGGCCACGCCCAGGGTGAGCCCGTCGGGCGCTGCTTTGGCTGCGGCAGACACGCCAATGTTGCCGCCCGCCCCCGCGCGGTTCTCGATGATCACGGTGCCCAGCGACCCCTTCACCGCCTCGGCCAGTACCCGCGCGGTGACGTCAATCGGACCACCGGCACCGAACGGCACGATGATGCGCGTGGTGGGTTGCGCCATGCCGGTGAGGGGCAGCGCCAGTGCGGTCGCAGCCAGGGCGGCGGTGAGGTGTCGGCGGTTCAGCATGGGTGGTTTCCTTGGCAGCAATGTTTGCGACGGGCGTCAGACCTTGTCGGCAGCGCTGGTGAATGAATCGGCAAAAAATTCCTCGGGCGCCAGGCCGGCGAGTGCGGTGAAGTCGCGGCGCGCGGCCTCGATCACCACCGGCGCACCGCAGGCATACACCTGGTGACCCGAGAGGTCCGGGAAGTCCTGCAGTACCGCGCGGTGCACAAAGCCGGTGCGGCCATGCCAGTCGTCTTCGGGCAGTGCGTCGGACACCACCGGCACAAAGCGCAAGTTTGGCATCTCCGCCAGGCGCGCCGCGATCCATGCCTGCTGGTACAAATCGGCTGGCCGGCGGCCACCCCAGTACAGCGTGGCCGGCCGCAGAATGCCTTTGTGCTGCATGTGTTCGATGATGGCCTTGATGGGGGCGAAGCCGGTGCCCGAGGCCAGCAGCACCAGGGGCAGGCTGCTCTCTTCTCGCAGGTAGAAGCTGCCATACGGCCCTTCGATGCGCAGAATGTCTTTCTCTTTCATCGCACCGAACACATGGTCGGTGAACTTGCCGCCGGGCATGTGGCGCAGGTGCAGTTCCATCTGCGGCGCGGCGGTCTGGGTGTGGGGCGCGTTGGCCATGGAGTAGCTGCGCCGGTCTCCGTCGCGCAGCAAAAACTCCACGTACTGCCCGGCGTGGTACTGAAAGGTGTCGCTGGCAGGCAGCTGCAGGCGCATCACCATCACGTCGTGCGAAGCGCGTTCCAGCGCGCTCACGCGCACCGGCATTTTCTTGATCGGGAAGGCGCCAACCTCGGTCACCTGGCGCGATTCCAGCACCACGTCGCTCTGCGCCACACCGCAGCAGGTGAGCACAAAGCCGGCGGCCTCTTCATCAGCGCTCAAGGCCTTGTCCTGATGCGGGCCATGCACCACGGTGCCGCTGATCTTTTTGCATTTGCAGGAGCCGCAGGCGCCATCTTTGCAGCCGTAAGGCAGGCCGATGCCCTGGCGGATGCCGGCGAGCAAGAGGGCCTCGTCGGGTTCGGCGTTGAAGCTGCGCCCGCTGGGCTCAATGGTGATGGTGAATGTCATACTGAAGAGGAAATGTGGGGCGCGTCATGCGGTCAAGCGCTCGGCAAAGGTTCAGAGTCATTGTCGCAAATTCCCAGATGGGGCACGGGGTGTGGGTATGGGATTCATGGGTGCTTTGCCCGCGCGGTTTCGGCGCGAGCGGGTGTTGATCGTGGGCTGTGGCGACGTGGGGCAGCGCGCTGCCGCGTTGCTGGGTCAGCGCGTCGTGTTGCGTGCACTCACCTCGAGCACCGATCGGCGCGCCGTCTTGCGCGCCCAGGGCATCACGCCGCTGTTGGGTGATCTGGATCAGCCCCGAAGCCTGGCTCGGCTGGCTGGGCTGGCCACGCGGGTCTTGCACCTCGCGCCGCCGCCCTCAGGCGAACAGGCCGACTGGTGGCTCGATCCCCGCACCCGGGCGCTGGCGCGCTCGCTGCAGCGGCGCTCGCTGCCCGCCACGCTGGTGTATGGCTCGACCAGCGGCGTTTACGGCGACCAGCAGGGCCGCTGGGTGAGCGAGGCCACGCCGGTGCAGCCCAGCACCCCGCGCGCCTGGCGTCGTGTGGATGCCGAGGCGTCGGTGCACGCGCTGGGGCGATCCAGCGGCGTGCGAACGACGGCCTTGCGCATTCCCGGCATTTACGCCAATGACCGCGAAGGCGGTACGCCGCGCGGGCGGCTGGAGCGAGGCACACCGGTGCTGTGCGAGGCTGATGACGTCTACACCAACCACATCCATGCCGACGATCTCGCCCGCGCCTGTGCGCTGGCGCTGTGGCGCGCACGGCCGCAGCGCAACCTGAATGTGTGCGACAACACCGAACTCAAAATGGGCGACTACTTCGATCTCGCGGCCGATCTGTATCAGCTGCCGCGCCCGCCGCGGGTGCCGCGCGATGCCGCTGGCGATCGGCTGCCGCTGGTGTTGCTCAGCTTCATGAGCGAATCGCGCCGGCTGCACAACCAACGCATGAAGGCCGAGCTGGGTCTGCGGCTGCGCTATCCCACGGTGCGCGAGGGTCTGGCTCAGTCGTCTTAAGCCGATGCGGGCGCCAGCGTGCGCAGCAGCCAGGCGGTGTAGGCGAGGTAGATCAGCACCAGCAGGCCGCCAGACACCCGGCCGATGCGCCCAGGGCCGTTGAAGCCCCAGCCCATCAGAAACAGCAACACCGTCAGCCCCGCCATCACAGGCAGATCCCGGGTGAGCAGCGCGGGCTCGATGTCCATCGGGGCGATGGCCCCGGCCAGCCCCACCACCGCCAGCGTGTTGAACAGGCTGGAGCCCAGCACGTTGCCCAGCGCAATGTCGTCTTCGCCCTTGCGTGCCGCCGCGAGGCAGGAGGCCAGTTCGGGCAGCGAGGTGCCGATGGCCACCACCGTGAGACCAATCACCGTGTCGCTCACGCCCAGCGTCTGCGCGATCGCCACCGCACCCCACACCAGCAGACGCGAGCTGATCACCAGCACCAGCAGGCCGAGCACCAGCCAAGCCAGCGCGTTGGCCAGCGGCTGGGCGCCCTGGCGCAGCGCGCTGGCGGTTTCCACCGCCAGCGTGTCGCGGCTCTGGCCGCGCGCGGCTCTGATCGACCAGACGATCAGCAGCGCAAAAACGCCCAGCAGCAGCCATGCGTCCCAGCGGCTGAGTTTGCCGTCCGACACCAGCAAGGCCGTGAGCGCGATGGCCGCCATCAAAATGGGCAGCTCTTTGCGCAGCACCGCCGACTGCACCGCAATCGGCAGCAGGATGGCGGTTGCGCCGAGGATCAGCGAGGTATTCAGAATGTTCGATCCCCAGGCATTGCCCAGCGCCAGCCCGGGGCTTCCGTCCATGGCCGCGAACACCGACACCACCAGCTCTGGCGCGGAGGTACCAAAGCCCACGATCAGCATGCCCACCAGCAGCGCCGGCATGGCGAAGTGGTGCGCGACCGCAGCGGCGCCGTCCACGAAACGGTCGGCGCTCCAGATCAGCAGGACGAGACCAGTCAGGATCGCAAGCGAGGGCAGCAGCATGACAGGGCGGGGGACCGGGACGGGCGCAGGCGTTGAAGGAGAATCTGGCATTGTCCCAGCAAGCGCCCGGCGCTTTGCCAGCCAGCTGCCCACCCGAAATGCCCACCCCCATGCCTTCCGCCCAGCCTTCGCTGCTGCGAGCCGCCGCTGCGCGCGTGTTGCGCAGCAAGCTGGTGTGGTCGGCTGTGGGCGCGGCGTTGATGCTGGCGCTGCTCTGGATCTGGCGACCGCTGCTGCTGATTCCCGGCACGCAGCCACTCACCGTCGCCAGCGGTGACCCGCACCTGCGCGCGCTGATGCGCACCATCTCGGCCAGCGAGTCCAATGTCATGCGGCCCTACCATGTGCTGCATGGGGGCGATTCGGTGGGCACGCTGGAGCGCCACCCCAACCGCTGCGAGGCCATCGGCCAGGGCCCCAACCGCGGCAACTGCTCCACCGCCGCGGGTCGCTACCAGCTGCTGTTTGGTACCTGGCTTGAGCTGGCTGCGCGCTACCACCCCGACCGCACCGGCGATGCCCTCGATGCGGTGGGACTGAGCTTTTCGGCGCTGCACCAGGACATGGTGGTGTACGCCTGGCTGGCCGATCGGCGCGTCTGGCGCCTGGACATCGCCGCGCAGTTGCGCCAGGGCCGCGTGCAGCCGGTGCTGCGCCGCCTCTCTGGCACCTGGACCAGCCTGGGTTACGGCATCGAAACCAACAGCATGAGCCGCGAGCTGCCTGCGCTTTACCAGCGCCTGCTTGACGACGAGCTGGCGCGGGCGGCAGGCCAGCCGCTCACCGACCGCTGAGTCGACCCAAGAGCCTGTCGGGCCTGCGGCGCCCTCGCCCGCAGCCGCCCGCCGATTTACCCCCACCGTCTGTGCCCCACCCTGTGGATAAGCGCCTGAACAAGCCGCGCAAGCCGCATGCCCATTGACCTGCCGCCCGATGCCTAAAAAACAGGCGCTTGATGCGCGGTCCGCGCTGGGCTGGGCTGGGCTGGAAATTAGGGTCAAGAAAAAGGCGCGCGGGCTGCACACACACTTTCCTATGAATGCAAGGCAAAAAAAGGCAAACGTGCCCCCAGATGTGCCCCCAGACTGTGAAAGATGCCCCATGAGTTTGACCGATGCAAGGTCAGTTTGGGCACTGACTACATCGGGCGCGGGGGCCGAATGACCCCCGCCAGGTAGAGGCCCGGGAGTACCTACAGGGGGCCTACACATGGAAATTCAGCGCGAAAGGTTGCCCGCTACGCCGCCCTATCGGCAGCCCCGCTTGCCCGGCCGGGCGCGGCCTGTTGCATGCCTCAAGGGCCGCCCCGCGTTCACCCGCCCGGTGAACGGGTGAACACAAAGCCCCGGCCCGCGCTCACAGTTCAAGCTCAAAAACCCGGGCCGATATGCGGTAGCAGCGGGTATTGCCCAAGCCCGGCAAGCGGGCTTTGCAGTCGAAGGTGCGGCCCTTGTCTGGGGTCAGGCATTCATGTTCCAGCAGCACGCGGGCAGCGGCTCTTGTGGCCCCGAGGCAGCAAGGCCAGCACTTGTGTGCGTATTTCGGCGAATGGAGCCGGTCATTTCGGCGCATCGTGACCGGTTGGCTGAGGGGTGATTTCAGCGCGGCTTGCCGTCCACGAGGATGTCTGCCATCGCCCGGCGCATGGACTCGGAGACGCGGCAGCCGCTGGCTTCGATCTTGGCGGCGAGGTCTTGCTTGCTCAGTTTGTTCAGGCTCATGGCTTTTCCTTGGCGAAGATGCGGGCGGTGTTGCGGTGAATTTCCAGCACGGGCTCGATGGTGCCGGCCTTGTCGCGCTGGTAGCCGCCTGCGAGGTTCCAGCAGACGGGGATGCCCAGA
>JFJP01042919.1_pt1 | contig 11826 bp, 13 predicted proteins | sample 431651 | NCBI WGS metagenome assembly JFJP01 (sample SAMN02602958, study PRJNA72255) | Microbial mat metagenome, whole genome shotgun sequencing project. | biome: fresh water; feature: sink hole; material: water; isolation source: purple microbial (photo- and chemosynthetic) mats found in... | reverse complement strand
ATTATCTTCACAATCCTTTTTTATATTTTCAGCTATATTTTGTAAATCTAAAATTACTATATTATTTATATTTTTTGTACATTCTTTCACAACCTCATTATTAAAAACTTTATTGCAATTAATCCAAAATTCTGTAGCACCTTTTTGCCGAAATAAATTTTCCGGATTCAATAAAAAATTTTCCCAATTCAAATCGTCTTTAGATAATGGTTTTTTAACAAATGTTACCTTTTTAGAATTTTTTAAAGCAACTGCAGCTAATGTAGATATTACTAATGCTGGTGGCATTAATGTAGTAGCTTTCCCTCTTCATAATTGTCATCATCTTCATAATCACTATCTATTGTTTTATCATATGAGTTTTTAAATGGATTGTTATCATCATTAAATAAATCTTGAACTGTATTTTTTGTAGGATCAGAACATTTTATAAAAAACTTATATATAAAAAACATAAAAAAACTTAATATATAAAAGTTAAAAGCTAAAAAATTTTTAAAATAAAGACAAGTTGCAAAAACTATAAATAAATTTTTGAATATTTTTTATTTTTTTTGTATAATTGTTTTGAAAGCCGAGTTAGCTTAGCGGTAAAGCAGTTGATTTGTAATCAGAAGACCGTGGGTTCGATTCCCTCACTCGGCACCAAGAATTTTTTAATACAAAAATTTTAGACTTAATTTATGTACATGAAAAATATTGAAAATATGAAGTATTATTAAAACCCAGAATTGTCTTATCTTTTTTAAATAAAAAATATATTAAAATAGAAATAAAAGAAATAAAATGAAAAATTTTTACACATAATAAAAAAAAGGTGTTATAATAAAGTCAGCGGGGTAGAGCAGCCCGGTAGCTCGTCAGGCTCATAACCTGAAGGTCGTAGGTTCAAATCCTGCCCCCGCGATGAAAACAAAAGATTTCTACCCAGAATTTATTAACTAAAAAGTAAACCTAAAAGCTTTTAAAAGACAAGTTTAGTAGTCCTTTCTAGACAAATTTCATACAGTTTAATTTTTCAGAAATTTAATCTAAAAATTTTTTAAATCTCATTTGATTTTTCCAAAACTACATAGAACCTTTATTTTTATTTGTCTCATCTAAAATGTTTCTTCGTTAAACTTTTGCGCAAAGATTCTGCTAAAATTTAACACAAAAATTTCTTTTAAATTCCATGAAATATTTAAAAAATTAATAATATGTTTCATATTTTTTAATATAATAAGAATGTGATAATATTAATTAATCCATCCAATGGTCAATATTTCAACCCAAATCAACCGGTTAATTTTACACCTCAAGGAAGTGCTCAAACGCCAGGACAATACCCAAGTCCTTTTCTTAATTTTGCTAAAGAAGATGATTTTTATATGTGGAATTTTCTTATAAATATTTTGCCTTTTATTGGATTTGTAATTTCATTCGTGCGTTCTATACAAAAATGGATAGAATTAAATAAAGAATTAGAGAAATATACAAAATTATCCGGACATTTTGCAAAAAAAATGGGTATTCTTCCTATGCACGAAAATGATGAAAATTTTATGGAGAATTTATTAAAAAATCCTAATATGTATTTACAATCTTATCAATATGGAAATTTTAAAAAAATGCCGGAACAAAGTGGTTCATTTTCCCTTTTCTTTTTTCTTTCTAGACTACCATTTTATGTTTTTTATGTATTGGTTACAATTTTATTTATTATTGTTAATTTATTATTGTTCTCCGGTAAAAGTGATAAACTTGCGTTTTTTATAGCACTCATCTTTTTTGATTTACTATATATGTTACTAGCATTTCCTTCTTATAAAGTGGCTCCAAAAGAAATAAAATTAAGGAATATGAAGGAAAAATTTGGAAATTTAATGGAAGCTGCTCCAAATGAAATAATGCAAAGCGATTTTTTCGGTAGGCAACTAAATGAATTTGCTGACCATTATTATAATTTTATTCCTCATTAATCAATAAAAATAACTATTTTTATTAAAAATTAAATAAAAACTTTTAAAATTCTTTATATTTCTATTTAATTCTTCAGATTTGTTTTTTTTCAAGAAAAAGAAGATATAAATTTTAAGATCTGCATTTCTAACTATCCAGTAATGGAACATATTAAAACATTACATAATAACGAAATGTTTTCATGTAATAAAAATGAAATGGACAGATGCTGTTATAGTAAAAAACAAACCTTCTTTACAAAATATAATCAGAAAAGAAAAACATTGGATGATCAATATACAGAAAATATAACTGATACTGCAGAAAGGTTTTTTTAAATAAAAGAAGAAGATTCTATATTTGGTAATATAACAAATATATTTAATTTTGAAAATGCAACAAAAAAATTTTTAGAGCATGAAAAAATTAAAAAATTTAAAAAATATAATTTTAGTAATGATTTGAATGCTATTTTTCATGTATTTCAATCTATAGAAGATATAGAATTTTTTTTAGACTCTAATGCAATTTATTATAAAAATCTCAGTTTTTACGAAATTTATGGAGAAAAAAATAACGTAGAAAAACAAATAAAAAAAATATCTTTTTATATTAGAAATAAAAATTTATTAGAATTTCCTAATATAAAAATCTCTAAAAAAATTAAAAATTTTATGGAAATTCAATTAGATCTTGCTCAATCAAAAATTTCCTCAGAAGAAATAGCTTTCTTTTCTAATTTTTATGAAGTAAAAGACATAGAAATAATGCACTCTGAATTAATTTCTCGTTTTAAAAATAGTAATTTACAAATTTTTTTGAATTATGCTTTAGTCCAAAAGTATATGAAATATACAAATCATTTTCATGCTATAAAAATCTTTCTTGCAATAAAAGAAGAAATGTCCTTAGATGAAATAGTAAATTTTATTTTAGAAAATGATCAGAAAAATTTAGAAAATTTAGCATACTTTTTAAGTAGTCAAAGACTATTAAAAGAAATAAAAAAATTAGCTTTATTAGTAAAACATGAAAAAAAAATCACAAATTATATAAATGAAGAAGAAATTAAATATAAAAGCAAAGAAAAAACTTTAATGAAAAATTTTATTGTAATAGAAAATATAATAATTAGAAAAATTTTTTCTATGAAAACAATATTTTTTTGCTATATCTTATCAGAAATCAAAAATAAGAAAAGTTTATTAAATTTAGAAAACTTCCAAGAATCAACTTTGTATAAAATGGCGGATGAGCAGTTTTTCTTCCGTCAATTCTATTTCCATCCAGAAGTTAGAAAATGTTGGAATATTTATAGCATAAGTGAATTTATAAAAATTTTTTTTTCTTGTTTTGAAATAAAAGATTATAACTTTGAAGAAAAGTCCTTAGACTTTCGCTGAAAGAAAATCGTCAAATTTCGCTGGAAAACAATTCCTTAGAATTACGTTGGTCACGAGCCATAAAACTAGTGGAAGAAAAATTTTTTATTAAAATCTTTGAAAAATTTATAGATAATTTTATGTATTTTGATAAAAAAAATTTTTTAAAAAATGAGTTAAAGAAAATAGGTTTTTACATGAGATTTAAATTTTTTATAGATAAAAATCCTAGAAATATAGATCCTTTTTACGTAATTAGTTGGCTGCAATTCAAAGGAAAGCAAGAACTTTTATATAACAGAAAACTTACATTAGATAAATTGGAAAAATTTTATAAAAATAATATATAATTAATTATGTTTTTTATAAAAATACATTGTACACAAACTTTTAATCAGCCAAATTACCCTATATCGAATCCTATGGATCAAAATTTTAATCCATTTTTAAATTACGAAAAAGATAGTTCTACTACAAATATAATTCTTAGTATATTGGGACTAATTCCACTTATTGGAGTTACTATATCTGCTATTGCATGTATTGTAAAATTGGTTAATTTAAAGAAAGAACTTAAAAAATATATAAAAGTTTCAGCTTATTTTGCTAAAAAAATGCAAATTGTTCCATTTAATATAAGTGATGAAGATTTTGAGGAAAATTTTATTAAAAATCCTCAACTTTATTTGCAATCTTATCAATATGGAAACTTTAAAAAAATGCCAGATAATGGTAATTTTAAATTGTTTTTATATAGTTTTTTAATTATTTATATTTTACAAATTGTTATTTGTGGGATATTGAAATTAATGAAAATTATAGAATTAAGTAAAATGTCAAAAAATGGGATTTATGAATATCTTATTAAAAATGGTATATTAAAATATCTTAAAAAAAATATAAAACAATTGAAATATTTTTATACATATGGTTATATTTTAACTTTTTTTATAATTATGGTTATCATAGAAGCTCTTCAAATATCCTTAGTTACATATAAAATAATTACAAAAACAAATAAATTAATGAATATAAAAGAAAAATTTGGTAATTTAATGGAGCTATCAAATGCTCAAAATGAAATAAATCAATTTGGATTTTATGGAAAAACCTTAAATACAGTTACAGATTTTTATTATAAAACTTATTTTAATAAATAGTTCTATTCACAAGCTATCTAGAAAACTTCATTTCAAAAAAATGATTCTATTCAGCAAACTTATAAATTAAAAAACTATCAAGAAAATTATTTATATCTCCTTCCAGAAAACCTTTTAAATTTTGAGTTTCTTCTTTGGTTCTTACATCTTTTATCATCTGATATGGATCAAAAACATAGGATCTACACTGATTGCCCCAACCAATAGTTATTCTATTATCTATACCTTTTTCTTTTTCCATCTTTGCATCTTCTATTTCCTGTAAACGAGCTTGCAACATTATCATAGCTATATTTTTATTCTGGTGTTGAGACTTTTGATTTTGACTGCCAACAACTATGCCAGTAGGAATGTGTATTATACGAATGGCACTATCTGTAGTATTAACATGTTGACCACCAGCTCCAGAGGATCTAAATGTTTGAATTTTTAAATCTTTTTCATTTATTTGAATATTTTTATTTTCCATATAAGGATAAATATCTACAGAAGCAAAACTTGTATGTCTTTTTTTATTAGCATTAAAAGGTGAAATTCTTACCAGTCTATGAATACCAATTTCACCCACTAATTTATACATAGGGCCTTCTACAGAAAGACACACTTGTTTAATTCCATGAGATCCGCTACTTATATCCAAAATATCAGAAACATAATTATTTTTTTCAAAAAATTTTGTATATATTCTTAGTAAAATTTTCACCCAATCTTCGGCATCTGATCCGCCAACTCCGCTTTTTATTTCAAAAAAGAATTTGTTAGCTAAAAATTTTTCTGGCAAATTATAAAGAGATATATTTTTTATAATTTTTTCATATAAATTTTGTAATTCTTCTTTAGCTTCATCATAAAACTCTTTATTAGACATTAATTCTTCTAAACTTTTTATTTCTTCTAAAGCATTTTTTATATAACTTATTTTTTTTAATTTATCTGTTTTTTCCTTTAAATATAAACCTTGCATATCCTCAAAAACATTTTTTTCTTCTAAAGAACATTCTAATCTATTCAGTACTATTTTTATTGATTTTTTTAATTCTTCTATAAGCATTATAATAAAATATTATCCATTATTTCTTTCTTGAATGTAAAATTATTTAGTGCAACGAGCTCTACTTTATAGTAATAAAAGATGGCAACGAGTAGCTATTGTTAAAAATAAGGAGTTGATTTTTTATGAAGAAGAAATCACAAAATACGCTAGCGACAGAGGAAATGTATATTGGGGAACTATAACTAGGGTTTCTAGTGCCCTAAATGCTGTCTTTGTAGACATTGGTTTAGAAAAGGATGGATTTTTACCATTATACTCTATTCATCCTAGATTTTTTCACATAAAACCAGATAAAATTACAGAAATTGTTCAAATGATCAAAAAGGAAAAAGTTAATCTAAAACAGTCTGTTACACTGAAAAAATTAAAAATTGAGAAAGTTTTAAAAGCTGGACAAAAGATACAAGTGCAAATAATTCGAGATTCTCATGAAAATAAAGGTCCTATGCTTAGTACTTTTATTACTTTAAAATCTAAAAACGTAAAACTTATAGGAAATACTTTAGAAAATAAAATTATCTTTGCGGAAAAAGCAGATGAAAAAATTAAAAAAAATTTGAAATTAAATAATTTTTCTGTATTTATTAATCATAGTGTAAAAACCGAAGATTTAATAAAGGAAATGGATGAACTAGTTGAAAAATGGAAAAAAATAAATGAAAAAAAAGAAGGTAGCGTTTATGTAGAAGATCATTTATTAGTAAGATTTTTAAGATCTGAGGCTCTAGAAAAAGTAGATGCCGTTTCTTGTGAAAACTGTTTAGATACTAATTTACCTACTGGATTAAGTTTAAAAAATAAAATTTTAGAAAATGGTTTCAATATTTTTGCAGACTATGAAGAACAAATAGAGGAAATTTATGGTAATATCGTACAACTAAAATCTGGAGGATATTTAATTTTTAATGAAACTGCAGCTGGTCACACAATAGACATAAATCTTGGAAAAAAAACCCAACAAAATAGTTTATCGGCCATTAAAGAAACTAACTTAGAAGCTATTCCAGTTATATATAAACAAATAATTTTAAGAAATTTAGGAGGAATGATTTTAATAGATTTTATTGATATGGATCCAAAGGACAATAAAATTGTAGAAACAGAAATTAACAAATATATAGAAAAAGATGAAATTAAAGTTCAAATAAATCCTATAAGCTCTTTTGGTATTATGGAACTTTGTAGACAACATACAGTTATGAAAAAACAAAATATTTGTACTACATGTTATAACGGCAATATGATATCTACAGAATATATTAGCGAAAGAGTTTTACAAAAAATTAAATATTTAACAGTAGATAAAGATTTCTTGGAACTACATATTTCAGTACCAATAGCAGAATACTTTTTAAACAATTGTGCAGAAGATATTTTTGAAATACAGAAAAATACTGAATTAAATTTTATAGTTAGTCAAAATACTCAACCAAATTACTATCAAGTTTTTTCTAATTTAAATTTGGAATAACATAAAACCTAGTGAGATGTCATGGTGTAAGTTTTTAGATGAGACTGAAAGTATAAAAATAAATCATGGATTCTAAAATAGATCTATCTTTTTTACAATTAAGTATTCCAAAAATAATACCCGAAATAAAGAATAATGAGACAAAAGGACCTAAAATTGCAGATGATATAATTGATAAAAACTGAAAAAATGGGTGATTTTTTATAAACCAAATACCGAACAACAAAAATCCAGGAGACTGAAAAGTAAAAGTTGCTTTATAAGCAATCAAAGTTCCATAAAATCCAAGACGAATAATATTAAAAATCCAAATACCAATGGAATCAATAGTCCAAAAAAACAAAATAAAAACATAAATAGATAAAATAATTTTATTTTTTAATGAAAGATTCTTTATATATAATGTATATACTATACAATCATATTTTTAAAAATATTCAACCAAATTATTATGTAATAAAATTAAATTGAAGGTAAATTGAACAAAAATTAAATAAATATAGATAGCATAAATATTAAAATATATAGATATTTTTTTATTTATTAACTTTTCAATAAAAAAGATGATAAAATTTTTTATACGCCCGTAGCTCAATCGGATAGAGCGTCAGACTACGGATTTGGAGGCTGTGAGTTCGAATCTTACCGGGCGTACTTTACATATTTTAAAATGAAACACTTTATTCACACACAATTAGTGATGCAATTTTATTTCCTATTAGAAATATTTAACTAATTTTTACTACTTAAAAATTTTTCACTCCTATTTTTTAAACAAAACACCTCGGTTTCATTTTTTTGCAAAAATTATTGTAAAATGATTTGTGAGTGTTTTTATTCAAATAAAAAATGGAGATGATATAAATCATATTTTTTCTATTTTAGGAGCTCCAGCTTATACAGACGAAGCTTTTAATGATAAATATCAAGTGCAAGAAATATTTTTATTTTATATAGATGGTCCAAATGTTGTAAGACTAATCATTCGAAATAATAAATTGATTAATAAATTTATTGCAAAATCTATTCTTGTAGCTTAATATGGTGACTTATTAAATTTTAGATTTTTTTAATGATCTCCGGTATGAATGAAAAATTTTTTGATTATAATTTTCAAAGTTCTAAAAATTATTTCTGATGAATTTTAATTAATATTTATTATAAGAAACAGAAAAATAATATTTATTTTTTGCATAGAAATTTTTGGTATTACAATATGAATATGCTCGTACTTTTACAGCATTTCGCAGGAGTCAGCGAATTTAAAACGGACCTCAGTACTGATAAAGTAGATCACAAAATCCAAAAAAAAGTTTTTGATAAAAATCATGAGAGGAAAATTTATTTAGAAAAAAATGTAGAAGGTTTAAGAAATTTTTGTAGGCAAGTTATTCAATCTGGTTATTATAAAGGTAATTTTTACAAATTAATAATATGGATTTCGAAATATATAGATATAGAAAATAAACAAACTCAACCTAAAATTACAAACCTAATTTCATTAAAGATGGAAGAAAAAAATAATGATTCAATTAAAAATTTTAATCAATTAGATTTTCAAGATAAATTGAAACAAGAAAAATTCTTAAAAGCAAGAGAAAAATTCAAAAATCTTTGCAAAAAAGCTAAAGAATCTTTTAATCCTGAGGCTATGCAAAGAATTAAAGAAACAAAAGTTGGGCAACTTATAATTATCGCAATTGAATTATTAAAAGAGTGTATAAAAGAATCTTATAGTGAAGATCCCATTCTTTCATAGAATTCTTAAAGATTTTGTATAATTAAATTTATGAAAGATTCTAACTTTGTAAGAGAGAAATTTCTTGGATATTTTGACAAAAATTTACATAAAATTTATCCACCAGCCTCACTTTTACAAAGCGAAAAAAGCGGCACTTTATTTACAATAGCAGGAATGCAGCAATTTGTAGATGTATTTTTATGTCAAAGAATTTTATCTCACAAAAGAATTGCTACAATTCAACCATGTTTACGTTTTAACGACTTAGATAATATTGGTAAAACTAAACGTCATCATACATTTTTTGAAATGTTGGGAAGTTTTTCTTTTGGAGATTATTTTAAAAAAGAGGCTATTCCTTTTACCTTCGGTTTTATTGCAGATGTAATGGAAATAGACAAAAAATATCTTTATGCTACAGTTTATGGAGAAGATAATGAATCCTATGAAATATGGAAAAATTTTCTACCAGAATCAAAAATTTTAAGAGTTTTTTCTGATGATAATTTTTGGCGCTTAGGTGAATTTGGTCCTTGTGGACCTTGTACAGAAATATATTTTGATTGTGAAAAAAAAGAAAGTAACTTGGACGAATTTAGAGAAAGTATAGAAAGCGGAAGTGATAGATTTTTAGAAATATGGAATTCTGTTTTTATGCAATACAATAATACTCCAAATGGGAGATTTTTATTAGAAAAACCATGTGTGGATACTGGAGCTGGACTTGAAAGAATTTCCGCAATTATAAATGGTGTTTATGATAATTTTGAAACTCCAATTTTTAAAGATATAGTTTCAGAAATTTCTAAAGTACAGAAAGATTTATCAAAATCTAGAATGGTTGCTGATCATATGAGATCTATCTGTTTTTTAATAAAAGAAGGTTTAAATCCAGGGAATGAAGGAGCAGCCTATGCTTTAAGGAGACTTATTCGTAGATCTTTTGTAAACTACGAAAATTTAGAAAATATAGTTCTAATAGTCACAAAAACTCTAAGCTTTTATGATTTAGATAAATATAATGAAAAAATTATTGATGTAATAAAAGAAGAAACAGAAGATTTTAAAAAAACTTTAGAAAACGCTAAAAAAATTATGGAAAGTTTGGATAAAATAGATGAAGAAGCTATATTTAAACTTTACTGGCATTTAGTAGAAACTTTAAAAGAAGAACATATAGAAAAATCTAGGAAAAAAATAAATGTTCTATGGGATAAACCAACTAAAAAACTTTGCTATGTACAAACAGAAAATATTTCTAGAATAGAATTTTTACAATCACAAGACCATAATATTTTAATAATTTGTGAAGAAAGTTCTTTTTATCCTGAAGGTGGCGGACAAGCTGGAGATATTGGAACATTTACAACTTCTACTGGAGAAGGAGTTATAGAAAATTCCATAAAACAAAAAGTTGGAAATGATGATATTGTTGTTCATATAGGAAAAGTTTTAAATGGAGAAATTTCTGTAGGACAAGAAATTTACCTTTATGTAGATAAAAATCGCCGTTTAGCTAATACTAGAGCACATTCTGCCACACATTTACTAAATGATTTTTTAGAGAAAAAATTTGGTTGTACTCAAGAAGGATCTTTTTTAGAGGATGATTATTTAAGATTAGATTTATTTACAAATTGTTCTTTTAAGGATTTTATTGATGAAATAAATGAAGAAATAAATAAAAGAATTTATATGTCTATTGATTCTAATGTCAAAATTTTATCAGTAGATGATCCGGAAATAACTCATATTGCTGAAAAATACGAAAAATACGGAGATAAAATACGTATTGTAGAATTTCCGGATATTTCTAAAGCCCCTTGTGGGGGAACTCATGTGGAAAATACTATAAAAATCGGAGCATTTTATGCTTTTAAAGAATCATCTAAAAAGAAAAACGTTAGAAGAATAGAGGCTTATACTGGCATTAGAGCTATAGAATTTTTATTAGCAAATAAAAGAAATAATGAAATAAAAAAAAGAGAAAAAATTCAAGAAAATTTTGAAAAAATAGAAGAAAAAAACTGGTTAGGAATTAAGCTTTTACAATGTGAAAATACTCATTCTGATAAAATATTAAAATTAATGAGTAAAATCAATGAAAATGTTATAGGAATATTTAATGAAGGAGAATCTACTAAAGTTTTTGCTAAAGGAGAAGAAAATTTTTTAAAAAAAGTAAATAATGCTAAGGAAAAACTAGAAATGAAAGGTGGGGGAAAAGATTTAATTAGACTAGGTTTTAATAAAAAAGAAGATTTTTATAAAATAAAAAGTATTTTGGAAGATTTAATTTTTTGAATCTATTTTTTGTTTTTGTTAAAACTTGTATTTATGGAAATAATTTCATTTGTTTTTTCTATACATATCAATAATAATTTACTAATCAAATTATCATTTAGTTGGTCTTTGTATTCTAAATTTTTGACTGTTTGTTCTTTTTTAAGTTTTAATCTTAGCTATTCTTCCTCTTTAGGTATGGAATAAATATGATCCAATCTATTTTATGCAATAGTATAATGTAATCTCGTTTTTACATTATCTAGTGATATTTTTGTGAGAAAAATTTCAGTTTTTAATTGACTTTTAAACCAAATTTTATTAATTTCTTCTATTGATAATTGTGAAAAGTTATTTGATATATTAACTTGTTGTACAGTTTCTAATTCAGCATTGTAACTATATTTCATTTTTTCATTTTCAATTAGTAATTTTTGAAAAAACATTTTATTATATTCATTAAATTTTAAGTAAATTTCTTCCATTTCTTTATTAAAATCTACTCCCGCATATTTTTTATTCATTTCATCATAAATGGATTTTATTTGTTTTGATTTTAATGTTTCATATTCAAATTCCCTAATTTCACATTTTTTTATTTCAATATTTTCTAATTTTTTTCCCATCCATTTTTTACTGAATTATTAATATTATCTATTTTCATCATAACTTTTTTAAAATCATCTTTTATTTTTTTTATATGAATTTTTTTTATATTAAAACTAATGTAATGAAAAATATAAATAGCTTTTATTATATTGAAGTTTTTTTTAAATTTTTTTGATTTTTTGACT
>JFJP01042072.1_pt1 | contig 11827 bp, 9 predicted proteins | sample 431651 | NCBI WGS metagenome assembly JFJP01 (sample SAMN02602958, study PRJNA72255) | Microbial mat metagenome, whole genome shotgun sequencing project. | biome: fresh water; feature: sink hole; material: water; isolation source: purple microbial (photo- and chemosynthetic) mats found in... | reverse complement strand
TTTCTTGAAGATTTCTTCGACGTTACTATCCAAGAGATTGAGAAATTGGATATCAAAAAATCCATAACCGATGATGCCCGAAGCGTAGAATTTGATTTCCGCTGCAAAATAGACGACCGCTTCGTAATTATTGAAATGCAACAGTGGTACAAACCCGATATTATTCAACGGTTTTACGTTTACCATGCCCTCAATACGGCTTTGCAATTGGAAAAACTACCCAATAAGAATGTATTGGCTTCCGAAAAACAACTTACCAAAGTGAAAGATTATCTTCAAATTATGCCGGTTATCACATTGGTTTGGTTGGTGGACGACAATTTAGGCTTCACCGAAGATTACATCGGTTTTGTGCCTACGCCCGAGCAAGTTACGACTTTCATAAAAGACGTAAAACTTTGGCAAAATCCTGATATACAAGAATTAATAAGCCAGCGCAATCTACTCCTGAAACAATTAGAAAACAAATCAAAAGATTTGCCATGGCTTTACGAAAACCGTTTGATTTATGCTTTTCAGAAAAACATTGTAAAAAACAAAAAGTATGAAAAATATTACGCATGGTTTGAGTTAGCACAAAAAACACTCGACAAAATAAGCGACAAATTTGCCTATTCCGAGTACGAAAAAGACGCAGTACTGAACGAAATTATGCGGCGTTTGAGCAAGGAAATCGACGACCCGATGCAAATAGAATACATAGAAGACTACGACCGTTTTCGCATTGAAATAGAGCGTTACGAAGAAGGCGTTAGAGCTACCGCCCTGCGCGAAGGTATGAGCAAAGGCTTGAAAGAAGGCAGAAAAGAAGGCATACAAGAAGCCGAAGCCGAATTATTACCACAATTACAAGCCGAACGTGAAAAAGCAAAAGCCGAGAGACAAAAACTTATAGAAACCGCAAAATTTTTAAAAACTTTGAACATTGATAGTCAGACTATTGCTTTAAAAACGGGACTTTCGGTTGAAGAAATTGAAAATTTAATAAAAAAATAATTCGTAAAAATAAATATATTTGTAAATTATTTTTCATTCACAAACCATTAAAATTATTTAAAACCATGAGAACAATTATTCTAACCTTAGCTATTTTGATATTTGGCTCAATAGCCTTTGTATCAGCACAAACAACCGACTACAAACTCACCAAAGAACAACAAGCTTTTGCTAAAAAATACGGATTTACAGAACAAGAAACAAGCATAATACTTGGTGATTTGGGATTGACTATTGCAGATTTTGAAGCGGAAGATATAACGCCACAAGATATTAAAGAAACAAAAGAAAGTGTTGCTAGAGTATTAGCAGTAAGCGCGAAAAACGAAAAATTAGAAAAGATAATTAAAGCACAGGAAAAAATACTTGGAGCACAGGAAAAAATAATTAAAGTGAAAGAGAAAATAACTAATACTGACGAGGACAAAAAAATAATTAAAGAAAATGAAATAATAATTAAAGAAAATGAAAAAATAATAGAAGAACAAAAAAAATAATAAAAGCATTAGAAGATAAAAAAAAGCAATACGCTACTGAAAAAATTAAAACACTTCGGGTTCATTTGCATTTCTGCAAAAAAAATTGTATTTTTGTAAAAAAAAGATAAAACCATGTACTTAGCTCCATTAAATTACGACCGTTATTTTAAAAAAGTTTTCTCGGATTTGGATATTGCCAAACGATTTCTTGAAGATTTCTTTGACATTACTATTCAAGAGATTGAGAAATTGGAAATCAAGAAATCCATAACCGATGATGCTCGAAGCGTAGAATTTGATTTCCGCTGCAAAATAGACGACCGCTTCGTAATTATTGAAATGCAACAGTGGTACAAACCCGATGTTATTCAACGGTTTTACGTTTACCATGCCCTCAATACGGCTTTGCAATTGGAAAAACTACCCAATAAAAATGTATTGGCTTCCGAAAAAGAACTCACCAAAGTGAAAGATTATCTTCAAATTATGCCGGTTATCACATTGGTTTGGTTGGTGGATGATAATTTGGGCTTTACCGAAGATTACATCGGTTTTGTGCCTACGCCCGAGCAAGTTACGACTTTCATAAAAGACGTAAAACTTTGGCAAAACCCTGATATACAAGAGTTAATAACCCAACGCAACCACCTTCTCAAACAATTAGAAAACAAATCAAAAGATTTGCCATGGCTTTATGAAAATCGTTTGATTTATGCTTTTCAGAAAAACATTGTAAAAAACAAAAAGTATGAAAAATATTACGCCTGGTTTGAGTTGGCACAAAAAACACTCGACAAAATAAGCGACAAATTTGCCTATTCAGAGTACGAAAAAGACGCAGTACTGAACGAAATTATACGGCGTTTGCGCAAAGAAATCGACGACCCGATGCAAATAGAATACATAGAAGACTACGACCGTTTTCGCATTGAAATTCAGCGTTACGAAGAAGGCGTCCGAACGACAGCATGGCGCGAAGGCATAAGCGAGGGCATGAGCAAAGGCTTGAAAGAAGGTTTGAAAGAAGGTTTGAAAGAAGGCAGGCAAGAAGCCGAAGCCGAATTATTACCACAATTACAAGCCGAAAGGCAAAAACTTATAGAAACCGCAAAGTTTTTAAAAACTTTAAACATTGATAGTCAAACTATTTCTTTAAAAACGGGACTTTCGATTGAAGAAATTGAAAATCTAGCAATAAAATAAACTGACTTAGTTGTCAGTTTTTCCTTTTTGTGTGAGATTTTTTTTGTTTTTCCTGTTAAATAATGCGGTAAAATTTTATCTAACCTACAAGTCTTGCAAAGAAAAAAACTTCGAGACTAACTCATAGGATATTGAATAAATGAGTTGTAATTTACAACAAACCTAGTAAATGTATGCAAACAACCAGCGCAACCATTGCAATAGGATAAACAGTGGCATAAGCAACTCCTGCAGCATCAGATTTTGTTAAGTTTTCAACAGCCGAAAGCCCGGGAGTGCTTGTCATTCCGCCAGTTATAGTTCCTAAAAGTGTAATAAAATTGATTTTAAGAACAAATTGACCAATAAACAAAGCCACCAACATTGGCAAAATAGTAATAGCAATTCCATACACGAAAAGCATTGCACCTTGCTGAATTAGAGTCGAATAGAGAACACTTCCGGCGTTTGTGCCCACTGAGGCTAAGAAAAAAAGCAAGCCTAATTTTCTGAGCATTTGATTTGAAGCCGAAGAAACTGTCCAAATTATTGGACCTGTTTTTCCTAAATAACTCACAGTTAGAGCAGTAAGTAAAATTCCACCGGTTAATCCGAGTTTGAAATTTATGCCACCCGGAATGCTAATCGGAACTAATCCTAAAAGTGTGCCGATTACGATTCCCAAGGCAATAGGCAAAATATCAGCTTCCGAAAGTTTGTTTTTCTCGTTGCCAAATAGCGATGCCAGTGCATTTATATTTCCGCGCGAAGCCACCAAAATCTTGTCGCCATAGCGAATGATACTCGTTGGTTTTGGCAAAATTTCAACGCCACTTCTTCTAATTCTAATCACGTTGGCATTGTAGTTTGCAAAAATATTGAGCTGCGAAAGTGTCTTATTTACAACCTGTTTGTTGCTTACCACCATCCATTGCACTTCCGATTCTTTTTCTAAATGTACCTCTTCTGTGGTTTGTTTTCCGATGAGAAGTTCCACTTTTTCGAGCGATTCTTTTGTGCCAACAGCCCGTAATATATCGTTTTTATGCAAAATGGTTTCAGCCGTTGGAAACGAAACAATGCCCTCGTGCTTTATGCGCGAAATGGTAGCATCGGTCATTTTCCTAATTTGCAACGATGCCAAGTTTTTTCCTATAATATTGGTATTTTCAACGTAAAAATGGCAATGAAAAATTTCTGGATTTTCTTGTTTCTGTTTACTTAAATACTCTTTTTCAGCATCAAGTACTTTTACTCTCGATAATTTTGGAGCAAGATACATAAATAATATAACTCCCACAACACCAAATGGATAAGCAATTGCATATCCAATGGAAGCAAGAGCAGAACCACTTGTTTGTATCGAAGTAGCCAAAGCTGGAGTGCTGCTAAGTGCGCCCGAAAGTAAACCCAAGGCAATGTTTTTATCTACTCCCAATGCAAAAATAAATAAAGCGGTAATTAACGCGCCAACTGCAACAATAATTGAAGCCACACCAATCAATTGCAATCCTTCGGTTTTGAATGCCGAAAAAAAGCCAGGACCTGCCTGAATTCCAATAGAATAAATAAATAAAATGAAGCCAATAGTTTGATAAATAGGCGAAAGTACGAAGCCAAAATGCCCAAAAGCGAGGGCTACAAAAATAACGGCTGATGTGCCAAAACTAACACCGGCAATTCTGATTTTGCCAAAAATAATTCCAATAGAAATAATGCTAAAAAGCACAAAATAATCTGTCTGTAAAATTTCCACAAATTGATAATTTAGTTAAACAAAATTCAAGCAGTTTGCTTGAATGATAATTTGATTTGAAGCTGCAAAAGTATGATTTGTTTTCGTTTATTTCTATATTCAGAGGTTAATAAACTATTAATCCTTTTTTTTCAAATACTAACAATTTGAATAATAATGATTTATAAAATAAAACACAATTCCAATTTTCACTTAATTCAGATTAGATATGAATTTAATGTAAAAAAATCTAAAAATTAACATATTCTTATTTTTCTTAACCTAAAATTAATAATTTCGCAAAAAAATACTCCTTTTTTTTATAAATATAAAAAAGAGCAAAAAAGTTTTCTATTGAAAATAAATAACTTACTAAAACCGAAAAAACAATAAAAAAAAGATTTGTAGATAATAACTAAATTTAGCGATTCAAAAACAATTGAAAATACTACATAAAAACGTTTGCATTGTTATTTTTTTAGTTATTTTAACAATAAAATATGGTAAATTGTAAATTAACACCTAAATTTGTTGCAAGTTTTAACAAATAGAACCACAAAATTTTTGAAGATGAATAAAATTATCAAAAAAATAATTATCAGTTGCCTGTTTTTAGGAATAGTTTATAACGCAAAATCGCAACAAGACGAAGCTGTATTTAATTCATTGTCAGTAGTTAATAACGAGTTAATTATTAAATTGACAAGCGGAACTTACAAAATAAAACCGTATAGCGAAAAGCTAATCCAAACTTCTTTTATTTCAACTGCAAAAAGTAGCGATTATTTTTCGTTTGCAGTAAATAAACAAGCGGAACAAGTTGAATATAAGCTAAGTGAAACTAAAAACGAAGCGTATTTTACAAGCAAAGGAATAGTTGTGAAAATTGTAAAATCGCCATTTAGTATTAGTTATTTGTATAAAAACAAGCCACTTATAAAAGAAAATGGAAATTGTCAAGTTACAGATACTTTGTCGCAATTCAATTTTGCAATAGAAAATACCGAAAAACTTTTTGGTGCAGGTTCGCGCGTTTTAGGAATGGATAGGCGAGGGCATAAGCTGCCGCTTTACAATCGAGCGCATTATGGTTTTGAAACTTACTCAGAACAAATGAATTACGGACTTCCGGTAGTTATTTCGTCAAAGCAATATGCTATTTTGTTCGACAATCCGGCAAAAGGTTTTTTGGATTTGGACAGCGAAAAAAAGAATATACTAAGTTTTGGCGCAATTGGTGGCGCGATGACTTATTACGTAATTGCAGGCGATAATTGGTACAACTTGGTGGAAGAATACACCGCTTTGACGGGTCGCCAGCCCTTGCCGCCGCGTTGGGCGTTTGGCAATTTTTCGAGCAGGTTTGGCTACCATTCGCAAAAGGAAGTATTAAACACTGTAAATAAGTATATTAGCGACAATATTCCGCTCGATGCCATTGTGATTGATATTTATTGGTTTGGAAAAGAAATCATGGGCGATATGGGCGCACTCGATTGGTACAGAGACAGTTTCCCTGAGCCAGACAAAATGCTTGCTCAATTGAAAAAACAAAACGTAAAGACAATTTTGGTTACCGAACCTTTTATATTAACAAGCTCGTCGCGTTGGAAAGATGCAGTTGAAAATAAGGCACTTGGAAAGAAAAAAAATGGCGAGCCTTATACTTACGATTTCTATTTTGGAAATACCGGAATTGTAGATGTTTTTGAAGAAAATAGCCGAAATTGGTTTTGGAATATTTACAAAAACCTTACAGCTCAAGGCATTGACGGCTGGTGGGGCGATTTGGGCGAGCCCGAAGTACACCCAAGCGACCTTTTGCACAGCATCGGCACTGCCGACGAGGTGCATAATGCTTATGGACATCGTTGGTTACAAATGATTTACGAAGGTTATCAAAAAGATTTTCCCTCGCAGCGACCTTTTATATTGATGCGTGCCGGATTTGCTGGTTCTCAACGCTTTGGCATCATTCCTTGGACAGGGGACGTGTCGAGAAGTTGGGGCGGTTTGTTCTCGCAGCCCGAAATTTCGATGCAAATGGGAATGCAAGGAATTGCCTACATGCACTCTGATTTAGGTGGTTTTGCAGGTGGCGAACAGATTGATAATGAGCTTTATATACGCTGGTTGCAATATGGTGTTTTTCAGCCAATTTATCGTCCTCATGCACAAGAAAGCATTGCGCCAGAGCCTGTTTTTCAGAATGATACAACCAAAGCGCACGCAAAAAAAGCCATCGAATTGCGTTACAAGCTTTTACCTTATATTTACAACATGGCGTTTGAAAATTCGCAAACCGGAAAACCGCTGATGCTTCCTTTGTTTTTTAACGAAACTGACAATCCAAAACTTCTTGATTATCAAGATGCTTACTTTTGGGGAGATGCTTTTTTGATTTCTCCAATAAAAGCACCAAATGTAAAAAAACAGAAGATTTATCTACCCAAAAATACACATTGGTTCGATTTTTATACCGAAAAGCAGTATTTAGGAGGTCAAGAAATAGAGGTAGATGTAAAAATTCAAAACATTCCTACTTTTGTGAAAGGTGGTAGCTTTATTGCTATGAAAAGCAAAGCCGAAAATACAGCTTCTTACAATTTAGATAACTTTGAAATGCACTATTATTTAGATGCAAATGTTTCAAAATCAGAGTATAAACTTTTCAACGACGATGGAAATACTCCCGATTCGTTCAAAAAAGGAAAATACGAATTGATTCATTTTAATGCATCAAAAAAAGGAAAGTCGTTAAGTATTGATATTCAGCAAGTACATCAATTCGAAGCTTCTAAAAGTAAAGAAATTGTTTGGACTTTGCACAACGTTGAAAATGAACCCCAAACGATGAGTTACAATGGACAAACGATTAAAAGTACGTTTGATAAAAGCACAAAAACCTTGCATTTTTCAATCCTTTTTGAAGAAAAAGGAACGATAAAATTGAAGTTTTAAATAGATTTAATTATTTGTGAATTAATTAGTTATAAATGAAAGCAATGATATTTGCCGCTGGAACCGGCTCACGATTGAAAGATGAAACACAAACCAAACCTAAGGCTTTGGTAGAAGTGAATGGGAAGACTTTGCTTCAAAATTGCATCGAAAAATTGAAACAGGTGGGAGTTGATGAAATTGTAATTAATGTGCATCATTTTGCAAGCCAAATAGTAAATTATCTAAGTGAGAATAGCAATTTTGGTATCAAAATTCATATTTCAGACGAAACTGATGAGCTTTTAGATACCGGAGGCGGATTAATGAGAGCGAAACATTTCTTAAAAGATGAAAAACATATTTTTTTACACAATGTGGACATCATTTCGGAAATAAATCTGAACGAAATGATGAAATTTCACATCAAAAGTGGAGCTTTGGCAACCGTAGCTGTTAAAAATAGAGAAACAACACGTAAATTATTGTTCGATTCTGAAAATTCGCTTTCGGGCTGGCGGAATTTGGCTACTGGCGAAGAAATTATTACTCGTATTTCTCACAATCATCGCGAGTTGGCTTTTAGTGGAATTCATATTATTGATTATAAGTTGTTTGAATTGATAAAAAATACTGGAAAATTTTCTATTTTCAAGGCGTTTTTAGATTTATCAGACGACTATAAAATTACAAGTTTTGTGCACGACAATGATTCATGGTTAGATGTAGGAAAACCCGAAACACTAGAACAAGCACGTCAATTAACATTTCTGTAATAAAAAATAAGGTATTTTATTTTAATATTTGTTTTTCAAAAAAAAAAGAATTAAATTAGCTCAATTATTTAAGTGTTAAATAATCAAACAATTAACCTAACTATATAATTTAAGCATATGATTTTTAGTGATTTAGCAAATTTTAGACTTGAATTGTCAAAAGAAGCTCTTCAGGCTGCCGAGCTATTATTGAAACATAAAAGTAATCGCGCAGCAGTAAACAGAATGTATTTTGCCATTTACTATAAAATATTGGCATTAGCTGACAAAAATAATTTTCAATTTTCTGATTACCAACAACTAAGGCAATGGCTTGAAAGTACTTTGGTGGATAAGCAAGTTTTATTTGATAGTGATGTTTTGGCATTTTCTCAAATTTATAAACAAGCTCATGAGCTTGATTACATGGATTATACAGATGTAACAGATGAAATTGCTGCCGGATTGATGACCAAAACGACCATGCTTTATTCTCGTTTGGACAATTCGTTGAACAAAGAAACCGATGACGCCGACAAAGAGTTTGATGATGAGCTTATTGGCAGCAATAAAATTCTTGTTCCTTGGGATTTTTCGCCAGTAGCAGAGTACGCTCTTGAGCACGCAATTCAGTTTGCCGAAATAACTGGTGGCTATATTACTTTGGTTCACTTGGTTAAGAAACAAAGCGAAGTACCCGAAGCGTTGCATAAATTGCATGAAGTAGCTGAAAATGTGAAACTTAAGTTTAACAAAATTTCGGAAGTAGTTGTGAAAGCCGGAAGTATTTTTGAAAGTATCAATGAAATAGCTTCAGAGCTTGATGCTCAAATGGTTATCATGGGTACTCACGGAATTACCGGAATGCAAAAAATAACAGGAAGCAAGGCGTTGAAAGTAATAGCAGGAACTCAAATTCCTTTTGTGGTTATTCAAGACAAGCCTAAAAATCAGCATATTAAAAACATTCTGTTGCCGATAGACGACAGAAAAGAGATTCGACAAAAGATGAACCAAGTTCGTTTTTTATCGAAATTTTTTGATGTAACGTTTCATTTGTGTGTGCCTTCTACCAATATAGTAGATGGCGTTAAAAAGCGTTTGCTCAACAATGTGGCGTTTGTTCAAAGCTTTATGAAGCAATTCAAAATTAGCTACGAAGTACACGAATTTCCTGATATTAAGGACATTGTTGCAGCCGTTTCTTTGCTTTCAAACCAAATAAAGCCAGATTTGATTTTAATTATTACTACGAAAGATATTTCAGCCACCGATTTTATTTCAGGAGCCGAGGAGCAAAAAATAATTGCAAATTCGCAAAAAATTCCGGTAATGTGTGTTAGCCCTATAAAAGCAAAAGGTTACCGAATAAGTAGTGGAAATAGCTAAAAATAAAGTAGTTAATTAACTAGAAAGATTTTCTGATTTTGGAAAATCTTTCTTTTTTTCACCTCATCAATTAAAATAGTTTGTATGAATTTTATTAAAGATTATTTAGTTTATTATCTTCTAGTTGTTAATTTTATATCGGGTTTTTTGTTTTTTTCGGATAAATTAAAAGCTAAAAAAAATGCACGCCGAGTGCCCGAAAAAAATTTACATATTTGGGAATTTTTAGGCGGTTTTATTGCTAATTTGTTGCTAATGTACACAATAAGGCATAAAAATCAAAAGGCAAGTTATTATGTATATACTTATTTAGCACTTTTTGCTTGGGTTATTTTATTTTATTTACTTTTTAGCTGAAATTGAAAAAGGTAAAATATTCATTATTGTGTCATTCAAATTGCTTAAATTCAGTCGTTTGAGTATATAGTTTCCTTTAATGGTATATTCGCCCGACTCTAAATCTGAAAAACGAATAATCGCTTGAATTTTAGCTGTATCGCTATAAAAAAAACGAATTTCAGGTTTTGTTTTAATTGTTTCTCCATTTCGTATTATTTCTAAGTTTGAAATTTGCTTTTCCAGCTTGTCTTTTCCATCGGGAATATTGCAGGTGAGCTGGAACGAAAATTTATTGGTAGAGCTGATATTCAATTTATTATCGCTTGCAATGGCTTGCAAAAACTGACTTGGTTTATGCTTGCAAATCGAATAGAATAGTATAAAATCGTAAAGAGCTGATTTGTTGAGCAATATATCATTTTCTAACTTCAAAATACTTTCTGGAAAATGTTTAGAATTGTAGCTTTCGTAGTTTTGTGTGTAAATTTCATATCCATTTATTTTCCATTCTTTTTTGGAGCTGATGAAATAATCTAATTTTTCGATATTTTCAGTATAGTTTAATAGTATAATTTTCCATTCTTTTTCCGATATTTTTTTTTGTTTTAATATTTTGTCGTAGCTAGTCAGTGTTTTTTCAAAATTAGAAAGCACTAAATTGGCTTCGTTACGGAAATTATTTGTATGTTTGCAGCGTTTATAAAAAATTTGCTCTATTAGCGGGTAAAGTTCTTTGTTGTTGCTTTTGAGCAAATTATTTGTTTCAACTAATTGATTATAAATCAAATTACTTTTGTTTTCGTCCGTTTTGCACGACAAAATTGCGATACTTAAAAACAAGTAAAAGAAATATTTCATGGTTTATTTTTAATTTTTTGGTTGAAATAATTACTACAAAAATAATCATTTTCTTTTCTGAATTAAAATGAACATTCATTTATTTTTTAATATTTTATTTATGGTAAAAAACAAAACTTTTCTATTCGCATTTTTGACCATTTTTGGTCTTTTTATGTTTGTTTCGTGTGCACAGCAGAAGGAAAATGCGCAAAGTAATAGCTCCGATAGAATTATTGTGGCTGAGTACAATGTCGAGAATTTATTCGACTTAAAAGACGATGAAGGCAAGGCTGACGAGGAATTTACTCCCGAAGGCGAAAATAAGTGGACCAAAGAGCGTTACGATAAAAAGTTGGTTGATTTGGCTAAGGTTTTGGGTGCTTTGGACAAATCGCAAACTCCTGATTTGATTGGTCTTATAGAAATTGAAAACAGAGCTGTGGTGGAAGATTTAATCAAAACAGCTCCGCTTAGCCAAAAAGAGTACGTTATTGTGCATCACGAAAGCCCCGATTTTAGAGGAATAGACGTAGCATTGGTTTATAATTCGTTAGTATTTAAGGAATTGAGCCACGAAGCGATTAAGATTTCTATGCCCGATGATAAAGAATTTACCACACGCGATATTTTGTATTTAAAGGCTTTGGTAAAAAACAAAGACACGCTGCATGTGTTTGTAAATCACTGGAGTTCGCGCAGAGGTGGCGAGGACGACTCAGAGCCTAAGCGCGTTTTTGCTGCTCAAGTGCTTAGAAATAAAGTAGATTCGATTCAAAAATACAATGCAAATGCTAAAGTGTTGATTATGGGCGATATGAACGATGAACCAACCAACAAAAGCATTTTGGAAACGCTCAAAGCAACCGGAAACAAAGAAAATGTAGCCAAAGGCGAGCTGTATAATTTGATGTTCGATAAAAAACAAAACGGCGAAGGTACTTACTTATTTAAAGGTAGTTGGAATATGCTAGACAATGTAATTATCTCACAATCAATGCTTAATAGCAAAAAACACTTATCGTGTACTTACACTTCGGCAAGTATTTTTAAAGAAGATTGGATACTTTTTACAAACAACAAAGGCGAAAAATCGCCAAGCAGAACTTACGGAGGTTCAAATTATTATGGTGGTTATAGCGATCATTTGCCGGTTTCGCTAGAGCTTTTTTTTA
>JFJP01040134.1_pt1 | contig 11827 bp, 8 predicted proteins | sample 431651 | NCBI WGS metagenome assembly JFJP01 (sample SAMN02602958, study PRJNA72255) | Microbial mat metagenome, whole genome shotgun sequencing project. | biome: fresh water; feature: sink hole; material: water; isolation source: purple microbial (photo- and chemosynthetic) mats found in... | reverse complement strand
CCTTATGTCACAATACAAACATACGTGGCAAAAACAACCTCAAATCCTGTTTACTCTTGTGTTTCAGATGGTAATGGGAAATTCAATATTGACATCAAAGATACGGGCGAATATGAAATTGTTTTCACTTACGTTGGAAAACGTGCCCATGTTAGGCATATCAATTTAAATAATACAACGTCAATCGACTTAGGTGTAATTAAGTTGGAAGATAATAATACAGAATTGGATGAAGTAAGTGTTTATGGGCAGAAAATGTTAGTAGAGGTACAGCCCGATAAAATCATTTATAATGTAAATGATGACCCACAGGCATTTAATTCAAATTTATTGAAAATTACTGAGAAAGTTCCATATATAAGTGTAAGTAGGGAAATGGGAATTCTATTGAACAACTGCGTACCTTTGATACTTTTAAATGGTAGAAAATTAAAATCAATAAATAACAACCCAATATTATATTTGAAAACCACAGCTGCTTCGAATATTGATAAAATAGAAGTTGTAACCAATCCCGGTTCAAAATACGATGCTGATGAAAGTTGTGGTGTGGTAAATATAATCACCAAAAAAAATAGAGAAGCTTCGTTGATGATAGGATCCGAAGTCGATAGCAATTTGGGTTACGGAATGTTTACCGATTTTGGATTCAAATACAATAAATTAACGGTTAACGGTAATCTTGCCTATGATGTGACCAGTAAATTTGACACGGAAAAACATACCGAACGACTTAATAAACTTGACATTCAAAATTATCTACTTATACAAAATGGAAAAAGTAAAAGATTGGGTAATGACATTTCAAAAGAATTATCGGTTGATTTAAGTTATGAATTCGACACACTTAATACCCTGAGTTTTTCTGCAGGCTTTAATCAGAACGATTTCAAAGACACCACCTTTCAGGAAAACCGAATGACTGATTATTTAAATAATGCAGTTTATAATTACAACCTACGGGAACAATCAAATCATAAATGGGGAAATTATTTTTTGGGCGTTAACTATGAATTTATTTCGAAAAACAAGCGAAATAATTTTGTAATTTCTGCTTTAAAAGAAGTTGATTTTGTAAATCGATTTTATGCTCAGCAAACATTAGCAATTTATAACTACCTTGCTTCGTCGCTAAATTACAATTTTGATGAAAAACAAGATGAGAACACGATACAAATCGACTATGTTCACAATTTCAAAAACAAAAGCCAATTAAGTGCTGGTGCAAAAACTATTTTGCGTGACAATTTGAGTATATCTGATAAACATGCTTTAAACGGCAGCTCTGATGTTGAAGAAAATGAAAATTTTAGAAACACACAGCAGGTATATGCCCTCTATTCGGAATATGCATTTAAAATATTCGAACAATACCGTTTTAATGCCGGTTTACGTTTTGAATCAACTAAAATTGATGGAGGTTATGAAAATAATAGCGCAAATGATTTTACCGCCAATTATTCAAACCTACTACCCTATTTACTGATTTCCACAAAAACCGACAAAGGTGTTTTGTGGAGTGCAAGTTACAATACCAAAATTAGCAGACCTAATATCTATGCATTGAATCCCACAATTGTTGTTCTTGATCAACAGAGTATTTATTATGGTAACTCTACATTGACATCAGAATATCTGAACAGTTTCAGTCTCGATTACACAAACAGGTTAAAACGCATTAAACAAAATGCAAAACTATCCTATATTTCTTCGAATAATTCCATTCAGAATATCTCGGGTATTACAAATGATGTTTATTATACAACTTATACAAACGATGGTGAATACAATGAATTAAAACTAAATTTGAATCTAAGTTCCAAAATTAGCTCGTGGCTTCAATTACGAGTTGGTGGAAGTGGAAGTTTTGTAAATGTACAGAATGAAGAAATGTCAAATTCAGGTTTTACAGGCATTGTAAATTCAAGTGCAAATTTCACACTTCCGAATGAGTATTATATTGGGATGAGAGGTATGTACAAATTTCCAATCATAACGTTACAAGGTTCTGGTTTTAGTTTTTACACCTGTGAGTTGAATGCTTCTAAAGCATTTTTTAAAGACAAACTGAATGTGGAAGTAACGTTATCGAATCCGTTTTGGAAAACAAAAAAGTACAATAAAACAATAGAAACCAATGAAATGAGCATTAATACAGACGTATTGAATATGGGTCGAAAATTTGCAGTTTCACTTTCTTATACTTTTAATGACAAGGAGGTAAGGGCAACTAAAACAAGTAAAAATGTTGAAAACGATGACTTAAAAGGTTCACAAGGTGCGCAATAAATTTGCATTTTTATCAACAAATTACAAATGAACCAAAATAAATTTACAACTGATACATTTATATATTTTAAAGATTTAATAAATCAATATGACTTCTCAATTGTTGATGACAATTCATTGTTTTCTGGTAACGGTGCAAAACTTCTAGTTTTACTTGAATTGCAAAAACTTAACCCTTGCATTCAAAACGAACTGAATATTAAGCTTTTAGAAAATTATATAAGAGAGAATATCGATGAAAATAATGATCTTTCCTTTGGTGGTGGTTTGTTCGGCAATCTATATTTACTGTTATACTTAAACAGAAAACATAATATTAGTTTTAACATCAAATTAAAAAACAAGTATGATACAATTGCAAATGATTTCATAAATAATTGTTTCAATGAAAATATCTATGATTTACAAGATGGATTTATTGGAATTGGTATATATGCAATTGAATGTCTTAATAACAATCTAGATTCAATAAACGTATTAAAAAATATTATTGATTGGCTTACAATTAATTACATTAATGATATAAAACAAGATGGAATATATTGGAATTATCATTTACAAGGTGAAAAAGGCACAAGTATTAGTATTGGTTTGTTACATGGGATTACTTCAATACTGACATTTTTATCAATATCTCACAAATATGTAAATGTTGAATATCAACGAAAAATTGATTTTTTACTTTCCAAAGGGTTAAACTATTTAATTTCACTTAAACATACTAACAGTTTAAATTATTTTCCTGGTGCTATCGATTTAACTGAAGCAAATAGGTTCAATAATAATTATTTAAAACTTTCTTATTGCACAAGCGAACTTGGCATTTACCATGGATTAAATACAATTAATAATAAAAACAATAAGTATAAATTAGAAAAAGAACTTTATAATATTGATGATTATATAATAAAATCTATTGATATGATGGATTTTTCCGACCCATATTTTTGTCATGGAACCACAGGTATTCTATATCATTATATCACAAAACAGAAAAGTGACGATTCAAATGAAATAATTCTGAGATTAATAAATAGAATTAAAGAGCAATCCGTCGATACTCAAAATGCAGGATTGCTTTCTGGAGCTACTGGAGTAATTCTAACAATTTTTAAATACTTAAATTACACATATGATACAGCATGGGAAAGAGCATTATTACTTAATTGATGATACTTATGCAAAACAATTCCTAGATACAATTTATGTTCAAACAACAAATAACATTCTACATAAGAAAAACAATAAATTAGGATTATATTCAGGTTTACTTGGTGATTTACTTTTTTGCAAATACTATACACAATTAGTAAATAAAAAGTTACAAACCTATGAAACAATTGAGAATGAAGTTTTTAATGAAATATTCAAAACTATCAATAATAATGAATCATTGTTGATTGTGCAATTTGGACTTACTCTCCAAATATTGCAAGACGAATTTTCTTCAGCAGAATATACCGAACAATTATTGAAGACTATAGATGTAGTTTTAGAGGAGTATTTTCGTAAATTAAGTATTAGCAAAAATTATGATCTTTTTACTGGAAATACAACTTATGCTTTATATTTCTTTCTCAGAAAAAACGAATCTCTACAAGACCATTTTTTAAGCACATTAAAAAATGACTTCGAATCTAAAAGATACAAAATAGATGAGGATTTAAGATTAGCTCATGGTTGGGTTAATGCTCTACTTTTATCTTTAAAAATCACAAAACAAAATAATAGACTGAAAGTAAAATTTCATAATCTTTTAATTGACATGTTGGAAATGGCACAGATGCGAGTTTGTGAAAAGAATAAACTGATTGAATTTACAGCCTATACCACATCCGAAAAAATTGCATGGTGCAAAGGCATGCTTCCTATATGTATTACTTTAGAAAATAGTTTACAAGTTTTCCCAACCTCATTCTTTTACATTGAAGGAAGAAAATTAGCAAAAAAAATAATAATTGATTCAATAAATTATGAAATCCCTAAAGATGCTTGTATTTGTCATGGTTCAAGTAGTTTTGCGATGTTATGTAATCAGTTTGCAGCATTTGACAATTATGATGAGTTTATAGATAACGTAACAAATCATTGGTTGAAAATTATGTTTTCACAATTAGAATCTTCAAAAAAAGAAAGCCTTTCATTCTTTGAAGATTATACTGGATTATTATTAGGGAAATCTGGAGTTGGATTATTTTTGATGTCATTAATTTATCCTTCCAAAAGAAAATGGATAGAATTACTTCTTCTTGATTAAATATTAAAATTATGAGTGTGAATTTTGAATTATTTAACAAAATTGTTGTTCGTAATCCTCTTTTTTCTCAAGATGAAATTACTTTTGAGGAGTTTAAAAAAAATGATAATGCTTTGATGGCTTTGTATTTAGCATCTAAAACGTTATATTGTGAATTTTCAAAAAAAAACTCTGACACCTTAAATAAATCATTATATAAATATTATTTAAGATCAAAATATCGACCTACCCCCTTTGGCATTTTTGGAAGTGTTTCAGTAAGTAAATTTGATTATAATACAAATGTTTCATTCGTCAATGATAATAAATCAATTTGCCATTTAAAATTTGATTCGAGTTTTATTCTTGAACTCACAAAAAAAACAGATGTAAAATCATATAGTTTGTATTATTTAAATCCAACTGTGCATAAATTTAATGGAGTTTATAGATATGTTAATGATTTTCAAGATACATCAATTTGTGAATTTAAAGCAAATACTTTAATTAGAAAATTTCTCAATCTAGCTAAGAAAGGGATATCATTTGATTCTGCAATTAATTATTTTTTATCTAATACGATTGATAAAGAAATCGCTGCTAATTTCATCCAAGATTTAGTTAATCGCAAAATTTTGCTCTCTTCACATTCAAAACTAATTAGTCATAATTCCATCAATTTCTTTAAACAAAAACTAAACAACCCAAATTTTGATAAAATTGATTCAATAATGTATATCAATCAATTGAAAAAATTAATTGAATATGAAAACTTAATTTCAACTCAAACGGATTTCAATATATCAAGTCAAAACATATTTCAAGTTGATTTTTATAGAAATGCGGAAAAAAATAATATTGGAAACAATATAAAGCAAAAAATTCTCGACTTAATACCCTTCTTTTTCAACTGTAATTTATTCGAAACAGGTAATCCACGGGTGCAAAATTTTATTAAAGAATTTATAAATAAATATGACAAGCAAGAAATTCTTCTTCTTCATGCACTTGATCCTATTATCGGAATTGGTTATCCTGTTAAAAGTTTTGATAAATCGACAAATTATTTAGTTAAAGATATTGTTAGTAAAACAACTTCAAGAGATAACAAAGATAGTATATCTGAATTTGAAAATTATTTATTAAATAAGATATCTAATTCTATCAATGTTAGAAACAATGAAATCAATCTTGATGATGAGAAATTTAAAAATATAAAATTAGATAGCAGCACTATTCCGTCTACATTTTCAGTAATTTGCGAATTGTTGAAGGACGAGAAAGTTTTTATAAAATCAATTGGAGGATCTACAGCTAATTCTCTTCTAAGTAGGTTTTCAATGTTTCCAGAATTATATGAACTTTCCAATGAAATAGCTACTTATGAAAAAACTCAAATAGAAGAAAGCAAGATTCTTGTTGATGTTTGTTTTTTACCTCCTGGTAAAGAAAACAATGTTGTTAGTAGAGATATGTTTTACGATTATTATATTTATTTCAATCCTTGGGAAGGCATGGACCTAAACAAAGCAATTTCTTTAGATGAAATAAGTATTAAAATTCAAGGCGGAAAAATAATTCTTTTCTGCAAAAAATTTAATAAAGAAATTATGCCAATTTTACCTTCTGCTCACAATTACTTTAAAGAAAACACATTTTTTATTTATCAATTTCTTTGTGACATACAAGGTTCTAAATTCTCAACAAGTTTTAGTTCTTACATTGAAAATCTACTTTCCATTTTAAATCATATTCCACGGATAATTTACAAACAATGTGTATTGTCTAAAGAAAAATGGGTTATTGATATTAATAACTTTGAAATTACAACCCTTACAAAAGAGCAATTTAAGAAAAGTGGATATCCTGATAAATTTTTTATTGTAGAGGGAGATAATGAATTACTAATAGATTTTAATGAGGAAATTGCAATAGATATATTCTATAAGACTCTAAAGAGAAAACAACGTATTATTATTGAAGAATTTATTGAACATTATGATGGAATAAGACTAAATGACTCTCAATTAAGAAATGAATTAATATTCTCAGTGAAAAAAATATGAAAAAGATTATTCGAACTTATTTGTTAGGCTCTAATTGGGTATATTTAAAAGTTTACGCTCATCAAGAAATTATTGATAAAATTATTCTTTATGATTTTATAGACATATACAATAAAAAATTAAAAAAATTAGCTAAAAATTTTCATTTTGTTAGGTTTTATGATCCTGAGTTTCATCTTCGAATAAGAATTGAAATTTATAATCTTGAAGATATTTTAAATGTTATAACCGTTTTTCATAAGTATTTGAATAATCTTGTTCGTAAGCAGTTTGTCTCAAAAGTAGAATACTCAACATTCGAAAGAGAGATTGAACGTTACGGTGTTAAAACAATTTCCAGTGTTGAAAAATTATTTACGATTGATTCTCTTCGAATCCTTTATGGACTGAAAGAATTAAATAAAATCGATATTGATGATAGATATAGATCATTATTAGGTTTATTAATAATAGATAACACGATGAACTCCTTCAAAATTTCTATTGAAAGGAGAATGATAATTTTAAAAAGTTTAGCCAACAATTATTTTGAAGAAATGCAGATTGCAAATAATGGATATTTGAAAATTATAAAAGATAGATATAGAGATGAAAGATCATTTTATATGAAAATATTTGATCAAATTATAATTGATGATCAAATTTTGATAGTGAAAAACTCAATGGATATTTTAGATTCAGAATACAATATAATCATATCAGATTTAAGAACCGAGATTCAAAAAACAAATAACATTGAAGTTCTCACTACAGATTTAATACACATGAGCATGAATAGACTATTCACATCTGATAATAATCTAATTGAAGCAATTCTTTACTATTATGCATCTAAAAATTATGCAACAATACATAATTTGAACCTTAAATGACTCAATTAATATGAGAGGAAAACTTTCAGAATTTCCTGCTTTTATCCAATACGATACTATGCAATGCGGGGCTACGTGTTTAAAAATTATAAGTAAATGGTATGGTCGAGAATTTTCACTTGAATATCTTGAAAAAATCTGTTCAACAACAATAGATGGAGTTTCAGTTTTTGGAATATGTGAGGCAGCAAAAAATATCGGATTTGACGTAATCAGCGGCAAGATTGACATTAATAATCTTATTAATAGTTCATTTCCTTGTATTTTACATTGGAATCAAAATCACTTTGTCGTTCTGTATAAAATAAAGATTAGAAAAGGCAAAAGACTATTCTATATCTCTGATCCAGGTAAAGGGCGGGTAATTTATGATGAAAAATCTTTTCGAAAATCATTTGAATACTCAAAAAATGAAAATCATCATTTTGGTGTTTGCATATTTTTAGCTCCAACAGATTTATTTTATGAAAAAGCAAACGTAAAGAATAATACTGATGATTCTTTTGGATATATATTTAAATATCTTTTTCTTTATAGGAAAGTATTTTTGCAATTAATTTTAGGAATACTTATAGGTAGCCTAATACAACTATCTTTACCTCTATTAACCCGGTCAATTGTTGATTCTGCCATTAGTAATAAAGATATTCACTTTGTATATTTAATACTGTTTGCTCAGTTAGCATTAATATTAGGTAACGTTTCTATAGATTTTATACGAAGATGGATTTTATTGCATATAAGTTTACGTGTAAATATTCTTCTTTTATCAGATTTTTTCATAAAATTACTGAGACTACCTATGTCCTTTTTTGATACAAAATTATTGGGTGACTTGCAACAAAGAATGCTTGATCATAGTAGAATCGAAAAATTCTTAACGAACGATATTTTATCTGTACTATTTGCATTCATTAGTTTTATAATTTTTGGTTCTATACTTTTTATTTACAATTTTAATGTGTTTTGCTTTTTTTTATTTGGAAGTATAATCTATGGTATTTGGATAAGTATTTTTTTTAAAAAAAGACGAAAACTAGATTTTGCTTACTTTGGCTTACAATCAATTAATAATAGTAGAACATATCAATTTTTAGAATATGCACAGGAAATTAAATTAAATTCATGTGAACAACGTAGACGATGGGAATGGGAAGAAATTCAAGTTGAATTATATCATATCAATATTCAAAAAAATAAATTACAACAGACTCAAGAAGCAGGAGGAGTTTTCATCAATGAATTTAAAAATATATTAATAACTGTAGTTTCTGCTACTCAAGTCATAAATGGGTCAATGTCATTAGGAATGATGTTGTCTGTTCAATATATGATTGGTCAATTAAACTCACCAATTGAACATTTAATTAGTTTTTTTTATTCTCTTCAGGACGTAAAAATTAGCGTAGATAGAGTTAATCAAATACATGTACATGAAGAAGAACAAAATATTAGCCAAGGTGACATTTCATTTAAAAATTATAATATAAATTTATGTAATGTAGATTTCAAATACGATATACACAATGAAACAAAAGTACTAGAAAATGTTTCCTTAGAAATTCCTGAAGGAAAAATAACAGCAATAGTAGGTGCTAGCGGAAGCGGTAAAACAACCCTCATTAAGCTTCTTTTAGGATATTACAGCATCCTTAATGGTGAAATTATAATCGGAGGTAACTCATTAGATAAATATAACTTAAAACTGTGGAGAAAGCAATGCGGTGTTGTTTTGCAAGACAGTGCTATTTTTTCCGAATCAATAGCGAGAAACATTGCCGTTGATGATAATGAAATTGATTATGAAAAACTTAATAATGCTATAAAATTAGCAAACATTGACGAATTTATTGAGAATCTTCCTTTAAAACACTCTACAGAAATTGGAAAAAATGGAATTGGCATAAGTCAAGGGCAAAAGCAGCGTATTTTAATAGCAAGAGCAATATACAAAAACCCTAAATTTTTATTTTTTGATGAGGCTACAAACTCATTAGATGCAAATAATGAACGTATTATTGTTAATAATCTCAATCGCATTTATAGAGGTAAAACAGTTGTTATCGTTGCACATCGATTAAGTACTGTACAAAACGCCGACCAAATAATAGTTCTTGATAAAGGGAGGGTATTAGAAATAGGTACACATTCAGAACTACTTTTAAAAAAGGGTGAATACTACAAATTGGTAAAAAATCAATTAGAACTTGGAGAATAACAAAATGAACAAATTCAATCAGATACAAAGGAGTCAGAATGTACAGGAAATTGTTAATCGTATACCATTAAAACATATTCGTATTGGGTATGGGATTACAATAATTGTTTTGTCTATCTATATTATAATTTCGATTATGTTTCCATTTAGTCAAAATATAAAAGTAGATATAGAATTAATATCTAATAAGATAAAAGGTAAAACAGAAATTAAAATATATTTTCCAGATAAATATTTCTCTGAAGTTACTAAATTGAATTTTATTAAGATTAAATACAAAAATAAAAAGGATGACAATTATGATATAATAACTGGTAGAATTGTTAGTGTAGTCGGCTTAGGTGAAAATATAAGAAGCCATAAATACATTGTTGCTAATACAGAAATAACAGATACACTTTTTAATAAATTAATTAACAATAAATTAGAGGGGACATATATTATTCTTCCTAAAACTGGGTTTATAAATTATTTGCTCAATAAATAATTAAACAATAATATTTTCTACCAATAAACACATACTTACAACTAATCGCCCAAAAAGCAAAAAAAACCACTGCAAGTTAGTGTTAAATTGGAGTTGTCTTGCAGTGGCTTTTATAGCTTTTTGAAAATAGGCAGAGCGGTCACAGTACATTGTTTTTTTATCTGATTGTAGAAGTTCTTTGCATTTTGAAACAAAAAAAACAATGAACTGTGAAGAGTTAATTGCGAAGCAATAATTTAGAATATTTTTAGACATTTCAATCAAAAGAGATGTCGATATTATTTTTTTTACTATATTTGTCGCAAATAAAACATATTTACTAATCTTAAAACTAAACTATTATGGCAAATAATCCAGAATCAGGACACGCCAAAAACGTGTCAAACTTTGAAAGTTTAATTTCATTCGTCAAAGGTTACGAATCTACCTATAAACCGTCAAAAGATTCTATCAAAGTTGAAGCACTTGAAGTAATTCTTGCTAATGCCAAGAAATCATTAATCGACATTGACACTGTGTTTCCCCCATACACCAATGCAGTTTCAGCCCGAGAATTCGCATTTGCTCCCCTTAGTAAAATCATTACTCGCGTAAACAATGCTGTTAAAGCCACTGATACCACCGAACAAGTGGACGAAAGTGTAAAAAGTATAGTTCGCAAACTACAAGGTATCAGAGCAAGTGCTAAAATTTCGGACGACGACAAAAAACAATTAGAAGACGAAGGAAAAGAAGTAAATCAGATTTCCGCATCACAGATGGGTTACGACAATCGGCTTGAAAATTTGTATAAACTAATAATGTTACTCAGCTCTTTACCACAATACAATCCCAACGAAGAGGAATTGAAAATATCAACACTGACAACTCTGTATGAAAATTTAAAGGCGAAAAACACAGCAGTTGTTGATACGACCACTCCGCTAAGCAATGCCCGTATAGCTCGTAACAAAATAATGTACAAACCACTTTCGGGCTTAGTAGATATAGCAGCCGACAGCAAAGTATATATTAAATCCGTATTTGGATCTTCAAGCCCACAATACAAACAAGTATCAAAGTTAGAATTCAAATCATTGGCGAAATTAAAGTTTTGAAACAACAACATTTAAAGAGATACTGACAGAATTTTAATTTATTCAAACTGCGATTGTCATTAAGGCAATTGCAGTTTTATTTAACACCACTGCGATTTGCATTAAGCATACTCCAAAATACATTAAACCTGTTGCAGTTCTATTTATTTTAATTGAAAAGTTATATAAGCCAATTGCGGTTCTATTTATTGGAGTTGCGGAATTATATATGACAGTTGAAAAGTTACATAAGTCTATTGCAGTTTTATTTATTCGAATTGAAAAGTTATTTATTACTGTTGAAAAGTTATTTAAGCCTCCTGCGAGAATATTTGCAAGTTCGGTACAATTTAATAAACAGACAGTAGTCTGAATTCAACAAGCTGCGAATTGCCTTAACGTTGAAACAAAGCTAATTATGACAACAACATTCAAAAAAGAAACGACAAATAATCTCGACAAAATGACAACTTTAACATAACCAACGGCCAGCTGCCAATACATAGGAGTACGTGTGGTCTGAGGTACGAAGACCCAACATGTACTCCCTGTTGCACTACAACCCTCCCACAGCCGTTTGACA
>JFJP01022212.1_pt1 | contig 11827 bp, 8 predicted proteins | sample 431651 | NCBI WGS metagenome assembly JFJP01 (sample SAMN02602958, study PRJNA72255) | Microbial mat metagenome, whole genome shotgun sequencing project. | biome: fresh water; feature: sink hole; material: water; isolation source: purple microbial (photo- and chemosynthetic) mats found in... | reverse complement strand
TTGTCGGTTCCCATTCGGTGAACGGGGTCGCGGAAATGCACAGCAGACTGCTGCGCGAAAAGGAACTGAAAGATTTTTACGAAATGTATCCTGAGCGGTTCAACAACAAAACCAACGGAATCACGCCCAGACGCTGGCTTTTGGCCGCGAATCCCGATCTTGCCCGGCTTATAAGCGACACCATCGGCAATGACTGGATCAGGAATCTTGAAGCCCTGAAAAAATTGGAACCCTTTGCCGAAGATTCGGGATTCCGCAAAGCATGGAGCGATGTCAAAGCCGGCAACAAGGAAAAATTTGCCGGATTGGTTTGCAGACTGACCGGTGTTTCCCTTAATCCGGCTTCCATCTTTGATATGCAGGTGAAAAGAATCCATGAATACAAACGTCAGATGTTGAACATCCTTCATGTGATTTACTGCTGGCTGAAGCTCAAACAGGTTCCGCAGTTTGACATGCACCCGCGCACCTTTCTTTTCGGCGGCAAGTCCGCGCCCGGTTATTTTATTGCCAAAACAGTGATTCAGTTTATATGTCACGTCGCGGAAATGCTTAACCGTGATCCCTCCACCAATGAGCGGCTCAAAGTCGTGTTTATTCCCAATTACCGCGTGTCTCTGGCTGAAAAAATTTTTCCGGCAGCAGATGTTTCCGAGCAGATATCCACCGCAGGCTACGAGGCTTCCGGTACTTCCAATATGAAATTCGCCTTGAACGGAGCCATCACGGTGGGAACATTCGACGGCGCGAATATCGAAATCGCGGGGGAAGTGGGGCATGAAAACATTCACATCTTCGGTCTGACCGCGGAAGAGGTCACCGAGATGCTGCCCTCTTATCATCCGCAGGAATATTACGGAAAGGATCCCCTGCTGAAACAAGCTCTCGATCTGATCCGCGAAGGCTTTTTCAATCCCGAAGACCCCGCGCTCTTTCATCCTCTTACAGCCTTGCTGATGAATGAAGACCGGTTTCTCACACTTGCGGATTTCGAGGCATACCACCAGTGTCAGATGAAGGTTGACAGGCTTTACCGGAACCCTGATATCTGGACCCGGAAAGCCATCCTCAATGTGGCAAGAATGGGCAGATTTTCATCTGACCGCACGATTTCCGAATACAACCGTGACATCTGGAATGCCGCTCCCCTGACCATCACCAAAAGCGAAAAGCCGGTTCCGGATAACGGATGAGGGTTTCAATATAGATTTTCAGAAATCGAATTTCACAAGGAATTGCGCTTTTGTAAAACGATTTTGCAAATCGTTTTATCGGCAAAACGGTTTGCAAAACCGTTTTACAGAAAATTCGGAAAACGCAGATTATGACGGTGGAAAGAATATCTCCGACCGATGACGCAGTGAAATTCGATTTCTGGAAGTCTATAGCAGGGGCATGTCGGCGACATGTCTCTGCGAACTTTTCGATGAATGTTTACAAAATAAAAATATGTGCTTATATTTTTTGAAAGAGGTTATGGGGTACGGGCATAAAAAATATGCGCTGATTGCCTGAAACAACAGGTAGTTGTATCAGAATCGGATACTCTGCCGCGGATTCATGCCCTGATTCTTTTACATTGTAAAACCAAATGGAATTTTTTAAGCGATGAAAATAGGGGAACAGAAGGTTTTCATAAACAACGACAATATGGCGACATTTGTATGCCCGAAATGCAGAAAATCCACTACCGCGGATGTTTCGGAATACAAAGATATCAATAAAGCCGTCCGGATACAGCACACTTGCGCGTGCGGACATTCCCATACGGTTCTTCTGGAAAGAAGAAAATTTTACCGCAAAGATGTGGATATACCCGGAACCTACACCGTGAAGGGAAATAGTGTTGCAAAAGCAATGACTGTCAAGGATTTGTCACGTTCCGGTCTGAAATTCGAACTGCATGGAAAAGAGGAACTGAAGGTGGGAGACAGGATATCCGTGGCGTTTCGGCTTGATAACCCTCAGAAAACATTGATCGAAAAAGATGTCGAAATCCGAACAATAAGCGATTTGAATGTCGGCACCGAATTTTGTTCCAGAGACTCCAAAAATCCCATTGACAAAGCTTATGACATCGCTATCGGATATTATACATTCAGCAAATAGCTCTATTTCTGACAGGGGAATCGGACAGTGATAAGCATCGGAGAAACCAAGTTTTTTAAAAAAACTTGGTTTCATTCTCCTGATTTCCGGCAGCATAACAATCCGAAACCCGAATAATAACGAGGTGAAATATGGAACACCGCAATATCAGATGTTTGAAATGCGGCGGACTGCTGACGATTCAGCGGTCCTGACACCGGACATTTCTTCGCTGCAGGTCATGCAGAACCGAATATCCTATTGAAAAATTTGCAGATGTGATGGACGATTTGTTTGAAGACGAGCTGGCAAATATCCCCTGCAACAGATTATGAAATAAATCGGCATTTAAGCCGAACCTAAAAGCCGAATCCCACCACGGTGACATCATCTTGTCTTTCGTTTTCGCCTTTGTATTTGCCGAAAGCATCCAGCAGCCTGTTACGCTGCTCTTCAAAGGGCAGCCCTGCATTTTCTCTGAGCAGTTCCATGAATTTGCGAACCCCGAACCGGCGCCTGCCGCCCATCTGATCTGTAAACCCGTCGCTTGCCATATAAAAAGACATGCCTTTTTCGATTTTAACCGTGTGATCGGTGAACTTGAAGTCAACATCCGATCTTTTATATCCTATGCTTTTTTTATCGCCTTTGATTACCGTCATCTCGCCGTTTCGAATATAAAACAGCGGCAGTTTCGCGCCTGCAAAAGTCAGTGAATAATTATCAATTGCCAAAGAGTAGTTATCAGTTATGAGCGAAGTATCGGCAATAACTTCCTGATCTTCTTCCGATAACTGTTCGCCGACAACCGATAGGCGGACAAAACATATCGCGGCATCCAATCCGTCATCGGAAAGGGTATGCTGTTTATCCTGATGAAGCGTTCTTTTGACAATGCTGTTGAGCCGTTTCAGGATTTCGCCCGGATAGCGGCAGCCTTCATCCGTGATAATCTGTCTCAGACCCGATGAGACAATCATGGTCATAAACGCGCCCGGAACCCCGTGACCCGTGCAGTCAATCACCGAGATAATAAAATCGCAGGGCCCGGCTTCCGGGTCTTTGCCGAAGAATTCTGTGAAAAAAATATCGCCGCCTACGACATCTCTGGGCATCCAGATAAAGAAACTATTCGGAAGATACTGCTTCACAGCACGGGGATTCGGCAGCAAAGACCGCTGAATCACTTTTGCATAGCGGATACTCTCCATGACTTTCCGGTTGCTTTGCTCAACCGTTTCAAGGGTTTTGTTCAGCACCTGAGTTCTTTCTGCAACCTTTTGTTCCAGACTCCGGTACAGTTGGCTCAGGTTCCGGCTCATCTCATTGAAGGACCTTGCCAGTTCCCCGATTTCATCTTTTTGTTTATCAAGATAGGTAGTGATAAAATCGCCTTCAGCCAGACGTTTTGTGGTCTCCGAAAGCAGTACTACCCGTGAGACAAAGAGTTTTTCCAAAAAAATATTGATCGAAAAAGCAATCAGCCCTAAAATCAAGGCAAAGGCTGCCGCCAACTGAACCGAACGAATCCGTATCTCCTGATGAACCTCGGTCAGATACACTCCTATCTCGACTTTGCCGAGAATTTCGCTGTCAAAAACAATGGCGTTTTCGACAATCAGAATATCTTCGCCGGTACTGCGCTGTTTTTTGGGAGCATGTTCTTTGGAAATAAGGGTTCCGGTCTGAACCATCGGATTTCCCCCCTGATCGTAGATTTCACAGAATGCCACCTGCGAAGACTGTTCTGTTTTGACTGCCAGTTCTTCGAGCTGAAAAAATGTGAATTTTCTGATAGGGGTTACACTGGCTTCTGCCACCAGCGATGCCAGACGCGCCGCGTGATCTTTCATGTTCCGGAACATCAGGACACTCTGTGAGCTTATGATGTAATATCCAAGCCCTGACAGGAAAATCGAAAGAATCAGCACAATGCCGAATGTGATTTTGAAGCGTATTGAATTCATCTGCTATTTTGAAACAGATTCAAGATAATTGCTCACTTTGATCTGTCCGGATACGATCTTCTCCTCTGCGGATACGATCTTCTCAGACACCTCTTTGGGAATGAGTTGTTTCGTGTATTTCATCTCGCTCAGACTTACGCCTTTTTCTTTTAATCCGTATTTTCTGTTCCCCGGCTCGAACCGTTTTTCCATAAAATTTGAAATTTCATTGAATACCGCTGTATCTAATCGTTTGATCATACTGGTCAGCACATAGCCTTTGGCCATGGCGTCTTGATCCGAATCCACGCCGATCACGAATTTTTTGTGTCTTCGCGCTGCTTCTATGACGCCGTTTCCTGTGAGTCCTGCGGCTGCAAAAATAATATCCGCGCCTTGGGCATATTGTTGCGAAGCCATTTCAAATCCTTTTTCCGGCTTGTCGAAGCCGGAATAATCATCGGGTCCCGAAGCAAAAGAAGATATAATTTTAACTATCGGATTTGCATATCGAACCCCTTCTTCATAGCCCACGCGGAAAGCATGAATCACCGCAATTTCTGCGCCTCCGGCAAATCCCACACTTCCTGTTTTGCTCATGGAGCCTGCAAGCACTCCGGCAAGATAGGATCCTTCATGCTGTTTGAATGTGACAGAAACAAGGTTCGGCAGGTCTTTCATTTCAACGTCCAAGATGAGAAAATGCTTTTTCGGATATTTTTCCGCGGCAATTCTGCACAAATCTTTATACTGATCTCCGAGAAATACAATCGCATCAGACTGTTTCAGAATATTTTCCAATTCAGCTTCTGCGGCAATCCCTGTTTTTTCAGCTTCGGCAAGGACCAGACGGAAGCCGTATTGCTGCTGGGCTTTTCGCAGACCTGTGTAAGTCATATCGTTGAAGCCGTTATCCCCCAGCCCTCCGGCAGCAGCGGCAAATCCGACAGTTGCGGCTTGTGCGCTGTGGATAAAAATCAGAAAGAAGAAAATAACATACTGTATTTGTTTCATTTAGCTGTCTCCTGATATTTTGATATATGTGAAAGATAGGTAATTATGTCTTTAATTTTTATTTTTTTCAAGAAGTTTTATTCAAATCACCTTATGGCGGCTGAAATCAGCCTCTCCCTTCCGTTCCCAAGCACAGCCTTCCTCGTTCCCAAGCCCCGGCTTAGGAACGTCTCTGCGCCCGAAGCCCCAGCTTCGGCTTGGGAACGAGAACCGAGAAAAATAAGAAGCCAGATTTTCTGAAAAAAATCTGGCTTCCCGTGATTTTTCGGACAAACAGCGATTCTTCAGTTTTCAGGTTCCACGCTTATCGCTTTTTCAACCGAGGCTTCTTTTTTGAGCGTTTCATCCCGAGAAGATTTTTTCTCTTTTTCTGCGGAATTTTTTACAGCCCTCACCGCGGGAACTTCTTTTGCCCGGTATTGCAAAACAATATGATAAGCATTCATCAGTGCCAGTCCGATGGTTATGGGCAATAAAATCATGAATGCTCTTTTATAAAACAGATATTGGGATTTCAGATTCTCGTCTGTTTTGGCGATGCCTGTGGAATTGAGAAAGCGGTCAATCTCTCTGGCTTTGACGCGCTGACCGTTTGCATTCAGGATATCCCGGCATTTTGTCAATTTCGATACGGCATTTTTCTGTCCGCCCGCAGCATCAAGCGAACCCTCGGCAAAATTCTTTTTTATTTCAAGAAAATCCTGATACGCCGCGGCGATTTTCCGGCTGTTTTCATCGGAAATTTTGTTATCATGCTGTTTTTGTTCATCAACTTTTTTCTGAAGTCTGCCGATATTTTTCTCGACCGTTGAGATAAATGAGGCAATTTCTTTTTTGCGGCTCTCGTCTCCGATGCTGTCAAACAGAGTGTAATATCTCACCAAAGCCTCTTTCTGGTTCATGGAGTCTTCGAGATCGGCAAGATGCGTTCCGCTCTTTTTGGCTCTTTTGAACAGCGCACTGACCTGATAAAAAACAAATTCCGATGATTTTTTTCCTTTTGCCGAAAGGCTTTTGGCAGCAAGATGAATGGCATTCTGCAACTGACGCAGAATTTCACTCAGATACGGCTCGCTCAGGAGTTCGATATATCGGGATTCTGTTTTTTGCAGCGAGGCTTTCAGAGGTTCGAGTTCTTTGAGATAAGCAATTGCCGATTCTTCATCTTTGGGTATTCTCGAATCCGGAATATCTGCGATTTTCTGTATTTCAAGCGCATCGGCGATCAGTCCCGTGATTTCTTTTGCCTTCTGATACGCATCTTCGAATCGCTTTTTTTTCCGATAGAAAATATTTCTCAATTCCTCATCGTCCAAAGCATTCAGCGAAGCGTTGATCAGAACTTCGAGCCTGCTTTTCTTGCCGAACCAGAGATCGAACTCTTTTTTGTCCAAATCCTCTTTTCCGAAAAAGAGTCTGCCGCCGGACTTTATCTCCAAATATCCCCGGAAAAGCGCAGGCAGATTCGAAGAAATTCTGCTTTGCTGATGCAGTTTGACTACTTCGCTGTTTTTCTTTTCCAGAATATCATTGACTTTCCAGACACTTAGTTTTTTCTGCTTTTCGCGGAACCTGACCGTTATTTCCGTCAGGATTATTTTATCCAATTCTTTATCGAGATTGCGATATATTTTTTCTTTCATAATCCGATTCTATGCAGCTCGGCTTTCATTAGCGTTTATTCGCGTTTATTAGCGGTTCTTTCTTATTTTAACCGCGAATGAACGCTAATAAACGCTAATCAGCGATAATAATTTATATTTTAATTTTCACGTTTCGTTTCTGTATTGCTGAATACATCCCTGGAATTCAGCTACGCGGGCAGTATGCGCTTTCACGAGAGTATTAATACTTCGCCGAATCCTGCGTGAATAGCCTGTAGTGGCAAGTATGCTCAGAATTTTCCAGCCTTGCCGCAATTCGCGAATATCTTCACCGAGTTTCTTTTTTTTGGCTTCAATGCCTTTCCGGATATCCCGAATCAGGTCATGGAAAACCGCGGCTCTGTCTGTTTTAAGCATTACCCTATTCTTCGGGATATTCCCGCTATAAGCATCATCATAATCTTTCACACACTGGAAAGTTCCGGCTAATTTTCTGACATCCTCATCATTATGACTGCGGTATTCGGGTCTGACTGAAAGCGACGACTCCCTGGAAATTCTTCCGCCCACAGCATCCATAAACAATTCGGACTGTTGAAGAAGTTCCGAATGATTCCGCATCAGATCACGCATCTTTTCGGAATATCGGGTCATATTCAGGATCATTTCTGTTTCCTCGGAAATCTGCATCAGAATTTCTATCTGATGACGCCGCATCTGCCTGAAATACGCTTTAGTTTTCTGCCCGCTTTCAGCATCATATCCGTTCATTTTGAAAGGGAAATCAAGAAGATGTTTCAAAGACAGATTGCTTTGCAAAAGAATGACCTCGGCTTCCTGTTCCAATTCGGCATAATTCTTCTCATTGTGTTCCCGTTTTTTTTCCTTAGCCGGATCCGGAATGAGCGATATTTTCACATAGCGGTCAAGACATGATATAAACTTTGCCGCGTCAAGGCTCAGGATAATTTTCGAAATTTCCTCTGTCCGCTTATCCATTACGATTCTGTCTTATTGAAAAGAGTCTCAATTTCCTGACGGTTGTCTTCGATCTGCTTCACCCGTTGTTCATCGTTTTTCTTATAAGCGGTTTCAGCTTCTTTCAGGGCATTATATTCCATCTGCCATTTGGGACCAGACGATATCTGGTCGCCGATCAGAGAGGCATATCGCCCCAGAACCCGGTTGCCGTCATCAATGCTTTCCACAATCATAATCATGGACTGGGTTACTTTTGCCACTCCTGAACATATCTGGGAAACATTGTCAACAGCGATCTTCATGTGCGCCGCTCCTTCTGCGAATTTGTCCACCATATTCACATGAATATCACCGCGTTCTTTGAAATCGTTGATAAGGGTTCTGTAACTCTTGAGCGCAGCCTGATATTTAAGCCCCATGTCAATATTGGTCTTGTATTTGAGTTCCATGCCCTGACTCTCTCTCAATGCCATCTCAATATGATCCCTTGCCTTCTCGACTTCTGCATATCGGTCATGGAGCGGGGACATGCCCTCATGAATAGGAATGAGTTCTTTCAGCCGCTCTTCGATCTCTTTGCTGTATTTTATCTGGGCATCATAAGCCCGCCGGTCGCTGTGAATCTGGTCGCTGAAAGAATCGCTGACATCGGTGAGATTTTTCACAATGCCGTCCACCTCGATCACGGTTTCCCTAAGCCCTTCATTCAGTCCTTTCAGGCTGTTGATATAATCTTCGATCATGGTTCTGAATTCAGTAATCAGAACCTCGTCCGGCTGACGGGGAACCTCCTTTCTCACAATTTCATAAGCCGTATAGGTTTCTGTTTCCTGCTCTTTCAGACCTAAAGAAACCATTGCCTTTCCGACCAGACTGTATTTCATCGGTCTCTGTTTTTCGACAGGAATTTTTTCTTCGATAACCTTTTTGGTTCTCGAAGCGATAATATTTTTGATCCCGTCTTCTATGACCTTGATTTCATCCACCACTTTCTGAAGATTCTGCGCGTCGAAGGAATTGGACCGGACATGGCGGCTGTAATAAGGCGTTGCCGGGGGGCGGTATGCGCTGACGCCGCCGGCGCTCATACGGGAAGGTTTTTCCTGTGAACTGTATTTTTTCAATATATTATCTAATTTCTGTTCAATATCGCCGGATTTTCCGCTTTTATTTTCATCGCTCATAAGATTCTGATTTTCCTCCTTGAAAAATAAGGCAGAGAATATCCCGCGGCGGTTTATATGCTCCCCTCATTTTCTTAATCGCATTTATAAATTCGAGAATAATTAAGAATAAAAAATCGGAAATCCTAAGTTCAGGCTCGACACATTTTTCCGACTCTGCAATAAAAGAAATATACACAAAATGTTATCTTACGTCAACAGGAATACGGACAGCAGGTTTGAAAATTCTTATGATCGGAAAAAAAATAACTTGAAACTTTTATCGCCCTGTGTTAGATCACGCAACATTTTTGTTCTGTATTCATTTCGGTCAAATCAACATTTTGAAAGGACAAACTATCATTATGAGTTCGGAAAAAGAACTGAAACTGGCTTACGGATTGGCAGTCGGGCTGCTGATTATGGGCGTCCTGTGCTACGCGGTGTCTTCCGCGGAGGTCCCGAAAGAAGGACCGATACGGATGATGTTCCAGTGTTCCACGGGAAAAGTGCTGTTTGACCATAAAACACATACCGCAGAGGGCGGATATGGTATCGCGTGCAGCGATTGTCATCATCATCCCAAAGACAATGAGGATCACAAAGCCTGCAAGGAATGCCATGTTCTGCCAGCAGACGGTGGGCTGCCTGCGGTCTGTCTGGACTGCCACGGCGCGGACGAAGTCAAAGCGGATGCGGTCATGCAAAAGACTGACGCAATGCATCAGCAGTGTATCGGCTGTCATAAAGAAAAAGATGCCGGTCCCAAAGAATGCAATGAATGTCATGTTTCTTTCAGTATGTGACATGGGGAAATGCAGGTAAACCCTGCACTCCGGGATGCAAGGTCCGCTTGCACAGTTTCCGGATAATAACAACTTTAACGGTTTTGAATGGAATCTTTTATTATGATTAAAAGATCATTTTTTGGCTTGGCAAAGCCGCGGTTCGAATACGATTCTGCCGCGGGTCTGCCGGTGAAACCTGAAAAAATCTCTGTGCCGAAAAAAGTCACGCTGTTTCTCAGGGAAACATGTAAATGCCCGTCGGCGCTCGTCAAATGCGGAGATAAGGTCAGAACCGGACAGAAGCTTTCTCTTTATGAAGGCAGCGAAAATTACGTCATTTCTTCTGTGACCGGAACCGTATCTGAGATATATCCTTATATCGGGGATTTCGGCAAATCTTACACAGCGATTTCCGTCGTTACGGCAGCGCAGGAAGAGCCGGATAATACTTTCGGAGAAGCTGCAAAGGCGGTTTCCTTAGATACGGCAAAGAATTTTCTTGCCTGTGCGCCGGGCATATCCTGTTCCGGTGCTTTTTCCGATCCTGCAGGAACCGTAAAGACCGTTGTGGTCTGCGGAATTGACAAAGACCTGCTGATGAACACCAATTCCCATATCATCAGTTCATGCCCCGATGATGTCAAAAACGGACTGGTGATCCTGAAAAAAATTTTTGCCGCGGGGCAGGCGGTAGTCGTATCCGGCAAAGATATGATGAAGGACCTCAGCGTGATCGGCGGCGCCTCGGGAGTGGAAATGAGGCTGGTGGGTTCCGAATATCCCTCGGCTTTTCCGCATCAGATGATGAGAAATATTTTCGAAACACCGGTCCCGGCAGGAAAAAGCTGCAAAGACCTGGGTTTTTGTTTTCTCAGCGCTGAAGCGGCTGCTTCCGTGGGCAGGGCATTCGGAACCGGACAGATTCCGGTGACAAAAACCTTGACCCTGATTAAAAAAGATTTGACCACGGTCATTGCGGAAGCGCGGATCGGAACCCCTGTCGGCGATATTTTCAAAGCCTGCGGCGTGATCACCGAAGACAGAGACAGAATCATCATCGGCGGTCCTCTGACCGGATATGCTGTGTATTCGGAAGATTACCCGGTCCAGCCGGATACGGACGCGGTCATGGTTCAGGGAAGCGAAGCTGTCAGCAGCGTGTCGGATTATCCCTGTATCAACTGCGGCGAATGCGTGAGAATCTGCCCTGCGAAAGTGCCGGTGAATATGCTGGTGCGCTTCTGTGAAAACGCTCAGTATGAAAGAGCCGCGGAAGAGTATGATCTGCATTCCTGTATTGAGTGCGGTCTGTGCAGTGTGGTCTGTGTTGCCAAGATGCCGGTATTTCAGTATATCCGGCTGGCAAAATACGAGCTGGCACGGATAGCGGAAAAGGAAGCGGAAAAAGTGAAGGAGGAAGCGGATGTCTAATCAGAAAAAGTTCATCGTTTCCCATGCCCCGTTCTGGCATGACGGAACCAGTATCAGCCAAAGAAGTTATCACACGATCTTTGCGGCAATCCCGGCTATTCTGATCGGGATTGCACACTACGGGATCCCCGCGGTCGGCGTGGTCTGCCTTACCATTTCTTCTGCCATTCTCTGGGAACTGGCATTCAACAAAATATCCAAACGTCCTGTCAGCATCGGTGACGGAAATGCCGCGGTCATCGGGACTATCCTTGCCATGCTGCTCCCTCCGACTATCCCCTGGTGGGGAGTCATTATCGGCACTTTCATTGCCGTTATCATCGGAAAGCAGATATTCGGAGGAATCGGAGCCAATCCCCTGAATCCCGTAGGCTTGGCTGTTGCCATGCTGATGCTGTCCTGGGGAGGTTTTTTCGATTTCAATCAGGCACTTGTCAATTATGAACTGAACTTTTCCATGGCTTATCCTTTGCATGCCCTGAAAAATTTCGGCGTGTCTGCAATCGGCGATTTTAATTCCCTGGATCTGCTGATGGGCAAACAGGTGGGCGGCATCGGCGCGACCTTCGGACTGGGACTGATTCTCGCGGGTCTTTACCTTATTATAAGGGGATTCATCCGCTGGGAAATATCCCTGTCTTTTCTGATCGGCATTGCCCTGACCGCGTTTATTTTCAATGTCTCGGCTCCTGAAAAATATGCCGGCGCGGGCTTCCATCTTCTGACCGGCTACACGCTGGTGGCTGCATTTTTCCTTGCTCCCGAAGATTCCTCTTCACCGGTTAATTTTCTTCCCATGCTGATTTACGGAC
>JFJP01040133.1_pt1 | contig 11828 bp, 10 predicted proteins | sample 431651 | NCBI WGS metagenome assembly JFJP01 (sample SAMN02602958, study PRJNA72255) | Microbial mat metagenome, whole genome shotgun sequencing project. | biome: fresh water; feature: sink hole; material: water; isolation source: purple microbial (photo- and chemosynthetic) mats found in... | reverse complement strand
AATTCCCGCAAGCGGATTCCATGCTCTATGGCCATTATCCTGGCTTTTTTGTAGAGATCATCCGGAATATCGATAGTTGTCTTCATGTGTAAATAATACCATATTTATGGTTTGCTGTCATTACATATTTACGAACCAGCCTCTTGACCGGTATAAAACCTGGTTTCCGGGACGCTCGCATTTGAATAAAACCTGACACCTTTTTTACAGCAACTAACTAAATACTCATCAAAACCTCATGGAGCTTACGGAGAATAATGACCGATACAGGCCGTCTGGCGGTCATAGTCTACATCTACTGAAAGTAACCATGAACTATATGATCCTGGCTGCGGGCAAGGGTTCCCGCATGGGCAGACTATCAACATACCTCCAGAAATGTATGTACCCGATACTCGACCAGCCCTTTCTTGAACTGACACTCGAAAGCATCACCAGGAATGCTCGATTCGATCCTGGAAAAGACAGGATCATCTTTGTAGTTGGCCAGCTCAGGCAGCAGATAGAGGCGTACTTTGGAGCTTCGTGGCATGATATTAAAATCATGTACGTCGTGCAGGAGGAAGCACTCGGCACCGCACACGCTGTGTCCCTTGGATATGCGGCGTGCAAACCCGGTGATGCTACCATTGTCGTACAGGCGGATGTGTGGGCGGAACCGGCATTCTTCGAAGCACTCATCGACAATCCAGTCCGCGACGCACTCTCGATACACCGGCACGAGTGTTCAAAGCAGCACGATGAACGGGTAGACATTTCCAACGGAATGATAACGCGGGCATGGAAAGGCAGCAGTCCCTTTGTCGAGTGCGGTATCTGGAAGTTCTCACCGGAGATGGTTGCGTACATGATGAGCCGCAAGGACGACGAGTACCGTGCCCTGTCTTCGGTGCAAGCCGCCATCGAGGACGGCATGCCCGTAGCAGCATTAGAACGAAGCCGATGGATTCACCTTGGAGCAACTGAACCAAGCGTGGCAGAAAACCTTGCGGAAGTCGTCACTTTTTTCAGCGGGCAGCGGTAAACATGGTCCTGATTAAAACACCGCTCAGGATTCCTCTGGCAGGTGGCCTGACAGACCTCAAGGGTTACGCTGACCGTTTCGGAGGCATCACGATAAGCGCTACGATAGACAAATATATTTTCGTAGCGGTCAAAAAAAATCTGGGCAAGGCTTTCGACCTTCATTATCTGAATACGTATGAAAAAGTTACAGATATAGAAAACATACGCCATGACCACATACGGGAAACCATCAAGCTTCTCGATCTGGCGCGTTCACACCTCGACCTGACCATCATGAACGACCTTCAGCACGAAGGCGGGCTTGGTTCAAGCGGGGCGCTGACCGCTGCGCTTCTGTCTGCACTCCATGAGCACAAAGGCGAGCACGTAGATGCCAGCCGAATCATAGAGGAATCATCCCGCATAGAGATGGATATACTCGAAGGAGCTTCGGGTTATCATGATCATTCCATAACCCACCTAGGTGGCTTCCGCTGTATCGTTTACAACGATGGCCGCCCGATGGATCAGGCATTGGATATTCCACTCGAGACGATCGAGCGATTCAAGAGACGCATCATGCTGTTCTATTCAGGTTTTCAGGCTAAAACAAAGCCATCGCTTGCACTCCTTGCGGCCAATCTTGAAAGTGTTTTACCGCAGATGGACGCAATAAAGAAAAATGCGCTTGATCTGCAAAACGCTCTGAAACAAGGAGACATCAACGGTGCTGGTGAATGCATCCAGCGGCAGCAAGACCTGAAACAAAAACTGCCTGGTTCGTTTGAAAATGAATTTGTCATAGAAACGATGCGCAGGGCCCGGAAACTGGGAGTTTTTGTACAGATACCCGGCGGCAAGATAGGATCATTCCTGCTGGTGTACCGCCCGCTCGGAATCAAACGTAAAAATGTCATCCGCCATTTTGGTGATCTTCAATACATACCGTTCAAATTCGTGGACGAAGGTACCCGCTCGGTCCACTTATGAAGCTACTGTACGGAATAACGGCAAATGGAAACGGCCACCTGTCCCGTTCAGGCCGCATCGTACGGATGCTCCGGGATCGCGGACACGAGGTAGAGCTCATCATCAGCGGAGAACCCGGCAAGTCGATCATGGACAGTACCGATCTGCTGCCGTACCGGCGGTTCGACGGTTTTTCATTCGTGAACAAAGGCGGCGTGATGAGCGCCATGGAAACCTTATTCGCCTCAAAACCAGGCAGGTTCCTTAAAAACCTGCTCTGTGACATGCCGAGAGGAGACTTCGACTTTGCGGTCACTGACTACGAACCATTGACCGCCTGGTACGCACGCCTGCGGGGGATACAGTCTGTCGGCGTCTGCCACATGTATGCGTTCATATACCCGGAGGTACCGGTTCCGGCGTCACGCTGGTATGAAAAAATTTTGTTCAGATGGCTGGCTCCGGCAGACCTGATGCTCGGTACCCACTGGTATCCGTATCACCGCCACGTGATCCCGCCGTTTGTCCCTCCAGTCGATACAAGCAACGCAGATGAACACCTTGTTCTGGTATACCTTCCATGGGAAGCACCGCAATCGTACATGGAAGTCTTAAAGAGCATAAGAACGCACAGGTTCATTGTGTATGGTTCCAGAACAGAGCCTGTCAAGGAAGGCAATCTGGAAATCAAACCGCCTTCGCGGGACGGGTTTCTGGCTGACCTGGGTCGTTGTACCTCTGTCATGGCCAATGCCGGCTTTGCGCTGGCAAGCGAAGCGGCTAGCCTCGGGAAGCGTCTCCTTTTAAAACCATACAGCGGGCAGGTGGAACAGGAACACAACGCGCTCGAATCGGAACGGCTCGGTCTCGCAACCCGTGCCGAATCAATAACAGTGCCTGTAGTAGAAGCCTTCCTGGGAAAGCAGAAACCGTCCGGATTATCTGTCCCGGACATTACTCCTGTTTTTGTATCATGGCTTGAAACAAAACCTCGTGAACTTGACGATATTACCTACCAAGCGCTTTGGATTCACACTGCAGGGATACCATTGACTGACGGTTGTGCGCCTGCTGATTTTTATGACTTACATTCTTGAGCGGACCACGAATTTCAGCATTCCTCAGCTCCAGGAACAGAGCAACGACGTCTGGATCAAATTGGCTGCCGGAACCGGAAGCAATGATGGCAGCAGCCTTTTCAGCGCTCATGGCAGCGCGGTATGGACGATTGGAAAGTAGTGCGTCCCAGACATCCACCACGGCAAAAAGACGCGCCGGCAATGGAATGTCATGCTTGGAAAGTCTCCTTGGGTATCCAGTACCATCCCACCGTTCATGGTGACAATAGGGTATATCGATAGCGCTTGCCAGGAACGGGACAGTGCTGATAACCTCGTTTGCATACACAGGATGCTTGCTGATAACAATCCGCTCCAGATCTGTCAGTGGTCCATTTTTGAGCAAAATGGAATCTGGCACACCCATCTTTCCAATATCGTGGAGCAAAGCGCCACGCCTGACGTCGTCCAGTACGTCTCCAGGCATTCCGTAAGCCTTGGCCAGCTGCATGGTCATTTCCGTCACCCTTCTTGAGTGACCTTCTGTTTCCTGATCGCGTAATTCAAGCATTCTAACCCACGCTTCCAGAGTTTCATCGTAAGAAGTAGTCAGTTCCATCTGTATCCTTTTGGCTACGTTGAGACCCTGGGCCATCGATACCGCTATGGCCAGGGTGTCCGCTACCTTTACAATGAGTCGATGCATATCGGGATCGCCCTGATGGGTATCAAACACTTCAAGTACTCCGAGTGAATCTCCCAGTGCAACCAACGGGAATGCCGTGTACTGCGTATATCCGTATGTATCCATTACTTTGGCCAATTCCGGGGCATGAGATTCAAAGGTATCCCGGGACACCTTTATTATTTGACGCTCCAGGGCTGCCCTGCCGGCAAAATGGCTCCCGGCTTCAAGGTTTGTTTCAAGCATGCTGTCAGAAAGACCTCTTTGAGCCACCAATCGCAAAGAACCATGGAGAGCATTCCGCAAAAAAAGACTGACCCCTGACGCCGGCAAGATTATATGAAGCCCTTCCATTGCAATTTCCGACAATTCATCAAGGGATGCTCCCTTTGACATCGAGTAAAGGATTGTGAGAACGCTCTGGATAAAAAGCTCAGCTGGTTCTTTTATCGATACACTCAATTTAGGATTTTTGCTTGTATACTTTTTCTTTACAACATCAGGCCTACCCGGGGTTTGATTACCATCAGCTAAAGAGCTGGGTTGTAAGGCGAAGCGGATTCGATTCCTGCCAGCCCTCTTTGCCTTATACATGGCAACATCTGCGGCTTCAATCAAACTGAGCAATGGATGCTCTGGAGAAGGAATCGCCGATGAAATGCCAAGGCTGCCTGTGACCGATACCAAGCCGGTCCTCGTCGAAATCGGAGCTGCAGCTATGCGGGCACGTATCCGTTCTGCCGCGGCTCCGGCAGCCGGGCTTTCGGTCGCGGGCAACAAGAACACATATTCTTCACCCCCAAAACGGCCAGCTATGTCTCCAGCCCTGAGCTCGGCAATAGCCCTGTCCATAGTAGCTTTGAGTACATCATCACCGGTTCCATGACCATGGCTATCGTTAATTTTCTTGAAGCGGTCCAGGTCAAGCATTATTATGGATATAGGTCTGCCATCCCGTATTGCACGCTCGGAAACCCTTTCTGCTTCCTGCAGGAAGGCCCTTCTATTGAGGGCTCCTGTCAGCTGATCAAGTGAAGCTACTTCCTCCAGGTGGGTATACATTCTTGCATTGGCAATCGCAAGTGCCGCACTGTTAGCAAACGATGTGATAATTTCTCGCGACTCCAAGGAATTATGTTGCTGTTGGTATTTTACACACAGGTAACCCTGAACCTGGTCACCTTTGACCAAAGGAAAAGTCGACCAGCCATCATCATCCGCAAAGTCACTCAGGTTGAATGTTTTTCCTACCAACACCTCATCTTTGACAAGACCGGTCCTCTCTGCGACATTGACCAGGCCGGTATCAGAGTGCATATAAATAATGGCACGGTCATAGGGCATAAGTTCTTCAATACTGTCCAAGACCAGGGATAGAAGCACATCAAGCTGCAAAGTACCCGACAGAGCATGCGCAAGTTCTGCCTGTTTCTGAACGATTGCCGCTGAACGGGCCATGATGCTGGACTGGGCTAAAAGGATATCCCGCAGGTCTACGAGACGAAGCGATCCATCCTCCAGACGTACCACAACGGGTTCATAGCGGTACACAGCTTGACGGTTCAACGCCTGTCTGACAACCTCATCGATGCCAAGCCAGAAATCGACCAGCAAAAATTGAAAAGCCTCTTCCGGGAGTGCTGAAATTGCCCTGTGAAGGAATATTTCTAATCCATAAGGACGTGCCAAAGTCTCAAAAAGCCTGATTCTTGAAACAACCCTGATTTTTCCTTCTGCCATACGTACCATGACACCAGGCAACTCTGAATCTGTGTTCAAAGCCAGTACAATATCCTTGACCGGTTGTGTGGAATCAAATTGATCTGTCGAGCCTGATATGTTGCCAACAGTATAGACAAGCATTGGGGCATTATTTCTTTGTTCTTCGGTCATTTTTCCAAGCACTACAACATACTAAAGCACTTTGATAAAACACCTGTGCATTGACTATGAAATTCATGTTAAAAACCTGTATTTTACGGTTAAATTCGTTTCCACTTAAGCAAGCCATGCTTATCAGGCAGTTACTTTCACTCCCGTGAAGTGAAAGCGCAAAAACGACATATCGTCATGTTGGGGCACGTTTCCGCGAAATTCGTCGATTATCAACGGAAATGCGGTTTTCAATGACTCACCGCTGCTGATATTGTCCACAAGAAATCTTGCGAGCTGTTCCTCGCCGAATTCGTTGTTTCCATGGTCTTCTTGCTCCACTATTCCATCGCTGTAGACAACTAGTGTATCTTCCGGCTTAAGTGATATTTTCATCAGGGAAGGAGAAATATCATACTCGATGCCAACAGGAAAATTCAATTTCTTTCCTCTGACAGGCGCAATCCTATGATTACGAATAAAAAATACATGTGAATGCCCCATATCAGCGCAGAGCAACTTATTCTCACCAGGTTTATAAATCATAAAAAAACCGGTCAGATACTTCTCCATGTGGAAAGTCGAGACTACAGTCTGGTTCAGGTTGATTATGAGTTCGCGCAGCCCTTTTCTGAAATCAAACGCTTTCAGGAAGCCCCAGACCATCGCCACTATTATGGACGCTGCCACGCCTTTTCCGGATACGTCACATAAAGCGGCAAAAACCCCTCCCCCTTCCAGATCGCGGACAAAATAGAGCGCTTCACGCTGCACAATTCCGAGTACGTGTCTTTCAGCATCGACTACGGCTACAGCGTTGACACCTTCCAGTTTCTGAAGCGCGTCCGCGGCTTCCAGTATGTACGCTTGACTCGAAATACACCAAAAATCACGGGCAATACTAAAGAGTGAATTCGAGTACCGGCGACCCGGATCAAGCTCGAACAATAATGGCTGTGTTTCCGTTGCATGCTGCATCATGTAGATATTTTCTCACACATTGGTTAGAAGAATATGAGTATAATCATTAATCATTATTATTTAGCCTTGAGTTCACAGATTTTTTATATCGGTGCCAGTATTGTGTGCACATGGAATGGAACATTACGGATCAGAGCGCTGGAGGCGGGATTATCATTGCCATACGCGGTGACTTTGACTTATACGGAACTCCACGATTCTTCAAAGCCGCAAGAGAACTGATTAATCCCGGAGTCCAAAACATACACATTGACTGTTCTGGAGTCAGATACCTTGACAGTTCCGGAGTCGGTGCCATCATCAAGTTGTTGCAGGCGGCAAAAGCCAATAATACCCGTATGACCTTTTCCGGCATCACAGGTATGCCACGGAAAGTCCTCTCCATGTCTAACATACTGCCACTGCTCAAAGAAAGCGATGGAGAGCTCAGACAATGAAACAATTAATAGTCAGGCAGTTGATTGTTGATGAACGGAACGAGCTGTTCGACGCACAAGGAATGCGGTACATGGAATTTCCAGGTGATTATAGCCGGATTCGTGAGTTTACCTCTACAGTCCTCAAGGATTGCAATCCATACTTCCTGGAGGAAAATCTCCTTGAACAGCAATTATCGGAAATTATTAAAAATGGCATCAAGCACGGCAACAAACGTGATCCAGCCAAAAAACTCAAAATTTGGTATGACTTGCGCAAGAGGGTGCGATTCATAGTCGAAGACGAAGGCGAGGGATTCAAGGAACTCGAAGCTTGGAATGCATTTTTCAGCCGGCGTCAGGAAGCGCTGTTTCGTCAGGATTTCAACACATTCCTCGACCTGGCTTCATACCGTGGGCCAGATAGCGACGACGAAGACGGTGGCAACAGCCTCATTGCCGCCCTTGAATACTGGAACGGCGGAATGATCTACAACGAAAAACGCAACAAGGTCGGTGTTGTCCGCTGGTTCACACACGGCAGCCATCCTTAGTAATACTATGCGCAGTTCTTACAAAGTGGCAATAAAAATAATAAAATTGGCTTATTGAGATCCTGTGCGAACCAAGCGGAGTCCTACTCCCCTTAGGCGATTCATTGGGTTTGCAGATCCCCTGGCGCTTACAGAAATGGCTGATATTGAGCCATACCAGGATCCGCCTCTCAGGATTCTTTCCTTTCCTGTCTCAGGACCGTTTGGGTTGTCGGTAGAATCGGTTGCAGTGTAAGGCGCAAACCAATCCCAACACCATTCGGCTACATTCCCGCTCATATCGAATATTCCAAGTTTGTTCGCTCGAAGCGTCCCCATCCTTCCAGGCATTCCAGCCTCATAGGTTGCAACCATACGCGCATCATTGTTTCCGGAAAAGCGCCAGTCAGCGTTATCCACCCCCTCGCGCGCAGAGAACTCCCATTCAGCTTCGGTGGGAAGTCTGTAGCCATTCGAACTTCTATCCCACTCAACTTTGATTCCATCTACCTTGTACGCGGAACGATACCCCTTGGAATTACTCAAGGCATTACAGAAATTGACAGCGTCAAACCAGGTTATAAATTCTACAGGATGCTCTTGGGAAGCTTCAAGAAAGCCTGCCGGAAGAGAGCCCATGATTTCTTTCCACTCATACCCGCTCACTTCTCTGGGAGATATAAAAAAGCTATTTACTCTGACATCTCGAACCGGCTTTTCGTATTTAAGACCCAGTCCAAGTCGGTCACCCATATAAAAATTACCTCCGGTGACTAATAAAAAGCCATCGTGCTGTTCCATCGCCTGCACCGAATCGCGATTCATGCTGACCGGTTTTTCAGCTGCATTCGATGGGTTTTCAGTATTTTTTTCTACTGGGTCGGCAAACGGAACTTTCAGTGTTATATCCATAGAGTCTTCTGGCGAAGGATCTGATCTGGTTTCCAATGACTCTTCAAGCGGAATTTGGCTTGCAACGGCAAGGGTTGACACATGATCGTCAATACCCAACTCATCTTTTTGATCTGTTTCGTTCAATTGTGTTTGATCCATTGCAGAAGGAACTTGCAACGGCGACGAAAGAAGTGGAGGAGTGTCCTCTGATAAAATGGCAAACGGGGGCTTTTCTGTCAAATCTTCTTCGATCACGGGGGGGCGCACTTGTGTAATTATTGTCTCAGTGTTTGGTGCGATTTCAGGAGTCGAGTCAACGCTCCTCGTTGTATCCAGATCAAAGAGTCCCCTTCCCAGAAAACCGATCAATACCCCCGTTAAAAGTATAAGCAGGTATGCAACGTTTTTCCGGGATGGTTTTTGTTCTACTATCACGGCTATTGTGTTTCTGCGGTTGACTCCAGCACGTCATCGTATTGTGTTTTAGGGACAACGCGCATTCCAGGTTCTATCTTGGCATAGGACTTGACAACTTCTGCAACCGAGTGTAAAGCCAGGACCGAACGAACTTCAACTTCAGCAATCGGTCGGCGTTCTACATATAGAATTTGAAATGTTACTGGGTGCTGGAGGGCTTCGCCTTCAGAGTAGACTATGAAAGACGTACCCGTTTCCAGTTCATCGTTCTGACCATAGTCTATCTTTACTGTTCGATCGTCCGCAAAAAGAACATAGCCTTTTGACCCTTGATCTACAGTATCGAGGGCATATTGGGATTCATTGGCTTCCCGGATTGCCAAGGTTGCCAATGCATCAAGTAATCCCCCAAGTTCCTTGCGTTCATTGTGGGCAAGGGCAAGGATCCATTGGGCTTCCATGCACCTGGGTTCATATTCCAATGTCGCTTTGGCAGCTTCGATAGCCGCTGAAAAATCCCCCCTGCGGAACGCGGTACTTGCCTTGGAGAGTCTAGTATCCGTACCACTACGATAGGTAACCAATTCAACGCGTGAAGATTGTTGTTCATTTGGCTGCTGAGTCCGGGGGGCCGCTTTGTCAACTTGTGAGAACACTGAGGATATCCCTACTATTGACATCAATATGACAAGTACATTTTTTTTCATTGCAATCCTCCAAAAGATACTTCGATGACATCGTTGATTTGGATAAAATAGCCGTCCTCTATGCTTCCCGCCTTACAGACCGATGTTTTCTCGTTTAATTCTACCACTGTTACCTCAGCGATTGGTGTTTTCTGGACCCCAAGAACCTCCATACTTTCAAAATCCCTGATAGGATTGCCAATGCGATAAACAGTCAGGTTCATTCCCTTCTGCAGACCGTGAAGGGCTCCACGATTAGTCACTACGACCCCTTCTGAAAAAGAGGAGTAATCATTTCTGGATAAAGATATAATTCTGCCTTGAACAGGAATTTGCGAAAGTATCATACGACTCGAGGCATAGTAGTCGATATCGTAGGGGAATAATTTTTCGTCCTTCGGAGTGATGCTTTGCAAATACCGAACCGCCTTATCGTATTCTCCATTACGATACGTCAGTACACCTAGTGCAAACAGAGCCTTACGGTTGTGCTTGTCATACTTGATTGCCAATTCAAAGAATTCCTGTGCCATGGCATGCTCTTTGAGTGCATAAAAACGAGATCCTAATTCTGAGTACAGTACCGATTGGGTGTAGTAGTAGCCCTGTTTGCTTTCATCCGTTGGATACCAGTCATTTTGATCAATCTTTGTGGGAAGCTTGAGAAGGCCTTTTTCATTTTTATCTGAAAAAAAGGAAAATGGATTGGTAACACAAGAACTTAGCAATACAAGTCCTAGAACAGAAGTAACGATAAAATTCAGTTTTTTCATTGCATACCTTCATTAAATTGTCAGGAATCGCCATCTGTACAAAACGTAGTTTTATGGAGGTAAGCATGACTACCGACCGTTATTAAACATTTTTCGCAATCAGATTTTGATTCATTACTTTTAATCCGGCAACGCCGGTACCCTTATATAAACTCCGTTCACGTGTTTGTCAAGTCAAATATACAGCAATCCGATCGGCTGTTTGACAACCTGGATCATCCCAGATTCCTGACTACAATCTATCAAAAAATATTTTTGGTTCCATTGACTTTGAACACACAGTATGCCACCCGCTTGCCTGATGAGGAGAAATGGATTGACCCCGTATTCGAACAAGAATAAACGTACCTAGCCTTGCCGCCTTAAAGTGGAGTAAAACTCCCGGTCTTCCAGTAGCCCAAGAAAAACCTCACCCGCCCTGACCGAACGAGCGGCCATGTAGAAAGCCTTGCTGCGAAACCCCTGCGCCGGATTCTTTGCAAGCCCAATCCAGGCCGGCTTGCCACACTCCGCCAGAATCAAAGCCGCTGCCGCCCAGTCCCAAATAGAGAGCTTACCGGAAACGTACAGGTCCAGGGTTCCTTCGGCTACCCGGCACAGGCTCAAGGATGCGCAGCCTGAGCCTCGATGCCCCCCGATCGACGCGTTCAGGGCTTGCAAATCCATGGCGTGATCCTGGAGTAGAAGCAGGGTGTTGAGCCCCATGTCGACGAGGCCTGGCAGCGTTGTGGTGTCTGAATCGGTTGCAGGGAGCGCGACCATGCGTCGGCCGTCAACCCGTGCGCCTTGTCCGCGGACCGCGGTGTAAAGCCGCCCGGATTCACAATCCAGGACTATCCCCACCTCGGGTTGGCCGTCGATGTACAATGCCAGGCTGACCGCATAATCCCGGCCGGTCCGGACAAAGTTGACCGTCCCGTCAATCGGATCAAGGATCCAGACCCGCCCGGGCGGCAGCGCGCTTTCCGTTTCTTTACGGCCTTCGCTTTCCTCCTCGGCGACAACCATGCAGCCGGGAAAGGCATCGCGGAGGCCAGCAGTGATTCGGGCTTCGGTCTCCCTGTCCCAGTGCGTGACGAGATCCTGCGGGTTCCCGCCTTTCTGTTCGACAGGGCTGGCAAGCGGTGCGCGGAAATGGGCCGTTGCAGATCGAAGTTTTTTTCCAGCTGCCAGGACCAAGGGCAGTGCGGCGGCGAGGTCCGGATGCTCCCGAGCGACAAGATGGTAGAGGAGGTCCGGGGGACAGTGCACCTCTCCCATATGGAGCACGGAACCCAGCTCGCCGTGGTCGTCGGATCCTCCGGTGACTATAAGGCCATGCCTCCGGGCGAGTTCGAGGGCCCGGCCGCAATCTTCCGCGGTGTGCGACTCATGGTACACCTCGATGCCGGCAAGACCCTGCCCGGCCAGTTCCGAGGCGAGGTCCCAGGAATCAAGCTGGCCGGGGTGAGCCAGGACAGCAAGGCCGCCGTCGTCCTGTATTGCCTTGAGGGCATCGAACACGTCGACATAGCGGATGTCACCAGATGCCGGTCCGCC
>JFJP01020564.1_pt1 | contig 11829 bp, 8 predicted proteins | sample 431651 | NCBI WGS metagenome assembly JFJP01 (sample SAMN02602958, study PRJNA72255) | Microbial mat metagenome, whole genome shotgun sequencing project. | biome: fresh water; feature: sink hole; material: water; isolation source: purple microbial (photo- and chemosynthetic) mats found in... | reverse complement strand
CGGCGGCTGCCGCGGTCCTCCGACAGGGCCTGGACCAGGGCCGCCTGCTCGCCGGTCGCGGCCCACCAGGCGGCGCGGGCGGCCGGATTGAGGCGCAGGCCCTGGGCGAGCCCGGCCCAGCCCTCGGCATCGAGTTCACCGGCCAGGGCAGCGGCGATGCGCGGATCGGTCTCAGGCATGGGTGCCTCCCGCCTGGGTCGCGACGCAGGTGCGCAGGCTGCCCAGGGCTCGGCTCAGCGCGACCGAAACGGCGTTCACGCTCCAGCCCACCCGGCCGGCGATGTCGCGTGGCGGCAGCCGGTCGACATGCCGCAGGGCGAGCAGTTCGCGGGCGCGTGGTGAAAGCCGGGCCAGGCAGGCGCGCACTGCGACGAGTTGGCCGTCCAGCTCGGCCGGGGGAGGAGCCTCGTCGGCGAGCAGTTCGACGACGTCCTCGGGCAGTCCGAGCGGTCCGCGCCGTCGCGCCCTGGCGGCCTCGCGCGCCAGGTTGCGGGCGATGCCGCGGCACCAGGCCCCGTAGTCGCCATCCACCCGAAACTCGGCGGCCCGGCGCCGGACGATCAGGAAGCACTCCTGCAGCAGATCGTCGGCCAGGTGCGCATCCCCGGTCAGGGCCAGGAGATAGCCGCGCAACTGGGGGCTCTCCGTGACGAAACATAGTTCAGGAGTGGAGTGCACAACCCGATTGGAAGCAGATCATGTATTCTTAGCAATCAATTCGTCTGCCAACGCACAGGTGGTTGTCAGCATGGAGTTCAGCCGGCACAGCCAAGAGCCGCTTGGCCACTGCTGTCTCATGGCTTCTGCCACGAAACGCTTGATGCAGATCTGGCGCGATTCTACCGGCACGGGAGCCATCGCTCGTGCCATTGAGGCTATCCTCAGCTGCCGCTGACAGCCGACATATCGCCATGCGCGTCTTGAGGATGGAAGTGAGCCTATTCGTCAGACGCGAGTCCTAGCCGAACAGGCGCACGCAGGTCAGCAGCCCGGCGTGCAGCCGGTCGATGTCGGCACGGGTGGTGTAGAGGCCGATCGAGGCGCGGGCCGTCGCCGGGATGGCGAAGCGCTCCATCACCGGTTGGGCGCAGTGGTGGCCGGCGCGGATGGCGACGTTCTCCATGTCGAGCACGCTGGCGAGGTCGGCGGGATGCGCCCCGGGCAGGGTGAACGAGAGCACGCCGGCGCGTTGCGCGGCGGTGCCGATGCGGCGCAGGCCCGGCACCGTGGCGAGGCGCTCCTCTGCGTAGGCGGACAACTCCTCTTCGTGCGTCAGGGCGGCTGGTCGGTCGAGGGCCATCAGCCATTCCAGGGCGGTGGCCAGGGCGATCGCCTCGGTGATCGGCGGGGTGCCGGCCTCGAAGCGCGCCGGCGGCTTGGCGTAGGTCGTGCCGGCGAAGGAGACGCGCTCGATCATCTCGCCGCCGCCGCGCCATGGCGGCATGGTTTCGAGGACGCTGCGCCGGCCCCACAGCACGCCGATGCCGGTCGGGCCGTAGACCTTGTGGCCGCCGAAGGCGAGGAAATCGCAGTCGAGCTGCCTGACGTCCAGCGGCAGGTGCGGGGCGCTCTGCGCCGCATCGACCAGGAACAGGGCGCCGGCGGCATGGGCGCGGCGGGCCAGCTCAGCGACCGGGTTGATCGTGCCGAGGGCGTTGGAGATGTGCACGCAGCCGACCAGCTTGACCCCGCCCTGGGCGAGCAGCCGGTCGTAGGCGGCGAGGTCGAGCGAGCCATCGTCGAGCAGCGGGATCGGCTCAGGGCTGAAGCCGGCGGTCTGCCAGGAGACCAGACCAGCGTGGTGCTCCATGCCGCTGACCAGGACGCGATCGCCGGGCTTGAGCCGGGCGCGACCCCAGGCGTGCGCCACCAGGTTCATCGCATCGGTGCAGCCGCCGGTGAAGACGATCTCGCCGCGGTCGGCGTTGAGGAAGCGCGCCACGGTGGTGCGGGCATCCTCGTAGAGCTTGGTGGTGTGCGCCGCGCGGTGGTAGAGTCCGCGGTGCACGGTGCCGTATTCGGCGCCAAGCAGCGCCGCCATGCGTTCGATCACCACGCGCGGCTTCTGCGCCGTCGCGGCGGTGTCGAGGTAGGCGAAGGGCTTGCCGTCGCGCACATCGTCGAGCCCGGGGAACTGCGCGCGGATGGCGGCGACGTCGAAGCTCATGGCAGCGTCTCGGCGAGGAATGCCCCGGTCAGCAGTTCGCGTGCATCACCGTCGGGCAGGCCACGGGCGCGCAGGTAGTACAGTTCCTCGGCGTCGAGGGCGCCGATGGTCGCGCCGTGGCTCGCCTGCACCTCGTCGGCGCGGATGTCGAGCTGCGGCCGGGTGTCGGCGCGGGCCAGCGGCGACAGCACCAGGTTGTGGTCGCGCTGCTCGGCAGTCGAGCCGTCGGCGCCCTTGAGCATCGTCACGAGGCCGTCGAAGCTGACCCGCGAGCGGTCGCGCAGCACCGCCTTGATCAGCTGCCGGCTGGTGGTGTTGCCGACCGCGTGGATGACGCGGGTGAGGACGTGCGCCTGGCTCTCGCCGCGCGGATCCGCGGCGACCGTTATCGCGCCGTTGGCGCCGCTGCCGTCGAGGCTGAGTTCCAGGCGGTGGCGCTGCAACACGCCGCCGTGCTGGGCGACGCGCAGCGTCGCCGAGGCGTCCTGGGCGACGCTGGCACTGAGCGCGGCGAGTTGGATGCCGCATCCGCCCTCGTCCTCGACGATGAGGCTGCCGCCGCGCCCGAGGTTGGCGTGCAACCACGAGGCGTTGCGTCCGGTTGCGGCGTGGCGCGAGAGGCGGAGGCGCACCTGTGCGCCGGGCGCGCAGTCGAGCCGCAGGGCCCAGGCGCCGCCGCGGTCCTCGATCCCGAGGTCGACGTTGCCGGCCAGGCGCAGGCGGCGCAGCGTGCCGGCGAGGGCCCAGGCGTGGGTCGCGTCGCTCGCGGCAGGGAAGTCGCCGGCAACGGCAGCCTCGCCTGGAATCGGCGCGACTGCAGCAGAGGCGGTTTCAGCGAGGACGCGGCAGTCGACGTAGCGCCAATCCTCCTCCGTTTGCGACGGCGGGACGACCGGACGACCGGACGACCGGACGACCGGACGCTCAGTCATGCCTCGAACCTGTCATAGCCTTCGGCTTCGAGCTGGAGGGCGAGTTCCGGGCCGCCGCTGTGGACGATGCGGCCCTTGACCAGCACGTGGATGCGGTCTGGCTTCACCAGTTCAAGCAGGCGCTGGAAATGGGTGATCAGGACGATGCTGCGGTCGGCGCGGCGGAAGCCGTTGATGCCGCGCGCCACCGCCTTGATCGCGTCGATGTCGAGACCGGAGTCGGTCTCGTCGAGGATGGCCAGGCGCGGCTCCAGCACGTACATCTGCAGGATCTCGTTGCGCTTCTTCTGCCCGCCGGAAAGGCCGGCGTTGAGCTGGCGTTCGGCGTAGTCCTCGGGCGCCTCGCTGGCCTTGATGCGCTCGGCGAGGATGGGCGCGAACTCCTTGGCGCTGATCTCCGGCTGGCCACTGGCCTTGCGCCGGGCGTTGTAGGCGAGGCGCAGGAACTCGGCGTTGTTCACCCCCGGCACCTCGGTGGGGTACTGGAAGCCGACGAACAGGCCGGCGTGGACCCGCGCCTCCGGCTCGAGGGCGAGCAGGTCGCGGCCGTCGAGCTGCGCCGATCCGCCGCTGATGGCGTAGCTGGGATGGCCGGCCAGGGCCTTGGCCAGGGTGCTCTTGCCCGAGCCGTTCGGGCCCATGATCGCATGCACCTCGCCGGGTGGGACCGCAAGCGAGAGGCCGTTGACGACGGTCAGGCCGGCGACGGTGACGGAGAGGGCGGAGATCGACAGTAGGGGCGGAGTCATGGGTTTCGTCCGGTCGTCCGGTCGTCCGGTCGTCCGGTCGTCCCGAGTGGGTGGCGCATGCGTGCGCCTGGCTTCGATGATGCGTTGACGACCGGACGACCGGACGACCGGACGACCGGACGAGGTGCAATGATGCTAACCAACGCTATTCTCCAGCTTGATTTGCAGCAATTTCCGCGCTTCGGCGGCAAACTCCATGGGCAGGACGGCGAGGACGTCCTTGGCGAAGCCATTGACGATGGCGCCGATCGCCTCCTCGTGGCCGATGCCGCGTGCCTGCAGGTAGAACAGCTGGTCCTCGCTCAGCCGGCTGGTCGAGGCCTCGTGCTCGACCTGGGCATCGGAGCGCTGCACGTCGACGTAGGGATAGGTGTGCGCCTCGCACTCCTTGCCCACCAGCATCGAGTCGCAGCAGGTGTAGTTGCGCGCCCCCTCGGCCGACTTCATGACCTGGACCAGGCCGCGATAGACGTTGCGGCTGCGATCGGCGCTGATGCCCTTGGAGATGATCGTCGAGCGCGTGCGCTTGCCGATATGGATCATCTTGGTGCCGGTGTCGGCCTGCATGCGTCCATTGGTCAGGGCGACCGAGTAGAACTCGCCGACGCTGTCATCGCCCTTGAGGATGCAGCTGGGGTATTTCCAGGTGATCGAACTGCCGGCCTCGACCTGGGTCCACGAGATCTTCGAGCGGGCGCCACGGCACAGGCCGCGCTTGGTGACGAAGTTGTAGACCCCGCCGATGCCGCTCTGCGGATCGCCGGCGAACCAGTTCTGCACCGTCGAGTACTTGATCTCGGCGTCGTCCATGGTCACCAGCTCGACGACGGCGGCATGCAGCTGGTTCTTCGAGGTCTTCGGCGCGGTGCAGCCTTCGAGGTAGCTGACGTGGCTGCCGGTGTCGGCGATGATCAGGGTGCGCTCGAACTGGCCGCTCTCGGTGTTGTTGATGCGGAAGTAGGTCGACAGCTCGAGCGGGCACTTCACGTGCGGCGGGATGTAGACGAACGAACCGTCGGAGAACACCGCACTGTTCAGCGCCGCAAACCAGTTGTCGCCGGCCGGTACGACGCTGCCGATCCAGCGCTCGACCAGGGCCGGGTACAGGCGCACCGCCTCGCTGATCGAGCAGAAGATGACTCCGGCGTCGAACAGCTTGCCCTGGTGGGTCGTCGCCACCGACACCGAGTCGAACACCGCGTCGACGGCGACGCCGGAGAGGCGCTTCTGCTCGTCGAGCGGGATGCCGAGCTTCTCGAAGGTCTTGAGGATCTCGGGGTCGATCTCGTCGAGGCCGGCGTGCTTCTCGGCCTGCTTGGGCTGCGAGTAGTAGGTGATCGCCTGGTAGTCGATCGGCGGATAGTCGACCCGCGCCCAGGTCGGCTCGGTCATCTTGGAGAACGCGGCGAAGGCCTTGAGGCGGAAGCGCAGCAGGAACTCGGGCTCCTCGCGGGCGGCGCTGATCTGGCGGACGATGTCCTCGTTGAGGCCACGCGCCAGGCTGACCGCCTCGATGTCGGACTTGAAGCCGTATTTATAATCTTCGGCGGCGAAGGTCTGAGTCTCGCTCATGACAACTCCGCGACCAGGTCCGGGTGGATGGCCTTCAAGCCGCTGTTCACGAACAACGACAGGGTTTCGCGTTCGCTGGCGGAAACACCGGTGACCAGGATGACGACGCGGAAGTCGTCATGCAGGCCCTCGATGCGATGCCCGGCGGCAGGGGCCTTGTCGGCCAGCACGCGCTTCACCGCAGCGTCGGCGGCGGCGATTTTCTTGAGCAGCGACAGCGGCAGCCAGCGCTTGTCGGCGTCGCTCCAATCCTGCTGGCGCTTGCGCTGGTAGACCTGCTTCTCGACCGGCTTGGGCAGCAGCTTCACCAACGGCAGCACCGCGAGTGCGCGGCGCTGCAGGTCGGGGATGAAGGCGAGGTCGCCGTCGGGGCAGGCCGCCACGCCCGGCTCGTCGCGCAGCATCGCTTCGATGGTCGCCGGACGGATGGCGCAGGCTTCGCCGACGGTCTGGCCGCGAGCCAGCTCGGTGAAGGCGTCGGCGGCGGGGTGGCTCCACGGCGAGCCGAAGGCGAGGAAACGGGCGTCGACCACGCGCTGGGCCTCGAGATCGACCAGCCAGGAGATGGCGGCCTGGCCGTCGCCATCGCTGACCTGGACCAGCCCGAGCTGGCGGCGCGCGGCGTCGATCGGGCGGAAGGCTCCACGGGTGCGCGGGGCGCGCAGGCGGGCCTCGGCGGCGCGGGTCAGGGGGGTGCTCGTCACAAGCACGACCCTAGACCGTCGCCACCCCTGGGCAATTGCATCCCTCCTACACGTTAGCGCTTGTCGCGGCTGTCCAGGCGGCTCCAGAATTCCTTGGCTTGCGGCACGCGGATCCACGCCCCGTCCCACGAGGTGCCGATCTGGCGCAGGGTCGGCATGGTGCGCAGTTCGCGCAGCCCGGCTATGCCAGGACCCATGGTGAAGACGATGCGTTCCAGCGGGGTCTCGCTGAGCGGGGTCAGGTCGGTGGTGCGCGCCCCGAGCATGCGCAGGTCGCGCAGCGGGGCGTGGGTCAGCGGTTTCAGCGTCTCGGCAGGGATCGAGTCGATGACCAGCGACTGGATCGGGCAGCCGGCCAGCGGGTCGAGGTTGGCCACCGGCGTGCGCGACAGGTCCAGGGCGGTCAGCGGCAGTCCGCTCAGCGGGCGTAGATCAGCGACCTTGGTGTCGGCGAGGATCAAGGTGGTCAGCCGCAGCCGACGCAGGGGGGCGAGATCGGTGATCGAGGTGGCGGTCAGGTTCAGCGTGGTCAGCGGCATGCCGGTCAGGGGCGCGAGGTCGGTGATCGGCAGGCCGGTGAGATCGAGATCGGACAGTGCCATACCCTTGAGCGCGGCGAGATCGCCGATCGGGCAGCCGGCCAGCTGGAGCTGGCGCAGCGGCATGCCGGCCAATGAGCCGAGATCGCTGACGCGCGTCCCGTCGATCGCCAGCCGGGTCAGCGGCACGCCGGCCAGCGGGGTCAGGTCCTGCACCCGGGTGCCCGACAGGCGCAGCGACGAGACGCGGCTGCCGGAGAGCGGTCCGAGGTCCTCGAGTGGAGCCCGGCTGAGGTCGAGTTCATGGATCGGCGAGCCGGCGAGACCGCCGATGTCGGCGACCTGGCTGCGCGCGGCGCGCAGTACGCGCAGCGGGGCGCCCTGCAACGCGTCGAGCTTGACCACGGCGGTGCCGGAGATGTCGAGATCCTCAAGCGCGATGCCGGCCAGCGGCGCCAGGCTTTCCACCCGGGTGCCGGCCAGGTTGAGCGCGATCAGCGGCGCGCCGACCAGCGGTGTCAGATCGCGCACCTCGGTGCCGGCGAGGTCCAGGTCGGTCAGTGGCATGCCTTTGAGCGGCGCCAGGTCGATGACCTTGGTGCGCGGCAGGCGCAGCCGGACGATCGGCATGCCGCTCAGGGCGGTGAGATCGGTGACGTCCTGGCGGTCGCGCAGGCCGTCGAGATAGAGCATGCCGTCCTTGTCGGCCCAGAAACCGCGGCCGGTGCAGCCAGGGAAGGCGAGTTCGAGCTGCTTGCGGTACACCTCGACGCGCTCCTGACCGCGGGCGAAGAGGTCTTCGGCCAGGGGACCCATGCCCATGCGCACCAGACGGTCGGCGATCGCCGTCACCACCGCCGAGGTCTCGGTCTTGATCGCTTCGTCGCACAGGCCGGCGAGCTGGTTGGCGTCCTCGTCGGTCGGATTGAGCGCGATGTAGTCGGCCAAGGAACGGCTGGCCTGCGCCCACTGTCGTTCGTGGACCAGCAGTTGGCCGCGCAGCAGGTGGGCCGAGGGCAGGTCTGGTTTGTAGTCCAGCGCCAGGTTGGTGTTCTGGGCCGCCTCGGCCCATTCCTTGGCGGCGGCGTGCTGTCGCGCCTTGGCCACCAGGGCCGGGGCGGCGATCTTCTGATTGTCCTCGCGGGTCTTCTTCTCCTCATCGCGCTGCAGGACGGTCTTCCTGAGTTCGCGGCTCTGCTGCTGCAGAGTGTCGCGCTCGCGCTTGATGGTGCGGAAGCTGAGCACCAGGACGACCGAGAGGATCGATAGGGAGATGAGCCCGACCAGGGCGGCGGTGCGGTTGCGTTTCAGCAGCTTGCCGAGCATTTCCAAGGCGCTGTCGTCGCGCGCACTGACCGAGCGGTGCTCGAGGTGGGCCTCGATGTCCTGGCGCAGCCCGACCGCGGTCTGGTAGCGGTGCTGGCGTTCGGCCGACAGCGCCTTGAGCGTGATCGCCGAGAGGTCGAGCGGCACATCGCGTTCGGGCGCCCGCGCCCCGGGCGGGGTGATGCGGTGGTTGATGACGTTGTCGAGGACCTCGTCGATGGTGCGCCCCCACACCGGCGGGCAGCAGGTGAGGATCTCGTAGAGGATGGCGCCGAGGGCGTAGATGTCGCTGCGCTCGTCGATCTGCGCCAGTTCGCCGCGCGCCTGTTCGGGCGGCATGTACACCGGCGTGCCCTCGACCGTGCCCTGGACCGTCTCCTTGGCGCTGCGGAAGCTCTGCACGACGGTGGCGAGGCGGTCTTCGAGGTCTTCGAATGGGGCAGGGGTGGGAGCGGCGGCCGCTGCCGGGGCGTCGGGCTCCGCCGCCGGCGCCGGTCCCGCGGCCATGGCGGCGGTGCGCGCGGCGGAACGCCGTTCCGGTGGCAGCACCCGGGCCAAACCCCAGTCCGCGACCAGCACCTCGCCGAAGTCCCCGAGCATGACGTTGCCGGGCTTGATGTCGCGATGGACCACGCCGCGACTGTGCGCGAATGCGACCGCGTTGCACACCTGGATGAAGATGCGCAACAGGCGGAAGCGGGTGTAGCTCGCCGACGAGGGGTCGCCCCGGCGCACCAGGTCGAGGACGTCGGCGAGGCTCTGGCCGCGCACCAGCTTCATGGTGAAGAACAACCGGCCGGTGCCGTCGAGACCGATATCGTGCACTGGCACGATGTTGGGATGTTCGAGCTGGCCGGTGATCTGCGCCTCTTCGATGAAGCGTCGGCGATCGCGATCACCCTGGTCGTTGAGCAGCACCTTCATCGCCACGTCGCGGTGCAGGTCGCGGTCGGCCACGCGCAGCACCGCGCCCATGCCGCCACGGCCGAGTTCGCCGTCGACCACGTACTTCTCGTTCTGGCCGTCGCGCAGCAGTTCGCCGATGGTGCGGCGGTGGGTGATCGCGGTGGTCGTCTCGGGGGCGTCCGACGGCGCCAGGGTCACGCCGACCTTCAGTCCGGCAGCGCCGAGGTTGGCCGCCACCGGCACGACCTTGGGGGTCTCCTTATCATCGGAATCCACCGCGATGCCGCCGAGCGAGACGGTTGCGGAACGGCCCTCGGGATTCTCACCGGGAATGAACACGCTGGCGCAAGCGCTGCAGGTCAGGCGGCCTTCGCGATCAGCGCGATCAGCCCGGCATGGACGCGAGCAGTTCGGACAGGCAACCGTTGTAGCCATGTCAGCCGGGGCAGCCGCCCGCCATCACGGCGCGCAGGATGTTGCCGATCAGGCGGTCGCCGCGCGGGCGGTGCACCGGCATGAAGCGGGCCGTGTCGGCGATGATGCGCCGGCCTGCTTCAGGCCCACCGGCGGAACGGATGAAGTCGGCATCGGCTTCGACCCACGCGCGCACCGTCGCCTCGTCGGCCTCGACATGGAACTGCAAACCGTAGCAGCGGCCGACGCGGAACATCTGCCCTGGGCAGGCCAGGCTGGCGGCGAGGTGCTCGGCCTTGGGCGGGATGGTGAAGGTGTCGCCGTGCCAGTGCAGGACGAGTTCGGCGCGCTCCATGCCGGACAGCGCCGGCTCCTCGGCGGGATCGCGCATCCAATGGATCGCGCCCCAGCCGACTTCGCGGTGGCGGGCGGGTGGTTCGCCGCAGTGCAGCGGGGTGACGCTGGCGCCGGCGGCATGTGCGAGCAGCTGGCTGCCCAGGCAGACGCCGAGCACCGGGCGGTCCTCGGCCAGGCACTGCTTGAGCAGTTCGATCTCGCCGGCAAGGAACGGGTACTTGGCGTCGCCGATGTCGCTGACGCCCATCGGGCCGCCCATGACCACCAGCACCGCGCCGGCCGGCGCCTTGGCCGGCACCGGCTGGCCCTGATCCAGGCGCACGATCTCAACCTTCAGGCCGACCCGCTCGGCGACGGTGGCGATGCGCACCGGACCTTCGAGCGGGACGTGCTGCAGGACGACGAGGCGGGTGATGGGCGTGGGCATGTCAAACGGCGCAGGCTACGGGCGCCCGTCTACGAGCAATTGGCGCTGCCGGCCATCCGGCCGGGACCATCACAGGGTGGCGAGGGTCTCGCGGACGTTGGCCAGCTCGGCGCGCTCGCTGTCCAGCATCGCCTTGGTCTCGGCGACCTGCTCGGCCGGGGCGCGTGCGAGGTAATCGGCGTTGCCTAGGCGGCCCTCCTTGCCGCTGATCGACTTGGCCAAAGTCTGCTCGCGCTTGCCGAGCTGGACCTTGACCTTGCTGAGGTCGACCAGGCCGGAGAGCGGGATGTGCACCTTCAGCGCGCCGACCACCGTGGTCACCGACTGCGGCGGCTTGGCTGCGCCGGCGGCAATGGTCAGGCCGGAGAGGTTGCCGCGGTCGGTGAGGAACTCGCCGTCCTGCGTCAGGTCGGCGGGGCCATCGATGACCGCCGCCACCGCCACGCCGTCGGCCAGGCCGACGAGGTTGCGCACGTTGCGCACCGCCGTGACCGTCGCCTGCAGGCGGGCCATGCGCGCCGCCGCGCCTTCGCTGCGCAGGCTGGCGACCGGCTCGGGCCAGGCCTGGAGCATGAGGAATGAGGCCCATTCCTTCCCACCGGTCTGTGCCTGGAGGTGCTGCCAGAGATGCTCGGTGAGGAACGGCATGCCCGGATGCAGCAGGCGCAGCACACGGTCGAAGGCATAGGCGAGGATGGTCGCCGCCGCCTGCGCCTCGGCCCCGCCGGCCTTGAAGCGGCGCTTGGCCCACTCGACGTACCAGTCGCACAGGTCGTCGCGGAAGAAGCGGTAGGCGCCGTTGGCGTAGTCGTTGTAGCGGAATCGTTCGAGCGCGCCGGTGCACTCGTCGATTGCGCCCTGCAGACGGTCGAGCAGCCAGACCTCGGGGAAGCCGATTGCGGCGGCCTTGGCCTGGGCGTCGGTGGGCGGGGCTGCCAGCGGGCGTTCGCTGAGGTTCATCAGCAGGAAACGCCCGGCGTTCCACACCTTGTTGGCGAAGTTGCGTCCGGTCTCGAACTTTGACGGCGAGAGCTTCAGGTCCTGGCCCTCGGTGGTCATGTCGAGCAGGGTGTAGCGCATCGCGTCGGCGCCGTAGCCGGGGCAGGTGAACTCCTTGCCCAGATATTTCTGCGTGCCGCCGCTGATCATCACCAGCGGATCGATGCCGTTGCCCTTCGACTTCGACATCTTGTCGCCGCGCTCGTCGAGCACGGTGCCGTGGATGTAGACGTCGCTGAACGGCTTCTTGTCGAGCGCGAACATCGAGGTCATGACCATGCGCGCGACCCAGAAGAAGATGATGCCGCGATCGGTCACCAAGGTGCTGGTGGGGAAGTAGCGCGCCATCTCGTGAGTCTGCTCCGGCCAGCCCAGGGTGCTGTACGGCCACAGCGCGGAGGAGAACCAGGTGTCGAGGACGTCGCTGTCCTGGACGATGTCCTTGGAGCCGCAGTGCTGGCAGCTCTGCGCATCGTCGATCGCCACGGTGTGCTTGCCGCAGGCGGCGCACTTCCACGCCGGGATGCGGTGGCCCCACCAGATCTGGCGCGAGATGCACCAGTCGCGCACGTCGGTCAGCCACTGGCCGTAGACCTTGGCCCAGCGCTCGGGGTGGAAGGCGACGCGGCCTTCGACCGTCTCCTTCAGCGCGCGCTCGGCGAGCGGCGCCATCTTCACGAACCACTGCTCGGTGACCATCGCCTCGATCGGGGCGTTCGAGCGGTAGCTGTGGCCGA
>JFJP01012537.1_pt1 | contig 11829 bp, 15 predicted proteins | sample 431651 | NCBI WGS metagenome assembly JFJP01 (sample SAMN02602958, study PRJNA72255) | Microbial mat metagenome, whole genome shotgun sequencing project. | biome: fresh water; feature: sink hole; material: water; isolation source: purple microbial (photo- and chemosynthetic) mats found in... | reverse complement strand
TGCGTAAATCACGCGAGCCGCCAGGAATCATCACGGTCTTGCCTGCATCTATTTTCGGGTCGGTCAGGTCAACCCGATTGCCAGGAAAGTTGATGATCTCGTCAGTGGTTGTGTAGAATTTCTCTGCGATAGTTTCAAAAGTGTCGCCGTCTTTCCATGTGTAATACAGCCCGTCCACCGGCGGGATGGTCAATTCCATGCCGGGTTTCAAATTGTGCGGGTTGTCTTCCAGTTGGGTATTAACGTAAAGCAGGGTTTCAGATTTGAGTTTGAATTTTTCGGCAATACTAAGCATGGCATCGCCGCGTGAAACACGGTACAGCGTGGATTCATACCTCGGGGATGTTCGTCTTTAATTGCAGTTTACGGGGGATGGATAAAAAACCGCTGCCGACTTCGGCGATAACGGGTGCGCCAACCTGGGGCTGGGTGGCGGCTGATGGTTCACCGGTTGCAACGCTTGTCGGCTGAGCAACAGGGCTGTATGTCTTGGGGCGTGAGTTCTTGTAAAAGACTGTCCCGCCCAATAAGGCTGTTACCAGCAACAGTGTCACAATCCAACTGATGACCGCAAAGCGATCTACCTTGCGCTTTGGTTGCGCGCGAGGCGTGGTAACGGGTTCATTGCCAGCAGGCACGTCCTTTGGTTTACGTTTAAGTTTTTTGCCAAGCGCGGCAAAGGTGGATCGAAACTTCTCTAAAAATTTTTTCATTCTCTAATTTACTCTGGAGACAGAAACTTACGCATCCTTTGTCAAATTTTCAAGGAATTCAATATTGTTTTTTGCGCGTTCCATGCGGGTGATGATGGCTTCGGTGGCTACGGAATTATCCATGCCAGCGCCCTGGGGTGGGGGGGAGATCATCTGGATGAACATACGGCGCATCAACCAAACGCGTTGGAGCAGGTCGGGTCCCAGTAACAGGTCTTCGCGGCGGGTGGACGAGCGTTCGATATCCACAGCGGGGAAGATGCGGCGTTCCTGAAGTTTGCGCGAGAGGATCAACTCCATGTTGCCGGTGCCTTTGAATTCTTCGTATACTACATCATCAAGGCGGGAGCCGGTATCCACAAGACAGGTGGCGATGATGGTCAGTGAGCCGCCGTCTTCCACATTGCGCGCCGCGCCAAAGAATCGCTTGGGCGGGTACAACGCTGAAGGATCCATACCGCCGGAGAGCGTGCGCCCCGAGGGGTTGACGACAAGGTTGTAGGCGCGGGCAAGGCGGGTGATCGAGTCCATTAAGATTACCACGTGCCGACCGATCTCAACCAAACGCTTAGCGCGCTCTAAGGCAAGCTCCGCTGTGCGGACATGAGCGGTGACGGGTTCGTCAAAGGTCGAGGCGACCACTTCCGCGTCCACCGAGCGATCCATATCGGTTACTTCTTCGGGACGTTCGCCGATCAATGCAATAATCAGGTGAACATCGGGATATTTGGTTGAAATGGAATTTGCAATTTGCTTGAGGATTGTGGTCTTACCCGCCTTGGGAGGAGAAACAATCAGTCCGCGCTGTCCCCGTCCAATGGGCGCAATCAGGTTGATCAGGCGGGGGGCGAGGGTGTCGTGTTCAATTTCAAGATCAAAACGTACTTCTGGAAAAATAGGGGTGAGATTCTCAAAAATAACTCTACGTGTGTTCCCCGCTTCCGGTTCTAAACCGTTGATCGATTCCACTTTGAGCAGACCGAAATGCCGTTCACTTTCACGCGGCGGGCGAACCTGTCCAATCACCAGATCCCCAGCCCGCAGGTCATATTTTCTTAATTGCGCCTGCGATACATAAACGTCCTGATCGCTGATGCGGTAATTGGTGGCTCGCAAAAAGCCAATGCCTTCGCTCATAATCTCCAAAACACCGCCGCGCAGTTCAATGCCTTCCTTCTGCGCCTCTGCCTCGCGGATCATCATTGCGAGCGATTCTTTCTTCATGCGGTTGTACCCTGGAATATTGAGGGTTTTTGCCATGCCGCGCAGTTTCGATAGCGGTTCGTTCTCTAGTTCAAGTATTTTCATGTTGTGTTTTCTCTATGAGGGATTTGGAATGGGAATACAAAAAACCAGCACCCCATACACTGTGGGCTGGCGAATTTCCTTAGGAAGTTTTTTGTGAATCAGGGGTAGAGATCAAAGTTTTGTTATGCTCTCCACACATCATTTTTATGCGTGGATTATATAGAGTGTGTTGTCAAAATTCAGGGGAGGTGGCAATATTATAGCACTCTCATGTGGATGACGCAACGTGAGTTTTTTCAAATGATATAATCCCCAAAACTTAATTCATGAGGTAATCAATGATAGACCCTGTAATATTTTCCTTCAAATTGTTCGTGTGGACGATCACACTGCGTTGGTATGGCGTACTGGTGATGTTCGGCGCGGTGGTAGGTGCGTGGATCGCGGGTAAAGAGATTCAACGGCGCGGCGAGAATGGCGAAGCGATTTGGGATGCCATGGTTTGGGTGTTGCCCCTGGGAATTATTGGCGCGCGTTTATGGTATGTCGCCAATAATATCCTTGGTGGAAGTTCATACTATCTCGACAATCCCGCTAAAATCCTTTATGTCTGGGAGGGCGGGCTGCACTTCTTTGGCGGATTGCTCTTCGGCGCGATTGCCTTGTATTTCTTCCTGAAAAGTAACGGGATGGACTTCTGGCTTTTTCTAGATTCGATTGCTCCGGCAATTTTTATTGGTCAGGCGTTGGCGCGTCCTGCAAATTTCATCAACCAGGAACTGTACGGACAGCCGACCAAACTTCCGTGGGGAATTTTGATCAACAACCTTTCGAGCCGCCTGCCGCAGTACAGTGACCTCACCCAATATCCTTTGGAGACAACCCGTTTTCATCCAACCTTTGCCTATGAGATGATTCTGAATATTCTGTTGGGGTTGTTATTGCTCTGGATCTCCCGTCAATATGCCGACAAGATGAAGCCCGGCGCAGTCTTTGCGGGCTGGCTGATCGCCGCAGGTCTGGCGCGCGCCTTCATCGAATTCTTCCGCCCCGACCAGCCGCTGATTGGTGATTCGTTTGTCACGTATTCCATGCTTGTTTCATTTTTAATGGCAGTCGCGGGTGTTGTGTTGCTGCTTGTCCGCTATCAGAAATTGCAGGCAGCCGCCGCCGAGGGCTGGGAAGAGGAATATCAGATCAAGCCGGTTGTGCAAAATGTGCGTGTCCGCAGACCCCAGCGTGAAGATGTTGCCGTCGAAGAAGCGGATGATGATGAAGCAGTTGAAGAAGTTCCTGCAAAACCAGTAAAAAGAAAGCCCGCGACAAAGAAGTCTGCCGCAAAGCCAAAGGAATAATCAAACAAAGCTCCATCATTCGATAGTACGTTGTTTGACTCTAAAATACCAAATGCCCAGGCGCCTGGGCATTTTTTGTTCCACGCATCAATGATAAAATCACGCCCATGAACCGCCTTCTTCCCTCACTTATTTTGCTCACTTTTCTTTTCACTGCCTGTTCCACAACTGCGCCAGCCACTTCTTTGCCGCAAGATCAGGGCAAGGCTTCGGGGAGCGTTCTGTTTCAGGATGACTTTTCGCGCCCAGTCTCAGGCTGGAGGCGGTACACCGCTCCCGAAGGCACAATGGACTACAACGCGGCGGGATACCGCATCTTGGTCAATTCGCTAAACACCAATTTTTGGTCCACGCCGCAACAAAACTTTGCCGACGTCCGCATGGAAGTGGATGCGGGCAAGCTTGGCGGTCCCGACGCAAACCGCATTGGCTTGGTCTGTCGTTTTACGAATGACACCTATTATTTCTTCATGATCTCCAGTGACGGTTTTTACGGCATCGGAATTTTTGCGGGCGGACAGGGCGTGCTGCTCGGTCAAAGCGAAATGCAGCCAGATAGCAACATCAAAAAAGGATTGGCGGTCAACCACCTGCGGGCTGATTGTGCGGGAGATAGGCTCACGTTTTATGTGAACGGATTCCAGATCGCTTCGGTGCAAGATACCACACTGAAAGCGGGGGATGTGGGTCTGTTGGCTGGGACTTTCGACCAGCCTGGTGTGGATGTGATCTTTGATAACTTTGTAGCGTTAAAGCCATAAAACCTACGCTGAAATCAGGATGAGTGTCACCTGCTGAAATATCAGATTGGCTGTATAATCTTATGTGATATTTCACACAAACTCAAAAGGAGCAAAATATGACAGCTCAACTTATTGATGGAAAATTGATCGCCCAACAGGTGCGTGATGAGGTTGCAGTGGCTGTAGCAAAGCGTACGGCGGCTGGCAAGGTCAAACCGACCCTGGCGACTGTGCTGGTTGGTGACCGCCCTGATTCAGCGGCGTACGTGGCTTCTAAAGGCAAAGCCTGCCAAGAATTGGGTATGGGTTCCATCAGCGAGCACCTGCCTGCCGATGCAACCCAGGAACAAGTCGAGGCATTGGTCAGGAAGTTGAATGCCGACAAAGGCGTCAGCGGCATCCTTGTGCAATTACCCATGCCTTCCAATATTGACGAAGAGCGTGTTCTTTCTCTTATTAATATCGAAAAAGATGTGGACGGTTTTTCCCCGTTGAATATTGGACGTCTGGCGCAGAAGGGGCGCGAGCCTTTGTTCGTGCCATGCACTCCCTATGGCTGTATCTATTTGCTCGAAAAATCCGGTGTAAAAATTGAAGGCGCAAATGCGGTCGTATTAGGTCGCTCGAATATTGTCGGGATGCCTGCCGCATTGTTGTTGATCGGCAAGAATGCCACCGTCACCGTCTGTCACTCGCGCACGAAGGATTTGCCCGGCACCGTCCGTCAGGCTGATATCATCATCGCTGCCATCGGCAGGACTGAAATGGTACGCGGCGACTGGATCAAGCCTGGTGCTGCCGTCATTGACGTGGGCATTAATGCAGTCCCCGACGCAACCAAGAAGAGCGGGCAGCGTCTGGTTGGAGATGTGAACTTTGCTGAGGCGAAGGAAGTAGCTGGGTTCATCACCCCGGTTCCCGGCGGGGTAGGTCCTATGACCATTGCCATGTTGATGAAGAACACTCTGCGTGCCGCAGAGATTCAAGACCCGTAGTCTTTATACTTTCCGTCTCTCCGCAAGTGCATCGAGACGGTGAGATCACAGTTGAAGGACATTTTGCAGGCGCTTTGACTGCAAGTAGCGTGAAGTAATGTATAAAACCTCCACTCGAAAGGGTGGAGGTTTTTCTATTCTCACTCTTGACATGATAATAATCTAGTGCTATTATAAAGTTGTTAGTAGTAATTGGTTTGTACTATAGGAGACCTCATGGTTGATATTTCTTTTGCCACAAAAAAATTTCAAAAGGAAATGAACTCGGGTACGTCATCGTTGGTGTTGTTGAATGTGTTGAGCCGCAGCGCCGAGCCAATGTACGGTTACCAGATCGCCAAACTGCTCGAAGAAAACGGTCCCGATCTGCCTTTGATGAAGCAAGGGACTTTGTACCCTGTCCTTCGCTCACTGGAGGAGAATGGGTTGCTGAGCAGTATGGTTGAGCCGTCGGTTTCGGGTCCGCCGCGCAGGTATTACACCATTACGCCAGACGGACGCGAAGCCTTGAAGGAATGGCTGGAAGTTTGGAAGCAAACAAAGAAATTTGTGGATACGATCTTGAAAGGATGAGAACATGTTTAATACGATGGATGAATATCTCGATGCCTTGAAAAATGAAATGCAGGGAGGCGACCCCGCCTTGCTTCAGGATGCTCTTGCCGACGCGCGCGAGCATTTATCTACAGCGTTGGTTGTGGCGCGCGAGCAAAACGCCGGATTGAAGGAAGCCGACGCCCTGAAAACTATCGTGGAGGAATACGGCACGCCCGAGGAAACCGCCTCTGCTTATAAGGAAGTGGAACGGCGTATGTCGCCCTCGTTGAGGCAATCTGTAAAACCACGGTCGTGGATCGTCCGCTTTTTTGGCATTTATGCGGATGCGCGCGCCTGGGGCGCTTTGCTTTATATGTTGATCGCCTTTGTAACGGGTATCTTCTATTTCACCTGGGCAGTGACGGGTCTTTCGTTGTCCATTTCCTTTTCCATCTTTATTTTCGGCTTGCCGTTTGCTTTGCTCTTTCTGCTCTCGGTGCGCGGGTTTGCCCTGCTCGAAGGTCGTCTGGTGGAAGCCCTGCTCGGTATGCGAATGCCGCGCCGCCCGTTATTCTCACATCAGGGCATGAAGTGGTTCGACAGGCTTAAGGCGCTTCTATCTGATAAGGCAACCTGGCTGATGCTGGTTTATATGATCGTTCAGTTTGCGCTTGGAATTGTTTATTTTGTGCTGCTTGTGACCGTGTTGAGTTTTTCGCTTTCGTTTATCGCTATTCCGTTTTTGCAGGAACTCTTACATGAGCCATTTATCAATTTGGATGGCGCTCGATATTTCATTCCACTCTGGTCATATCCACTGTTCGTTTTGTCGGGTTTCCTGCTGTGGACGACCTTCATGAATATCGCGCGCGGTATCGGTCAACTTCATGGACGGCTTGCCAAGTGGATGCTGGTTTCAGAATAAGCCAAAACCCCGCTTGACCCTCATCCTGCTACGCGCTAAAATGCTTGTCCTACACTAAAAAGGAATCTCATGCAGCAATGACTTAAGTCGTTGCTGCAAAAAAACATTATGTTTGAAACTCTCACTGGACGACTCAACCAAATTTTCGATAACCTGCGCCGCCGTGGCAAACTCTCTGAAGCCGATGTGGATGCCGCCATGCGTGAAGTACGCCTTGCGCTGATCGAAGCAGATGTGCATTTTAGCGTGGTCAAAACTTTCATTGCCAAAGTTCGCGAACGTGCCGTTGGCGCCGAAGTTTCTAAGGCGCTGAACCCTGGTCAACAAGTAATTAAAATCGTCAACGAAGAATTAGTCGCATCGTTGGGCGAACCTGTTGGGTTAAATCTCACGGGTCCGAAACCGCGTGTCATTATGCTGGTCGGTTTGCAGGGCGCGGGTAAAACCACCGCCGCCGGCAAACTGGCGCGATTGGTAAAGTCAAAAGGGGAGCGGGTTTTGCTGGTCGCTGGCGACCCGTACCGTCCTGCTGCTGTGCAGCAATTGCAGCAACTTGGTGAACGGCTGGACGTGGAAGTCGAAACCGACCTGTCTCTCACACCGCCGCAATTGGCAAAACGCGCCTTTGATAAAGCTGAAAAGGGTGGATTCAGCCTGGTGATCGTAGACACAGCCGGTCGGTCGCAGATGGACGAGACGCTGATGGATGAATTAAAAGCCATCGCGGCAAACGTCAATCCGGTGGATATCCTACTCGTGGTCGATTCCATGATCGGTCAGGAAGCGTTGAATATCGCGCAGGGATTCAAGAACGCCATCAACCTCACAGGTCTGATCCTGACCAAAATGGATGGTGACTCACGCGGCGGCGCTGCCATTTCCATCCGCTCGGTGACAGGCATCCCCATCAAATTTATCGGTACCGGCGAGAAACTCGACGCGCTCGAAGCCTATGATCCCTCGCGTTTATCCTCCCGCATTTTAGGCATGGGCGACATGATCGGCTTGATCGAAAAAGCCGAGGCTGCTTTCGAGGGGCAGGATATGGACGCGCAGGCGCGGCAAGCGCAGAAGATGATGAAAGGTCATTTCTCTTTGGAAGATTGGCTGGATCAAATGAAGCAAATGAAGAAGATGGGACCGCTCTCCCAAATTATGGAAATGCTCCCCGGGCAAATGGGACAAGCCGCGCGCGGCATTGACCCGACCCTGGTGGAAAAATCCTTCAAACAATCCGAAGCCATCATTCATTCGATGACCTTGAAGGAACGGCGCGACCCTGATATTTTGAACGCCTCCCGCCGTCGCCGTATTGCCGCTGGCTGTGGCATGGAAGTGCAGGACGTGAACCGCCTCATCAAACAATTCCGCGAGGCGCAGAAGATGATGAAGATGTTTCAAAAAACAGGGGGCAAGGGGCTGGGACGAATGTTTGGGTAAATCAAAAGGTCACGCATTTGCGTGACCTTTTGATTTAGACTTCAACATCCCCGATCCAAATTGCCCAATCTACAGCTTTTGCCAGGGGAGCATCTGCTGTTATAAGCGGAAGCTCTAATTTCTGAGCCAGAACTGCATAGCAGGCATCGTATGCTGTCAATTTTTTTTCATTCGCGAGCAGTAATGCATCCTCGATTAAATCTGCTGTAGATGTGGATTTTAGGGCGAGCTTGTTTAAGTCTTCAAGGTCCGCCAGTGAATCTTCAATTGGACGTTTGTACCGCCGCGTATACTTAAGCAGGATATTGGCGCATTCGATATAAAACAAGTCTGGCACATGAATTTCTGCCTGGGGATCCTCTGCCAGCTTTGCAAACAGGGTTTGAACTTTATCAGAAAATTCTTCCTCGACAAACAACTTAATCCCAACACTCGCATCCAGCACGCATCGAAGAATAACCCCGCTCATCTTGTGCGGTCTTCTTTTAGCAGATCCAGGGTTGAAGGGGCGCTCTTGGGCGCTTTGAATCGTCTGTGTTGAATGGAGCTTAATGTTTTTAGCTGATTCTTACGGCGTTCTTCCTCTTCCAGGGCTTGAGCAAGCATGGTGATAACCTGTGCGCTCAAAGAACGATTGCGCGTATTGGCTAGTTGTTGGAGGCGAATGTATAAATCATCGGGCACACTGCGGACGTGTAAAGTATTCATGGCGTTATTTCCTTTCGCTAAAAGTATAGCATGGCTGGTTGCATTGTGCAACCAGATTTGCGCCCGGTTGATATACTTTTGTCAAGCCGCGCGAGCATCATTAACCCAAAATACTGGGCTAAGAGGCTGGGACGAATATTTGGGTAATCTTTCTTTTTCTCTGGTAAAATACCTCCCTGTGATTTCAGCCCGCAATCGTGTGTTCCTTTCACACATCCTCTCTTGCCTGTCTGAGACGCAAAACATATTAAAGGAGCAAGTAAAAAAATGGTAAGAATTCGTTTACGTCGTATTGGTCTCAAGGGCCAACCCACGTACCGCATCATCGCCGCAGACAAAGAATCCCCGCGCGATGGTCGCTTTTTGGAAATTTTGGGCGTGTACAACCCGCGCACCAACCCCGCATTCATATCAAGGAAGACCGCGTTTTCCATTGGATGAAGAACGGCGCACTGCCCACCGATTCAGTGGCTCAGATTTTCAGAACATCTGGCACACAGACTCGTTTTGACCGCTTCAAGCAAGGCGAAGCAATTGAAACTCTTGTCGCCGAAGCCGCCGAAGCCGAAACCAAACGCGCCGCTCCCGCCAGGACCCGCAAAGATTAATTAATGAGTCCCTAAAGGTTTTCCAAACCTTTAGGGACTATTGAAAGAAGTCATTATGAAAGACCTGATTGAATTTATCGCCAAATCCCTTGTGGATCATCCCGAAGAAGTGCAAGTAAAGCAGAGCGGGGGAGGCTCCCGAACCCGTATCGAACTCAGCGTCAACAAGGATGATATGGGACGTGTGATCGGTAAAAGCGGAAAGGTCGCGAACTCCATTCGCACCCTGCTCCGAGTGGCAGCCGAGCGCGAAGGCAAACAAGCCACGCTCGACGTGATGGAACCCTAATGCCAGACAAACAGCAACCATCAGGCTCGCCGGCAGGCGAGCCTGTCTATTTAGTAATCGGCTACCTGCGCCGTCCGCATGGCGTGCAGGGCGAAATGGTCATGGACTTGCACACTGATTTCCCCGAACGCATCAAATCGGGGCGCAAGGTTTTGATCGGCGAAAAACGCCAACCGCACACGTTTGATACTGTCCGCCCGCACAATGATGGCTTACTTGTCAGTTTTCGTGGTGTGGATACGCCCGAAGATGTGGGTAAATTCCGCAACCAGTGGGTTTATATCAAGGCATCACAAGTTGCGCCGCTTCCAGCGGGACAGCATTATCAATACGAATTGATTGACCTGGATGTGGTGGATGAGAACGGGACCCCGCTTGGCAAACTGGTTGAAATTTTGGAAACCGGCGCCAACGATGTTTACATTGTCCGGGATGACGCAGGCAAAGAGATTCTCCTGCCTGCCATCCCTTCGGTCATCCTCAACCTCGATATGGATCGCCGCGTGCTGAAAGTTCATCTGCTCGAAGGATTGTAGGTCAAACGTTGAACGTTTAACGTTCAACGTTTTTTTAATTATGGACGACAAAAAATATTGGGTTGGTTTTAATCTCATCAAAGGCATTGGCGCAGTACGGATGCAGGGATTGGTCGCATACTTTGGCGACCTGCAAACTGCCTGGGGCGCTGACCCTGTCAGTTTGGCAGAATCAGGTTTGGGCGCGAAGGTGGTGGAGCGAGTTCTCGTGGCGCGTCAAAAAGTTGATCTCGATCAGGTTTGGGCGAAGATCGAATCGCAGGGGATAAAAATTCTCACCTGGCAGGATAAGGAATATCCGGCACGTTTGAAAGAAATTGATCAGCCGCCGCCTGTGATGTATGTCCGTGGCGAATACCTGAGCGATGACCTGTTTGCGGTCGCCATCGTTGGCACGCGCAGAGTCACGCCGTATGGCAGGCAGGTGACCGAGGAACTCGCGTCCTTCCTTGCTTCAAACGGAATTACGGTGGTCAGTGGACTGGCGCGCGGCGTGGATGCGGTTGCGCATCAGTCCGCGTTGAAGGCGGGTGGACGCACGATTGGAATTTTGGGTTCGGGGGTTGATAAAATTTATCCGCCTGAACATTTGAAACTGGCAGAGCAAATGATGGAACGCGGCGCGATCATCAGCGATTATGCGCCAGGCACGCCGCCCGACGCATCCAACTTTCCGCCGCGCAATCGAATCATTTCAGGTTTATCGTTGGCAGTTGTTGTGATCGAAGCGGGGGAGACCAGCGGCGCATTGATCACCGCCGAATTTGCCGCCGTGCAAGGACGCGAAATTTTTGCTGTCCCCGGCAGTATTCTTGCGCCGCAAAGTAAGGGAACGAATAAGTTGATTCAAAATGGCGCGCAGCCCTTATTGTGTGTTGATGATATTATGCAGGCATTGGACTTTACGCGCATCGGCGAACACAAAGCCGCGCGTAAAGTTATTCCATCGGATGAAACCGAAGCGCGTTTGTTGAATGTGCTTGGCGGCGAGCCATTGCATGTGGACGAGATCCGCAGTCAGGCTGATTTGCCCATTGAGCGGGTTTCTGCTACACTCGCCTTGATGGAGTTGAAAGGCATGGTGCGTCAGGTGGGCGGCATGAACTATGTTGTGGCGCGCGAAGAGCCGGGACATTACCGAATAGATGATAAGCACGCGAACACATAAACAAGCAGGCGCGTACGCAAGTGAACATCCAAAACCGTTTCCTTGTGTGTTCGTGCGCGTATTTACACTTCACGAGGAATAACAAATGACCGAACACACGTATGCAGTTATTATGGCGGGCGGCGGCGGGACACGACTCTGGCCCGTTTCGAGAAAAGAAAAACCAAAGCAATTGCTGCCATTGATTGGGCAGGACACTTTATTCCAAAGCACTGTGCAGCGCCTGGAGAATTTATTTCCGCCCGAACGGATTCTAGTTGTGACGGTTGAAGAGCAGGCGCGTGAAATGCGCTTGCAGGCTCCTGAAATTCCTGAAGAAAATTACCTGATCGAATCAGCGCCGCGGGGAACCGCTTCGGTGGTGGGGTTGGCGGCTGCTGTGCTGTATAAGCGGGATAAGGATGCCTCCATGGCAGTTTTGCCATCAGATCATTTTATTCGCAACCGTGACCTGTTTCACTATCTGCTTAACGCCGCATTTGATGTGGCTGAAAATGGATATTTGGTTACGCTGGGAATTACCCCGACACAGCCTTCAACCGCGTATGGCTATATTCAGCAGGG
>JFJP01040132.1_pt1 | contig 11830 bp, 9 predicted proteins | sample 431651 | NCBI WGS metagenome assembly JFJP01 (sample SAMN02602958, study PRJNA72255) | Microbial mat metagenome, whole genome shotgun sequencing project. | biome: fresh water; feature: sink hole; material: water; isolation source: purple microbial (photo- and chemosynthetic) mats found in... | reverse complement strand
AGCCGAAGATGCTAAGTATATGATGTTAAGCAATGCCAAGAGCTTCCTAAAGGCACGCTGGCAAGCATTTCGCCCTAATACAAAGTGGGATTTGGAAGGTACTGCTGATGGAATGAGAGAAGTATATGCCAAATATCGTGATGAAGCTGGCAATGAAACACAAACGGTTTCCGCACAAATTTTGGTAGATTCAGAGCCGCCCTTAGATGGCAGAGTGAGCATTAACGCCGACCAAAAAGTAGCGACAGATGCCAAAGGAAAAGTGGCACTCACTATTTTTGCAAGAGGCGCATCACATATTAAAGTTGCCGCAGATACGGCAATGTCCGCTGTAGCATGGATTCCTTACACAACTTCTATGGAATGGAAACTTACGCAACAAGGCGAAAATATGGTCTATATGAAGTTTAAAGACCAATCAAACAATGAAGCACCAAAATTGGCATCTGGTAAAATTATTTGGGATAGTACCCCGCCTGAGGATTGTAATGTCATCATTAATGACGGTGCAAAATATTCAGAAGACCCAGACAGCAATGTTAACCTTAAGTTACAGGCAAAGGGTGCTGTTTTTATGATGATTAGTAATAGTGCCGATTTTGCAAATACTAATTGGGTGCCTTATCCAAAAAATCAGACTTATAGGTGGAAACTTACACAAGGGAATGGAGAAAAGAAAATTTTTGTCCGTTTCAAAGATGAGCATGGCAATGAAACAGAAGTCTTTACAGGTTCAATTACACAAGCAATATAAAGTGTTTTTTTAGGAGCACAAAAAAGAAAGTTACTTTGCAAAAAGGTAGCTTTCTTTTTTTGCGTAAATTCTTACTAATTTTACACCTTAAAAACTTAAAACAATCTATCAAATATTTTTTTTAATACTATTTATGTTTTTCAAACCAAAAAAAAAAATTCTTGCATTATATCTTATCGCATACTTATTAGTAATTATGCCTGCTTGTGATATTATTACCTCCAAAGAAACTACAGAAATTAATAATCAAGAGGTGGTGGATACTTCTGAAAAAGAGCCTTCGAATGGTATCTTTAGACAGCAAAAAAACTTTACGGTCAATGGTATTAATTTCGTTCGACACCAAGTAAATATAAAAAATGGGCAAAATGAGGAAACCATTATTTATACAATTTTTGAAGATAAAGCACAATTTCAACCGTTGAACGAAATCATTGCCGACTACGCAAATCTTGCCCGCATTGACTCCGTTAAAATTAGCGATGTAAGTAATCTGGAAACAGAAGAAACAGAATATGAAACCACACAACGCATTGATACTGTATATATTATCAGTCCAGAAATCGTTAGTGTTTCCTTTAATTACTCCCTAATGGCAAACGGTATGGAGTGCGAAAATAGAGAAAATAAGCTAATTGCCTATTCTATAAAAAACAAGAGGGTAATGACTTTGAAAGATGTCTTTGGGGCAAAAACAAGCACAGCCCAAGAAAAAATAAAGGCACAGTTGCAGCCCCAGTTCTTCAAAAATCTCAATGATTACGCCGAAAATGTATTCGAACAAACCGCTAATAATGAGTCTGATAGCCTAAAAATGGAAATATCAGATAATAAACGATTCTTTGAGAACCTCTCTTTTATGCTTGTGGCGGACAGTATTGTTTTTTCGTATCCTATTGTGGGCAAAAGCTGTAGTTTGCCGTCTTATTTAAGTGCTAAAATGGCATTAAAAGATTGTGAGAAATAAATCTCCCAACACATCCGTTAGGAGATTTATTAAATTTTTTCTTTGTTTTGTTATATAGTAAATAAAAAAATTATTAACTTGTGGTTCGTAAGAATGTATTTTAGACTTTCCCCCCTGAAAGTACTTATACCTCAAAACTTTATCACCCAATAAAATTATTTTTATCATATATAAAAACTTAGCATGAATCGCTTAGTATATTGTTGCATATATTTTTGTTTGTTACTATTTTTTCCTTTAAATGTGTGTGCCCAAGATGAAATAGCCATTAGGGGACAAACCTTGAATGAGGACGGCAAGCCCGTAGGCAATGTGGTAGTAACAGTTGATAAAAAAAATGTTACCAGTACAGGATTTGGAGTATTTCAGATATACATAAAAAAAGGGACTAATCCTCAAATAGTTACAGCCACAAAAGCAGGACTTGCCATCAAAGAATGGAAGTATGACACACAAAATCACTTCATAACTGTTAGGATGCACGCCCGAAGAAATATACTTAGGGGAGAGGTTCGCAATAAATTTAATAACGAGGTCGGAAGTGCCTACGTTTCGGTCAAGGGCGTGAATGATGCCAAACCTGCCAAGACAAATTTTGAAGGAAAATTTACCATTATATTGCCTGATGATTATAAGGCAGGGAAAGAAACTCCCTTTTTTGTAGATGGATTGGCGGTAGATAGCAAGGAAATTTCCTTCAAAGACGATAATCACTATGTAATTTTGAGAAAGCCCAAAGCACCAAAAGAAATAGCCAAGGAAGAACAGCCAAAGCAAACCGAAACAGATATAAAACAACCTACAGTTACAAAGGGCAAAGAAAAGGACAAGAAAACCCAGCAGAAAACACAAGCTGATTGGAATTATAAAGAGGAGTTCAAGCAAGTATATAACGACCTCGAGAATCAGAGGCGTGTGCTTACCGAAAGTAGCGAGAAAGTACGAGAGGATTTGAGCAGAATTACAGATAAGGTAAAAGAACAAGGCTCAAGTGCAAATAGGGTTGTTATTCGCAATGAAATGCTTTCCTTAGAAACGCAATTAGCCGAAAATAACAAGGCTTACAATGAATCACAGCTAAAAACCAATGAGGTAATAGAAAAACTAAAAATGGAACTCATTGAAAGAGATTCACTTAACTCGCTAACGCAGGAAAAACTGAACGAGGTTACAGTAGAAAAAGAAGAAGCAGAGGTACGCTTTGAGAGAAACATTTTTATAGCTTCTATTCTCATTATATTTTTGTTGGTATTAGCCATCATCTTTTATTTTGTTGGCAAACGTATCCAAAAACAAAACCGCCAAATCTCGATTCAATCCCAAGAACTTACACACGCCTACCAAGAGATTAAAGTAAAAAATACAACTTTAGAATCTCAGAAAAGCGTATTAGAAAAGCAGAAAGTTATTATTGAAAAGAAAAACTTTAATATCACAGCCAGTATTAATTATGCACAACGTATCCAGCGAGCCATGCTCCCAAGGCAGCAGGATATTCAAGATTTTTTACCGAAATCCTTTTTGCTTTTTAAACCCAAAGAAATTGTAAGTGGCGATTTTTATTGGATAGCAGAGCAAAAAGATGAGTATGGTACAAAAAAAATTATCATTGCAGCTATTGACTGTACAGGGCATGGCGTGCCAGGCGCATTTATGAGTATGGTAGGCGATGGATTGATGAACCAAATTGTAAAACTGCAAGAAATTATATCTCCCGAACTGATTTTGAAGGAGTTAGACAAGGGAATTCGAGATTCACTCAATCAAGATGAAACAGACAACAAAGATGGAATGGACATCGCTATCTGTGTCATAGACAAATATAACAAACAAATGGAGTTTGCAGGGGCAAAAAATCCGCTTATTTATATTCAAAATGATGAATTATTCGAGATTGCAGGAGATAAACTTCACATTGGAGGGCAAATGAGAAAGGAAAAAGAGAAATTTAAAAATAAAAATTTTACCAAGCATACCATTGACACAACCCAAGCAACTACTTGTTATATTTTTTCCGATGGCTATGAAGATCAGTTTGGTGGGCAGGACAATAAAAAGTTTACCAAGCGACAGTTATATAAGTTGCTTTTAGAAAATCATAAATTACCTATTGACGAACAGAAAATACTTTTGGAAAAAACTATCTCCGATTGGACGGGTGTAAATTCTCAAATTGATGATATTTTAGTAATGGGATTTCAAATTTAATTACACTTGTCAGGTCTTCGAGACCTGACAGGTGTAAATTACTTACCTTGCCGAACCAGCATCTATTACTTTACTAAAAAATAATGCGTTCATCAGCAGTTTAGTACCGCTATACCAAAAAGCACGAAAGTTCGGATTATTATCTATAGATATAATTCGCCCACGACCTACAGTATTCACGTTTACCACTGCCGCATTGCGTATCATGTCTGCATTTTCTTTGGAAATATAACCGCTTTGTAAAGGGTTGCTCGTGTATTGAGCTGGGCTACTATATGGATTTGTGTTTTTTTGCATAAATACACTATTAGCTTTAAAAAAACTCATATACGATGAATTATACCCATACATAAGCGGATGAGTCAAATCTACTTTTGCTTGAAAAATGCTTCCCCCTATTTCCTGTGCTCCAGTAATATTATCCATACTTGAATATGGCATTATTGCGGTGCTATCTGCCTTTGCTTTCGGCTTTTTATAAGTAACATTCATGAGTCCGTTTGCTGTTCCCCACTGAATTGCACTTTCAATCAAGATTAACGAACCTCCGTTTTGCACCCAAGTTTTAATTTTATCTTTATTCAGCGCATTATAAGAACCACTTACCAAAATTAAAGTATTGTATTTTTCTAAGTTTGCATTGTTAAAGTTATTGATATCGAGTTGGCTCAAAGGCATAGCAAAACGCTGGTCTGCCAAGTGCCAAATTTCGCCTGCGTCCATCGGGTTTACGCCACTGCCTACTACCATTGCTACTTTTGGTTTTTCCAGTACCGAAAAACTACTACTTCCCAAATCTACTCCGTTCAAGACTAAACCTGTTTTTAATGCGTAAGCCTTTAATCCATTTGTTTCTACCTCTTTTTTAAGAAGTTGGTAAATTTCATCTGTGCTTTTTGATTGATTTTTTGCGGGAATAATGATAGTACCGTAATCAAATTTTGTAGCTCCGTTTGCTGTTGAAATTTCAAAAGGCTCTGTAGCTACTTTGGTAATAAGTCCACTATTCTGTAGCGCAAGCAAGACTTTTGGTGCGTAATACTCGTCCCATTCAAGCGCATAAGCATACTCACTTTTTCCGCCTACAAGCTCGCCTACTGCCAAAGATACCTTACTTATTTTATTTCCTAAAATTGTATTATTCAAAGTTTTTATTTCTCCGTAAGGCAAGCCAAAAGCAAGGGGCATTGTCCACGCAGAAACGTCATAAAAAAGACTATCTTTGAATTTTGTTTCTTTTTGGAAAATAGTGGTAATTAACCTGTGTTGCGGCTGATTTGCAGGAATAACATAAGCAGAACCACTTTCAAATTCCTGATTATCAATAGTTAATTTACCTTTTAATTCATATATTTCTATTTGATGACGTTCTACCATTTCGAGGAAATGATAAGTTTTTGCTTTGTCATTTTTATCGCCAAATACATAGCCTTTGATAGGCGAGGAATTTGCCGTTTGAATTGCAGATTGGTAAAACTCTTTTTGATAATTAAGTAACTCTTTTCGCAAATTTTTGCCCGCTTCCAAAGAAGAAAGAGAAGTAGTAAACTGATTGCGAATGGTGAAAGGGAAAGTTACGATTCCGTTGATGCTTTCTTGGGCGTGTCCTCTCGAACTACCTTGCTCAAACAAAATACCTATAGCTCCGTGAATATCGGGATAAGTAGAACCTTTTCCATAATAAAAATCATCAAAATTTTCTTTTGTAAAATACAGAGAACCAATGCGGTCTAAAAAATTAGCATGGTAATTTCCAATTTTTGTAGTCAATTCTATGTTTTTAGCGGGCGTAAGCGGATTGGTACGAGAAGGCACGCCGGGCTGAAAAAAGAAAGTAGAATTTGTTCCCATTTCATGGTGGTCAGTCAAAATATTAGGTCGCCACTCATGAAATTTTTTCAAACGATTCTGACTTTCAATGTGCTGGGCAGGAAGCCAATCACGATTCATGTCAAACCAATAGTGATTGTATCTGCCGCCCGGCCATACTTCACTAAACTCCCTACTTTGTGGGTCAGTTACTAAGTTCTTGCTTTTGTGCATATTAGCCCAAGTTGCAAAGCGAGTCATACCGTCAGGATTAAGACAAGGGTCAAGGACAATGACAGTATTTTCCAATAATTCATCAATCTGTTTGCCTTGCGCCGAAGCCAAGTAATAAGCCGCCAAAATAGCTGCATTTACGCCACTTGGTTCGTTACCATGAATGGTATAGCCCATCCAAACGACCAAAGGCATATTATCCACATTCACACTTGCAGACTTGGCAGGATTGGACAAATCTAAGTGCTGCTGGCGAATTTGCTCCAAATTTGCTTGATTTTTTGGCGAGGTAATAACCAAGACCAATTGCTGCCTTGCTTCGTAAGTTTTGCCCATTGGCTCGTACTTAATGCGGTCAGACGACTTCGCAAGAACCTGCATATAGTTTACCAATTTGTCGTGAGTTGCGTGCCATTCACCAACTTTATGCCCCAAAACCGACTCCGGCGTAGGTATAGCGGCGTTATAGGTTACACTATCAGGCAAGTAATAACTTAGTTCCTGACCATAAGTAAAATAACTTATTGTCAAAAAAGAGAATAGAAATAGAGAAATTTTTTTCATTTAATGATTTTTTTTAGTGTATTGATTTTAACTTATTTTCTTTGGTAGAATTGCGTACTACCAAATTGGTTTTTAGGACTAATTGCTCAACTGGTGCATTTTTATTTTTTATTTGATGAATAAGCTGCGTAGTCGCTATTTTCCCCATCTCAAAAGACGGTTGCGCCATAGTGGTAATAGAAGGCTCTATAATTTCAGAAACCGCATCATTAGTAAAACCCATGAGTGAAATTTGGTCTGGCATTTTTAAGCCATGCTTGCGAATCGCAATATGTGCCCCAACAGCAACGGGGTCGGTTACGGCAAAAATAGCATCAAGTTTATTAGGGATTGAAAGCAATCTTTCAGTAATATTCATTGAATCTCGCTGGTCTAAATTACACTCTACAATCAAATTTTCATCTACAGAAAAACCATTATTTTGTAAGGCACTCAAATAACCCTCTTTGCGTTTCCGACAAATCGCCAAACTTTGCGGACCTGATATATGAGCAATGTGCCTACAGCCCGTATCTATCAAATATTGTGTAGCAGCGAAAGCCCCCTCAAAATCATTGACAACTACCGAAGAAGCCTGCAATGTTTCACAAACTCTATCAAAAAAAACCAACGGAATTTTGCGTTGTAAAACCAGTTCAAAATGGTCGCAAACTTTTGTTTGGTTAGATATCGAAGCCAAAATACCATCAACTCGTGCCGAAATAAGTGTTTGAATATTAATGATTTCCTTTTGATATGACTCATTAGACTGGCAAATAATTACCTTATAGCCTTCCCTATAAGCAATTTCTTCGACTCCCGCAATGACAGAGGCAAAAAAGCCATGAATAATTTCTGGGACAATAATTCCAATTGTTTCAGTCCGTTTATTTCGTAGGCTCGCCGCAATCGTATTGGGGTGATATTGCATCTCTTTTGCCAATGCCGTTACCGCTTTCTTGGTTTCATCGCTAATATCGGGGTGATCTCTCAAAGCTCTTGATACTGTCGAAGTTGATATATTTAAAGCCTTCGCAATGTCTTTGATAGTAATTTGCTCGTTTTTCATTTCTATATCATTAAAATCATTAATCTACGTTTTGCAATCGTTTTAGACCTTCTAAGGTATCTCTTTTTTTAGAAAACAAAATAATTATTTGCTATTTTTGTGAAAAATGTGATACTTAAAATTAGCTCAAAATCTGTTAAATATGAACTTTGAAAACTCCCTTGCCTTTGCGCAGGCATTAGACGCACAAGACGAACTGAAAAACTTTCGTTCCTTTTTCCATATTCCGAAAACCAAATCTGGCAAGGAAGTTATCTATTTTACAGGCAATTCTCTTGGTTTGCAGCCAATTACAGCCAAAGAAGCCATCTTACAAGAGTTGGAAGATTGGGCAAACTTAGGCGGTGAGGCTCACTTTGAGGGCAAAAATCCATGGTTTTCTTACCACAAATTACTCACAGAACCTACCGCAAAATTAGTAGGGGCAAAGCCAATAGAAGTGGTGGTAATGAATACTTTGACCGTCAATTTGCACTTGCTCATGATTTCTTTTTATCGCCCTACGCCAAAGCGTTTCAAAATATTGATGGAAGGCGGTGCTTTTCCCTCTGACCAATATGCTGTGGAGAGTCAAGTAAAAATGCACGATTTATCAGCCGAAAATACGATTGTAGAAATTTTTCCAAGAGATGGGGAAACCTATTTGAGGACAGAAGATATTATTCAAAAAATCACAGAAATAGGTGATGAATTGGCATTGGTTTTATTTGGTGGCGTAAATTATTACACAGGTCAAGTATTTGATATGCAAGCTATTACCCAAGCCACGCACAAAGTTGGGGCAATCGCTGGTTTTGACTTGGCACACGCCGCAGGAAATATTCCCCTAAAGCTACACGAATGGGATGTAGATTTTGCAACATGGTGTACTTACAAATACTTAAACTCTGGCGCAGGCGGAACTTCGGGCGTTTTTATTCACGAAAGATTTGCTGATAATAGTGAGATTCCTCGCTTGGCGGGCTGGTGGGGACATGACGAAAAAGAACGCTTTTTGATGAAAAAAGGCTTTAAACATATCATAGGTGCGGAAGGCTGGCAAATTAGCAATGCACAAGTCCTGCCGATGGCTGTGCACAAAGAGGCATTAAAAATAGTAGAGGCAGCAGGAATGGACAGACTTTGGGCTAAACACCTAAAAATGAACGCTTATTTTTACTTTTTGATAGATGAATTTAATAAAAGTCAAGCAAAAATAAAAGTAGAAGTCATTACTCCAAAAGATGAAAAACAAAGCGGTTGCCAAATTTCTTTGGTTGTAAAGAACGTAGGCAAAACGCTTTATAACTTCCTGATGGAGAACGGCGTAAGTACGGGGTGGCGTGAACCTGAAGTTATCCGAATTGCCCCCGTTCCACTTTACAATACATTCGAGGAACTATATAGCTTCGTAGAATTACTGAAAAAGTTTTAGTCAGCTTGCCCCACTTCTTTACACCTGTCGCTTCTTTGAGAAGCGGCAGGTTTAGGAGTTATTTATCCTTCCAAAATTTTTCCATTTTTTTTATACTCATTTTTTATCCTTAGGCAACCCTTTCTCAAACTTAATTGTAATGTAAGTTATAAGGAGTAGCTAAGATTTTTTCTACGAAAAACTGATATAACAACTTTATTGCAAAAGTGGTACAAGCATTAGAAACAGATTTGGAGGAACTGCTGAAGGGCTGCCTCAAAGACAGCCGCCAGAGCCAAAAACTTTTGTATGAGAAGTTTTATGGTTATGGCATGAGTGTCTGTATTCGCTATGCTAAAGATGAAGATGACGCAATAGAAATTCTCAATGACTGCTTTTTAAAAGTTTTTAATGGTTTAAAAAAATTTGATTTGAGTCGTCCATTTAAGCCATGGTTCAGAAGAATCATTATTAATGAGGCTATTAATCACTTCAAAAAGCATGAAAAACGTATGAAAAACGAACAAATCAAAGACACAGAGGCAAACTCATCTATTGATGATATTTTGAGTAAAATAGCCTACGAGGAAGTAGTCGCTATGATTCAAACACTTACAACCGCCTACAGAACGGTTTTTAACCTTTATGTAATAGACGGTTATAAGCATGAAGAAATTGCTAAAATGCTGGGAATTAGCGTAGGTACTTCAAAATCTAATCTGTCAAAAGCGAGGGAAAAATTGCAGTTATTGGTAAAAGAAAAGTTTACAGTCTAAAAAATTAATGAAAGGTATAATAAATGAAAGATTTGAGCGAACAGGAGTTAGATAATTTTTTTCAAAAATCTTTGGGTAAAAGGCAAATTCCTTTTAATCCGAAGGCTTGGGAGAAAATGGAAGCAAAGTTAGAAGAGGAAAAAAAGAAAAGATTGCTTTATAAAAGGCTGTTGCTTGGCTTATCTCTTTTGCTCATCACTTTTGGAAGTGCTTACTTTTTCGGGCAGGGTAAAAAAGAGCAACAAATAAGCATTAATACGCAATTATTAACAAATAATAAGCAAGAAGAAATTAAAGAAACCAACAATGGTGTAGCAGAAACGACTATCAGCAATGATAGCCGTAAGATAATCAACCAGCTATCTCTAAATCAGCGAGTGGAAAACAAGTCAAATAAGCCGTCAGACCCAAGCAATCAAGCCAAGTCTGACGGAAGATTTGACCTGCCAAAAGAGCAAAAAATCACCAAAAAAACTGATGCACAAAAAGAAGAAATAGGTAATCAACAAAAATTACTACTTGCGTTAGATTCCATTGAAATTACAGAGAAACATTTGTTAGTAAGTAAGTTAGACTCTTTCAAAAAAATAGAAACTACTTATGTAATACCCGAAACAACAAAGTCAGTAATTCCTAAAACGGCTTTACCTTTTGGCAGATTAAATATAGGTTTAGCCCTTTCACCTGACTGGAGTTCGGTTAGATTTCAAAATATTAACCAAACAGGCTATAAATTGGGTTTAGATATTGAATATCAATTTGTTAAAAAAGTAAGTATTAGTACAGGAGTTATTTTTTCCCGATTATTTTATAATACAAATAATAGCGAATATACCGTTCCCAAAGGTTTTTGGACGAACCAAATTAAGCCAGAGAAAGTTTGGGGCACTTGTGATGCGCTGGAAGTACCTATAAATTTGCGCTATGCCTTATTCACGAGTAATAGACAGCGGATTTTTATTAGTGCGGGCATTTCTTCTTATTGGATGCTCAACGAAAATTATAGCTTTGAATATGCCGCCAATATGCCTTCAAACTTAGTGGCTGGCTGGAGCGGAAGTAATAAGAGTAAACATTATTTGAGTATAGCAAATTTCTCTTTAGGCTATTCGGGTATGCTAAGTAGTCGTTCTTTTTGGCAAATAGAACCCTTTGTGAAGTTGCCACTGAATAGTGTAGGCTGGGGAAAAGTTGATTTATCAAGCATGGGAATATTTTTTAGTTGGAAATATATTTTGGTAAAATAAACTCTCAATGAAATGTGTTCTATTATACGTTTCGCTAAATCTAAATAGAAGTCTAACAATTTAACAATTAACAAAGATGACAAGGATTGAATTTTTAAAAAGTTTAGGATTAGGTGGCGCAACACTTTTTACAGTTTTAGCCACTTGCACCTTAGAAAGTTGTGGCTCAAAAGCAAACGATCCCGCACCTTCTACACCCTCTACAGGTGGCAATAATGGTGGCGGTAGTGTCAGTAGCGGCATTACGGGAAGTAATAGCGGTAATAGCATTGATTTTACACTTGACTTGGCTAATACCAACAACGCAGCACTTACCAGCAACGGCGGTTCTATGCTAAGTGGAGATGTCATTGTGGCACGCACGAGCACTGGTACTTTTGTAGCACTATCAAAAGCCTGCACACATCAGGGAACTACAATAGATTTCCAATCGGCACAAAATCGCTTTTTTTGCTCGAATCATGGCTCTGCGTTTAACCTTACTGGCGGTGTGCTAAACGGGCCTGCCGTAAGTGCCTTGAAGCAATTTCAAACAACTTTAAGTGGCACTAACTTAAGAGTTTTTGCGTAGAAAAAAAGTAATTTGTTTTTAAAAATAAATTTTTTGCAACGTTTTTATATAATCTCTTCGTATCATTTAATATTATTAATCATTATTTTAACGATTCTAAAAATGGATAGGAAAGATTTTTTAAAACAATTAGGTTTTAGTGGAGCCGCTATTTTTGCCACTTATTGTATTGGCGGCTTAACAGCGTGCAGTTCAAGCGGAATTTCTCCGACCACGAACGTAGATTTTACACTTGACCTCACGGCAGCCGAAAATGCAG
>JFJP01040131.1_pt1 | contig 11831 bp, 8 predicted proteins | sample 431651 | NCBI WGS metagenome assembly JFJP01 (sample SAMN02602958, study PRJNA72255) | Microbial mat metagenome, whole genome shotgun sequencing project. | biome: fresh water; feature: sink hole; material: water; isolation source: purple microbial (photo- and chemosynthetic) mats found in... | reverse complement strand
GAGGAAATTTTGTTTATGGGCTGGCCCCGTTCGATTATTGTTGTCCCCGCAGATACCGCAGTATTAACTCCAGATCTCTGTCCCAGCGAGAGTGTGGTTTGGATACTGGCTCCCAAGTATAAAGATCGTCTTTCTGAGTTGCAAGTTCAATGGCCCGGCGGAACTGCTGAAGACCACCTTACGAAGAATGGGTGGCATGTTTTTACAAGTTACCTGGTCTCCAGCCGAGCCAACCCTTAAACGGGTAAGCCAAAGCAAAGTTGGGTCATGTCAATATGTCATGCAGATTGGCGCTTCCAATTGGTGATGAGGCTCTGCCCCTGCCTCCAATAAAGCCATAAAAAACCTTTTTGCGAAAGTCGTTTATTCTTATGCCAACCAAGTCTGATAATTACCATTCTTATTGGAAAGCCCTGTTTTTACTTACTGCTTTTGTTATTACAATTCGGGCTGCTTATGTATTACAAAACGATGATTATCCCCTCTTTTCCCTGACCTTGATTTTATTTGTATTTGGATGTGTTCTGTTTGTTCTGGGCGCTTCACATCCAATTTCCTGGACTGATTTGCCCGCAAAAGAGGACATATTCAAATGGCAGCCATGGACAATTAAGGTGGCTGTCATTTTTTCAGCCATATCCTTTATTGTTTTCTGGTTTGGACGTGACACTGTCGGACAATTTGCTGGTTTTCCCCTGTTCTTGTGGCTGCTGAGCTTGTTTATTTTTTGGATAGGAGTCAGCGGTTTCCGCCAACCGACTTTAACTATGGGGAAAGAGAGCGCCAGGGTTGAAATCATTTTCTTGATTTTGGTTATTTTGGGATCGTTCTTTATAAGAACATACCAGATTAATGTTTTTCCCAATGGCTGCCAGAATGACGAATGTAGTAATGGGTTGGATGCCTTGAACTGGTTGCATGGTGAGCCTTATACGCCTTTTGTTTCGACTAATGAAGGACAAGCCACCCTGTATACCTATTTACTGGCTTTGACCTTCAAATTGTTTGGCGTTGGTGTAACCCAAATGCGTATGGTCTCAGCAGTTATTGGCACATTGACCATTGTCGCGTTTTATTTCCTGGCTAGAGACTGGCTGGACTGGCGTTTCGCGTTGACGGCAACCGCTTTATTTGCGGTCTCCCGCTGGCATCTTACGTTCAGTCGAATTGTTTATGAACTCATCCTTACCCCGTTCGTAGAAATATTGGTATTTCTTTTCTTCTTGAGGGCGTTGAAGAATGGTCGCCTTCAGGATTGGGCGCTTTCTGGCTTGTGCCTTGCATTTGGAATGAATACCTACACTGGCTTCCGGATTATCCCGATCTTAATCGCGGTTTATCTATTTTTTTGGACCATAACTCATCGTGATCGAATCCGTCGCGACGCACAAGGCATCCTTTATCTTGTGTTGGGCGCCTGGGTTGGGATGGTGCCTTTAAGCGTTTATATCTTACAAAACTGGAAAATTTTTATGGGGCGGACTGCCCGCATTTCAATTTTGAATGATATTGCCAATGCGGGCGGGTCTTTACAGCCGTTATGGAAAAATATAGTCAAGACAATTTTGTCTTTCCATTGGGAAGGTGACTGGGCGGCGCTCAACAATTTGCCGGGAGAACCGCTCCTTGATATTGTTGTGGGCATCCTCTTTTTATTTGGATTAGCTTATGCTCTTCGTTACATTTGTCAGCCGCTAAGTTTTCTTTATGTAAGCTGGGTCATCGCTGGGTTGAGCCTAGCGATATTATCTACGGTCAATGAGGCGCCAACAGCCCGCCGTCCCATTGGCTTATTACCAGTTATTTTTCTTATGTCTGGGACAGTTCTTCAATTGACATTTACTGCTTTGCGTAAAAGTTTCCTGCCATTTTTATCAACTCGTTTCAAAAATGTTCATCGTCTTATTGCTTTTGGAGAGGGGATTTCACTGGGACTGGTGATCTTATTGGTTGGCGTGATTAATATCAATACTTTCTTTAACATCCAAGCCAAAAATGAGTGGGTTTGGCGCGCATACGACGCCATAGAAGCAGCAGTCGGTAAGTATATGCGCGATCTGCCTGCGGAGGAATTAGTATATCTGGATTCAGAGTTAAGCAACCATGCTGCAGTTGTTTTTATGAGCCAACCTCATCCATATATCCCAGTGGAAGTAGAAAGGCGATTACCAGTTCTGGATATTCCCATACCGCCCCAAGGCGCAGTTTATATTTTAACTGACTATGAACTTGAACCTATCCTGAAACAAATTTATCCCGAGGGGGTATGGGAAATACATAATGACCCGTTTGGTGGAACAATGTTTTATACTTTTTGGGTCTCCGCAGAAACTTTGAAACAGATAAATAGTATCACTGGGGAGTATTCTCCCGGTGATGAAATTTTGGATAAACCCCTTGTCACCCGTCAGGATACGGCATTTCGTTTTCGATGGGATTCAATTGATAAACCTCCGCTGTCTGCTCCATTCAGCGCCAGATGGAGCGGAAGTATCTATTTCCCCGATGGTTATGGCGAATATGGCTTTACCATCCATACCGATGGGGCGGCTGAACTATGGATAGATGGGGAATCTGTATTCAAGACTTCCGCCGATGGCTTGCATGTACCCTCTATCTCCAAGACTTTCGTTGGGGGATTCCATACTTTCATATTAACTTACCATAGTGGTCCCAACCCCAGGGAATTAACACTTCTATGGAGCGGACCAATCTCAGATTTTGCTTCCATTCCGCCCGCTGCATTTTTTAATTCCCCCCTCACCCGCAATGGATTGACCGGATATTATTATTCCAATGAAAATATGACTGGAACTCCCGATTTGATTCAACATGACTTATTTGTTTTTTCCAACAAACTTTTTCCGGACCCTTTCAGCATTGTTTGGAAAGGGAAAATTGAAATCCCTGAAACTGGCGAATATGTTTTTGGGACGTTCGCAGATGATGGTTCTTATGTCTATATAGACCACAGTCTTGTGGTTGATAATGGCGATTCGCGTGGAGGCATGGACAAGCAGGCAAATATTACATTGGATCGGGGCTTCCACGACCTTGAAATTCAATACTGGCAATTTGAAGGATCCAGAAAAATGGAGTTTTGGTGGATGCCGCCTAGGAAAGCCAAGGAGAATGTGCCTCTCGAGTATCTTTTCCCCGACACCTCCCCATGAGTTTTCGGTAAATTGGAATGCCCCAACCTCAAAATGAATGGCGGGGTGGCGCAAAATATCAAATCATGACTGATAAGGAAATTCATCATTTTCAATAATTTATTTTTTCTTCTTGTTTATTATCTTGCTTCTCCATTAGGCTTTTGACCTGCTGGAAAGAGGCATGTACTGTGATGTAATTGGTCTGCTATAATCAATTTAATAATCCAAATATAGGAAGTAATCTGGCATAGATTGCAAGCTAAATGTGCCGCAAAAAAACCGCCATATGAGGAGGATATTCATGTCCAATACCCTGTCATCTTCTCTTGAAGAAAATATTGAATACCATTTCACCATAAAAAGCCCGCATAAAGTTGTCTTGATAATAGTTATGTCATTTTTTGCCTGGTTGCTTGCGAAAAATTCCTGGAGCAGCGATGACTCTTTCATCACAATAAGAGTTGTTGATAATTTTATTAATGGTTATGGACTCGTATGGAATGTTGGCGAACGGGTGCAGGTTTTTACTCACCCCCTTTGGCTGTTATTTATGACGCCCATCTATGCAATACTAAAAGACCCTTACCAAACTATATACTGGCTGTCTTATGCAGTCTCGCTGACCGCCATCTATCTTTTGTTATCCAGGTTTACTGAAAATTATAAAGCAACGCTCCTTACGGGCTTGCTTGTTGCTGCTTCGATGGCGTTTATTGACTACAGTTCTTCGGGGCTTGAAAATCCGCTTACGCATTTATTGTTGATCATAATGCTTATCTTGGTCTTGAAACAAAAAAATTCATTAAAGATAATTTTCTTTACAGCGATTATTGCCTCTCTTTCAGCGGTTAACCGCCTTGATACAATATTGTTTTACATTCCTGTTTTGGGATATCAGCTTTATGAAATGCGGTCAGCCTGGAAAAAGGCATTGGTTTTGATGTCGCTCGGATTCATGCCATTGCTTGTATGGGAGTTTTTCGCGGTTATTTATTTTGGCGTTCCTTTCCCTAATCCCTATTACGCTAAACTTGCGGCAGCCAATTTGCCGGTAGGCTGGTTCCATGATCAGGCTTGGAATTATTTTAGAAATTCTTTTCGATGGGACCCTGTTACTTTAGGGACGATATTCCTGAGCATGGTTTTTATCGTCTGGGAACATAATATAAAAAAAATATCCATTGTGATCGGAATGGTGTTTTACCTTTATTATATTTACTCCATTGGCGGTGATTTTATGTCCGGGCGATTTTTTTCCGCCCTGTTTTTGATTGCAGTCACGTTACTCACGACAGTGGATTATGTTTCTCTTGTCGGTAAAATTGATGCCAGAACTTATACTTTTATATTGTTGTCAATAATTTTTCTAGGCTTGGCTGCCGAATACCCTCCGGTCTTAACAAAACAAACCGATTCTGACCCGTTTTTTGATTTACATGGAATTGCCAATGAGAAGTTATATTATTTCGGCGCCACCAGTTGGCATAACCGCAATCAATTCGATGCCATTTTTGTTTTTGGCGTTGACGGGATAAATTTTAGAAAATCAGGCGAGCGTTATGTCGTCAGAGATACCATCGGTCTTTTTGGATATTATGCGGGTCCCAAGGTTTACATCATGGATGCAATCGCGCTATCTGACCCGCTTCGATCAAGATTGCCCGTTCTTGGACCTGATCGCATAGGTCATTTTTTTCGCGCATTTCCCCTTGGTTATGAGGAAACAGTAAAAGACCATTTTAATAATCACATCTTAAACCCTGACTTGCATCTGTATTACGATAAACTAAGCATACTGATTCATGGGGATGTATTTGCTCCAGGACGCTTGCAGGAAATTATTAATTTCAACATGGGCAGGTATGACTACCTTCTTAAACGCTATAATGACGCCCCTGACCCAAAATAGCCATCCCGCCTGGGCGTAAAGTAAATGACGCAAGCTGCCAACTTGAATTAAATAGCTGAGAAGTTGCGTATCCACGCCTTGCCATGGTAAAGAAAGGGCGCGCTCCAAACCGTGTGAGATCAATTAAAGGCAATCTCTTACCGTGATAAAATACGAATCATTATGGCAAAACACTTGGTTTTAGTGGCTGGAAATATCGGCGTTGGAAAGACCACTCTCACCGAACGCATCGGTGCCCGCCTCGGCTGGTGGACAGGCTACGAGTCTGTGGCGGATAATCCCTATCTCCCTGACTTTTATTCCGACATGCGCGCCTGGTCTTTTCATCTACAGGTTTTCTTCCTCGGACACCGCGCAGAGCAATATCTAGAAGCCTCACGTGACGCCCGTTCTGCAATTCTTGATCGAAGCATTTACGAAGATACATTTATCTTTGCCCGCGCCCTGCATCACATGGGGAATTTGGGCGAGCGCGATTACCTCGCCTACCGCCGCCTGTTTGAAGTCGTCGTCAACGGACTGCCCCGCCCCGACCTGTTGATCTATCTCAAAGCGCCTGTTCCCGTCCTGATGGATCGCATCCGCAGGCGCGCCCGCAACATGGAAACAGGCATTTCCCCTGACTACCTAGCCCTGCTTGATTCCTTTTACGACGAATGGCTTGGCGCCTTTGACCTTTGCCCCGTCCTGACCATTCGGACAGATGACCTTGATTATGTCAACCAGCCCGGACATTTGGACCTGGTCACGCAGCGCATCCAGGATAAACTGGCTGGAAAAGAAGTGATGGACCTAACTCACAAGTCTTAATATGACCACAAACCTGCTTTCAAAAATTCCCCTATTTGCCGACCTTCCCCATAAGGAATTGGATAAAATCCTTTCGGCTCTGGATGTAAAAGAACTCGCAGACAGGGACATTCTTTTTCATGAAGGCGATCCCGGCGAACATTTTTATGTCGTCATGCGCGGCGAACTTGAAGTATTAATGGCTGAGGGCAAAACTGAAGAAATGCTGCTGAACGTGTTGAGGGTGGGGGAGTACTTTGGCGAAATGAGCCTCATCATGCCCGGTGGACATCGCACCGCAAGCCTGCGCGCGCGCGGAGACTCCACCTTACTCTGCATGAGCCGCCTCCAATTTTTAGACCTTACTAAAAAATATCCCGCACTCTCCCGTTCCATGGTGCGGGTTCTCAGCCAGCGCCTCGATGCGGCGAATACTCAAACCTTCCGCGACCTCACCGAAAAAAACAGGCAGCTTCAGATTGCCTACGATGAACTCAAAGCCGCACAGGCGCAACTGATCGAGAAGGAACGCCTTGAGCGCGAACTGCAAGTCGCCGCTGACATTCAACTAAGCATCCTGCCCGACGAATTGCCCGTGCTGGATGACTTTGACTTTGGCGCGCGTATTTTGCCCGCCCGTCAGGTGGGCGGCGACCTATACGACATCTTCCTTCTCAGGGATGGTCAGGTGGGTGTTTTGATTGGCGACGTCGCCGACAAAGGTGTGCCATCTGCCATCTTCATGGCACGCGCGCACGCCCTAATCATGGCAGAAGCTGATATGGGCATGACCGCCGGGGAAGTGCTTCAGGTAGTCAACCGCCACATCACTCGGTTGCAAAAATCCACGCAGTTCGTCACCGTCTTGTATGGCATCCTCGACCTGAAAACACGCCTGTTTAGTTATGCCCGCGCAGGACACGAGACGCCATTGCTTCTCCATCCTGATGGAACGGTGGAACGCATCCCGCACAGCCCGGGCATGGCGCTTGGACTGTGGGATTTGGTTACGCTGGATGAGCGCGCGATCACATTGCCGCCTGGCTCCACACTGCTTTTGTACACAGACGGCATGACCGATTGTCGCGACATGCAGGGAGAAGCATTTGGTCTGGATCGCATCAAAACAACTTTAAGCAGCTTATCCAACATCAACGCCCAGCAGGTCTGCGATCATCTACTTGGAACACTGGTTAACTATCAGGACGGCTCAAAACAGGATGATGACGTAACCCTGGTTGCCATCCGCACTGTGGCAGAAAAATAAATTATTTTACAGGCAGTCTTTTGTGGAGTGCGGAAATTGTTCGTATCAGGGGATTGATCAGCAGGATCTATCAAAATCAAAACTAACAGGTGGGACATCATCCCTTGAAAGATGGTCTTTCAGATGTGACCTCATGAGCAGGGTATGGAATAGGTTGGCGAAATTCGCGGCAAAAATGCCTGTGTTGGACTTGAGGTGTCGCCCACAGGGGTAGTGAGCAGTCTGACTCCAGAGTCGTTTTCGTGAAGTACTGATAATGTCACTGCGAGGAACGAAGCAGTCTCATTGTGCGGGGGAGATTGCTTCGACGGAAGTGCGCCGTCTCGCAATGACATGCTGGGCTTTGTTTCTTCATCCTTGCTTCTTCGTTTCCTGCGCGGACTACAAATTGGGGTGTCGCAGGCGCCTGTAAATCTCGACGGTGGGGCGTGTAAAACCTTCCTTGACTCGTTGGGAAACCTCTCAGGGGAGGATTGCAATCCTTCCTTGGAAGGTTTTTCACCCTGACAGGGGAGGTTTTCTAAAAGGTACTGCCTTGGTTCATTCCTCATTCGTGGATGGGACTTCGATGCGAAACGGTTCGGGGGAAGCGGACATTTAGATTTCTTTGGAAAATAGATTTATTCTTCCCCAATAGTTTCGTTGAGTCTTCGCTTATAAAGCGAAATATAAACTTCTGGATATTTTTCTAAAACCATTAGAGCTGTACGTGCTTCTTGAACATATTTCGAAACATTTTTTCCTGATCTCATATAAATTTTGATGCGAAGCAGTTCATATTCAAATGCCCTGTCTGCAGACTCTATGTCAATAATCGTCTCTAAATTTTCGCGGCTCATCTTTTCGCCTTTTTCTGCACGTGTGTTAATTGTTTTAACAATACTCCAAGTAGTACGTTCAGCGTTTTCTATTTCGGATCGGTCTGCAAATAGTCCCGCCTTAATTGATGCTGGTTGAAAGCGTTTAATATCGTAATTTACTCGTTTTAACCCTTCCATAAGAGACTGTTTTACCAGTTCATGAAATGTAGCCATATTTTCTCCTTTACAAAAGTCCTAATTGTTTCCTGAGTTCCTTCAAGTATTTGGATGCTTCTTCATATTCAGGAAGTTCTAATTCTTTGAAAAGAATTGTTGCTTCCCGAAGGTTTTTTATTGCTTCCGTCGTTTTTCCAGAGAATCCCATAATAAGTCCTAATGTCCAATAAGCTCTCGCCAAAAGTTGTTTATTATTAACCTCCTTTGCCAATCCAACAGCCTGATTTGCATATGGTAACGCCTTTTGATAATCTCCAATTGCTACGTAATATGTGCTTAAATTTCCAAGGGAAGTTGAAATCGCATTCTGGTCTTTAATATTTTCTGCAATCGAGAGAGCCATCTCACTATATTTTACCGCTTCTGTCAATTTGTTCTGATGAGCAAGCGCCTGACCAATTCCAGACAAGACAAGTTGAATGTTTTTTTGATTGCCTAATTGTTGAGATATTTGAAGAGCTTGTTCAAAAGATGCTTTTGAGTTTGAATAATTCTTTAACCTGTCAAGTGCAGTACCTATATTAATTAAGGAGTTGGACATGCCATATAAGTCATTTGAGTTTTCTGAAAACGAATATGATTCTCGGTAAATCTCCAACGCCTTAACGTCATTGCCAGTTACTGAGTAAACGTTAGCAAGATTTTGTTTCCACATAATCTCTTGGCGTTTATCTTGAACTTCCTCCCATAATTCAATTACTTTTTCAAAATGTTCCTGCGCTTGCTTATAGTCTCCCATTGCAAAAAACGCATTTCCTTTGTTACCCCAGTTTAATGCAACAGTCTCAAGCAGTCTGTTTTGCGTACCTATATTTATGGCTTCCTGGTAAAAGAATAATGCTTCTTTAAACTTGCCGAGGTTAAAGTTTGCAATACCGATGTTTCCTGTGCATGCAGCAGTTAATTCTGGGCGCTTTTGTGTTTTGCCTATATGAATTCCTTGTGCGTAATAGATAATTGCTTTTTCAGCTTTCCCAATATCAAGATAAGAATTTCCAAGCGCGAGCAAGGATTCTCCTTTGCGTATTTGCCCTAATCTGCTCACATCAATGACAATGTTTGTTTCTTCAGTTTTTGTATTTAGTACCTTATTTAAAATCCCAACGAGTTCTTTTTCTAATTCAGTCCAAGTTTGGAATCTTTCTTCTGGATGAGGCGCAAGACATTTGCTGAGAAAATTTTTTATTGATGGTGGGGCATTTAGATTGGATATTTTTTGCAACGCAACGCCCTGAGTGTGGTTTTGGGCTAAGTCTTCGATATTTTTTCCTCCTACGGCAAAATTTCCTGTTATCAATTCATAAGCGATACACCCAAATGAGTAAATGTCAGTTCGGGCAAATGTAGGTTTTTCAAGCCATTGTTCAGGACTCATGTATAGAGGAGTACCTACACCTTCCACTGTATCTTTCTGATTGTCAGATTTCGCCTGATTTTTTAGATTAGGTGTTTTTACAAGCCCAAAGTCTGTAACTCTTGCAGTCCCGTCAATCCCAAATAATACGTTTTCTGGTTTCAAATCACGATGGACTAGTCCTGGAATTTTGCTGGTTGCAAATTTCATGCCACGTGCAATGTCAAGGCAAATTTTCAGTGCCTTTGAAATTGGCATTGGAGTATTTGGCGTTATCCATGAACGCAATGATGGGTCAGATCGCCCAGGAGAGGTTGGTATTAACTCTAAAGCAAGATAAATTTCGTGAGTTTGTATAATGTATTCGGCTCGATAAGCTTGCACGATGTTTGGATGCCAGCCTAATTCAATCCAAACTTGCGCCTCATGCAAAAATTTTTCACGGGATTCTAAGTTTGGGAGGAATTTCGACTGAATAGTTTTTAGAGCGATAGGCGAATCATTGTCGAGTTTATCTTTGCACAAATAAACTACACCCATTCCACCTGCGAAGGATTTAATAATCTCGTACCTTTCAGCGATAATTTCTACCATTTGTTATTCTCCCAATGCGTCATGCGCGGCTTTGCGATGTTCGATCAAATCTTTGTATGTGGAGCTGATGAAAACTTTCATGGCTTATTTCTCTCCCGCTGGAACTGGCGTTTATTTGGCTTGGTGTTCATACTTTACCTTGCCATAATTATAACCCTGTCACATGTTGAACATCCGCCCGCTGCTTCGCCGATTCTCTGAATTGATTTTCCCTGACTCAAAATGATTGCAATCTCTTTTCGGACGGGTATAATTAACCCGTACCGCACCATCTTTGCAAGCCAAATTCCACGCCAAAGGATTTGCATGTGACTACATCATTTTTTGCAACAGACGTTCACGGTTCGGAGATTTGTTTTTACGCGGGGAAACTTTATGACATTGACAGGTTCACGCCCGTCTGCTTTGCAACAGGAACACAACCAAAGTTATTGCGGAATTTTCCAACCACATCAATTTAATCAACCAATGCTTAAGCGCCTTCTCGGTGTCGAGGATGACGGCTTTAGCGCCAAAGAGGAGTTTCATGAAACTGTTTTTTGCCACCGACGTGCATGGATCTGAAATCTGCTGGAAGAAGTTTATTAGCGGCGGGAAGTTTTACGAGGCGGATGTCCTCATTTTGGGCGGCGATATGACCGGCAAAGCCATCATCCCGATCATTGCCCAGGGAAATGACAAGTACAAGGTCACCCTGCTCGAACAGGAGTCCATTCTGGACGGGAAAGAGGAAGCCGATAAAATGGCTGCCACCATTCAGAACCGTGGTTATTATCCATATATAACAACTCCTGACGAGGTGAATGAAATCTCCTCCACGCCGGGCAAATCCGATGAACTGTTTTTGGTGCAGGTTCTAAAAACCCTTGAGCGTTGGATGGAATACGCCGACCAGAAGCTGGCTGGCACGGGAATCCGCTGTTACGTCTGCCCCGGTAATGATGACGTGTTCGAAGTGGACGCGGTCATCGCAGCGTCCAAACTGGTGCGGAGCGTCGAAGGGGATGTTATCCAATTGGATGAACATCACGAGATGGTCAGTTCGGGCTGGGCGAACACCACCCCCTGGGATACGCACCGCGAAGAACCAGACGAGGCATTGTTGACTCGGCTCGAAGCGGTTATTGCCAAGTCGAAGAATCCCGGTAACGCAATTTTCAATTTTCACGCTCCCCCCTACGGCAGCGGACTTGACGAAGCGCCCGAACTGACCAAGGATTTGCGCCCCACCTATGCGGGACGTTCCCTGGTGTCGGTGGGCAGCAAGTCGGTGCTGGCGATGCTCGATAAATACCAGCCCATTCTGGGTCTGCATGGACACATCCACGAAGGCAAGGGGACTCGCAAATACAAGAAAACCCTTTGCATCAACCCCGGCAGCATGTATGAGCAGGGAATGTTGCACGGCGCGATTGTTGACCTCAAGCCGCAAAAAGTCGGCAATTACGTTTTAACCACGGGCTAACCCGCAGAAATAAAAAGGAGGCAGCCTATTTGACGAAGACTGGTCGGTAGCGAAAGTTTGCAAACAGACTCGATTGAAGGTTATTTCATTTGCCCTTTTTTTTGGGGCGGCAGGCAAAAAATATATTAAGGAGTTCCCGATGAGTAGTGAAGTCTCTTTGTTCGTTCGCAAGGCAAGCGGGCTTGTAAGAGCTTGGTCGGTTTTTGATGCTTTCATTTATGCCACGTTCTCCATCAACCTGATTACCCTGGGTTTGTTCAT
>JFJP01040130.1_pt1 | contig 11831 bp, 13 predicted proteins | sample 431651 | NCBI WGS metagenome assembly JFJP01 (sample SAMN02602958, study PRJNA72255) | Microbial mat metagenome, whole genome shotgun sequencing project. | biome: fresh water; feature: sink hole; material: water; isolation source: purple microbial (photo- and chemosynthetic) mats found in... | reverse complement strand
GGATACAGTTACGAAACAGAGCGCAGAATATTTGATGAAAGCAGGTATTAGCCGTTAGCCATTAGGTGTTAGCTAACAGCTAATAGCTAACACCTAACAGCCGCATTAATTTTTTTCAAAACCATATGACCAACACATTCTACACTGATTTCGATATGCAATGCCGCGAAGAAGAACGGAAGCATGATTATCGCACGCCGTTCGAGCAGGATCGCGACCGGATCATTCATACCGCATCGTTCCGCAGATTGCAGGCGAAGACACAGGTCTTCCTTTCCGGCGAATATGATTTCTACCGTACGCGGTTGACGCATTCGTTGGAAGTTGCACAAATTGGGCGGGCGATCTGTACATACTTGCAGAGGAAAAGTTCGTTCTTCAATGAAACGTTCTTTGTCGATGCAAATCTTGTCGAAGCGATCTGTCTTTCGCACGATCTTGGTCATCCGCCGTTCGGTCACGCCGGCGAACGAACACTGCACGATGTGATGAAACCGTTCGGCGGATTTGAAGGAAACGCGCAAACGCTGCGATTGTTGACGGAAACGATCTATTCGGATAAAGTATCACGCAAAGGAATGAACCCGACCCGCTCATTTCTTGACGGAGTGTTGAAATACAAAACACTGTATAGCGAACTGGATAATCCAAAGAATCATTTCATCTATAATGAGCAGAAACAATTTCTCGATTTTGTATTTGAAGGATATGATATTACAAAAGCGATTGCAGCGGGAAAGAAGCGGGATAATTTCCGGAGCATCGAATGTCAAATTATGGATTGGTCCGATGATGTTGCCTATTCGCTCAATGATGTTGCTGATGGGATTCATTCGGGATTCATCACGAAGTCGAAGATCGAGCAATGGGCTGAGGGACAATCACTGAATGACGATCAGAAAGAAAGTTTGAAGAAACTATACGCCGTAATGGATAATGGAAATGTTGAGCGGCATCTTTCCGGAAAGATCGGAAAATATATCGAATCGGTCACCATTGTTGAGACAAGCAATCCGATGAGCAATACAACGAACCGTTACCGTTTCGATCTGCTGATCGATGAGAAAGCAAAGCAGGAATCGAAGATGTTCAAACAATTGTCGCTCGATCTTGTTTTCCTTTCGCCCCAATTGCATCAAGTTGAGCGGAAAGGGGATTATCTTTTAAAGAAGATCTTCGATACATTTAAAGAAGCATACATCAATACCAACGAATTTAAGACCCATTTGCTTCCGCCGTATGTTGAACAAAATATGCGAAACGCTATCCATGTTGAGGAACGGGTTCGCTTGATCTGCGATTATATTGCCGGAATGACCGATGGTTTTGCGATCAGAACATATAAACGCCTCTTCGATCCCGATTTTGGTTCACTCGTAGATTTAATTTAAGGTGATGCTATGAACACCGATAATAAATGGTTTACAATTGAGAATGTGGAGACAATCGATTCTCCTGCGCTAATATTCTATAAAGATCATATCGCAGAAAATATTCGTCAGTTAAAGAAAAGAATTCCTCACGTTGGCCGTCTCCGTCCGCACGTAAAGACGAATAAAAGCGCAGATATTTGTGCGATGATGATTGCTGAAGGGATCGCGAAGTTCAAATGTGCAACGATCGCTGAAGCAGAAATGCTTGGTGCGATCAATGCACCGGATGTACTGTTAGCATATCAACCGGTCGGACCAAAGATCAAACGGTTGCTGGAATTGGTTCGAAAATATCCCGGTACAAAATTTTCATGTTTGGTTGATAGTGTTGAATCGGGAAAAGAGATCGCGTCACAATTTCATTCTAATGGTCAGAGCATCAATCTGTTCATTGATCTGAACGTCGGAATGAATCGCACCGGAATTACGCCTGAAAAATCGATTGCTTTATTTGAAGAGTTACATTCGGTAGCAGGAATTACCATTATTGGACTGCACATGTATGACGGTCATATTACCGATGCAGACATCGATCTCCGCCGTCAGCGATGTACTGCGGAGTATGAAAAAGTTTTTTCGCTGCGGGATTTGATAGAAAGAAAATATCATCGAGACCTGACAATTGTCGGAGGAGGTTCACCGACATTCTCTGTTCATGCAGAACAGAACGATGTTGAATGCAGTCCCGGAACATTCGTTTTGTGGGATTGGAGCTACAAGCATTCATATCCTGATGAACCATACGAGTATGGAGCACTGGTCATTGCGAGAGTTATTTCGATAACTGGTGCTACCACAATGACGATCGATCTTGGTCATAAATCGGTTGCTGCTGAAAATCCTCTACCGCGTGTTTATTTTTTGAATGCACCGGAAGCAACACCGATCGGTCACAGCGAAGAACATATGGTGCTCAAAGTAGCTGATACAAAAAAATATAAGATCGGTGATGTATTGTATGGAGTGCCCGTTCATATTTGCCCGACTGTTGCACTGTACGAACACGCAACGGTTGTTCACGATCGAAGAATAATTACAGAATGGAATATCACAGCAAGAAATAAACGGATCACAATTTAAGTCTATACAAAGAATGGAATAATTGCGCACATGGAAGAAACTTCAGGATCAAAGAAACTGCAATACGGCGACATCGTTGAACTCACCATTGAATCGACCGGATCGGAAGGAAAAAGCATTGCGCGGCTGGACGGGCTTGTTGTGTTTGTCGAAGGTGCAGTTGCCGGTGATGTGGTGAAAGCGAAGATCGGAAAGTCGAAGAAGAAATTTGCCGAAGCAAAAGTTGTTGAGGTGATTAAACCATCACCGCAGCGGATCGAACCGCACTGCAAATATTTCGGCACGTGCGGTGGCTGCAAATGGCAGCATGTGGAATACAATGCTCAATTAGCATTCAAGCATCAGCAAGTGGTTGATGCCCTTGAACGGATCGGCGGATTCAAAGGATTGAACATTCTCCCGATCGTTGGATCGGAAGATGTTTTTTACTATCGGAACAAATTGGAATTCTCATTCAGTGAAAAGCCGTGGTTGACTGAAAAAGATATGGAACTTCATAAAGAAGAAAATGTACCGAATCTTGCGTTGGGTTTTCACGTTCCTCAGCGGTGGGATAAAGTTTTGGATATCGATGAGTGTTTTCTTCAATCGGAATTGAGCACAGGAATCTTGAACGCTGTTCGAAAGTTTGCATTGGACAACAATATTCCTGCATTTGAGCCTGAAACTGAGAGCGGATATTTCCGCAACCTGGTCATCCGTGAAGGGAAAAATTCCGGCGATGTGATGGTGAATATCGTATCGTTTGAGGACTCACCGGAAGTGATGGAAAAACTGAGCGCGGAACTGCAAAAACAATTCCCCGAAATTACAACCATCATCAATAACGTCACCAAAAGAAAATCGCAGGTCGCTGTCGGCGAATATGAAAAAGTGTATTACGGCACCGGGATCATTCACGACAAACTCGGGAGATATAATTTTCAGATCTCAGCGAACTCATTTTTCCAGACGAACACGAAGCAGGCGGAAAAATTATATTCCATTGCAAAAGAATTTGCAGAACTAAAACCGACCGATGTTGTGTACGATCTTTATTGCGGAACAGGAAGCATCGGAATTTATATCTCTGATTCCGTACAGCAGGTGGTCGGAATAGAATTGGTGGAAAGCTCCATTCAGAATGCAAAGAAGAATGCGGACCTGAACGGGATCGAGAATTGTGAATTCATCGCCGGCGATCTGAAGGATCGTTTAACAAAAGATGTTGCATGGAAAGAACAATTTGCGCATCCGAATGTTATCATTGTCGATCCACCCCGCAGCGGAATGCATCCGAAAGCAGTTGAAGAATTAGGGAAGATGCAGGTTCCGACGATCGTGTATGTCAGCTGCAATCCCGCTACACTTGCACGCGACCTGCAACTACTGTCGCCGTTCGGTTATGTGATCGAAAAAGTCCAGCCGGTGGATATGTTTCCGCACACCTATCATATTGAGTGTGTTGCGAAAGTGGTGTTGAAGTAAAGAGGTTTTCAACTTAACAAAAAACGTCAGGTACATTGTTTTATGCCTGACGTTTTTTTTATTTGTAACTATTGCTTTAATCTAAAATCCGTACGATAATCCTGCAGAAAGTGTAATACCCGTTAAAGGAAATTCAAAGAAAGGAATTGGCAGGGCTTTTTCATTTTCGTATTCACTGAAGACAAGATATCGGTATGATAATTCCAGTAACAATCCGATATTTTCTGTAAAGTGTACGGTACTGTTACCGCCAACGCGGACACCGTATGCTGGACTTTGCAACTCTCGCGTTACCGTTGTGCCATAACCATCCGTAGTACGGAATGAGGTTTCTTCCGTAATGTAACTGAGTGCGTATATAAGTTCTGCTTGAAATTGTAAATCATTATTCGCAGTTGCTCCACCGATTCCCATAGAAAAAGGATAGAACGAATACGTTTCGGTGATGGTTCCGGAAATGGTCCCTATTTGTGTACCGCTTGCAGACATTTGAGGAAGATCAAAATCAAATGCACGTTCAACCGAAGAATATCCACCACGGAAAATAATTACTTTCGAATCTCTCATCGGGCGAAGTGTGATTGTTGCACCAAGCTCGGGAAGAGATTTAATAGACTTTGCATTGCTTCCCACCGCATAATTTGATACGCCAATATGTTGGTTGATCTGGTCGGGGTTCATCGGGGAAATACCGTAAGTGAGTGCAAAACGGAATTTTGACCTACTGACATCTTGAATTTCATTTTCTTGAGCGTTAAGGATGGAGAGTAGGAAAACCGTGAGAAGGAAAAAAATATTTTTCATAAGAGCTCCTACTTTTTAAATGCTGCAATTCGTAACAATACTTCAGTTTCATCATATTCTAAAAGACTATTAGTGCCCTGCATAAGCAGAATATAATATATACCGGTCGGGACTTTAAAACCATTAACTCCGTTTCCGTTCCAAACAACCGAATAATCCGTGCCGGCATTATGGTTGACCACATCCATGAGTGTTACTTGTCTTCGGTTAAATCGATCATACACAACTAGTTTAAGATGCGGTCCTTTGCCAGAGGGAACTTGAGGGACGGAATATTTGATCGTGGTTGAATCCGAGAAAGGATTTGGAAAATTTTGTTTCAATTCGTAAGAGTTTGGAGGAGGATTATCAACAATCTGTTCAGCACAGGATGAAAATACAACGATACAACAGAAGGCAATGATAAATTGTTTCATACTTATCCTTTTGTAATGTGAATTGCATATTAATCGTATTCAAAAATTATGTCAGAAGCAACCACCGTTCAAAGAATGTGACTATGCGCAATTCATATTCTTTCTTTCCAACGTCATGAACATCGTTATGTTTTGCCGAAGCGACAAACCATAACTCCTTTGGTTCGTTTGCGGCAACGAACAATTCTTGACTGTATTGATATTTAATAAAATGGTCTTCAATGCCATGGATAAAAAATATCGGTGCGTGGATTTTTGAGACTGCTGAAAGCGGTGAGATTTGTCGATGTTTGAATTGCGCTATGGTCTCACTTCTTTTCATCGAAATGTTCCGAAGGAAATGCCAAGGCAGCCGTAATAATCGTTTTTGATAATCAACCGTTACTTGTCGGAGTGTAGCGAATGATGCTTCGGAAACAATCGCTGCAATTCTCGGTTCTATACTAGCTGCCTGCAATGCGATCGCCGCACCCATTGATGTTCCAAAGACACCGATTTTTCCGATGAAGATATTTTTTTCTTTGTTCAGTAAAAATAAATAATCGATCGCTTTTTGAACATCAAATTTTTCATGAAAACCATATGTGCAATACCGGCCGCCGCTTTCACCGTGTGCTCGTGAATCATAGATCAATACATTGAAATGATGGTCATGCCAAATTTTTGCGAGCAGCAGCCCGCTCATTTTATTGTCGGCAACTCCATGCAGATAAATGATCGTAGCTTTTGGTTCAACGGCTGGGATGAACCACGCACTCAATTGTGACTCGCCATCGCTGGCGGTGAATCGCAGATCCTCAAACGGTAATCCGAGTTGCGAAGGCGATATTGGCAATCCTTTATATTGATAGAATTGTTCTCCCCGTCGCCGTGGATTCAACAGCATAATTGGTCCGATGACAAAGACCAATGCTGAGCATGTTATCAAGAATGCAAGAAATGCCAATATAATGATGAGAAGAATACTCATAATGATGAATGTAATAATTGCTTTATTGCTTCGCAGACGATTTGGATATCATCAACAGAATTATAGAAATGAGGGGATATCCGTATTTTCCCTTCGCGTAATGAGACGATAATGTTTTGCTCGTTCAATGATGTAAAGATCTTTTCTGCACCCGGAAGTTTTAATGTTACAATACCCGCTCGTTTTTCATGCTCACGCGGTGTTGCAGTTTCAATCTCATTTTGCTCTGCAAATTCAAAAATGTAATCCGTAAGAGAAAGAAGATGTAAGTGGATCTTCGGAATTCCGACATCGTTTAATAGATTTACAGATTCACCAAGTGCTACAATGCCGGCGTTATTTTGTGCTCCGTTCTCATAGCGTCGAGCGGTTTCATCGAAGTCTAATCGGTAATCAAAAAGATTATTGAAATAATGTTTATTGCTCGTCCATCCCGCAAATTGCTGGCTGATCCGGGATTGTAATTTTTCAGTAATATAAATAAATCCAAACCCCATCATGGAAAGAAGCCACTTGTGTCCGCTGGATGAGAGAAAATCAATTCCTGATTCTTGAACATCGATTGGGGTAGAGCCGAGACCTTGAATTGCATCAACGCAAAAAGTAATGTTGTGTCGTTTGCACAATTTTCCAATTGATTTTAAATCAGATTTGAAACCGGATAGGAATTGCACGAAACTGATCGAAAGCAGTTTTGTTTTTGGGGTGATTGCTTTTTCAATATCTTCCAGACGAATTTCGTCATTGAATGTTCGAACAAAATCGATCTCAACGCCAAGCCGTTTTAAGTTTAGGAATGGCACCACGTTCGTTGGAAATTCGCTGTCGTTCAACAAAATCCTATCACCGCTTTTCCAACCGATCCCGTTTGCCAAAATATTTAATCCGTCAGAAGTATTGTTGACGAAGCCGATCCGTTCAGCCGGTGCATTGATCAGTTTCCCGATCTGCACTTTTGTATTCTGACTGATCTGAACGATCTGCGGAAAATCATCAATAGAGCCTTCGGAACGATTGAGAAGATAATGCTCGACGGCTGCTTTGGTTCTGCTGTTCAGCGGACTGATTGCCGCATGGTTCAACCAGAGTTTTCCCGTATTAAGGTGAGGAAACCATGAACGATATAGGGGGAGGTTTGAAATCATATATCAATATAAATACTTGGAAAAGGTGAAGCAAGAAGCGTACATCGGAATGTGATTTACAATAGAGCTGCAGAATATTTATTCATCAATCCGCATCTTTTTCGTATATTTCTTCATTGTAATTTCAATTCATTTCTACAGAATTTTAATGAAAATTGCTTTAGTCCACGACTGGCTGACCGGAATGCGCGGCGGAGAAAAATGTCTGGAAGTTCTCTGCGAACTTTTTCCTGATGCACCGATCTATACATTGCTCCATAATAAAGGAACAATGTCTCCGCAGATCGAATCAAAAAAAATATTTACTTCATTCATCAATAATCTTCCCGCAAAACAAAAGCAGTATAGAAAATATCTTCCGTTATTTCCGTTTGCTATAGCGCAATTTGATTTGACAGAATACGATCTAGTTATTTCAACAAGTCATGCAGTTGCAAAAAATGTTTGTGTACGAAAAGATGCAATCCACATCTGTTATTGTTTTACGCCAATGCGGTACATCTGGGATATGTATGAACAATATTTTGGGAGAGAGAAAGCGGGTTTAGTAATACGAATTGCAATGAAGATCATTGCGCCATTACTTCGATGGTGGGATGTGAAAACATCAACACGCGTTACCTATTTTATTGCAATTTCCGAAGAAGTGCGAAGTAGAATTATGAAACACTATCACCGCGCATCGGACATGATTTATCCCCCCGTTGATACAGAACAATTTCAACTTTCCACGACATCGGAAGATTTTTACCTGATCGTCAGCGCACTTGTTCCTTACAAACGAGTGGATCTTGCTGTGGAGGTCTTTAATAAAAACGGAAAAAAACTGGTGATTGCCGGAACGGGACCTGAAGCCGATAAATTGAAAGTTAATGCAAAATCGAACATCACATTTCTTGGATGGCAGAGCGATGAAGAACTGGCTCAGTTATATGCAAAATGCACTGCGTTGATCTTTCCCGGTGAAGAAGATTTTGGTATAGTCCCCCTGGAAGCTCAGGCAAGTGGTAAACCAGTTGTTGCCTTTAGTAAAGGAGGAGCGCTAGAGACCATAATAGACGAAAAATCAGGTGTTTTCTTTCCGAAACAAACTGCAGAATCTCTACAACAGGCTTTTGAACGACTTTCATTAATCAAATTTAATTCAACGGATATCCGTCGGCATGCACTTGGGTTTTCCCGATCCATTTTCAAGCAGAAAATCAAGGAATATATCGAGGGAAAAGTACGGCAACATATTCATAATCAATAACTTGCCGTTACCCAACTTGTAAAATTTCGTTGCATCTTTTCCTCTTTTTTTCTAAATTTGTAATCCAATTTAGTATCAAGTCACACGCTTTGCAGGAGTGCGAATGCCATCTGAGCGGAACCATCACGCATCAAAAAAAAATGCGTATGAAATAGTGGTGATTCCGCAAGGGGAAACCGGTTCGACAAGATCCTTCAAAGCCTCTGTATTGACGATAGCACTGGTGTGTTTAGGAATAGTAATGGTGGTCGTATCGCTGACGGTAGCGTCGATCATTTATACACCGGTTAGCTTACTCCTTCCGATGTCTGAAGAACAATTACAGAAACGGTACGGTTCTGAATTATTTGAAGTGCAAAATAGATTGAATAGAATTTCCGGTGAGGTCATTGTCCTTCGTGAGTATAATAATAAATTACGAAAAGCTTTAGGCCAAAAAGAAATTCCAAGTGACAGTGATTTTACCATCTCAATGACAAATCTATCTGCGTTGTCAGAAGATAAAGATCGAATTGTAACTGAAACTCAAGAAAAAGAAGAACCCGTTTTAGAAAATCCGGCTGCACACACAATCGTGTATCGGACAACTAATACGGTAAAAGAAGAAGCAACATTTCGTGCGGAATTTCCGATCATCGCTCCGGCTGTAGGGTATGTTTCTCGGAGATTCGAGTCGGAGCGCGGACATTACGGAATTGATTATGCGGGAAAAATTGGATCGTTGATTGTTGCTGCTGCTGACGGGTATGTCGTGTTTGCAGGATTTACATCGGAAGATGGTTATACGATCATGCTTTCTCACGGCGGCGGATTCTTGACTACATATAAGCATAACCAAAATATTTTAAAAACAGTCGGTGAGTTTGCAAAACGCGGTGAACCGATAGCATTGCTGGGAAATTCAGGGCGGACAAGTTTCGGACCGCACCTGCATTTTGAAGTGTGGAGCAATGGTAAAGCACAAAATCCAAATGATTATCTGATAGCGAGCGAACGATAATGGCAGACAACAGTACGATAAAAAATTTGAATCTCATCGGTGCAGGTACGACCGTTGATGGAAAAATTCGGACACAGGGAAGCATTCGGATCGACGGCAAAGTGACAGGCGAAGTTCATGCAGCGGAGAATCTTGCCATAGGATTGACGGGAGAGATTGACGGTGGTGTCAATGGAAGGAATGTTACTGTTGGCGGAAAAGTAAAAGGAAACATTACTTCGGTTGACAAACTTGTGATGGAGGGGAAATCCGTTGTGCGCGGCGATGTGAAGGCGGCAAAATTAGTGATTGATGAAGGTGCGGTATTTGATGGCCGCGTGACAATGACTGAAATTCGTCCGACAGGACAAAATTATTGATGAAAGTGAATCTCTTCGATGAACAATGAAGAGAAAGATAAAAACGGTGTAATGATGTCTATAGCGCCGTATTTAACACTTGGTGCGCAGTTAGCTGCAACGGTTGTGGCGTTCTTTTTTATCGGAAAATATGCCGATGAATATTTTGGAACAAAACCCTGGTTGATGATCGCGTTGATCTTGGTTGGCGTGGTTGGCGGAATGATTAAATTCTTTCAAACTGTCATCGAGTTAAGTAGAAAAGAAGACAATGAGCGAAGCGGCAAAATTTAGTATGAAATTCCCGAAACAAGTTTTGTTAACGCTCGTTTTTGTTGCAGTTTTATCTTTTTATCCTCTCGCGCAATTTGCGAGTCAGGAAATTATCAACAGCGTGATTGCCGGAATTGTGTTAAGTGTCATAAATGTGACGATGGGATATGCAGCAATAGAATATTCGTTCAACAAAAGCTATACAATATTTATACAAGTTGTTCTGGGCGGAGTTGGAATTCGGTTGTTCTTCATGGTGGGAATGCTGCTGTTGTTGATCGGGGTATTTAAGTTTCATTCCATCGCTCTTATTAGTTCGTTGTTCGGAATGTATTCGATCTTTTTAGTGTTGGAAGTTCTCTACATTCATAATAAATGGCAGCATAAAATTCATAAACAGTAACTATACAGGGTCATCGTGTTTTCTTGGATATTGTTTTCAGATAAAAACGTTTCACATACGGCAGTCGATACTGCTCACGCTGTCGTTGATACAGTTGCGCATGGTGGTGCTGTTCATGGTGCCGAGGAAAATCTTTTCACGACACTGCTTCATCATGTCTATGACAGTGGATATTTGGAACTTCCATTCTATCATAATCCTGATCCCACGAAACATGGCGTTGAACTTCCTCAATTCGAAAAATTGTTCGGCATCGATATGTCGATTACCAAGCACGTAGTGTTTCTTTGGATCGCTGCAGCGATTTTAACCATTGTTCTTTCCGTTGTCGCAAGGAAAAATCTTAAAAACAAAATACCAAGAGGACTCGGAAATCTTGTTGAAATATTTGTGATGTTTGTGCGGGATGAGATTGTTATTCCAAACATGGGTAAAGGAGGATTGAAATATCTTCCATATTTGCTGACCAATTTCTTCTTTATTCTGGTGATGAATTTACTTGGGTTGTTTCCATACGGAGCATCGGCTACTGGGAATGTGAGTGTTACAGCAGGATTAGCAGTGATCGCATTTTTAATGATCCAAGTTTCAGCGGTACGGGCACAAGGTTTTGGCCACTATCTTGCACATTTAACCGGTGGTGTTCATTGGTCGCTTTGGCCGATTATGATCCCAATTGAAGTGCTCGGATTATTTACGAAGCCATTTGCACTCTGTATTCGTTTGTTTGCAAATATGACCGGGGGTCATATCGTTATTCTTGCACTGATCGGATTGATCTTTGTCTTTAAATCAATTGCCGTTGCTCCGATATCGATTGTCTTTGCCCTTGGAATATATCTGTTGGAATTGTTTGTTGCATTTTTACAAGCATACATTTTTACAATGCTGACCTCTCTTTTTATGGGATTGGGAATGAAGACGGAAAGTCATGGAAGCGAGCAAGGACACGGACATTAATTCAATTTTACGAATCAATTAAACAAATAATTACATAACACAACATTTAACAGGAGAAACAACAATGGAATCACTCGGTCTTGGATATTTAGCAGCAGGAATCGGTGCAGGAATTACAATATTTGGAGCAGCTGCTGGCATTGGAAAACTTGCGGCAGCAGCAATGGAAGCAAGCGGCCGCCAGCCAGAAGTTGCTGGTCAAGTTCGCACATCTATGTTGATTGCAGCAGCACTTATCGAAGGAGCTACATTCTTCGCATTGGCAATCTGTATTATTCTTGCCACGAAGT
>JFJP01024683.1_pt1 | contig 11831 bp, 10 predicted proteins | sample 431651 | NCBI WGS metagenome assembly JFJP01 (sample SAMN02602958, study PRJNA72255) | Microbial mat metagenome, whole genome shotgun sequencing project. | biome: fresh water; feature: sink hole; material: water; isolation source: purple microbial (photo- and chemosynthetic) mats found in... | reverse complement strand
AAATGCAGCCTGCCACCCGCAATCAACATAATCATGCGAAACGCGAGTCTGCAGCACGTGAAGGCCTGCAGCCTGCTCGACGGGGCGGAAGTCGACCGCTGCATCTTCGACGAGTTCTCCTCTCGAGTCTACCTGCTGACGCGAGACAGAAGCTTCGTGGAAGCCACCCTCGACCGCAAGACCTGGGCCGTGCTCGGCGTCGAGAAGCGCGACCTCTCGGCCGAGCTGCTGCCCGAGCAAGCGGTGGCCAACATGATCCTCCACAAGTTCAACCACAAGCTCATCCTGGTGCTCCGCGACGGCCTCATCGCCACGGTCGACCTGGGCACCTACGAGTTCGAGACCATCGGCGAGCAGGAGAGCGGCTTCCTGGCCGCAGAGCTCAGTCACTGCGAAGAGCTGCTGGTGCTGGCCACGGGCAACAACAGTCTGATCCTCTTCGACAAAGACTTCAACCCCATCGAAGAGAAGCCGCTCGACGACGGCGAAGGCACCGGGGCAGACCCGACCCGCACCACCGAAGTCCGCATCGCCTGGCGCTTCGACTCGAACGTACTCTCCTCTCACCAGTACTTCAACGTGCTCTTCGGCGACCCCGCGGTGGGCATGAAGTCGCTGACCAAAGACAAGTACCTCTCGACCTTCAAGAGCGCCTCGAAGGCAGACCCCGACGGCGGCGAGGTGCGCTCGATCTGCGAGAAGCTCTACCCGGGGGTCGGCTGCTCGCTGGCCTGGATGCCCAACGGCAGCCTGCTGATGTCGCACGAACGCTACCGACTGAAACAGCGCGTGCGGTAGGCCCTGCTGAACAGCCACCGCATCATCATGTGGGAGAAGAACTGCTTGCGGCACGGCGAGTTCGACCTCTACGGCCCGCAGCACGAGGCGGCGAGCGAAGAGGCGACCGAAGTGCTGCGGCTGGAGTGGAACGCGAGTTCGAAGCTGCTGGCCGTGGAGCTGCTCGAGAGGTACGGTCGGCTGACGCAGCGGAAAGGCCTCCCTGCTGCTCTACACGCGCAGCAACTACAAGTGGTTCCTCAAAGCGAAGCTGCCGCTGCCCCAACCCACCAGGCTGCTCCAGTGGAGCGCCAAGCGCAAGCACGAGCTCACCCTCGCCTTCCCCTCCGGCCAGCTCCTCGCCCTGGCCTTCAACGTGGGCTTCCAGCTCGCCCGCTACCGCGCGCTGCCCCAAGGCCCCGAGCAGGCTCTGCTGCGCAGCTACCAGGCGCTCATCCTGGCCCAGGACGGCGCGCTGCTGCACTGCTCGCCGCTCTCGCACCAGTGTCCCGCGCCGCCCCTCAGCACCTTCCAGCTCCGCTGTCCGGCCACCCCCCTCGCCGTCTGTCCGCTCGCCCTCCCCCACCACCTCGCGACGCTGCTCCCAGACGGCTCGGTGCAGCTCTGGCACTTCCTCCTCGACGGAGGCAAGCCCGTCGCCGCCGCGGTCCCCAGTCCAGAGAGGCCCTGCAGCTTCGTCTGGGACCTCAGACACAGCGTGGAGCAAGACGGCAAGGTCGTGCTGCTTGAGTGGAGAGAAGGCCTTGGGGCTGGCTCTTTCAAGTGCAGGTTTTCCCTGGACAGCCAGCTGCAGTGGACCGGAACCACCTGGCCTGCAGGCGACGAAGCGAGCAAAGCCGACGACTTCGAGAGCCTGCCCCCGAGCGGCTTGAGTCCGGGCGAAGTGAAGCGACTGCAGCTGTCGGGAGAGACCGGCCCCAGCGGCTGGCTGTCTCTGACCGAAGGCAGCGAGCTGCGCTGGAACGAAGAGGTGATCGCGGAGAACTGCACGTCCTTCGCGGTCAGCCAGCAGTTCCTGCTGTTCACCTCGATGACGCAGGGCATGTTCGACATGCTGCACATCTACCCCCTGCAAGACCTGCCCCGCGTGAGCTCGCTCATGGCGCGCCTGCCCAAGTCTTCCACGGGCAAAGACCACCACCTGCGCAACGTCGAGCGAGGCAGCGAGATCGTCTGTCTGGCGGACCAGCGCCTCGTCTTCGAGCTGCCCCGAGGCAACCTCGAGGTCATCTACCCGAAGCTGCTGCTCTTCCACGAGATGAAGCGGCTGATCCTCACCGAGAAGAACTTCCTGCTGGCCTACAAAGAGGTCCGCCGCCACAAACTCGACATGAACCTCCTCACAGACGTCTGCCAGGCGACCTTCGAGGAAGAGGTCCGGAACGGCCGCTTCTTGCAGCGCTTCCGCCGAGTGGACGACATCAACCTGATCCTCAACAGCCTCGACGCGGAGGTCTGCGGAGACCTGCAGTACATCTACTCGCCCGAAGCGCTGGGAGAGCTGCGGCAGCGCATGGAGCAGGCGTACCGCGGCCACGGCGGCAGCAAGGTCAACTACGTCTGCAGCTTGCTGCGCGAGGCGATGGAGAAGGAGCGCGACCACTTCATCCTGTCCATCGTGATGACCTACACGCGCCAGCAGCCTCCGCAGCTCGCCGCAGCCCTCGAGCTCGTCCGCGAGCTGCAGCGAGACGAAGACGAGCTCTGCGACGTCTTCGTCGCTCCGCACCTCAACCCCGCGAGTAAGCTCCCGTCAGCAGCCATGCAGCGAGACCGCCTGAAGAAACACAAACTCAGCTCCAAAGAAGTCCTCGAGTACCTCAGCTGGGTCACCGACCCCGTCTTCCTCTACGACGTCGCGCTCTCCACCTTCGACCTCAAGCTCGCCGTCATGGTCGCCGAAACCACCCAGAAAGACCCCAAAGAGTACCTGCCCTACATCGACGCCCTCCGAGCCATCTCCGACGAGATCGACCGGAGAGTCAAGATCTGTCTCGACACCAAGCGCTTCGAACTCGCCATCAAGCTGCTCGCGGAAGGCAGCGAAGAGCACGTTTCCCGAGCCATCCAAATCATCCGAGACAAGAAGCTCTTCCACCAGGGCCTGGCCTGCTTCGCCAAGAAACCCGCAGTCCTCAGAACCGTCCGTGGCCTCTTCGCAGACGACCTGGTCGTCCGCAGCGACTTCAAGCAAGCCGCCCCCTTCTACCTGGCGAACCAAGACACCGACAAAGCGCTCGACTGCTACTCGGTAGACTCGCCTCACCGAGAAAACACTCGACTACGAAGCAGGCTTCGACCTCCTCGAGTCGCTGGGCGACCGTGCGAAGACAGACGCCTTCCTGCAGGCCATGAAGACCGAGTACGAGCAGCGCAAGCAGCCGACAACTGCAGCGAAGATCATGACGAAGATGTCCAAGTACGACAAACGAGAGTTCGTCTCGCTGCTCATCGAACAAGGTGAAGACTTCCGCGCACTCAAGCGGGTCTACTTCGACGAAGCGACCGAAACAGACAGGCAGATCCTCCAAGAAGTCGTCTTGCCGCGCGTCGACCTGCAGGCCGAAATCTACATCACGGACTACACGAAGAAGCTGCAGGACTACCACGCGCGGAAAGCGCGGCTGGCCGTGGTCCAGGAGCTCAAGCGCGAGAACCGCTTCGTCACTGTGTCGGACAAGAAGACCGGCAAGTTCGACAACGTGAGCGAGATGTCCTACGAGTCCAAAGGAGCCAGCGGCATCAGCGTGGTGACCGGGGCAAGCACCTCGAGCAAGAAGATGAAGAAACCCAAAAACCTCAGCAAACGCAACGTGCAGGAGAACTCGCCCTTCGAAGAAGAGTTCCTGGTCGAGAAGCTGAACGAACTCAAACTCGAAGACGAGGAAGTCCGCCAGGTCGGCCACCTCTGCGACTGCATGCTGCAGTTCGGCTTCGTCGACAAGTGCAAGGCCCTCGTGCAGGCCGTGAAGGAGTAGGCCGGTCTCACGCAGCTACGAAAAGACTGTCCAGAAAACCCGCGGCTACTTCAAGACGCTGCGGCAGGCCGAGTTCGAGAACCAGCACCCCGAGCTCGCGGAGATCTACGGGCACATCGAAGAGTTCCAGCATCCGCAGACGCTGCAGCAGGAGAAGGAGAAGGACGGCAAGAAGCAGAAGGGCGAGAACCTCGACCGCTTCAACTTCCTATTTAATTAACTGCAGTCCGGCAGACATTATCGCTATTCGTGGATGGGAGGCCTCTTCTCGAAAGTCTGGTCCAAGTTCTTCAAGACCAAGAAGGAGTTCAAGCTGCTGATCCTCGGCCTCGCGAACGCAGGCAAGACCACGCTGCTCTACCGCCTGTAGCCTGCGCGTCAGCAGTCACCTCGGCCAGGTCATCCAGACGCAGCCGACCATCGGCTCGAACGTCGAGGAGATCGAGCACAAAAACATCAAGCTGCAGGTACGCCTCGCGTGAACAGGCCTGGGACCTCGGAGGTAGCCCGGACTGACCAGGGCAGGAAAGCATCCGACAGATCTGGTCCACGTACTTCTCAGGCACAGACGTAACTCGGGCCTGACCAGGCGGTGATCTTCATGATCGACAGCAGCGACCGCAAGTCCGAGACGCTGTCCAAGGCCGAGCTCTACAACCTGCTCGCGAACGACGTAGGCTCCCCTGAGCAGAACCTGGCGAAGGCCGTCTTTCTGGTCTTCGCGAACAAGCAGGACCTGGCCGAGGCGATGACCGAAGAAGAGATCATCGCGAAGCTGAACCTGGGCGAGCTGAAGAACCACACCTGGCACATCCAGAAGTGCAGCGCGCTCAAGGGCACGGGGATCGACGAGGGGCTGGACTGGTTGCACGAGAAGCTGATAGAAAAGCACGGGAAGTAGCGCTGCTCGAATTGACTAATTAATAGCTCAGCGAAGCCAGCTGCAGGTTGTAGAGCTCGACCTTGCCCTGCGCGGTCGACAGGAAGACGGTGAAAGACTCGTCGCTGTTCTTCAGCGTCTGCAGCAGGCTGTTCGCCAGCCGCGGCCGCGTGTCCACTGCGATCGACTTTTCGGCCACTTCGGTCTTGTTGCCTGCGCGGATCACCAGCTTGATGATCCGCAGGCACTTGTTGGTCAGGCACAAGATGAAGAAGCTCTTGAAGTCTTCCTGGCCGACGGTCTTCTTGCGCTTCTTCTCGTCGCGCATCTTCTTGTAGGACGGCAGCTCCTCCACGCGCGACTTCCAGGCGCCTTTCACCTCTTTGCTCAGCTGCACGTCTCGTCAGTCGAGCCTACCGTGGGAGCCTTGTCGCAGGGCGATGAGGTTGATGAAGATCGGCGTGAAGACTTCGGAAGACTCGATGGTCGTGATGAGTTCTTTGTGCTCGAAGTTCCAGACCTTGATCGTCGAGTCGTCCGACCCGCCTGCCGAGAAGATCAGCGTGGAGTTCTTCACGTTGTCCGAGGCGACGGCCAGCACGCCGTAGCGGTCTCCGTGCGCCTTCTTCACGCGGACCTTGTACTTGAAGCTCGGCACGTCTGTCCCGTAGCCTTTCTTGTCCTTGACCAGATTGACGCTCAGGAAAGTCAGCGAATTGTCGTTCATGCTGCCGTCCGCGCTGCCCGAGCCGACGAGGAAGAAGCCGTTTTCTTGCACGAAGCAAGCCGAGGATATCGCGCCTTCGCAGTCTGGGTGAGGGACGGGTACGCTTTTCGATGGAGAGGATTTCTGCGCGGCAGGTGTCGTAGACGAGGATCTCTCCTTTATTGTTGGTGCAGACCAGGTAGTCCGTGCGGCCGAACTTCTTCATCGAGGTGATGGCCCAGTCGGAGGCTTTGGGTTTGCTGATGGTGGTTTCTAGCTCGATGATGCACTCTTGTTCTTCGCTGAGCACGAAGTTGAAGAGGTAGATGGTTCCGTCTTCGGTGTTCACCACGATGAGCGTGAGGCCGTCCGAGTCGCGTTCGAGGACGAGCAGGTGCGCGATCTTCGAGTTCGAGAGGAAGATGGAGTCGCTGCTGAACAGCGGCATGATCTGGGACATGTCTGCGGTTTCGCTGTCGGGGATGAAGTTGATCTTGAAGCCGAAAGTAGGCGGGTTGATGCCTTCCTTCTTCTGGAAGCTCGACAGGAGGAAGCAGTTGTTGTAGAGGTGCACGACGGGGATGAAGTCTTTGGACTCGAACTGGCTCATGGGCAGCACGCCGAACTTCTTGATCAGACTGAAGTCTGCGTCGCTGTAGAGGGGACAGAGCGCGCCGTCGAAGGTCGCTGTTTCTGGTTCGTTGCTGGCCTCGCCGGCCAGGTCTTGGGAGTCTGGGTTTTGGACGGCCGAGATGTTGCTGGCTCGCAGCGAGGCGTTGCTGATGGCGCTGACTGCGTGCTTCGAGCTGCGTTCGCGGAGAGACTGGTGCTCCAGTGCCTGCCGCTCGCTCGCGGCCTGCTGCTTGCGGTCCAGGTCTCTCGGGGCGAGACTGCTTTTCTTTTCGAGCGGCCGCCTGGTGGAGGCCAGGGGTTCTTCGGTGTGCCGGACTCTGTCTGCCGCTTTGAGGTAGCCGTGCATGAGCTTGGCGCGCTGGGCCGCTTCGGGGTGCTCCTGGATGAGCCGTTCGTAGCGGGCGAGCAGCGCGTCGAGGTCTTGGCGGGCGTCTTCGAGGAGCGTGCGGATGGCTGGGTCGGTCAGGTGGTCGATGCGTTCGACGAGGTGGGTGAGCTGCTTGTCGAGCGAGCAGTAGGCCGGCAGGGTGTTGCTGCGGACCTCCAGGTACTGCTTGTAGATGAACTCGACGAAGTCTTCGGTCTTGGCGAACTCTCTGTTGAGCGACTGGATCTGCTGGACGTCTGTGTTTATCTTGTTGCCGATGTCGCCGACCACTTCGAGCGAGTCGATCTCGTTCCTGCGCACCTTCTCCTTCAGCTGCTCCATCTCGAGGCCCAGGTCGCGCGTCTTCGAGTCTTTCACGCGCTGCTTCAGGTCCGAGTAGAAGCCTTCTGTCTTCTCTTTCGACCGCTCGTGGCGAGACCGCAGCAGCTCTTTCGAGGAGTCGATCTTGGCCACGATTTCTCTCTTGAGCGAGTCCAGGTCAGACTCGATCTTGACCCACAGGTCGTCGTAAGCTGTCGAGTTCTTGGCCATGATCTCGTCGAGTTTGGTCTCGACCTGCGTCTTGTCTTTTTCGGAGAAGGTCTTCGCTTTGTAGAGCAGCGCGAGGTTTTCTTCGATGAAGTCGGAGATGAGCGTCATGTGCGAGCTGAACTTGACGTAGAGGTCTTTGGACTTCACGCAGCAGACTCCGCACCAGAAGCGCTTGGAGCACTTGAAGTTGGTGCAGATGGTGATCAGCGGCTGGCCGTGGTCGGGACAGAGCTTTTTGTTCGATGCGTCGATGAGCAGCTGCTGGAGCTCTGCTTCCTGAATTAGAGATGCGTACGACGCCAGCCTCGGCGACGGCCACGATCGCTTCGGTGTGCTTTTCTGGCCGCAGCGGCAGGTCGGCCTGGCCCTTGCGCGCCTCTTCTTCGAGCGAGTAGTTGTCCTCGGACTCGAAGTGGCTGTGCTGGTCTTCTGGCGGCCGCTGCTTCTTCGAGCTGCTGGTGAGCTTGTTCGGGGTGTCTTCTGCGGAGGCTGGTTTTTCGGGCGACTTGCGCAGCTGGTAGTAGCTCTCGTCTGCGTGGTACTCGCCTGCCTCGAAGTCCAGAACGTTCTCTTCGCTGATGAGGATGCCGTCGCTGTTCGTCGCCATGTGTCGCGTCGGTCTGGGAGCGAATTTTAAATATTGTGTAGCAGGCGAATCAATTACAATTCGCTCATGCAGCTCGCGATCCAGTAGACTCCGCTGAGCAGACCGGAGGAACTGCACCTGTCGCAGGACCAGCGGCAGAAGATGATGCTGATGTCCACGCATGTCGCGGTGAACAAAGGCATCACAGACCCGCGCTTCCTCAACCCAGCGCTGCTCAAGAAGTTCCTGGTCGCCAAAGACTTCAACATCGAGAAGGCGACCAAGCTCTTCGACAACTACTGGGCCTACCGCTGCGAAGCGAAGATCGAAAAGGTCATCGAGCTGGACTGGGCCCGGCTCGAGCAGTTCCGCGCGCTCTACCCGCGGTCCTTCTACTTCAACGACGTGGCCGGCCGACCGGTGCTCATCGAGAAAGTCGGCAAGGCGAAGTTCAGCGAGATCTTCAAGGTACGGCCAGCTGACGCAGCAATTCGACTTCGACTTCATCGAGCGAGCCTTCCAGCTGCACTACGAGATGATGGACAGAGTCATCCTGCCGTACTGCTCTCGACTGGCCGGCCGCGAGATAACCCAGTTCACGGCGATCCTCGACCTCAGCGGCATCTCGCTCACCGACCTCGTCTCTTCGAAGGTGCTGTCGCTGCTGGGCATCGCCTCGAAGATGGTCGACAACTACTTCCCCGAGATCGTCTACAAGACCTTCGTGATAAACGCGCCGATGATGTTCTCCGGCTCCTTCAAAGTGATCAAGCCGCTGCTCGGCCACCGCACGCAGAACCAGCTCTCGATCAAAGGCTCGAACTTCCAGGACGACCTGCACCAGACCGTCCCTCGCGCGAGTCTGCCCCTGGAGTACGGCGGCACGAACCCGCAGCCCTTCGACAACCGCGACTACGGCCCTTACGCGCAAGAGATACAGCTCTGTCTCTACGCGCGCAAGTGGCAGCCGACAGCCGAAGAGCGCTTCGGATTCGCCGCGAACTTCGGCCTGCAGGGCCAGCAGCAGCCCGGCATGCCGATGCCTCCAGGCTTCGCTCCGCAGTACGGTGCGCCGGGCTTCCCGCAGCAACCATTCTAGGAGCCGCTGCAGGAGTCGGGAGAGCAGTAATTAATTTCTCGAAGATTTTAATTAGTGTCATTTGATGGGGGATGGATTCCCGGACCTCCAGCCGGAGTTTTGGACGGCTGGGCGGCCTCACCGGCTGCTCGGCTGAAGACGGCAAGAAATGTACTTAAAGGCGAAGGTAGGTTACCGGTAGCAGTTTGTAGTTTCCCATCCGTTCCCTGATGGGCGGTAGCTTAGGTTCATGGCCCACTCACCTCTAAATCTAACTCGTAGCAACCCTCCTCAGCAGCAGCCAGTGAAGCGATGGCTGTTTGATTCTGCTGTCGCTCGAGGGCTGGCTCTGGGTAGCTTTGGGTCCCGTCTGCCTGGGGAAGATCTGCATCGAGCTGCCAGCTGCTGCTGAGGAGTGCTGCTGGGGAGCGTCTGGGTCGGATTCAAGTTTAATGGTCGAGCTTGCTGTAAGAAAATCCAAAAAAGATACCTAACTCAGATTCCTTTGAACATCACAGCTGAGAAAAACAGCAAAAGAATCTTATCTTTCGATGATAAATTTATTATTAATAGACTCCTGTCCGCCTTTAATCCCGGTCCGTGAGCGATCAGCCGGGTCAGAAGCAAGACTCCAGGACGGCCAGTCTTGCGGGCTGACCAGTCGACTGCCTGGAGTCGGTGGAGAGGATCGTTAAAAAAGGGAATTTAAATACGGTTAAGCTTTTTGTTTTTGTTTGTTGCACTCTTTGAGGAATTTTTTGAGCGCTTTTTTCTCGTCTGCGAGGATGGAGCTGATCATCTGCTCGGTTTGGGATTTGATTTCTTCGATGCGCTGGTCGATCTCTTCTCTCTCTGGCGCGTTTTCCTTGCCTTCGAGGTCGGCCAGCTGCTGGACTGCCTGTTCTTGTTCTGCGTGACTGAGGCCTACGCTCGATCAGCTGTCGGATCTGTTTCTTGTTGGATCGCTTGAACTCGCGGATCTGGTCTTTGACCTCGCGCGTTTGGCCGCTGCCAGACTCGGCTTGCTTCGGCTTGCGAGAGCCTCGCCTCGGCTTCGCTTCGGAGGGAGTCATCACCTCGACGAGCTGCGCGAGGCAGTTGTCGTCGTTGCGCAGCTGGCTGGCGAGTCTGAAGTTCTGCTCTTCTTTGAGCAGCCGCTCTTTCTCCAGCTGCTGCGCAATCTGCTCTTTGCGTTTGGCCAGCGCACGGGCGATTTCCTTCTGGTCTCTGCGCTCCTGTTCTTTGGCGAGCTTCCACATCTCGAACTGCTTGTCTTCCATGCAGATGTCGGCCATCATCATGCCGCGCTTGAACTCTTCGATGTCTTTCAGGTTGTTGACGTGCGTGCGCTTTTCTTCCCAGCGCGCCTGGTTCTCGAGCGCTTTCTGCTGTTTGTAGAAGAGCATGAGTTTCTGGTGCTGCATCGCGTGTTGTTCGCGCATGATGCGTTTCGTTTCTACCTCGCGGACGCGGTCGAGGACTTGCATCTGGTGGTGTTCGAGGATGCGGTGTCGCTGGTGGTCTTTGAGCGACTTCGAGTAGTTGAGTTTGTTCTTGTAGTCTGGTCAAGGAGAGCTACCTTCCTTCTCGAGTTTGAGCTTCTTCACTTTTATGTTGTCGAAGAGGATCTTGTTGAGCAGCTTCTGCTTCTTGGTTTCGAGCGCCTGGTTCGAGTGGATCAGGTTCTCTTGTCGACGCATTTCTTTGAGCTGCATCTCTTCGATGCGTCTGATGCTTTGGGGCTGGTTGGTCATTTCGGAGTAGTTCTTGTCGGACTTGCCCGTGCGCTCCTCGAGCTGCTGCTGGCCGAGGAGCTGGGTGGTCTGGAAGTTCCTCATCATGTCTTCGGTGGGCTGCTGCTTCTCGGTCGCGGTTGCAGGTCGTTTCTTCTTGGCTTTGCGTTTCTTTCCGATGTTCTTGCTTTTGATCGCTTGCTCTTCTTCCTGCTCTGCTTCGTTGTGCTGGGCGCGGACTGCAGCTTTGGCGGGTTGTTTGTGGTCTGAGTCTTGGTGTGAGTCCGAGTGGTCTGGTTCTGCGTCTCGTTCGTGGTCTGCTGCGGAGACTGCTCGCCTGTCTCTCTGCGGTTTGGACTTGGAGTCTCTGTCTTTGCGTTGTTTTTTATTCTTTTCGCCTGACTGGCCGTTTTCGATGATTTCCTGCCTGAGCGCGGCAATGCTTTCGAGGATCTCTTTCATTTCTTTGGTGTAGCTTTTGTAGGCTGCGTCGACGTCGTCTGTTTCGATCTCTTCTTCTGCGAGCTTCTCCTCGAACTCTTTCTTGGAGAGCACGAAGAGGTCTGCGGGGTGGATTTCCATCTTCTCGCAGGCTTTGAGCGAGCGAGGCGAGTTGATCTGGAGGTCGCGGGGGCCTTTGGGGTCGAAGGTGAGGACGGATACGAGGTCTTTCTTGCCCATGCGCCAGCGAGTCACGACCGGTTTACAAAGGCCGGCGATTAATAAGGTATCGGCGGCAGTCGGCGGTACGAGAGCGAGTCTTCAATTAAATGGTAAAGATTTTTCAAAGTCTCAATGGTAGATTAATTACTGACTGCAGGTTAAGAAAGTCGTCGAGAAGAAGGAGAAGAAGGAGCAGCAGCTCGGCCCCACGGTGAGCTCGAACGAGCTGGTCTTCGGCGTGGTCCACATCTTGTCGACCTTCAACGACACGTTCATCCACGTGACCGACCTCACCGGCTGCGAAACCTACTGCAGAATCACAGGCGGCATGCAAGTCACCTCCGATAAAGAAGAAGGCTCGCCCTACGCAGCCATGCTCGCCGCCCAGAAAGTCGCCATCGAGCTGAAGAAGATCGGCATCAACGCAGTCCACATCAAGCTCCGTGCTCGCGGAGGAGTCGAGACCAAGTCTCCAGGCCCAGGCGCCCAGAACGCCATCCGCGCCCTCGCCAGAACGAACGAGATCAAGATCGGAAGAATCGAAGACGTCACTCCCGTGCCGAGCGACTCCACCAGGAAAGACGGCGGTCGCAGAGGTCGCAGACTCTAAGCCTTTGCAGAATAATGGCCCGAAATAATAATTAACTTGCATGGAGTATTACCGAGAACTCGCCATCAGCGCAGACGCGGACACCAAGTTCGACGCGCTCCAGCGGCAGACCTTCCTCAGGCTCTCGCAGCTCTGCATCCGCAAGTGCTGGACCTTCGAAGGAGAGACCCAGACGCCGCGCGAGCAGCAGTGCCTGGAGAGCTGCCAGAAAGCCCTCTTCCAGAGAGACCTGCCGCTCTACTACCGG
>JFJP01044549.1_pt1 | contig 11832 bp, 14 predicted proteins | sample 431651 | NCBI WGS metagenome assembly JFJP01 (sample SAMN02602958, study PRJNA72255) | Microbial mat metagenome, whole genome shotgun sequencing project. | biome: fresh water; feature: sink hole; material: water; isolation source: purple microbial (photo- and chemosynthetic) mats found in... | reverse complement strand
AATGATCAAAGCTGGTTGTTGATTCGCTCAGTTTCACAGCCGCCGTTTTGGCGGCTTTTTTGTTGGCTAAAATTAAATTAGCTTTTACTCCAAAATGTGGTATGATGGGGTTTCAGGGGACTTCGACCCCGTAGAGCCTTCTTACTGAATCCGCTGGGATTCTTGCAAAGGAAGGGTACGCGCAAGGAGCATCGATACCCACCGCGCAAGCGGAAAGTCAAAAAGGTTATTGCTCATAAAGTAACTGTTTCACATTGCGCTTCAATCACTTGCGGCGCTTTTGCTCTAGTGAGCAGTAGCGTATGCGGCTTTGAAGAAAGGGCCAAATGGAGATTAGCTACTTTGAAAGTGAGCAGTAGCGTATGCGGCTTTGAAGGGAAGGACGCAGACTGGAACCGAGATTAAACGGTGAGCAGTAGCGTATGCGGCTTTGAAGAAGGGAGGCGCACTTAAATATCAGCGGTAGCGGTGAGCAGTAGCGTATGCGGCTTTGAAGGGTAGGTTAGGGGTGGGCAGTAGCGAACGAGGCTTTGAAGACTCAATATCAGCGACGATTTCTCTTAAAAGCGTGAGCAGTAGCGTATGCTGCTTTTAAATGGAAACAAACATGACTGATTTAGTAGCGCACAAGGTTAAAGTCCATCTGAATAACAAGCAGGCATCGTGGATTAAAGACCACTGCATCGCCTCGCGTCTTGCGTACAACTACGCAGTCGAAAGACTCCGCAATCCCGTGATGGATTACGAAGCCTGCCTTGACGCCGCCGATGAACCAGCCAAGTTCAGTAGCCGGATTGACGGCGCAATTCAACCGGCCCGTCTTGATTTTAAAAAGCTCAAGTTTCCAAGCGCCTTTGACGTTTCAAAGCTATGGACGATTGAACGGGATAGGTTGCACCCGTGGATGAAAGAACGCGGATTGAATTTAGATACTATTTCCGGGGTGTTCGCCAACAACTATGCGGCGGCACTTAACCAGTGGAAGGTTGCCAAGTGGCACAAGGACAAGATGCCCGTTTTTCACGGTAAAGGCGCAAAGCTGTCATCGACCTGGCGCGGCAGAACCATCAAACAGGTCAATAACAAGACCTTCGCCTTGCCCGGCAAACACGGCACATTCCGCCTCGGTTGCCCGATCCGTTTTGACGGAGAAATCCGATCAGTCACCTTCTCATTCGACGGCGGCGACTGGTACGCATCGTTCCTGATTAAAACCGAACTGACGAAGCAGGAACCGGCCCCCGCTGGAACCGCAGTCGGGATCGATGTCGGTGTTGCACAATTCGCCAGCCTGAGCGACGGTCAGCAGTTTCCGCCCAGTATGGACTACAATAAAGAACTGGAAAAACTCGCCAAGATTCAGCGGGTACAGGCCAGAAAGCAGGGGCCAATACGCGGCAAGCGCAAGGCTTCAAAGAACTGGTTAAAACAGAATAAGAAGCTGCAAAAACATCACCATCATATTGCGAACAAGCGCAGGCATTACACCGAAATTATTACCAAACAAGTCGCCGAAAATTACCAGACCGTGGCGATTGAAGATTTGAAGGTTAAGAACATGACCGCCAGCGCCAAGGGTGATGCCGAAACCCCCGGAAAGAACGTCGCGCAAAAGTCAGGGCTGAATCGCTCGATTTTGAACGGCGGATTCTACCAATTCAGGAGTCGGCTGGAGGCCAAGGTGAATGCGCGGGCCGGTCAAGTTATTGCGGTCAATCCGGCGTATACTAGCCAGACCTGCTCGGCTTGCGGTCATGTCGCTAAAGAGAATAGAATCTCACAAGCGGATTTTAAGTGCGTAAACTGCGGGCATGAGGCTAATGCCGATTTGAACGCCGCACAGAATATTTTGATTCGGGCGCTATGCCCGGATGAAAAGATCGTCGTTCCCACGCGACGTAAAGCGGATAGTGGGCAACAGGGGACTTCAACCCCGGTGAGCCTTCTTATTGAACCGGTTGCGGTTCTTACAAAGGAAGCTGACAAGCAGGGAGCATCGATCAGCACTGCGGCAACGCAGACAGTCTCGAAAATGGTCAAGCCAGCAAAACAGCTTGATTTGTTACTGCAAACAGCGGCTTAACCCGGTTTTGGTCTAGTGAGCAGTAGCGGGCGAGACTGGGAAGATAGTCGGTATACGTCGTCAGGCGCGGTATCCGTGAGCAGTAGCGGGCGAGACTGGGAAGATACAGGTCGTCTGGAACCGGGTTGATCGACTGTTGGCAGTAGCGAGTGAGGCTGGGAAGTCAGCGCATGGGCTAACCGAAGCGCACTTAAAGTTGGCAGTAGCGAACGAGGCTGGTAAGGATGATTTTTAACTCTTTTTCATAGTATCTTGCGATTGACAAAACCTGGTTGCTCGCGTAGGTTGGTTGACGGAGCCTAAGAATCTCCCCAGTGAGCGGAACCCGCACCCGAAAGACTTGCGGTTTTTTTACGCCCCCGATCAATGACCGGGAGGGCTAGGGAATATACCGAATACCTAGCGCCGTTCTTACTGCGGTTCTTAGCCTCCCGATCACCCATTTCGTTTTTTTGGGTCACTAAGAGTCAGTAAGAGGTAACACCATGTTTAACCCGTCTGATTATCACCCCAAGTTTGTCGCCGCTATGGAGGCTCTTGGGCGTATCCCGGAAAGCCAGCGCAGAAACAACGCCGCTGCATCATCGCTGTTTGAACAGGCATTTTTGTATGCGCCAGATCATTTGCAAAAAATGTTTAGGGATAAGGCGATAGAATTAGGGATTCTTCCTGAGCACGCTGATTTTTATAGCGAAGATGGCGAACCTTTGTACTCTACCGCTCAAGTCGCCCAGCATTTAGGAATTTCGCTGGAAGAAGCTAACCGGCAGGCTAGAAAATTGAGCGAAGACCATCCCGATATGGCTTTTACGTCTGACACCAAAACCATCTATCGCCGTCAGTAAGGAGGAATAACCATGTCCAGCAATCCCATCACACTCACCACAATCGATGGTGAACCCCGCATCCACGACCTTCAACTCGCCGAACGTCTTGGCTTTTCCCAAACCTTAGATATTCGTAAGTTAATCAAGCGAAACGAAGCTAAGTTGTTGAAATTCGGAGTTCTAGCCACGGTGGCGAAAACCTCCAGCGAGTTAGGTGGCCGTCCTACCGTCGAGTTTTACCCTAACCAAAAGCAGTCAGTCTGGCTATGCATGAAATCGGAGACTGAAAAAGCCTTCGATGTCCAAGTTGAAATTGTCCGGGTCTTTGATGCCTATCTAACCGGCGACCTAAAGCCAAACATCCCAAACTTCGCAAATCCGGCTGATGCGGCCCGCGCATGGGCGCTGGAGTACGAACGGGCGGAAGCTGAAAAGCTCGAAAAGCTGGAAGCCTATCGCCAGATCGAAGTCGCGCAACCGAAGATCGCCTTTCATGACCAGGTGGTCGTCAGCGAAAACCTGCTGGACTTCACCGAGGCGTTTTCACTGCTACAGCGCAAGACCGGCCAACACTTTACCAAATCAGCATTTTTGGAGTTTGGTCGTCGCCATGCGTTCGCTTGCCAACCGAACCCGCACACGGGAGTGACCAAAAATCGCTTTGTCCCGCGAAAAGACTTTATCGGGGAGTGGTTTGTGTTGGAGCTACATCAAAACGGGGTTGCCGAGTGGAAGATTAGGCCGATGGCGATAGCCGGGATCGTTGCGCTAATTCTTGGCGATCAGCGCAGATCAGCGTTTCACGGGTATGAACATCAACTTTCCATACATACCCGCCAGGAAGCCGCTTAACGCGGGTTTATAATACTCTTTAACATGGTATGATGATGAAAGTAGCTGACCTTGCTGTGCAAGCAAGGCCAGTCGGTATCGGAGTCAACAAGGCAACAGGACGTTGCAAACGGCGAGAACGCAATGACGTAGCAGTAAATGAATACTTGAACCTAATCAGTATTCTAACACGTCCCCGCCGATTTGCAACCCCTGTTGCCGCTTGACTCCGGTGCTGCCCCCCACAGCATCACGGAGCATCTATGAACGACTTTTTGAAGAACCCACAAAACGCCACGGCGACCCGCCGTCCATGCCAACACCTGATCGGGGAGGGGAAGCCATGATGTGGTTCCGCTTATGGCATGACCTACTGGATAACGAAAAAATCCAACAGATGCCTCCTTCGCTGTTCAAGGCGTACATAAACACCCTGTGCATTGCGTCAAAAAATGATCCGCGAGGAACTTTGCCGCCGCTGCCAAAGTACGCTTTCAGGCTTCGTGTCGGGCAAAAAATAGCCGAGGGATTTTTGGAGAAATTATGCGAGCTATCCCTAGTCTCAAAAAATGGACAAATTTATTCAGTGACCAATTGGGAGAAGTTTCAAAAAAATTCTGACGATGTTTCTCAGAGAGTTCAAAGACATAGGTCAAAATGTAACGTTACAGGAAACGATAACGGTAACGTTCCTTGTAACGGGAAAACGCCCATAGATGTAGAAGTAGATAAAGAAACAGAAAAAGAGGAAGAAGAAAAAGACGCTTCGCTTCCCTCCTCCCCTCCTCCTTCAAAAAAGGATTCCAAAAAAGCCAAGCCGATCTCCTTCGATCCAACCACCCTACCCTTGCCCGACTGCATACCCCAGCAAGCATGGATCGAATTCTGCCAGCACCGGATCACGATCAAAGCCAAGCTGACCCAACTGGCTGCTGAAAAAACGATCGGCAAACTGGAACGGGCCTACAACAACGGTTATAGCCCGCAAGACCTGATCGACCAAGCCATCGAAGGCGGCTGGCAAGCTTGCGTCTTTGAGCGCCACCTGAACACCCCAGCACCCCGGAAACCGATCACCATCGATCCCGCGATCCCCACCCCGCCCTACGAAGAAATCGTCGCCGACTACAACGCCAACTGCCCGGAGATGATCGAAGTCGAGTTCCTGAACGACGAGCGCCGCACACTGATCGACAAGAACTGGTATCAACCAATCACCAAGATCAGCGGCAAACCGGTGCTAGGCCCGGAGATCGACAAGTGGAAAAGGCTCTGGCCTTGGCTACACCAAAACTGCCCGTTCCTGAGCGGCAAGAACGATCTCAAATGGAAAGCCAGCTTGGAATGGATACTCAACCAAGACCACCTGATGAACATCGTCGAAGGCAAGTACACCCTGGAGGCATGAGATGAGCGAGAAACTTTTTTCCAGAGAAGCCGAGCAAAGCGTGATCGGCGGGCTGTTCGTTTCCCCGGTTAGCCTTGACGAAGTTTTGGAGCGGATCAACGAGAATGACTTTGCTGACAAAGTCCACCGGCTGATCTTCAAGGCCATGATCCACCTACGCCAGCAGAAAACCGACATCGACATCATCACGGTGAGCGAACTGCTGGAAGCCCGTGGTCACATGCCCGACCACGTCGAAATGATCTACCTTGCCGAGATCACGCAAAACACCCCCAGCGCCGCCAACGTCCTCAGTTACGCCAGCATCGTTCGCAACTATTCCCAGCGCCGTAAGCTGACCCAACTCGCTGCCAGCTTGACCACCTGGGCCAAGGAGGAACGGGATTGCGGCGTGATCATGAACCGCTGTAAGGAAGCACTGGACGGGATCAATACCGGCAAGGCCATTGACGGCCCGGTTATCATCAAGGACCTGATTACGCAGATGCTGGACGATATGTTTCAGAAATCCGAGCAATCCACCGCACTGAGCGGTTTAAGCACTGGCTTCCCCGATCTGGATCGGATGACTGACGGCTTGAAACCCGGCGCTCTTTACGTCATCGCTGGACGACCCGCGATGGGCAAATCGGTCATGGGGATCAACCTGCTTCATCACGCTGTCAAACAAGGCCGAAGCGCCCTGCTATTCACGCTGGAAATGCCCTATGCGGAAGTGCTACGGCGACTGTGTGCCGCAGACCAAGGTCTCGACTACCACCGGATGCAACGCGCCAAAATGAGCAGCGATGAATGGGCGCAGCTTTGCACCGTAGCGAAGGAGTTGAGCGAGCATCAGTGGTGGATCGATGAAACCCCCGGCCTGACCATCACCGATCTGGTTTCACGCGCCCGCCGCTTGCACCGTAGCCAACCGCTGTCGATTCTGGCGGTGGATTACATCGGGCTGCTGAGAACGGTTCGCACCGACCGCCGTGATCTTGAAATCAGCGAGATCACGCGATCCCTCAAGGAACTGAGCAAGGAGCTGCATATCCCGGTCATCGCCCTATCGCAACTGAACCGCGATCTGGAAAAGCGGCCCGATAGACGCCCGATGATGAGCGATTTGAGAGAAAGCGGCAGCATAGAGCAGGATGCGGATGTAGTAATTATGTTATACCGCGACGATCAGTATGACGAACACTCTATCGACAAGGGCTGCGCCGAAGTCCTGATCCGCAAAAACCGGAGTGGCCGCTGCGGCATGATCCCGATGAAGTTTGAGGGGCACCGCTACCGGTTCCTGCCACTCCCCGAAGGACTGCCGTCAGCCAATAGCCCGAAACCGGAGTCCAGTAGCCGGGGACGGAGATCGTTCGATGATTAAGCCGTCGCTAGAAGACGTACTGGGCAAAGTCGCCGCCAAGATTGACGCCGATCAAATCAAGGTCCCGGTTCAGGCGGCCACCGACCACACAAAGATCGCCACGGCCCTTGAGCGCATCACCAAGGCCGGTTTCACCGTCACCATGCACCCCGGCGACAAGCTGGTGGTTTCCCCCAGGGCAAAACTGAGCGATGCCCAGGTGGCTTGGATCACGGCGAACAAACCGGCCATTCTGGCGTACCTGCTAACCCATACCCAGGAGCCTGCCGTAGAGGCGCTAAAAACGGCGTTTAAGGCAACCATCAAGTCGGTGGCTATCGGGACACCACCTGAGCCGCAAAAGTCGCTGGTGGTTAGCTGCGGGGCCTGTTTGCACGGCCAGCGGTATATGCCGGGAGACGAACTGGGCGGTTATCGACTGTGAGTTTGACTCGACTGGGAAAAACCGTTGAGCTATGCTGGGTCTACCACAAAACGTGGTGAAAGGTCGGGGCCACGACCGGCCCCTAACCAAGTCAACTAACAAGGCAAATTTGAAATGGCTAAGAAAAGTCTGTCACAAATCAATTTTTCGTTCAATGGCGCATCGTTCCTGCTGGACGTAGCTGACGGCAAAATGATGTCACTGAACGAGATTTATGCTGCGGCGGGAAGTCCGGCATTCCGCGAACCTTTTGAATGGCTAAGATCAGAGGAATCAAAAAGATTTATAGAAAACATAATGTTAGAGTTAAAGCTGGAAAAATCCCGTATTATGAAAGTTACACGCGGCAAGGGTGGCGGCACATGGGCGCACTGGAAGATTGCAACGAAGTATGCCGCATACCTGAATCCAGCGATTGAAAGCGCGATCCTAGAAGTTTTCCAAGAGCGTATCCAAGAAGAAATCGATCCGGGAAAGGCGATTGATCGCGGGATTGAAGGTTATCGCCGCCAAGGACGCAGCGGAAAGTGGATTGATAGCAGACTCCGATCTGCCGCTGGCTGGAACGCACTGACCGACACCCTGAAAACCCATGATGTCGTCAAACAGGGTTACGCCAAAGTAGCAGACGCGATCAACGTGCCGATCATCGGCAAGACCGCCAAAGAGTTCAAACAAGAAAACGGGCTAAAAAAGAGCGACAGCACCCGCGACAAAATGGATATGGTTGATCTGAATATGATCGCCCTGACGCAATCGCTGGCTGACAAAAAGATCGTTGACAAGGATGTTCGCGGCAACAAGGACTGCGCGAAAACCTGTTTTGATATAGCGACTCGCGTGGCTAAACTGAAAGAACCTGAGTAACTCCACTCAAAAGGTGATGTTAATACACCCCTCGGCCTTTAGGCCGGGGTTTCTCGCGGAGAATATGATGAACCTATATCTACTGACCCAAGACGAAAGCTACGGCTATGACACCTATGACTCTTGCATCGTCGCTGCCGAAAACGAAGAACAAGCGCGAACCATACGGCCAGGATACTCTGAATGGGATATTGATTACAGCTACTACGATTGGGCAACCAGCCCGAAAAATGTGGAAGCCAAATTGATCGGGACTTCCGATCTGTACTCAGAGCCAAAAGTTATTCTGGCGTCATACAGGGCGGGATGATGCCAGCCTACTCAACTATCTGTCGGCTAGAAGAATCCCCCGGCCTCGGTCGTTGCTGCTGCAACTGCCGATGGCAGATGGTGGCGGTTTGCCATCCTTGGAACAAGACCTTTGCCAAGGGCCGGATCAGCGAAATTTTTGGGTGGTTGTGCGCGGCACCTGATTTTTCAATGCCGGACAAACAAGGATTGAAAGCTGCGGTATTTTTTGATGGACCACACGGTATGTGCGAAATGCACGGCTTCAAGTTAAGCCTTGCAAAGCCACCGGTTTCAGACAGCTAACGACCCGACCCCTTGCCTTGACCTTACCTGAACCAGCTATCCCGCTGTTGCTTAGAAAACGCCCGGAGTTTTCGGCTAGAAATTGATTTTAAACACGGCCCATTGGTCGGGCCGATTAAACATCATCTTTGGAGATCGCAACCGCTCGTGTTTCATACACGGGCGATCCCTGCTGATAGAGCCAGTCAAACGCATAATCACCAGCGGATTGCTGGATTTCTTTCAACTGGGACACCGGGAACATGTCCGGCCAGTAGGATCGGCCATAGCGATCCAGCGCAGGAATAGTGAGAACATCAAAACCGTCTTTGATCTGACCCATGAAATCATTTTGACCCCAGCGGGTACCGATCACGATCTGCCTACCTGTTTCCGACAGGCTAGGAACCACTGAAGTCTCCCACCAAGAAACCATTTTTGAGATTTCTTTTACATCGCGGGACTGAAACATATTTCGTATGGGGTCATCAACCAACACCATGTCAAAATCATTTCCGTCAATATCGTCCAGAATTTTGATTACAGTTAAGTTTTTCATTGATTTACCGTTCCACATTGGAACGGGCAGCGCATGAACAGGCAGCAGATTGATATGCAAAATAGATTTATCGCTAACCATCATCGCGGCAATATAGGAAAGTGCCAAACTGGTTTTCCCCGAACGCGGCGGCAATTCGATCATCGTTTTTTTGTTATCACTGAAAATGATGTGGTTTGCAGCTTTCTGAATGTGGTCGGGAGCGCAAGCGCCGAACAGGAACGAGTAGTCGTGCATTTTTCACATAAACAGTTGACTGGAAAGCTGGATTGTAGCATTGTCGGCTAACCACGTTCAATGGTAGAACCACATCCCTAGCGCAGCAACATACCAGGGGACTTCGACCCCGGCGAGCTTGTTTACTGAGTCGGTAACGACTCTTGCACAAGAAACTGACACACAAGGAGTTATGATCAGTGCGAAGCAATGCAATCGGATACATCCGCGTATCAACTGACGGTCAAGTTACCGATGGTGTCAGCCTTGACGCACAACGCGCCAAGATCGAAGCCTGGTGTGACCTGAACGACTACCCATTAAAAGCCGTTCACATGGACGCCGGTATTAGCGGCAAATCCGCTGCCAACCGACCCGGTTTGCAAGACGCACTCAAAGACTGCGGCCAAGGCGATGCGCTGGTGGTTTACAGCCTATCCCGGCTATCGCGTTCGATCCGAGACACGCTGGACATTAGCGACAGCCTAGCCAAAACCGGGGCCGATCTGGTGAGCCTGTCCGAGAAGATTGATACCACCAGTGCGGCAGGCAAGATGGTGTTCAGGATGATGGCGGTGCTGGCGGAGTTTGAGCGCGATCAGATTAGCGAACGTACCACCACCGCATTGAGCTACAAAAAGAGTGTGGGCGAGAAAACCGGCGGGGCCGCGCCGTATGGCTACGCAGTCGAGATTGAACGGAGCGCCAGCAAAGAGCGGAAGCTGCTAATTGTGTCCTGCGAAGAACAGGCGGCTATTGCCAAGGCGCGTGAACTCCATGCGGCAGGCTTATCACAACGCAAAATCGCCAAAGAACTACTGGCGTGCGGGTTTACATCCCGCAACAACAAGATGTTTGTCCCGACACAGATTCAGAGGATGATTAAGTAGTTGACACCGCTCGAAAAATAGGTATTATCGACTAACACAAGTTCAAGCGCGAACCGGAGCGCAGCAATCCGGCGAGAGACTCAGATGAAACTCCAAGACGCCTTAAACCTGCTCGGCCTATCCGGCACCGTAACATTCGACGAAGCAAAAGCCGCTTATCGTCGAGCCTGTATGAAGTATCATCCAGACCGCAATCCCGCTGGTGCGGAAATGATGAAAGCCGTCACGGAAGCATGGCGAATCCTAGAAGCATGGGACTTTGCCGGAAAGCCCGTCGAGGTCAAGGAAAGCGCAAACGCCAACTACGGCGATGCCATTATGGCCGCGCTGAACGCCATTATCGACCTGCCAGGAATCACCATCGAAGTCTGCGGCGCATGGGTCTGGATTAGCGGAAACAGCTACCCGCACCGGGCCGTGTTCAAAGAAGCGGGATTCAAATGGGCCAGCAAGAAGAAGCAGTGGTATTTCCGCCCGCCCGAATGGCAGAGCGCCAATCGCTATGGAGAGTGGACGATTGAGGATATCAGAGAGAAGTTCGGTTCGGAAACCGTGCAGGGAAATCAGGAGAGAGCGTCCCGCCCGCCAGAACTTGCTGGCTACAGTGCTGCGTGAGCAGCAGGCGGAACGAAAAGAGTTTAGCACACCCAGTAATTTTGACAATCCCTAGCGCAGTCGGGGCGCAGCAACCCGGCAGGAGAATCTCATGAAGACCTTACCCCGTTCAAGAATGCGACCCTTGAGTTTCGATGGGGAAACTATTGTGGAAACCAGCGGCCATGCCGACAACGGCCCGTGCAATACCCGGTGGTGGGAGATCGGTGTTTACCAGACCATAGGCGGTAAATTCATTTTGAGCTTGGAATGGAACACCAACTGGCAGAACGAGGACGGTTGGCAATCCGCCCAGGCGTTCGATACCGCCGACGAACTCGCGGCTTGCTTGGAGGAATTTGACCCGCTGTCGAGACTGGTGGGATTCCCGACCAGCCGCGATGGGAAATATGCCGACCGGCAAAAGTTTATCGAGAAGGCGATCCAGAGCAAGTGGGATATGCTGGTTTCAACGGTGATGGAAACGATTTGCGAAGCGGAGCATATTGCATGACCGACTTTCAACGCGACTACTACGCAATCAAAGAAGCCGCAAAAGATGCTGCGGCAAAATACGACCGGTCCCGGTTAAATCAGCTTCACGCCGCGATGATGGCGATGTCGCACATAGCCCCGCAGGCATATTGCTGGCTTAACGGCTCCGAGGACTACGTTGACGACTGGCTGAATCAGGCCAAAGCCTACCGACGACCGCCAGAAGTTTCAGCAGTTCTTTAACAACAACCAGCGCCCTCCGGGGCGCTTTTCGCGTTCCACCTACCACAGAGCCAAGTATGTTCAACCAAGACCTTGCGCCCGGCGAACCCCACCCGTCAGCCCATGACGCCCTGCTTTGGATTAAGAAGCAGTCGATCCATGATCTTTACCAGTGGAACGAAGCCTTTGCTTCCCTTGCCATTGACGGCAACCGCACCGGGCAAATCTGCTCCGAAACCCTAGATCGCCTCCTGACCGGCAAGCCTGTGTCAGATCGTTACCTGCTCGGACTGGCCTGGACAATGAGCCAAAAATCCTGACTTGTGTTCTACCACTTTTCATGGTAGTTTGACGTTTTCAATAGGACAAAACCATGCCGAAGAAGATTAAGGATTTGTGCGTTAAGACCGGTTCCTATACCGACCGGGCTGGAGTCGAGAAGGCCCGCTGGCAGAATGTCGGGTCAGTTTTGAA
>JFJP01041296.1_pt1 | contig 11832 bp, 12 predicted proteins | sample 431651 | NCBI WGS metagenome assembly JFJP01 (sample SAMN02602958, study PRJNA72255) | Microbial mat metagenome, whole genome shotgun sequencing project. | biome: fresh water; feature: sink hole; material: water; isolation source: purple microbial (photo- and chemosynthetic) mats found in... | reverse complement strand
AATCCTTGACATTGAGAGAAGTGCGCTGGTTTCTGAATTGACAGGTTTGAATGGCGGGATTTCGATAGATTTTAATGATACAGTCTTTCTGGCCCCGGCTTTACCTGGTGATTTTGAACAATGGTACCTGAAAGCAGAACTGAATAATCCGTTTTTGGCCTGGCTAAAACAGGAAGTTAAACTGAGTACAAAACAAGAGAAGTTAAGCACTTCGTTAAGTCTTCCAAAACTCCAGGGAGGATATATGAGTGAGAAGGTTGCCGGTGAACAGTTTCAGGGTGTTACTGTCGGACTTTCAATACCTCTCTGGGAAAACAGAAATGAAATTAAGTTTGCCAAAGCCAGGACTATTGCAGTTCAAAGTGCTGAATATGATACGAAACTTCAATTCTATAACAAACTGAAGTATTTGCATCTGAAAGCAGTCAGCTTACAGAATAGCATAGTTGATTATGGAAGTAAATTACAGATATTCAGTAATTCACAACTTTTAAAGAAAGCTCTTGATAAAGGTGAGATTTCTTTAATTGATTATATTTACGAACTTACGTTCTATTACGAATCAGTTAACAGGCTTCTGGTTCTGGAGAGGGATGTGAATAGGACTCAGGCGGAGCTTAATCAGTATCAGTAAAATTTTGAAATCTGTGGCCTCTATTGATAGTTTTATCGGTTTAATGAATCAGTATGGTGCTGATAAAGAGCCATTTATGTTCATTATTGATTATGAAATGAACTCACCGGAAATCTTTAAACTTCAATCAGTTCCAACTGGTATTAAATATTCAACTCCACTGATCTCAAATGTCCTCACAAGTAAAATTAACAGCAGCGAGGTTTTATTCAAAAAGCAGCCTGTCTCATTCAGCAGATATTCAGAAGCCTTCAATTATGTCAGAAAGAATATAGAGCTTGGTAATACCTATCTTCTTAACCTTACATTTCCGACAGAAATTGAGACTGATTTGACTCTTGAAGAGATATTTTACTCAAGCACTGCAAAATATAAACTGTTGTATCATAATAGCTTCGTGGTATTCTCACCTGAGATCTTTGTCCGGATTAGCAATGGTTTGATAAAATCCTTTCCTATGAAAGGAACAATCGAATCATCAGTTCCTGATGCGGAGAAGAGACTTCTTGAAGATAAAAAAGAAGAAGCTGAACATAACACAATAATTGACCTGATCAGAAATGACTTGAGCAGAGTGGCTGATAATGTAGAGGTTACAAAGTATAAATATATCGACAGAATCAAAACCGGAAGAGGTGAATTATTGCAGATGAGCTCCGAGATTACTGGCACCCTCATGGAAGGATATGAAAATCGTCTGGGTAATATTATTGCCGGAATGCTCCCTGCAGGCTCAGTCACAGGAGCACCAAAGAATGAGACTGTAAGGATCATCAGGGAAAGTGAGAAATACGACAGAGGATGGTATACCGGAATCTTTGGTGTGTTTGACGGACAAAACCTTGATAGCGGTGTAATGATCAGATTCATTGAAAGAGACAATAACCGGCTTTACTTTAAAAGCGGAGGTGGAATTACATTTATGAGCGATGCTGTAAAGGAATATGAAGAATTAATATCAAAAGTTTATGTCCCTGTTGGTTGAAACAATAAGAGTGGATTATGGTAAGTTGTTAAATATCCGTTATCATAATGAACGCATGGAACGTACTTTATCGAATTTATTCGGAAAACAAGGGACTGTCTGTCTGGAAAAAATAATAGATGTGCCGCAATCAGCTTTATATGGAGTTTATAAATGCAGAGTGGTATATGATGATAAAAATACTGAAATTGAGTTCATACCTTATATCTTAAAGAAGGTAAGCTCGCTCCGGCTGGTATATGATGTGATGATATCTTAATTATAAAAAACGGGAAGGTAACTGACACCTCTTATGCCAATGTGATATTGAAGGATCAGAATGGTAACTGGATAACACCTTCAACCTACCTTCTAAATGGAACAAGACGGTCTAAACTGTTAAATAGCAAATGTATTGCAGAAGCTGATATCCGTGTTGCTGATCTGGATAAATATTCTGAAGTAAGGCTCATTAATGCTATGATAGGGATAGACGATTCAGTGAGTGTTCCCGTTAATAAAATAATCTTGTTGTGATTTTTATAATAACAAATTTGAAGTGTCGAAATAAAAACTACATTTAGTTTTTTATTTTGGGAATTTATTAAAGGGAATTTTTTAGTTGTTTACTTCAATTTGTCAATGTCCAATGTTCAATGATTCTGTCTTGCCTGTCAGTATGTCTGATACTGAGAAAAAACTATTTCTTAATAATCTTGTAGAAACCGGGGGCCCTGAACTTCATGATTATACCACATTCACATCTGTTATTAACAGTCTGAGGCCTTCTCAGGTTGATGATTTCCGGCTGCTTCTGCTGCCGGTACTTAATGAGAATACTCTAATAGGTTACGGGTTTAAAAAACCTTTTGGTTATCCGGGCGATTTCAACCTGATTAATTCAATTTACAACTTTCATATTAATGAAGATCTGCAATACAGGAACTGGGATGTTTTCTTTCAGAATCAGCCAGGAGCCATTGCTGTAAGAAACAGGAAGGATTACTTTATTAATAAATGTAAACAGCTTACATCTTCCGGAACTAAGGATATTAAAGTTCTGATTCTTGGTTCCGGTCCGGCAACAGATGTGAATGAATTTATGGCTAATAATCCGGGTTGCAGAATAGGTTTTGATCTTGTTGATTTTGATCAGAATGCCATAGATTTTTCGAAAAAACAAAATGAGCGATTCAATGGTGCGATTTCGTATAACCGGATCAATGTGCTCAGGTATAAACCATTGAAAACATATGATCTGATATGGAGTGCCGGGCTCTTCGATTATTTTAAGGATAAGCACTTTGTGTTCCTTATTCAGAAATACATTAACTTTCTGAAAGAAGATGGGGAATACATTATAAGTAACTTCAGCACAGAGAATCCGACAAGGAGACTTATGGAAGTATTATCTGACTGGTTTTTAAACCACAGGAGCAAGGATGATCTTCTTGATATTGCAGCAAGAGCCTGTATCGGCGAAAGGTTTGTGAGGATAGATACTGAACCGCTCGGAGTCAACCTTTTCCTTAATATACGAAAGTGAGGATAATGAAACCTTGTTTAAATTCAAAATCAGCCAAATGAATTTCTTTAAAGGCACATCGGCTAACCTGCTTGGACTGCCATCAGCGTTCCAGGGCTCCTGGACATTTGACAGGCTGACATTATCTTTCTCAGGCAGTATGGCTGCTTCTGAAAAAGATTATCTTGAAGATTATTTTTTAAAATCTTTGGTGCCTTTCAGGTTTTCTCTTGTACTGGGAATGATATTTTACGGGGCATTTGCATTTCTTGATGCTTCATCAGTTCCGGAACTGAAAGAGATCTTCTGGTTTATCCGGTTTGGAGTGGTCTTCCCGGTTCTTGCAGGAGTATTTGCCTTCTCTTTTTCAAATACTTTCAAGAAATATATGCAGTTCCTTATCTCCTTTATTATCTTCCTGACGGGATTCGGAATAATTGTGATGATAATTTTTTCAGCCCAGGTTTCAAATTATAATTACTATGCAGGACTGATACTTATTTTTATTTTCGGATACACCTTCATCAGGGCAAGATTTATCTATGCATCAATCGCCGGATGGGTAATTGTTGCAGCCTATGAGATTTCAGCAATCTGGATCTCAAACACACCTTTAGAGATACTGATAAATAATAATTATTTCTTTATCAGTGCCAATGTAATTGGGATGTTCATCAGTTATTTTCTGGAGCTGTCTTCTCGTAACGATTTTTATATGAGGAAGTTACTTCAGCAGGAACAGGAAAATGTCAGGGCAGCCAATAATGCTCTCGAGATAAGGGTGAAGGAGAGGACATCCCAGTTAACTGATGCCTACCAGAATCTTAAAAAAGAGATAGAAACACGTAAGAAATTTGAAAAAGAGAGGGGTGAGCTGGAGACTCAGCTTTTTCAGTTAAAGAAGATGGAGACAATAGGAACGCTTGCCGGAGGTATTGCACATGACTTTAACAATATTCTTACTCCGATTCTTGGTTACACCGATATGGCTCTTGAGGAACTGCCTGATGAAAGTACCCTCCGGTTCGATATTGAGCAGATAAATAATGCTGCTACAAGAGGAAAAGACCTTGTGCAGCAGATCTTAACATTCAGCCGTGAAGTCAACTTTGATAAGAAACCAATTCAGCTTAACCTCATAGTTGTTGAGGTTCTAAATCTTCTCAAGGCCTCATTTCCTACAGGCATTGAAATAAGGCAGAATCTAAGGCCGGATATCGGGACTATTCTTGCCGATGCGACACATATGCATCAGATAATAATGAACCTGTGTACTAATGCCAGTTATGCGATGATGAACACAGGTGGTATCCTTGAAGTTAATCTCGATGTTATTTCTGCTGACAGGAATCTTACCAGGCAGGTACCAAATCTTAAGAAAGGAAAATATGTGAGACTGACACTCTCAGATACAGGACATGGAATGGATAGTAAGACTAAGGAACGTATTTTTGAACCTTTTTTTACCAGAAAAGAAGTCGGATCCGGTTCCGGTCTGGGCTTATCTGTTGTGCATGGGATAGTGAATAACTATGGCGGAGCCATTACTGTTGACAGTACCGTTGGGGTAGGAACGACTTTTACTATTTATCTGCCCCATTATGGGATAAGCCCGGTAAACAATGATGATTTGAACAAAACTATTACAAAAGGGGATGAATTCATCCTGTTTGTCGATGATGAACAGGAAATAACATTCATGGGGAAGAAAATGCTTGAGAATATTGGATATAAGGTCACTATTATGACTGATTCCTTGTCTGCCCTGGAAGAGTTCAAATCAAATCCCAATAAATATTCATTGCTGGTTACTGATCAGACAATGCCCAGGATGTTCGGGACAGAGCTCGCCACTAAAATGAGAGAGATTCGTCCTGAACTTAAAGTTATTATAATAACAGGATATATTGATAAATTGTCGGAAGACCTTATAAATAAAACCGGGATCTCTGAGATTATTATGAAACCATTGATTTTAAGTGATTTCAGCAAAGTTATAAGGAAAGTTCTCGATGCAAACTAAAATGTTTAAGCTATGGCAAAAATTCTGATAATTGATGATGAGACTGCTATCGCAATGATGTTAAAAAAGATGGTGGAAAGGGCTGGTCATGAAGCAAAAACAGCTTCTAACGGGAACGAAGGATTGATTACGTTTGATTCATTTCATCCTGATCTTCTTATTACCGATATTGTTATGCCTGATAAAGAGGGGCTGGAGTTAATATTTGAACTCAGAAGAAAGAACCCTGGCCTTAAGATAATTGCTATTTCAGGAGGCGGACGCTTTCAGTATGAAGGTTACCTGAATAGTGCCAGGCATCTGGGAGCAAATAAGGTATACCAAAAACCTCTCGATCTCAAGGAGCTGATGAATAGTATTACTGAGTTATTGAGCTGAATTAACGGAGAGGGAAAAAATGATTTCATTCGACATGCGGACAATTATGGTCAGTATTCTGCTGACATTCTTAGTAAGCACGGTAATATTCTTAATAATATGGATTCAGTATCATAAACGTTACAGGGGAGGGATGTTCAGCAAGAACCTTTTATCTGATTTAAAGGATGTAGAAGAAAAATCATACAGTGCAGGCAATGAGACCACTGCTGAACAGGAAAAATACAGCGAGCTTATTCAGGTCGAGCGCAACCTCCTCAGAGCATTAATCGATAACTTACCTGATTCGGTTTCAATAAAAGACAAAGAGGGACATTTTCTTCTGAATAACAACTCCCATCTTGAGATGATAGGAGCAGAGAATCAGCAGGAGGTACTTGGAAAAACAATATTTGATTTTTTACCTGAGAAGGAGGCTGCAATCTCTGATGGTGATGACAGGAATGTATTGCTAACCGGGAAAATGATGCTTGACAAGGTAGAAAGTTCTGTACATGCAGGGACTGGTTTTTCACACACGCATCTTACCAGCAGGATACCGATTCCCGGTCCCGACGGGAAACCTGTACAACTAATCACAATCAGCCATAATATCACCGACCGGAAAAGAGCTGAGGATGCACTGCGCGACAGCGCCGAGTTCAACAGATCTCTTTTAATTACCATACCTTTTGGAATGGATATAGTCGATGAGCAGGGTACTGTTCTCTTCCTTAGTGATAATTTAAAAAAAACATACGGTCAGGATGCTATTGGTAAAAAATGCTGGGACATACACCGTGATGATAAGAAAGAGTGCACTGATTGCCCTTTGAGAAGAGGGATAGTCAACGGAAAAACAGAAAAATATGAGTCTGATGGTTTCATTGGTGGAAGAGTATTCGAGATCTATCACACCGGAATGAATTACCATGGAAAGAAAGCCATGCTTGAAATATTCCACGATATAACCGAAAGAAAACAAACTGAGGATGAACTAACACGTTCAAAGGAAAAAGCTGAAGAGAGTGACAAGTTAAAAACAGCATTCCTTCATAATGTTTCTCATGAGATAAGAACCCCTATGAATGCGATAGTCGGATTCACTTCACTTCTGAGCGAACCTGGTCTGACACCTGAAAATCATCAATCCTATCTCGATATTATTTCACAAAGCAGTAATCATCTTCTTTCTATTGTAACCGATATCATTGAAGTCTCAAACATCGAAGCCGGAAAGCTGAAATTAAATATGAATAAGGTGGTGGTACACTCTGTCATGGAAAAGCTTTTTAAGCAATTTAGCCTGACAGCATCTTTGAAGGGATTGGAATTGATATATGAACAGCCAGATAATGAGCCGGATAAGCACTTTTATACTGATTATACCAAACTTTTTCAGGTACTCTCAAACCTTCTTGCTAATGCTTGCAAGTTTACACGCAATGGGAGCGTGAAGATGGGTTACAACTTTCAACCTGATAATATTGAATTTTTTGTATCAGATACAGGAATTGGCATACCTCAGGACCAGCAGACAAAAATATTTGAAAGGTTTTATCAGGTTGATAACGGTCATGACCGCCAATTCGAAGGGACTGGTCTTGGTCTTTCACTTTCAAAAGCTTATGTTGAATTTCTTGGAGGTAAGTTATGGGTAGAATCTGAAGCAGGAAAAGGATCCACTTTTTATCTTAATTTGCCTTGCTGATATTTTTATAACAACATAATGAAAGTCTCATTCAGATCAATGACTGCTGATGACTGGAAATCAGTTTCAGCAATTTATGAGCAGGGGATAGCTACAGGTGATGCAACTTTTGAGCAAAAAAGCCCACCTTGGGATGAATGGAACAACGGCCATCTGAAAAACTGCAGGATCGTTGCAGAATATGAAAGCCAGATAATTGGATGGGCAGCACTATCGCCTGTGTCGGGAAGATGCGTTTATGGCGGTGTGGCAGAAATCAGCATTTACGTTGCGGCAGATTACAGAGGATTTAAAATAGGGACCAATCTTCTTGAACATCTGATTGCAGAAAGCGAAAAAGAAGGCTTTTGGACTCTTCAGGCTGGAATATTTCCTGAGAACAAAGGAAGTTTAAAAATTCATCAGGATGCCGGATTCAGAATAGTTGGATACAGGGAGAAAATCGGGAAAATGAATGGAGTCTGGCGCGATAATATGCTGCTTGAGAGAAGGAGCAAAACAAACGGGATAGGATAGTACCAGGTATTAAATGGCTGATGGAAATACTGAAGGCGGGGCAAATTTTCTTGCATGCCTTAAAGCTTACCTGGAACATGGTATAATTCTCAGAAAGGGAGCGTTTGATTTTCTTAAAGAGACCGGAATTAAGTAGATGCAAGGTCATCGCCGATTACCCCGAAGGGGTTAAATCTGAATAACCGTGGGTGCAACCCACGGTAAATACAGTACACTACCTCACAGCCCTGAAAGGGTTGAATAAAACTGCACATTACAAGCTGTTGTTCAGCCCATTCAGGGCTGAAACAAATGGGTTATGGCTGACCGTGGGTTGCACCCACGGTTATTCAAATTTAGCCGCTTCGCGGCAATGTTAATAATGAAATCAGGCTCTCCGGAGAATCTTGATAAAGAGTTTATTATGAAAGTTTTGCAGATTCCACACACACATAATGATATACCGGCATTGCGGTTTGGGAGAAAGACAAGTAGTTTAGATCCTGCTCCATTCAGGAGATCCCGAGCTGGTACCCTGAGCGAAGCCGAAGGGATAGCGAGGGGATCCCCGTGAATGAGAAGGATTGCTTTATACAGGTTTTGACAGTCAGAATAGCGATAGCGAGGGATCACTTTAATTTGCTATGAAAATTTCATTTTCTTACCTTTACTTATAATATCTGATAATTATGAGATCTTATAAGTTTGTCTTGTTTATTGGAATTTTGTCCATCTTAACCTTTACCGGCTGTCTGGAGAATAAGGATTTTACAGTAGATCAGGGAAATGCAAAAGTGAAGCGTATACTTCTCTTCTTCTCCCCCGATCAGGAGACACCAACCAGCATTGTAAAAGATTATGAGTACGATGAGTTTGGAAGGATAAGTAAAACAACTTCCCCAATGTACCAGGATGGAGTTATTGTCGGCACTATATCATACGATTTGTACTTTTATGATACTTCTGACCAGCTGGTCAGGAAGGAAAATTTTAATGCTAATCTTAATGCCCCTTCAGGCTTTATAAATCTTATAAACTACATCTACGAATACTCCCCTGCCGGACTGAAAACCAAAGAGACTATTGAATATCCTTTGGTGGGTACTGATGACTATTATATATATGAATATAAGAATAATCAGCTGGACGTTATAAAAAAATATGATAAGAAAAATGTCCTGGAGACCTATGTCCTGAATGAATATGATTATTTGGACAGGCTGATCAAAGAGACTACCTATTTTGGTGCAGATGATAGCTTTATTTCAAGTACGGTCCATAAGTACAATGGCCAGCTGCAGGTAAAATCGGATGTTTATTCAGGAAAGGCACATATGCGCGAAATTAAACGCACATTCGACTCTGCTAACAGGTTACGGATCTACGAATCCAAAGAGCTACAGGGCTATAGCTCAGCTATGAGCTACATACTCAAATACGAATACTTCGATTAATTCAGCCATTTTCTCTGTGTAACTCCGTGCTTCCTCCGTGTAACTCCGTGGTTAATAAAAATTTTATTTAAAAGTTCCCAAATTCTACTGTTAATAAATTAACATAAATATCATAAAATGTTATTTGTATTGATTTATTACTTTAATTTGCGGCAAAGTAAAATAAATGTTTCCCTTTAGTTCTCTTTTTGCTCAAGTGCCGTTAATAATCCTGGCAGCCGCATATATGCTATATTTCGGAGCATATGCAATTGGCAAATCAAAGGAGAATATTCCTGAGGATCAACCTGAGTTCAAAGAGCAGTCTGTTATTATTAATCAGGTTTCAAAGGCAGATACCTTTTACTTTAGCACGACTTCTGAGACAACACATTTCGTAGCTGAACCATCAAAAAGAGCTGTTCCTGTCTTCAGATTTGATATCACTCATCAATATTTTGATCCTGACAGAGAAATCTGTTCATGTTTCACATCGTATTCTCTTTTTTCACGTCCTCCTCCCATTGTGGGATAAACTCCGGAACTGAATTATATCAGTTGTTTATTATTAAATCAACAGATCCAAAAGGATTGGTTGTTGTCATTTCAACGTGTTCAGAATTTTCTGATACGTGACAGATTAAATTAAATATTCCATGAAAAAGCATACTATATATTTCTTTATATTTCTATTTTCAGCTTCTACAGGGCTTAGGGGCCAGCAGACAGAGTCCTCAATTGACAGTATCGTTATGAAGATGGTGGAGCTGGGGGAAATTGTGATTAAAGCTTCAAAAGATAATGTCACTTTTAAGTCAATACCAGCTTCAGTATCGGTAATATCTTCTGCCAGTATAACAGATAACCAGATACAATCGCTTAGTGAGATATCATCCACTGCGCCTAATTTCTTTATGCCCGATTATGGTTCCAAACTGACATCTCCTGTATACATCAGGGGCATAGGATCAAGAATCAATTCTCCATCTGTAGGCCTCTATGTTGACTATGTGCCATATTTTGAAAAAGCAGCTTTCGATTTTGACTTCTTCGATATTAAGCGTATTGAGGTGCTTCGCGGACCCCAGGGTACCCTTTTCGGAAGAAATACAATGGGGGGAATTGTGAATATTGTTACAACTTCACCAATGGACTATGCCGGCACTCACCTGAACCTTTCTGCAGGTAATTATGGCACCTACTCGGTGAATGCCGGGCATTACGGAAAAGCCGGCAACAGGTTCGGTTACTCAATTGCCTTAAACTATGTTCATAACGATGGCTTCTATACCAATCAGTTTACCGGAAACCAGGTAGATAAGCTGGATTCGTATGGAATGAGAAACAGATTGATTTATGAAGTCTCAAAAAAGCTTACTGTTGAAAATATTTTAGGATACGAACTTAGCAGGCAGGGAGGATATCCGTATGCTCTTTATAACGATTCTACAATGCTTGCTGAAAAGATAAGTTATAACCAGTACAGCTCATACAACAGGGCTCTTTTTTCAGATGCTTTGCTGGTCAGGTATTCAAACTCTGTTTTTGATCTTACAGCAACAACTTCGTACCAGTATCTTGATGATCTTCAGGATATTGATCAGGATTTCACACCCGCTTCCCTCTTTTTTATTTCTCAGAAACAAAAGCAGAATATGATTTCACAGGAGGTACTGTTAAGATCAAATGGAAAAAATAAATATAGCTGGCTCCTTGGAGGATATGGATTCTATCAGGCATTTGATAATGCAGTTAATGTAGATTCATATGCTGCCAGTCTTAGTTATCTTAAAACATATGATCATAAGATAGACGGATATGCTTTTTTCCACCAGTCTTCACTGAATGATTTTATAATAAAAGATCTCGCTCTTACAGGCGGTATAAGAATTGATTCTGAGAAAGACCAGCTCGATTATACTTACGACCGTAATCTGAAAGGAATTCAGGCAATTCTGGCTGATACACTTTATCCTGCTCTGGAATCTCTTGAGATAATTCCGCGAATGGCTGTCAATTATAAGATTTTGAAGAGTAATCTCTATGTTGTTGTAGCAAGAGGGTATAAGACCGGCGGATTCAATTCTACTTTCGAGCGTCCGGAGGATCTTACTTTCAATCCTGAACACAGCTGGAATTATGAAATTGGAGTCAAAACTCCTTTGTTAAACGGCAATATCTATGCTGATCTTGCATTTTTCTATATTAACTGGAGAAACCAGCAGATATATCAGACTGTTCCCAGCGGCAGAGGTTCAATGCTGAAAAATGCAGGTCATTCGGTAAGCAGGGGAGGGGAACTATCTCTTAAAACAATGCCTGTAAAAGGCTATGAATTCAATCTTGCATATGGATATACAAACGCCACTTTCATTTCATACGAATTAAATGCAACAACCAACTATAATGGTAATTTCCTGCCATATGTGCCCCGTCATACTGTCTCATTCCAGACAAGTAAGACTCTAAAGATTCACAACTCAGCATTTCTTGATAATATCAGGTTAAACCTATTGTACAGGGGAGCCGGCAATATCTACTGGGATGAGGAGAACTCTGTCAGTCAGCCATATTATGGTTTGCTAGATGCTAAGATTTCAATTATCAGGAAAACAATGCAGCTTGATTTATGGGCAAAAAATATTCTGAATACTTATTATGAGGCATTTTATTTTGAAGCACTGGGAAAT
>JFJP01040129.1_pt1 | contig 11832 bp, 10 predicted proteins | sample 431651 | NCBI WGS metagenome assembly JFJP01 (sample SAMN02602958, study PRJNA72255) | Microbial mat metagenome, whole genome shotgun sequencing project. | biome: fresh water; feature: sink hole; material: water; isolation source: purple microbial (photo- and chemosynthetic) mats found in... | reverse complement strand
GTTCAACATCTTTAGTTTCAACTACTAATTCACATATAGCATATTCAACTATGGGTTACTCCACAATTGGTTTTGGATTAAATGATATAAATTATGTTAGTACAAATAAAGAAATTAACTATTCATTAAATACTGAAAGTATGTTAAGTTCAATTGCACCTGGTTCAACAACACAAATATATATACCATTAACTGGAACAACTGTGATTGAATCATTTAATTTGTATTATAGAAGAATAAATGCTACACGATATATTTTAACATTTAAAGGTATAAATGGAAGTTTTGGACAGTCTATATATACTTGGAGTGCAATATCAAGAGGTGACTCTGTAACAGAAATGGCGCCTATAACAATCAACACACAATATTATCCTCTTATTGATTATTCTTATCCGATAAAATTAGAAGTATTTAACAACACAACATTGAACAATACTTATTATTTACAAGTAGATAATCAATGTGTTGATATTAATGATATGACAGTAATTAGTTTTGTTAATAAGTTTGGTGTTTTAGACACAATGTATTTTGCTGGTCGTGCTGAAGAACAATTATCAGTTACATCTGATACTTATAAATTTAACAGAGTTAATTATGATTCATCAACATACTGGGACAAAAAGTCATATCACAAAATGAACATCAACGGTAAAAATTCATATTCTGTTAATACTGGTTGGTTCTCAGAAAATAATAATAATAGATTAAAAGATATGTTTTTGTCTGAGAGAGTATTTTTTAGAAAACCATATTTTAACGGTTCAACAACAGAATTTGTTAACACACCAGTTATCATAACTGATAGTTCGATAAAATATAAAACAGAAAAATATGATAAACTGTATAATTATACAATAATATTTGAAGAAGCATTTGATAAAATAAATAGAATAATCTAAATGGAAATTTATGTTACAACAAAATTAAATAATATAGATGTTAGTAAAAAACTATCTTTATTTGATGACACAGAAGATATTATATTAACTAAAGTTTATAATAATCAGCAATTAATTTCAGGTTATGGATCATTCTCAAATCAATTTTCTGTACCTTGTGATAGTAACAACGTTGAGATATTTCACTACTATAATATTATTGGTGCTCAATTAGTTAAAAGTGGAAGTACTACATTTGATAATTTTATTAATCCTAATTTCTTCATAAAAGCAAGATTAATAGTTAATGGTTATGAAATAATAGGAAACCTCCAACTTAATTCATTTTCAACTAAAAATGAAGAGTATTATTCATTTAACTTAATATTTTATGGTGATGAAAAGAATTTGATTACTGTTATGGACAACTCAATCTCACCTAAGTTAAATGATAGTATCGTTGATGATGTTGATTTCACATTTAACTATGCTAATGTTGTTAATACTTGGACAGGTATTACATTTCATTTTGTTCCTATAATGGCTAATCAAAGAGCGTTGTCATATTCAACATATACTGATGCTAAACTAGTTGATGGTAACATTGCTTACTCTGGTATAACTTATTCTGGTTCTATAACAGGTGGAACTTGTGGAGTTAATATGTCAGATTTAAATGTTAGTTATTCTATGAAAGGTTTATTTGATAAATTATTTGCAAATTATAACATAGAAATAATTCACTCATCTGGTGTAACTGAAATTTTAGATGGTCTTTATTTAATGATTAATACTAAAGTAACATTCTTTGAAAGTTTAACATATATATATACTAAAGCAGTTATAATTAGTAGCAATTATTGTCAATTGTTAATAGCAACAAATCCACCAACAACAATTGGTATAACAGGTATAATACCAGGTAATGAAGATACTTCTTCCTGGAACGATATCAATTCTGCACCAGAAGACTCACAGAATTGGTATACTGCAAGTGAAACAAGAGGTTATATTTTTAACTTAAATTTTAACTTTATAAATCCAATACAATATAGTTTCGGTAATTATTATACCATTCAAAATTTCGTAGAAGTTTATGATACAGCAGCACCAACAATTGCAATAGGTAAAGCAATATTTAGCGTACCAGGTAGTGTTAAAATAACTTGTGATTTAATATCTGGACATAATTATTCATTGAGAGTTTATTATTCATATACAGTAACATCAAAAGTATATAAAGTACCTTATGATGGATCATTTACTTTAGTTACAACTACATATAAACAAGCATTTCATAACAATGAAGTATCAGCGTTCTTAAAAATATCAAAAGATATTGTTACTAATGCTTATAATAGAACATTAAAAACAATAACATTCACTGACATATTATCTTCTGAATTTTTTACTAAATTCTGTAAATCATTTAATATATTTTTCATTTATAATGATGATAAAAAAACTGTTAATACATATAAAAAAACAGAATTACCTGCTAATACATATGATTTAACTAAATATCTATTATTAAATAAGAGTTATACATTTACAAATCAGCAAAAATTTAAAAAAATTGATTATAAATTTACTACACCGAAAGATATTAACAATTTGGCTTATAGACAATCATTTGATGATTATTTTGGTCAGTTTACAGCAACATATCCATATAATGTTGGTGTTGAAAAGAATGAATTCACTTCAATCTTTACCGTTTTTCCTCAAACTAGTTTAAATGAAACAAGCCAAGCAGGTCAAATAATGAGTGATACTAGAATTCCATTACATAGTGAGTTAGACGCAACATATAAAGCATTATCAACTGATTTTCTATTATTCTACAGAGGTAGTATAGTTAGTGGAACAAGTCAATACTATTTGCAAGATGGTTTAACAACTTATAAGACTATGACAACAGCACCAGATTATGGTAATTTTCATCCTAGATATTCTGCTGGTAATAGCGGTATAACTTTAGATTATAATTATTTCACAATCTGGAAAGATAATACAAATGTTAAATACGAAACAGTGTTTGAATTTCTTTTACCATTTGATTTAGTATATAATTTAAAAGTATATGATTATTTATTTATTAACAATACTTGGTTTGAAATTCAAGAACTGATATTTTCTATGCAAAATGGATACACAAAAATAAAAGTGTTAAATGTTTCACCAAATGAAGATATTTCTTATTTATTCCCTGAACAAATTACAACTACAACTACAACTACAGTGTTTGCTGCACCAACAATTGTTACAAATGCAGTAATCGAAACATCATATACTAGTATGAAACTATCTGGTAATGTTACTAATCAAGGTAGTAGTACAGTAACAGCAAAAGGATTTGTATATTCATACGAAAATATTGATCCAAATGTAGATGATGATAATGTAATAATATCTGGTGATGGTTTAGGTGAATATGAAGCAATAATATATAATCTTGTTCCAAATACAACATATTATATTAAAGCATTTTGTTTTAGTAATGATTATTATTATGGTAATTTAATAACAGCAAATACTTTAGTTAATGAAGATATTATTTCATATAAACAAAATAGTTTAACTAGTTCATATTTTGAATTGAGAGTAAACGATACAACATCATTTACATCAACAGATGAAATAGGTGTATGTTATAATTTAACAAATAACCCTAATATATTTGATGATGATTATATTATTATTGATTATACTGGTACTCCTGTTCCTATTTTTATTACTGGTTTAACTAGCGATGAATTATATTATGTAAGACCATTTGCTATCAACAATAATATAATTGAATATGGTAATACACAATCGTATTATATTTATGATTACCTATCTTTAATAGCATCTAATTATTTCACAATAAGAGAAATTCAATTTGAGTTTGATAATAAATATGTTGAGTTATCAGATTTATATAATGAAGATTGGATTTGTACAAATATTAATGGAGATGATATATATAGTTATAGAGTTGTTTCAGTTGATAATAATGCTAAGATGATAACATTTGATACCGATATAACATATCCATTTGAAACTGACGATGTTTGGTATTTTTATTATCAACCAATATAAAAAATGAATAAATATGCATAATTTAATATATGATATAATAGAGTTATTAAACTCTGATAATTACTATGGTGTTTCAGAAGAAATTGAAATAGCAAAAGGCAAATACAAATTGAAATCAAATTTCAAAGAAAGATTTATACAAATAAAAAGAAATTTTTATATGTTAAAAAATAAAAATAAATAATGGCTGATATAGTAAAAAAGGTAGTTATTCAAGTAGACTCGTCTGAAGCAACTAAAAATGTTGATGATTTAAAAGAAGCGTTAAAAGAAACCAGTGAGCAATTAGACACAACAAGTTCTAAATCGAAAGATATAGGACAATCTTTTAACGAACTTAAAGATGGACTATCAGTAACTAACATTGCTTCAAAAGGTTTAACTGGAACACTTAAAGGTTTAGCAACAGGATTTATGTCAGTTGTTAAACAGATGTGGGCAATGGTAGCAAATCCTGTTGGTGCTATATTAGCAGGTATAGTATTAGCTGCAGGAGCGTTGTATGCAATTTTTAAGAATTTCAAACCCATAACAGACAAGATTGAACAAGCATTTGCAGCAATAGTAGCAATAGGTTCAACACTTAAAAATGTTTTCATTGGATTATTCACTGGTGCTAAATCATTAACAGAAAGTTTTAGTGGTCTAGGTGCTAGTATGAGTAATGCTGCTAAAGAAGCCGCTGCTTTAACTAAAGCACAACAAGATTTGGATGATCAAATGATGCAAAATGAGGTTACAAATAAACAATATGAAAATCAAATTGCAGCACTTATCGTTCAATCTAAAAATAGAACAATTTCTGAAAAAGAAAGAATAGCATTAAACAATCAAGTTATAGCATTAGAGAAAAAACAATTTGAGGAAAATTCTGCAATCGCAAGAGCAGAATATGATATTGCTTTGAAACAAATTAAAATTAATGGTACATTAACTGCAGAAGAACTTGCTAATATTAAAAAAAAAGGTATTGCTTATCTTCAAGAACTACAAGATAAAAAGGATATTAGCGATGAAGATATAGTTAGATTTAAAGATGCTCAATTGAAAATTTTAAACATCCAAGCACAATCAACAGCAACTAAAGAAAGAGCAATAAATAAGATTAATGCTGCACAAGAAGCCGCAGATCAAGAGGCTGCAAATAAACAAGCAAAAGCCTTGGCTGCAAGTGAAAAACGCAGAGCAGACGCAGCAACTAAAAAAGAAAAAGCAATTGAATCGGAGATTAAAAAAGAAACTGATTTATTAACAATCTTTGGTTTGAAAACTGCTGAACTTGAAGAAAAACGTTTAGTTAATCCTAGTTATTACAATGAAAGAAGTGCATTAATTAATGAACAATATGATAAAGAAATAAAATTGATTGAAACTAAAAAGAAATATAATAAATTAAATGCAGAAGAAGAACAAATTGCAACTTTAACCGCAACTAATAACAAAATTAAAGCACAAAAAGATTTATATGATAAACTTGCTGCTATTGATAAAGATGCTGCTGATAAAAAGAAAGTAGAGGATGATAAAAAGAAAGAAGATGATAAAAAGAAAGCAGAAGATGATTTCAAAGGTCAAATAGATTATTTAACATTAGCACAAAATAACTATATGAACTCATATAAATCTCGTTTAGATTACACTAAACAGATTGATGATGAAATTTTGGCTAATACTGCTTTGACTGAAGCTGAAAGAACTAAAGCACTTGCTGATAATGCTGCTGCAAGAAAAGCAATTGAACAAGAAGAAAGAGATGCTAAAATAGAAATGGCAAAAGCTGCTGTTGAAAGTATTAAAGCAATTGATCAGGCTGCTGTAAGTGTAGCAACTAATTTATTAAATAAAAAGTTAAAATCTGGTCAGATAAATCAAGAGCAATATGATAAGCAACTCTCAGAAATTCAAAAGAAAGCTGCCAAAAGAGCCAAGGCTTATGCGATTGCAGATACAGTTATAAATACTGCCGCTGCTGTTATGAAAATGTTGTCTAGTGCTGGCCCACTAGGAATTCCATTAGCAATAGCAGCAGGATTAACAGGTGCTGCACAAATTGCTACAATTCTAGCAACACCAATTGATGGTGGATCATCAACTGCATCTGTAGCACCAACAACAATAAGTGCTCCAGAACCAGTTACTCCAAATACTCAGACACCAACACCAGTTAGTGTTGCACCAAATACTAGTTTTAATTTTGGTAGTGGGCAAGAACAATCAGGTAGTGTGGTCAGTAAAACATATGTATTAAATGCTGATGTTAAAAATGCTGATGCTTTACAAAGAGCAACAATAGCCAACGGCTCAATTTAAAATCAATTAATTAAAATAAATAGTTTTTAATAAAAATAATAATAAAAATAATAAAAATAATAATAACAATATGGCAGTAACACAAGTAGACACTACTCACTTAGTAAGTAATACAGCAACAGAAATAACTTCAGGAACATCAGGAGTTAATGGTACATCAGGAGTTAATGGTACATCAGGAGTTAATGGTACATCAGGAGTAAATGGTGCAGATGGAACTTCAGGAACTTCTGGAATAGACATCTAAAAAATAATAAAATTCAATGGCAAATGAAATGAAGCAACCTCTATTTGAGATGCTTATAACAAGTGACTTAGATGGTGTTTTTGCGGTTAGTTTGGTTGATAGACCTGCAATTGAAACAGATTTTATCTTACTTTCAAAGGAGGATAAAATAGGTATTGATATCAAACTTGAAAAAATAGTTGATGAAAAGAAACGAATAGTTTGTGGTCCAGCATTAATACCAGACTTAGTAATACCTAGAAAAAATATGGACATTGTTTTCTCTAAAGAAACCATTCAAAAAATATCTGAAGGATTTTTAATTAACAATTACAAAGATAATGTAACTATACAACATAAGGCAAATATTAATAATATTAACCTTGTTGAAAGTTGGATTGTTAATGATAGTAAGAATGATAAAGCAAGTTCTCTTGGTTTTGATGTACCTAATGGTACTTGGATGCTATCATTAAAAATTAACAATCCTGATGTATGGACTGAATTTATTGAAAGTGGAACACTTAAAGGTTTTTCTATTGAAGGTTCATTTACTAATAGAGAAGTTAAAATGATGGAAGAGTGTGATGATGAACATTGTGATCATACTCATCACGTTCACGAATGTTTATCTGAAGAAGATGCTGATTTATTTGGAACAGCACTATTGGCACTTGGTTATAGTCGTGCAGATTTAGGACAACCTTATAAATGGGTGCTTGGTGCAAATGAAGAACATTGTCCATCTTGTACAAAATATGCAGCAATGGAACCTTTAACTTTAGATAAGTGGGTTAGAATTGCTATACCTGCAACACTTGAAGGATCTCAAATAATAAATGGTTCAAGAATTAAAACATCTTATCACGTTGGTTCTCCTAATGGTAAAAAGATTGTTAGAAGTTCAAATAGTAAAAAAACAGGACCTGTGTATGGTACTTTTTGTGAGTCCAACTGTCAATGTAGACTCGTTTTAGCAACTGGCGGCAATCTTCCAAAACCAGGTAGAAAACAAACACCAAGCAATCCTAGCAAAAGATATAATGATGCTAAAGGTTATTGGGAAACTCTTGATCCGACTACTAACAAATGGATTAAATCCTAATTCGGGTCAAAAATAATAATTAATAGTTATTATATAAAAATAATTAAATAAGCAAATGAATGTTAAAGAAATTATTAAAAAATTCAAACTTGCATTAAGAGCCGAAAATTTGGTAGATTACAAGACAAGTGATGGTTTAGTTATATCTACTGATGAGTTAGTTGTTGGTGCAGACGTAACAATGGTTGATCAAGAAGGTGTAGAAGTACCTGCAACAGATGGTGAATATATACTAGAAGATCAAACAGTAATCGTAGTTGTTGAAGGTAAGATATCTGAAGTTAAATTACCAGAAGAACCACTTGAAACTCCTGAAGCTGAAACTCCTGAAGTTGAAGTTGAAGTTCCTTTGGCTGAGGAAGCACCAAAATCTGGTGAAACAATGCCTGAAGCACCAGCAACTGATATGGAAGAATTAGTTAAAAGAATTGAAAAATTAGAAGCAGAAAATTTAGAATTTAAACAATTGTTAATTGAAATGGCTGAAAAAAATTCTAAAGAAGAATTAAAACAAGAAATTAAAATGAGTAAGGTTGAGAAACCTTTAAAAACTCAAGATGTTGAAAAACAAACTATTCAATCTAATAGTAAACTTGATAACATCTTTAAAAATATGTATAAATAACATATTAAAAAATAATAATTAAAAATTATGTCAACAACAACATCAATTACTAGTTCTTATGCAGGTGAGTTCGCTGGGAAATATATCTCTGCTATGTTACTTGCTAACAAAACTTTAGGTGACGGAACTATTACTATCAAACAAAACATTAAATACAAGGAAGTTGTTAAGAAATTAGCCACAACTGGTTTGCTTGCTGCCGGCACTTGTGATTTCACTTCAACTGGTTCTGTTACTCTAACCGAAAGAATTATTGAACCTATTGAAATACAATCAAACATTGTCTTATGTAAAAAAGATTTTCAAAGCGACTGGAATGCCATAGAAATGGGCTATTCAGCATTTGATAATTTACCAAAAACATTTTCTGATTTCTTAATTGGAAATATCAGCGCAAATATTGGTGCTGAAATTGAAAGTATTTTGTGGTCAGGTGACGGAACTACAGGAACTACTGCATCTTTCTCAGGCTTTACAACTTTATTTAAAGCAGACAGCACAGTTAATGATGTATCTGGAACAACTATTACTTCAAGTAATGTACTTGCTGAATTAGCAAAAGTAGTAGAAAAATTAGCAACTCTTAAAATCTATAACTCTGGTGTTAAACCAGTTATTTATGCAGCAACTAATGTAATCAGTTCATATCTTATCGCTCTTGGCGGTTTTGGTGCATCTGGTGCAGGCGCAAATGGTTTTAATGGTAAAGGTACTAATCAAGTTATTAACAATCCTCTTTATTTTGCAGGTATTGAAATTATAGAAGCCCCAGGGTTGGCATCAAGTCAAATGGTAGGAGCACAGAAGGACAATTTGTGGTTTGGTACTGGCTTAATGAATGACACCAACGAAGTTAAAGTATTAGATATGGCAGATTTAGATGGTTCTCAAAATGTGAGATTTGTTGCTAGATTTACAGCAGCAGTTCAATATGGTATAGGATCTGAAATCGTGTATTACTGGATTTACTAAAATTAAAAACTAAAAAGTGATTAGAATCTTATCTAATTAACTAAAGAAAATCTAAACATATGAAGATAAGTTTAAAATTTCTAATCACTTTTTTAAAATAAAAATAATAATATAATATATATGGCTTGTTTAATAACTGCTGGGAGAAAAATCCCTTGTTCAGAATTTGTTGGTGGGTTATACAAAATATGGTTTGCCAATTTTGGAATAACTGCAACATCTACTGACAATGTAATAACAAATTTAAACTCTGGACTAACTGTTTATGAGTATGAGTTGAAAGGTACATCAAAACTACAAGAAGATATGGTATCTGCTAATGGTTCAACATCTGTAAGTCAAATACTTACTGTTGATTTAACTGGTAATGATGCTGTGTTGGCTAATGAAGTTAAGTTGCTTGCATATGGAAGACCTCACATTTTCGTTCAAGATAATTATGGTAATGTTAAAATGGTAGGTAGAGTACTAGGTGCTCAGGTTACAACTGCAACATTTGATTCAGGTGCTGCAATGACAGATAAATATGGTTATACCATTACATTTAATGCAATGGAAAAAGAATATGCTCAATTCTTGTCTGGTTCAACTATGGCTAGTGCTTTTGCTGGTATGACAAATCAACCAACAATTGTGAAAGGAGCTTAAAATCTATAATAGATTTTCTAGTAAAGTGTTAATAACTTAATTGTTATTAACACTTTTTTATTTAATTAAAATCAAAATTATATGTTATGTAGTTTTTAATTAAAATAACTTTAACTAATGATTATAGTTAATACTGGCACAACAAATAATATAATATATTACTCAAGATATAATCAGATAGATTATTTTGAGATACTGGATCACGATAATCGTATTTTGACTTCAGGTAACACAACACTAATTGGTAGTAGAGGACACATTAATCATTCTGGTGTTACTTATCCTTTCAGTGCTGGAACAACATATACCTATAAAGCATATTTTTATTCTCAACCAGAGAACAAGTATTATTTATCTAATCACTCTATGTTAAAATCTATTAAAGATAGATTAACTGTATATAATCAGATTGTTAAAGAGAATAATACATTTAAAACATATAAAAAATAACATTTAAAATGAAAAATACACAAAGAATAGTTAATTTATCTATGGAAGATATAACAGCATATGATTTTGGTGAAACATATGGTGGCTCAAGCAAATGGGTATATTTCGGTGAGCAGAATGACTACCCAAATTATCTAAGAAACCTTTATTTAAATTCAGGTATTCATCAATCTATATGTGACTCTACTGTTAATTTAGCAACAGGTGACGGTGTAATAGTAACAGACCCAGTAGGAAATCCTTTAAGTAACAAATGGCTTAATGATAACTTTAGCAAAGAAACAATTAAATCTTTGTTAAGTGATCTTAAAATTTATGGATATTGTGTTGTTGAAGTTTATCACGGTGACATATGTAAATATACTCCAGCTATTAAATATAGATTTGATTATAAAGATGAAAATGGAGTTATTAACTATATGTGGTACTCAGATGACTGGGAGCGTTATTCTTGGAAAAACAACAAACCTGTTAAAATACCTATGTATCAACAATTTGATGATGAACCATTATCATTAATAGTCATCCAACTACCAAAAAAGGGATTTGATTATTATTCACCAGTAGATTATACAGGTGGAATTAACTATGTTAACACAGAAATTGAACTTTCAAGACTTCATTTAAATGGTGTTAAGAATGGCTTAACTCCTTCATTCTCAATTACTTTCATAGGTTCAGAGTTTAGTGACGAAGAAATGGACAAACTTGAGAGACAAATCAATCAGAAGTTCTCAGGCTCTGCAAATGGTGGAAAAGCAATTATAGGATTTGCTGCTAATAAAGATGAGGCCGTTCAAATCGAAACAATAGAACAATCTGGACTAGGTGATATTTACCAATTTTTAACATCAGAGTGTAATAATAAAATTCTAGTTGCACACGGTATTGTTAGCCCATTACTTGTTGGAGTTAGAACAGAAGGTGGAGGACTTGGTTCAAATGCAGAAGAATTAAAAGATGCATATTACTTATTCTTTGAAAGTAAATTGTCTCATTATCAAGGTTATATACTTGATGGTATTAGAAAAGTGATGCACGGTAATTTACTATATGCTGATATCGAATTCAAAACATATAATCCATTTAACGTTACAGATAATACTCAAAAATTATCTAAATTTGATCCAATTAATGAAATTAATTCACAAAATACTATACAAGAAATAGAAAATAACAAAGTTAAATTTGATGAAGCATATGTTAAATTAAATGATAGAATATTTAATGGTGAATTAAATGATAATAAACTATATAAATTTGTTAAATCATCTAAAAATGATAATATAATTAACAAAAAATTAGAAATATTAGATAAAAAAGGTTATGTATTTAAAGGTTCTGATATTGTTAAAAATACTAGTGATTATTACTTCAAAGAAATAACATATATAAAAAAATAATAAGCAATGGAAAATACTTTATTAATTTCATTAAATGATATACTAACATATACACAAATATCTGGTGTTGTGGATGAATATAAAATGAACCCTCATATATATAACTCTCAAATACTTTATCTTGA
>JFJP01040128.1_pt1 | contig 11832 bp, 8 predicted proteins | sample 431651 | NCBI WGS metagenome assembly JFJP01 (sample SAMN02602958, study PRJNA72255) | Microbial mat metagenome, whole genome shotgun sequencing project. | biome: fresh water; feature: sink hole; material: water; isolation source: purple microbial (photo- and chemosynthetic) mats found in... | reverse complement strand
TCATTTTTACGTCTAAATCATCAGTGATCTGGGTAATAGTATTCACATTCACCTTATAATGAACTTCTTTTACCAGGCATCGTACATCGCGCGTGGTATGTTTCAAAGCATACTTTCCATTTATCTGAAGCGGACGGGGGCTCATCCAGCAAACCATCATGGTAATATCCTGGCTTACCTGCGGACGGTTGTCTTCCTTCACAATCATATCACCCCGGCTGATATCGATATCATCGGTAAGCTGCATGGTTACTGACATTGGAGGAAATGCCTGCTCTAACTGTTTATCCTGCAACTCTATGGTTTTGATTGTAGAGTGAAAGCCTCCGGGAAGTATCATTACTTTATCGCCGGTTTTGAAAATACCGCCATCCACCCGACCTGCATATCCACGGTAATCGTGGTATTCGTCCGAAATAGGCCTTATAACATATTGAACAGGGAAACGTGCGTCGGTTAAATTGTAATCATGATCTATCGGTAAGGTTTCGAGAACTTCAAGAAGAGTTCCGTTATTATACCAGCTCATGTTTGTTGAAGGTTCAACCACATTGTCGCCATGCAGTGCACTGATAGGTACAAAACGGAAATCCTTAACCCCGAGTTTCAAAGCAAAAGCAACAAATTTTTCCTGGATTTCGTTGTACACTTCCTCACTGTAACCAACAAGGTCCATTTTGTTAACGCAGATCAAAATGTGAGGAATCTGCAACAGCGTTGAAATATAAGTATGCCTGTAGGTTTGCTCGGTAACACCATTGCGTGCATCAATAATAATTAGTGCAGCATTGGCGGTAGAAGCACCGGTTACCATATTGCGGGTGTACTGGATATGGCCGGGTGTATCAGCAATTATAAACTTACGTTTTGGTGTGGCAAAATAGCGGTATGCAACGTCGATAGTAATTCCCTGTTCACGTTCGGCACGAAGTCCATCAGTTACCAAAGCCAGGTTTATATGCTCATTGCCACGTTGCATACTTGCACGCTTAACGGCTTCAAGCTGATCTTCAAAAATTGATTTGCTGTCGTACAAAAGCCTGCCGATAAGGGTACTTTTACCATCGTCAACACTTCCGGCTGTTGTAAAACGCAACAGCTCCATATTCAGATATCCTTTGGATGAAAATTCAGTCATTTTATTTGATTGGTGCTTAGTGCTTTGTACCAAGTGCAATATCTATCATTCCGGGTTTTGCACTTTGAATTTTAAATTATTAAAAAAATATCTCAATCGCCCCCTGCTTTTTCTTTTCATCTGATTCGCAAACATCGCTTCTCTTTTTCAATCTCGTCCTTTGCAATGAGATGCGATGCATCGCGTCTCAACATTATTAAAAATACCCTTCCTTCTTCCTGTCTTCCATGGCGGCTTCACTTCGCAAATCGTCGGAACGGCTTCCACGTTCAGTAACCCGGGTAGCGGCAATTTCCGAAATAATTTCTTCAAGTGAGTTGGCCGTTGAAAGGTTGAGGCCTGTACAGGAAATATCTCCGATGGTACGGCAACGTACTACCTTGTTTTCTAATTTTTCATTAGGTTTCAGCTTCATGAACGGAGCATTTGCCAGCCAAACGCCGTCGCGCAGAAATGCTTCACGTACGTGTGTAAAGTAAATGCTTGGCAAAGGGATATTTTCTTTATAGATGTATTGCCAAACATCCATTTCAGTCCAGTTGCTTATTGGGAAAATCCTGAAGTGTTCACCGATATGTTTGCGTCCGTTAAAAATATTCCAAAGTTCAGGTCGTTGGTTTTTAGGATCCCATTGCCCAAACTCATCGCGATGCGAAAAGAAACGTTCTTTAGCCCGTGCTTTTTCCTCGTCGCGGCGTCCGCCACCCATGCAGGCATCAAACTTGTTTTTTTCGATGCTATCAAGTAAAGTAACAGTCTGCAACAAATTGCGGCTGGCACTGAAACCTTTTTCCTCAACCACGCGGCCGGTATCAATTGATTCCTGAACGGAACCAACAATAAGCTGAACGCCAAGTTCCTTTACAAGCTCATCGCGGTAGTCTATGGTTTCCTGGAAATTATGCCCGGTATCCACATGAAGCAATGGAAAAGGAATTTTCGCAGGCCAGAACGCTTTTCGGGCCAGGTATGTCATTACAATACTATCCTTGCCTCCCGAAAAAAGTATTGCAGGGCGTTCGAACTGGGCTGCTACTTCGCGAATCACAAAAATGGATTCGCTTTCGAGTTCATCAAGATGTGAAAGATTGTAGTTGGTCATGCTGTTACTATGTTGGTGTTGAATTAAATGCTTTCGGTATTACAAAACGGATATTTAACAAGATGTAGGGTAAAGTGTTTAAATTCACACGGTGGAAAATCCTGTTAGTTTCCACTTCTGAACCTATATTGGTAAAGAGGTGCAAAAGTACGTTTTATCTTGTTATCTTCAAGCAGGTTGAGCCTAAAATGGGATTTATCAGTTGCACGTTCCTTTTCAGAATGAAGTATTCAGAATTATTCACCCATTAATTTGAAGGAAGAGACTTTATATTGAGTATACATTGCAGGCAACAACACAAAATTACAACATATTGTTTAGCTCATGTTTAATTTGAAATTAACCATTTCCCTTTGAACTGACTACCAACTATTTGTAAACTATGACAGCAAGATTTAGAGATACTTTGGTAAACCGGATAAAACGCGTGTTTTTACTTCCAATGGAAAGTTTCAAAAAGATGTTGTATATCTGTTTTCACAAAACTTATTACCGGAGCCAGGGAATCATTGTTTGGGATAGCATCAAAATAGAGTGATCCGCGGAGCCAGTGTTGTGTGCTGTCAGTAAGATAAAACTGGTACGGCGATGCAGCACCAAGGCCGTTTATTTCGTAAACAAGACCATACAATTTCCGTTTCGGATCAGCAATAGTAATCTGCCTGATACCACTTGATTTTGCCATATGTTTAAGTGCAAGAGTCCGTGTATCTTCTGTGTATTGGATCAGGCTTTTTTTGTCGGTTAAAGGCTTATAGCTGATATGGATACGGCCATGAAAAACCGGCATCTCAATATTAATCCAGTTTTGTTCCCCGGGCGAAAGCGGATCGTTGGTGATACGCGCATAAGCAGGATATTCGAATGCATACGGATAGATGGAATCGAGAAGGGTATATTTTTTTTCCGGCAGCGCTATGCGGAAATAGCCACGTGGTTTTGGGGTATATTCATTATTACAGGATGACAATACCATTATTCCGGTTATTGTAGCAACCAAAAGTATAGTAATTCCCGATTTGTGAAATTTTAAAAGGAATGACAAGATTTTTCGAAAAGGCATTTTTATAACTATATACGTGTTAAAACGAAGTGAAGTACTGTTTATTGCCTATGTACGGGCATTGAGCTGCAGAATGGAACCCGGTTCGTAAATGCAATTAAAGCACTAACTTAAGCCGGCTTAACCGGATTCATTGTTATCAGCAGGAGTAGTAATTTTCACTTTCTTGAGCCTTCGCTTATCAGCAGCTTCAACACGAAAGACAAATTCGCCAAGAGCGAACGTTTCGCCTGTGGCTGGCATTTTACCTGAAAGTTCGAGTATCAGACCGGCAAGTGATTCACTTTCACCCTTAGCCTCATCGAAAATGCGATCGTCGATACCTAACACCCTGCACATATCGTTGATGGTGGTTTTTCCTTCAAAGATATAATTGTGATCATCCATCTTCGAAAAGAAAGTATTATCAGCTTCCACATCAAACTCGTCGTTTATTTCACCCACAATTTCTTCGATAATATCTTCCAGGGTGATGATTCCCGATGTTCCGCCATATTCGTCAACCACAACGGCCATATGTATTTTTTTTTCCTGGAATTCCTGCATCAGATCGTTGATAGGTTTATTTTCCGGAATAAAAAACGGCGGCCGAACCAACGATTTCCAATCAAAAGAGTCGGTTCCTGCCAGATGCGGAAGCAGGTCCTTGATGTACAAAATGCCTGTGATTGTATCAGGAGTATCATTGTAAACCGGTATCCGCGAATAGCCTGACTCAATAATTATTTTTTGAACTTCATTGAATGAAAGTGAATCATCAATAGCTGTGAGATCAACCCTCGGGCTCATAATTTCACGCGCGTTAATATCGCCGAAGCGTGTTATGCTCTTCATGATTTTACGATCCTCATCATCCACCTTTCCATCGGCAGTAATATCAATTGCATTCGAGATATCGTCGAGTGTAATATTGTGGTATCTGTGTGCATGACGCCTGTCAATAAACCGGGTAGTTCTTACCAACAGGCTGCTGAAAGGATACAATACCTTTTGCATAATGCTTATTGGTGTGGCCAGTAAAGAAGCAATGCGTACTGGCTTACGGGTGGCAACTACTTTTGGTATTATTTCGCCCAGCAATAACAAAAATGCAGTAATAATTACTACCTGAATAAGAAATCCGAGAAGCGGATTTGAGGAGAAATCCAGATATTGATTTACAAGGAACGTGGAAAGAATAACAATACCAACATTTACCAGGTTATTGGTTATTAAAACGGTAGCCAGGAGTAATTTCGAATTCTCAAGTAAATGAACAATTCTTTTGTTTACATGTGTTTTTGATGAGCGTATCTCATTCAATTGAGAAGGCGACAGTGAAAAGAATGCGGTTTCGGAGGCTGAAGCTGCTGCTGAACATATCAACAAAATAATTAATGTTAATAATCCGGCAATGAGGCCGGCTGATGATGCCAGATCAGTAGTTGTAAAATTTAATAAAATTAGTGCGTTAAACGCATCAGGAAGTGGGTCGGGCACGGTGTGAAGTAATTGATTTTAAGATGCAAAGATAGTAAAAGCTTGAAAACAAACGAGCGAACAATGTTCGCCCGTACAATTTATGTTCGAAAGCACTACTCTTTATTAGAAAAAGAGGGACAGAGATATAGGGATTCAGAGGGGACTAACACTTTTACCTTATTCCCTATACCTTAATAAATTCGTTTTAATTACCAGGTAACATTCACTAGAAAGGCAGATCGTCATGATCATTTTGCTGTGCCGGAGGTTCAGTAATTGGTGGAACTACAGGTTGCGCCGGATGTCCGTTTGTATTTGACGACTGCGGCTGATAATTGTTTTCGCCACTTCCTTCTTTGCGTCCGCCTAATAATACCAGGTTATCAGCTTGTATTTCAGTGATGTATTTTTTTGTTCCGTCCTTAGCATCAAAGGAACGTGTACGTATTTTACCTTCGATATATACCTGGCCGCCTTTACGGAGGTATTGTTCGGCTATTTCGGCCAGCCCACGCCACATCACAATATTATGCCATTCGGTATGCTGAACTTCATTGCCTTCCCTGTCGCGCGAATACTCGGTTGTAGCCAGCGAAAATGTTGCTTTTTTATATGTGTCAAATGTTTGAACTTCAGGGTCTTTCCCCAGGTTCCCGATTAGTGTTACTTTATTTATTCCTCGTGCCATAATGATTGGATTGTAGATTTATTATACTTACAAATGTAATTTAAAATGAAGCAATTGATGGTGGTGTTAATAAATTTTAGGCCAAACCTGGCAAGTTAGTCCGGGTTCGCCCTGAAGTCGTTTCCGGATCATAAGTTATCCGAAATTATTTCTGATGTATCAATAAAGTATTAAACGAATCCGGTTCCATTGACGCACTTATCATTTCATTACCAACTTTAATGCTGATAGTGGCCTGTGTTTCATATTCATTTTGCAGGACAACAACAATGCTTTTATCCGGATTTATAAAAGCAAGCAAATTTTGAAAATTACCGCTCACTGACAGGCGTTTTGCACCTGGTTTTATATAATGGCTCAGGTGTTTCAGCACATAATAGTCAAAGTTGTACTTGTAGGTTTTTGTTTCCGGATTTACGCTTACCAGTGAATTTTGTTTCCAGCCCCAGCGGCTTATTGAATTTTGCAGTAAGGATGTATTCCAGTACATGTATGCATTTGCCCCATTGTTGAAATATTGTTTCATCAGGCCCCATGTATATTTAGCGTATTTCCAGTCATTTTTACCGTTGCCGCATTCCTGCTCTGATTGGTACAAAGTAAGATCCGGATACCTTTTATGAATTCCGGAAATGGCATCTTTGCCGGCCCATTGAAAACCCACACCTTTGATATATTTGCTGCTCACCACATCTGTTAAAATGGTATCCACCAGTTTTTCATTGGGTCTTTCCATGGTGCCAAAGTAAACATCCACATTTAAAGCATTCATCTCCGGCCCTAAATAACCTATGAATTTCGCAAGCCCTTTCGCTGTCCAGGTGCAGCTTGGGAAAGGCTGTGCCGAATTGAATTCATTCTGTGGCATTACCATGCCGATATTTATCTTCTCTGCTTTGTAAGCTTTGATAAATTTTACAAAGTACAAGGAATATGCTTTGTAATATTTGTCGTGCTGAATAAACATATCGGTACCTTCTTTACCTTCCTTTTCCGGTTTTAATCCATTATCCAGTCCGGTGAAATAGATTCCCCATTCCTCTGACGTACTATTTGTAATACCCTTTTGCAGGCTTTTAAGTGCATAATGTTTGTTGTATTTCATCCATGAAGGCGGTGACCAGGGAGATGCCCAGATTTTCAATCCCGGATTGTATTTCTGTGCATTTTTTATGAATGGAATCAAGGTTTCTTTATCATTGTCGATGCTGAAATTTTTCATCGCGAAGTCGCCATCCGTCTCATTATACGAATACCAATCCCGCGAAAAATCATTGGCACCAAGCGGCATGCGGCAGATTGTGAAATTGGCACCTGCGCCAGGAGCGAAAAGTTCCCTGAAAATATTATCTCTGTCCGTTTCGCTTAAAAGGCTTAGCGAAGTCCATCCCACTTCATTAAAACAAGTACCGAATCCTTCAATAGTTTGCAGAGTTTCATTCAGTTTTATCTCAACATCATTTATCTCATCAGCAGGAGTGGTAGCAACCGCTATATTTTGCTTCCATTGTTCAGTTTGCGTAGAGCTTACCCATTCCACTTTTGTTTGCGAATTTGAAATCATTGTCATCATTACAAACAATGCACAACCAACTAACCTGTTCATAGCATTAAGATTTAGATTATTTTTTTCCCGGCTTTCGGAAATATCTGCCAATGCGTGGTAAAAACAATGCATCTGACATCTGCCAGAATTGAATTGTTGCTGTGGTAAAAATACAATTTTTACAAATGCTTTTGAAACCTGAACCTATTTTCAGGCATGGTGCATATACATTGTATAATTAAGTCTTATATCAGCATAAGAATACACCGATAAAATTTTCAGATTATCGATTTTCGTATTATTGGTTAGAAAAACCGGGTTAGAAAAAACATCAATGCTTTGCGACTTCGAGTAATGCGATTTTTTACCGCCTGTTAAGTATAGGAAAGGATCATAGCTGAATTCAATCTATTCTGTCAGAATTTTCTCAAAACAAACGCTGTTTGACACATTTGCATACTGCCCGTAATTTTGGATGATCTTATACCTGTTTTTCTTATACATTGCAATAGCTTCCGGTTGATTTATTCCGGTTTCCAAAAGGCATTTCGTGTAGTTTAACTCCAGAGCCCACAGTTCCAAATGATTTAAAATCATAGAAGCAATTCCCTGTCCACGCATACGAGGAACCACAAACATACGCTTAACTTCCATTGTATTATGGTCATATACCTTAATGGCACCGCAACCAACCGGTATTCCGTTATCGTAAGCAACGATTGAATGCTTAATTTTATCAATTTGGTTGAATTGGGCATAAAAATCATGGTCATCCCCATCACGGATCTTTAAATCTTCGTCAAGTTCCCTGACAAGCATTTGGAAGTCCTTGTTTCCGGAATCTGTTCTGTTGCAACTGATCATTTTAAATTATAGTTTTCAGATTAATAGCTTTGTTATTTTGTTTGCAAGAAAATCAGTACGGGTTGGCCATAAATCTTAGTACGCATTCAGAGAGCAGGTCATTTCGAAGAGTAGATTTAATCACAATATGATTTTGTATGTTCCGAGAACCAAAGGTAAGCAAAAGGTGCTCAATGCAAAAAACAAGCATTTTTCTTCAGACTTATACCAAGAACATCCATTCCCCTCCTTGCGTAATCAACTGCGTGGCTTTAAACATAATTTTCGGCCTTAAAAACCAATCACCGGTGTTAGCGGTTCGGCTTTGTTGTTCATTTTCTTTCAATGGTGTCCGGTTAAAATTATATCTCGTCCCTACGGGACTAAGAACCAATATGTAATTTACTTTCTACCAATATGTTGTCCCTATCGGGACAGTCCCGTAGGGATGGTATATTGGTAGAATAAAAAGTAACCCCTCAAGTATAAAGTCCCGTAGGGACGAGATGTATAGGGCATTACAGCGCTTTTAATCAAATTTACCCGGACATCAGTGATTTTCTTTCTAACATCTTCATAAATGAAAAACCAAGCTTATCAATATTCTCAAATTTATTGTGATAGGAGGAAATATTAGCCAGAATAAGTATTCCGTTTTTATTTTCGACATCTATTATCATTGAGGTTGAGTACCCGCCAGTTCCTCCGTTATGCCAATGCCATTTGTTGCCATTTTTTCTGTTAATAATAAACCATCCCAATCCTACATCTCTGATTTCGTTCTCCTTAAAGGTTTTAATTCGGGTTAGAGCCAGTTCCATATTGCTGCTGTCGAATTGTGCAATTGCAAATTCTGAAAGGTCTTCCACAGTAGAGTAAATCCCACCTGCCCCGATTAATGCGCCAGGTGTCCGGTTTGGAGTTGGCTTTCCTCTCTCGTTAATACCTTCCACTAAAATATTGGCAACTTTTGTTCTGTCTGTGCCGGAATGAGTCATATTGTATTTATCGAATATAAGTTCTTTTACAAGTTTCTCGTAGCTCTTGCCGGAATGTTTTCTTAATGAATAAGATACTAAACCCATTCCTAAGTTGGAATACTCGCTTTTACTTCCTTTTGGATAGTCTATAGAAATATCGTTTTTTAGATATTCATCAAGTTTTTGCTCATCATAATTTTTATATGGGTTTTTTTGATTGAAAATTGCAGCAAAACGCATATTCGATGGAAGTCGTGATAATCCATACGTGTGATTAGCTAATTCCCGAAATGTGAATTTTAAATTATCATTGAAAGGGAAGTCAAAATATTGGTTAATAGTGTTGTCCAATTCCACATCACCATTAATTACAAAATTTGCCAGTATTGTTGACGTAAATACTTTTGTGATAGAGCCAATTTCAAAAGCTTTTCCCTTATTTTCGATGGTAGTAAGTGTGTCGTTGATGCGGCTTATGCCATAATAGTTAACCTTGCCATTATGTATCAGGGCAAATGACAGTTGTGTATTGTCAGGAAATTGTTTTGTGAAATGATAAATTGAGTCTGCTTGCCCGAAAAGCAGATTCCCGGATTTTAAATGATTTATTGCAGGTTTATCTAAAGGTGGTCTGCCACAGCCCGATAAAGCAAGTAAAATTTTTATAATTTGCGCTAACGGTTTTCGGCTTGGCGATGTGGCGGATTTTTAGCACTAAAGTTCAATAGAATTGCTATTGTTGAACCTTGCACAAATGTTTCATAGAAGCACTTCAGCCGCCATATTGCCAAACCGATGTTAGCAAACGTTTATTGTTTTTTAATCAGCTTTGGTATATCACTATACTTAATAAAAAGCAGTCCATCAAACCTGTCTTTAACAATGAATTCAGCCGTGCTTCCATTGTTTTCCATTCCTAAAAGCAGTTCACGGGTAAAATCGTTTTTGTTATATTTTCTTAAGTCCAATACATATTTTTCTTTTTGAAATTGGTTAAGATAATAAGCAAGATACTTATTGTCATTATGCTCGAAATCAAAAGTCCCATTGTAGTTCAGGTTTTTTCCACTGTAGACAAATGCTCCAATTGAATAGTATTTATCGGCAAAGGTATTTTTAAGATAATGCCCCATCCAATTTACATTGTAATTCGGCTTTGTCTTGTTTTCAATATGACTGTTTTGTGCCCAAATAATGATTTTTGATTCGGGATTTTCGTCTTTGTATGATTTTACTATTTCAAATAACACTTTGTCTCTAATGTTAGCAGAAATTGGCCAACTCATCAATTCTCCAATGTTGATTTTTGAATATGTGTTTAAAAGAATTTCATTCGATTTTTGTAAAGCGAGGATTTCATTCTTTTTAGTTCCAGATTTAATCAATTCGTTTAAGTTTTTATTCAAAAAAGTGTTGTAATTGTTTAAAAAGCCAATAAATCTGTCTCGTTGATTGTTGAATGACACTGTGTCTTTGTCGTTCTCATATTGATAGAGGTTATTAAAACTTCTCATTTCCAATGGAACCGACTTTGCCAATAAGGAATCCCATGGTTGGGCAATTTCGGTCATTCGCTTTATGAGAAAATTTTGCTGTGGTTGGCAATCAAACCCTTGGATTTTTAATCTTCCACCATGTGATTTTACATAGCTTACAAGATTTTCAATTTCTTCTGAATTGTAGTAAAAATTAGAGCTAAAAACGCTTGTAAATTCTTTGGCTGTTAGTGAATCCAATTGCTCCCAGGCTAATGCGGCATCTCCATATCCTGATTCAAAAAGAATCAAATCAAACCCTAACTCTTGATGTAAGAATTTGACTAATTCAGTCTTTGCTGCAAATACCTCTCCAAGCCCGTGTGTATTTTCTCCAAGCGCTATAATTTCAACATCCTTTAAAACCTTTTTTAAGGTTGATAGATTTTCAAATTTTTCTAAATCAGCAGTAACTTCAATTGTCGAATTGAGTTTATTTTGAGCTGTACAAGAACCTAATGTAAAAGCTATTAGTATTGTCAGAATTTTTCTCATTAAGGTCTTTTTAAGGTTGTTGCCAACGGATAACACTCCCGAAAAATCGGGACAAGTTCCCGTTACACGGGACAAGTTATGGCAAGTGCGGGAATAAATTGTTACTCAACTGCCTGCCAGCACAAATGTATATAAAGATTTCAAATGTTTCAACGATTACGCATACCCGCATTTGCTAAAGCGTTTGTTGGAAACCGTATTTATTTGTTTTTTAATATCTTAGAATATTTCATGTTAATTTTAATAGTTTCTCCAACTTTCAATTCCTGACCAGGATAATATGGTTCATTAATAACCATGTTATCGTAATGACAACCATGGCAATCAATAACTCTGTATACTAGATTATATCCACCTTTACGTTTATTTTTCTCAGTGATTACTCCTTGGATAATACAATCAAAGGTTTCTCTGTCAGAAGCAAATGAATATGGAGTCAAATTTGTTGATCTCAATTGTACATAATACGGGATTCTAATAGTATCACCTAAAGCAAGTCCTTTAAACGTATCTTTGTTTTGTTTTCTTTTTATTTTATATACTTTATTAATGCTATCAAGAACTGGTTTAGGTGGATTATCTGGTTTAAATTCTCTTTCGTAACAAATACTGCTATTTTGAAAAAGCCCTTTTTTCACAGCTTCTGAATGAAGATTGGGCAAATTATCAAATCTTTTTTTACGAAGTCTATCAACTTTCTTTAAGGTCATAAAGTCATAAGTCCCAGCGTACATCATTACAACTTCAACAGTGTCACAATCTTTCTTCAATTTAATTTCAGTTAACTCCAAACCTACATCTTTAAACAACAATCTGTCGGTTTCTTGTGGAATGCTAATTGTAAATCGACCATCCATATCTGTTTTTCCTAGAATTACAGTATCAGAGTTTTGAATGTATAACATCGGTAGTGGTTCTAACCCATAGTCAGTAATCACTCGCCCAGTTATAATTCGGTTTTGTCCACTGAGATTCAGGCAT
>JFJP01029804.1_pt1 | contig 11832 bp, 11 predicted proteins | sample 431651 | NCBI WGS metagenome assembly JFJP01 (sample SAMN02602958, study PRJNA72255) | Microbial mat metagenome, whole genome shotgun sequencing project. | biome: fresh water; feature: sink hole; material: water; isolation source: purple microbial (photo- and chemosynthetic) mats found in... | reverse complement strand
CGGCACCGCATGGTGAAGGTCGGCATCCTCTCGAAGGATGACGCATTCGAACTCGGTGCCGTCGGCCCGATGATGCGTGCCTCCGGCATATCGCAGGACATGCGCCAACTGGGTTACGCGGCTTACAGGGAACTCGACTTCAAGCCCATTGTGGAAACAGCCGGCGACTCCTATGCCCGCTCCCTGGTTCGAATCCGTGAAATCGAACAATCCTTTGCGTTGATCAGGCAGGCGGCAGGAATGATTCCCGGCGGTGCGATCGAAGAAAAGGTCAAGGGTACCCCGAACGGCGAGTATTTCGCCCGTCTGGAGCAGCCCCGGGGCGAAGTCATCTATTATGTCCGCGGCAACGGCAGCAAGTTTCTGGACCGTGTCCGCGTCCGCACGCCAACCTTCGCGAACATCCCCTCCCTGCTGAAGATTCTGCAGGGATGCGAACTGGCCGACGTACCGATTCTGATCCTGACGATCGACCCCTGCATCAGCTGTACGGAGAGGTGACGAAATGGCCATATTTACGATCGCCGGCGAAGTGATGAAAAGCCTGTTCCGGAAGCCCGCCACGAAAATGTACCCGGCCGTGCCCCGCATATGGGAACGCGCGACTCGGGGACATATCGCAATCGACATCAGCGCCTGCATCTTTTGCGGCATCTGCGGCAAAAAGTGCCCCACACACGCCATCACCGTGGACAGGCCGGGCAAGGTCTGGGAGATTGAGCGGCTGCAATGCATCCAGTGCAACTGCTGCACCGAAGTTTGCCCGAAGAAATGCCTGACCATGGAGAATGCATATACCGCGCCGTCCACCGGTTCCGTGAAAGATTCGTTTCATGCGTGATGTCGTCGCTTTTCCGACAAACATCCCACTTCACATTCCGACAAGCAAGGATCGTTTCGATGCATGAATTTCCAATCACCCAGCAAATCATCCGCATTGCGGAAGGAAAGACCCGGGAGGCAGGCGCTTCGCGGGTCCTGGCTGTTTCGCTGGTGGTCGGTGACCAATCCGGCTTCATCGGCGACTCCATCCAGATGTACTTTGACGCCATCTCAGAAGGAACCTGCTGTGAAGGCGCTGTGCTCACCATCACCCATGTCCGGCCGAAACTGCGCTGCACGGCCTGCGGCCTGCTTTTCGAGCGGAAACCCTTCTCCTTCGCCTGCACAGGCTGCGGAGCCGACGGGGAACCGACGGAGGTGGGGAAAGAATTCTATATCGACCATATCGAGGTTGTCCCCGGAGGATTGGATCATGACTGATTTTCTGCGCGGTGTGCGCCGTCATCGCGGTCACACCGGAAAACCGCATACCCACCCCCATTTCCATGGAGACCATACGGGGGGAGACATAGGAGAACCTGAATCCGACCATACGCACAATCACGAGCATGATCATGCGTACAATCATGAACATGGGCATGGTCACAATTGTGCGGACGAACGAAATCCTCTGCACAGTCCCGGACAGGGACAAGAAAACAGCCATTCGGCCGAAACCATGCGTCTCGAGGTCATGGAGGACATTCTGGCTGAAAACGGTCGAATCGCGGACCGCGTGCATGAATGCCTCCATGCGAAGGGTATATTCTGCATCAACATCATGGGTGCTCCGGGTGCCGGCAAGACCACCAGCCTCATCCGCATCCTGGAAAACCTGAAGCACCTCACGCCTTATGTCATTGAAGGGGACATCGAATCGGACATCGATACGCAGACGCTCCGCAAGCTTGGCGTACAGACGCTCCAGATTAATACAGGGGGCGCCTGCCACCTGGATGCACCGCTCATCGAGAAAGCCATATCCGACATGCCGCTGTCGGAACGCGGCATCCTCTTCATCGAGAACATCGGAAACCTGGTCTGCCCGGCCGAGTTCAAGATTGGCGAAGACATGAAACTGCTCATCGCCACAGTAACCGAAGGCAGCGACAAGCCCTACAAATATCCGCTTGCATTTGAAAAGGCGGATGGCATCCTGGTCAACAAGGTGGACCTGGTCCCGTACCTGGACTTCGATGAAGCCTTCTTCATGGCGGGAATTCGCGCATTGAACCGTACGGTCCCCGTATTCAAGGTATCGGGACGTTCAGGGGAAGGTTTCGGGGAAGTGGTGGCATGGATCGAGTCTTTGGCGGAACAGAAAACCGCATCCCATTGAAGAAAAGGGAAAACGGAAAAAGAAAGAACATCACGACGGAGCCTGTCGGAGACATCCTTTGCTTTGCCACCATCGAAGGGGTTGTGCAGGGCGTCGGGTTTCGTCCTTATGTCGCCAAAAACGCCGCTGCATGCGGCTTGCACGGATGGGTCCGCAATGCGGGCGGGCGGGTGGAGATTCTTGTATCCGGCTCCCGCACGAACCTGGACATTTTTTTCGCAGCCGTTGTGAAAGGTCCTCCGCAAAGCGACATCAAACGATTCAGCAGAACTGAACCGGAAAGGCCGGATTTTCGGATGCCGCCGCTGCCCACGGATGGAGCCTTCCTCATTCTGTCGAGTGAATGTGCCTCATCCGGTCTGGCGATGCCCCCGGCGGACCTGTGTGTCTGCGAAGCATGCCTGCGGGAAATGGACAATCCCGCCGACAGAAGATACCGACATCCTTTCATCAGCTGTACTTCCTGCGGTCCGAGGTACAGCATCCTGGAATCGCTTCCTTACGACCGGCACACGACCTCGATGGCCGATTTCCCCATGTGCCCGGCATGCGGGTCGGAATACGGCAGCATGGGCGACAGGCGGCATCATGCCCAGACAATTTCCTGCCATGACTGCGGTCCGCAGCTCGTTTTCATGAAAGTGGAAGGACCCGGCATAAAGACAGAGATGGCACATCCGGATGCCCTGCGAGTTGAAACCATCCTTTCCGAGACGGTCGAAATCCTGCGTTCCGGCGGAATCGTGGCCATCAAGGGGATCGGTGGCTTTCATCTTCTCTGCGACCCCTTCAGGGATGAAGCGGTCACACGGCTCCGAATCCTGAAACAACGCGACGCCAAACCATTTGCTGTGATGTTCCCAACACTGGGCGACATCCGGAATGTCTGTCAGGTAACCGAAACCGAAGCCGCATTGCTCCGGAACACCGCACATCCCATTGTACTCCTGACACCGCTGAAGGAACCGGCAAAGCCGCTGTCTCCATGCGTCTGCCCTGGAAGCCGTCACATCGGAGCCCTCCTGCCCTACACGCCGCTGCATCATCTCCTCCTCCGGATGACGGGACCGCTGGTGGCAACCAGCGCGAATCTCTCCGGACATCCCATTGTCCCGGATGAAGAAACCATGTCGAACTGGCTTGGAAAAGGTCTGGACGCTGTGCTGTCCCATTCACGCCGCATCGTGACCCCGCAGGACGATTCCGTCGCCTGGGTGGTGGATGATGCACCCCAGCTCATCCGACGTGCCCGCGGGTACGCCCCTCTGTCCCTTCCGATGCGCTCGACCGACGGTCGTATGGTCCTTGCACTCGGCGGACAACAGAAAGCCGGATGGTGCCTGGTGAAAGAAGGATATGCCCTTCTGGGCGAATATCTTGGTGACTTGTCGGAGGAAGAGGCCTGGTTGACCTGGAACCATTCACTGGCCAACGCCGTCGACAGATCAGGCGGCAAACCGGACAGGGTTGCCATCGACCTGCATCCCCGCTACCGAAACCGGGACCTTCCACTTCTCACCGATATGCCGAAATGCGATGTCCTGCCCGTTCAGCATCACCATGCACATATCGCCGCGGTCATGGCCGAGCATGACCTCGAGGGTCCCGTGCTGGGTGTCTCCTTCGATGGAACGGGTTTCGGTTCGGATGCCACCATGTGGGGCGGAGAATTCCTGATGTGCCGGGGAAGCGATTTCATCAGGGTGGCCGCACTCAAACCCATTCTGATGGTGGGTGGAGACAATTCCGTGGAAGAGGGTTGGAAATCTTTGCTGTGCCATCTGTCTGCGGCAGATCTTCCCATGCCGCCGGAATCATCGGTTCCCGAAAGGGATGCCATCGTGCTGTCCGCCTTGCGAAGCAGGGTGAACACAATGGTCTCTTCCAGCATGGGACGGTTGTTCGATGCTGTCTCAGCGCTGCTGGGTTTCGCAAATGTGTCGCGGTTCGAAGGAGAATGCGCGATCCTGCTGGAAAAGGCAGCGTCCGAGTACCTGGACGCTCGAATGACAGCACCTTCTTTTCCCGTCGAGGCGACTGCATCGCCTGCCTTCTCCATCGAAGAGACTGCTGTGCCTGCCTTTTCCATCGAAGAGAATGTAGTGCCTGCCTTTTCCATCGAAGAGAATGGAGTGTCTGCCTTTTCCATCGAAGAGAATGGAGTGTCTGCCTTTTCCATTCAGATGGATTCGGATGGCCTTCTGCTGCTCGATCCCGCTCCGGTTCTGTCGGGTCTTCTGAAAGGCCTGCAATCAGGCACGGCGCGAAATCAGCTGGCACTGGCCTTCCATCAGGCAGTTGCCTGTGGCACAATGATGATTCTGGACCGCTTGTCCGAATCACATGGCATCAAAACAATCGCACTCAGCGGCGGTGTCTTTCAAAATCGCCTGCTGCTGGATATGCTGCTGCCTCTGCTGCGTACAGCTGGTCATCGTGTATATCTGCACCGCCAGGTTCCGCCCAACGACGGCGGACTGGCTCTCGGGCAGGCCTTTGTCGCCTGCAGGAAAGGTTGAACGGCATGTGTGTGGCAGTACCGGGGAAAATCCTGCATATCGAAGGAGATGTTGCGACAGTGGACTTTCAGGGCAACCGTGTCCGTGTGAGTCTTGGCCTTGTGGATGCGGACATCGGCGACCATGTCCTCGTTCACGCGGGATGCGCGATAGAAGTGATGCGGAAGGAACAGGCGGATGAACTGAATGATCTGCTGGCGGAACTGGAGGAAATGCTCGCACCCGAGCGGGCTGCTCTGGCGGACCGGGAGGCACGGTCATGACCACAAAGGCGATTCTTGACGATCTGCGTGAATGGACAGGTCCGGACCTTCGCATCATGGAGGTCTGTGGCACGCACACGGCAGCCATCATGCAGAGCGGACTTCGAAGCCTTCTGCCAACAGGAATCACGCTCATTTCCGGACCGGGCTGCCCGGTATGCATCACACCGGCAGCTTATGTCGACAAAGCTGTGGAACTGGCCATGCGTCCGAATTATCGCCTTTATGCCTTTGGAGACATGCTGAAGGTGAAAGGGACGGATAAAAGCCTGTCCGACGCGAAGGCGGACGGCGGGCATGTCCGGTTCGTATACTCGCCGCTGGATCTGCTCGGGTTCGCCGAAAAGGAACCGCAGTTCACCCATGTGTTCGCAGCAGTCGGATTCGAAACAACGGCACCGATTTACGGCATGCTGGTCAAAAAAGCGTATGAAAAGGGGTTGCCCAATCTGGAAATCCTGACAGCGCTGCGCACCATCCTGCCCGCCCTCGAACTGATCCTCGAAAGCGGGGATCCAATCGATGCCTTCCTCGCACCCGGTCATGTCAGCGCCATCATCGGAAGTGCGGGGTATTCCGATCTGGCGCAACGCTATCAGCGCCCGTTTTCGGTTGCGGGATTCAGCCCGGAACACATCCTGTACGCAATCTGGCAGTTGGCCCATGCAGTCCGGAATGGACGGCATGACGTGTGCAACCTGTATCCGGGGGTTGTTCACCAAGAAGGAAATCTGAAGGCGCTTGCCCTTCTGGATGATGTCTTCGAATCCGGTCCATCGGCTTGGCGCGGAATCGGAATTCTTCCGGGTTCCGGTCTGTTCCTCCGAAACAAATACGCTGCTTTCGACGCAGGCAGTCATGGATTGGACGCGGATCCGCCGCCGAATCCTGCATGCCGCTGCACCGATGTCATCCTTGGTCGCATCCATCCGACTGCATGCCCCCTGTTCGGCACCATCTGCACGCCCGGGTGCGCGCAGGGCCCCTGCATGGTTTCCGCCGAAGGTGCCTGCGGAATCTGGCATCGGTTTCGCGGCGAATGACAGGTTGATGTCACGCTTTGGTCCCGCCATACAGTGGCAAGAAAGGAATCCTGCATGAAAAAAACGGTCATGGCTCACGGGAGCGGGGGGACGCAGACAGCAGCGCTCATCGCCGAAGTCTTCGCCAAACATCTTTCAAATCCGTTCCTTGACAAAATGGAGGATGCCGCCGTACTTCCGCTGCAAGGTCCCTGTGTCTTTTCCACGGATTCATTCGTCGTGGACCCGGTGATCTTTCCGGGCGGCGACATCGGAAAATTGGCCGTTTGCGGTACTGTGAACGACCTGTTGTGCATGGGTGCCACCCCGCGGTGGCTTTCAGCCGGATTCATTCTGGAAGAGGGTCTGCCTTTTGATCTGCTTGAAGAAATCGCACGATCGATGAAATCGGCCGCCGATGAAGCCGGTATTGTGATTGCGGCTGCGGACACGAAGGTCGTGGAGGGCAACGGCGGTCTTTTCATCAACACGTCCGGCATCGGAACGCTGGGAAGACGTGCGCCGATTCGCGCAAACGGCGGTCAGCCCGGAGATGCGGTTCTTGTTTCGGGTCATCTTGGGGACCACCACGCCTGCATCCTGAGCCGAAGACTGGCCATCGAAAACGGCATCCGAAGTGACTGTGCAATTCTCTCTCCGCTTCTTTCCGTACTGCGGCGCAACAAAATAAACATCCATGCCATGCGCGACATCACACGGGGGGGACTCGCGACCGTGCTGAACGAATTGTGCCTTGCTTCCGGCGTACGATGCAGGCTGGAGGAAGATCTCATCCCGACTTCCCCGGAAGTGGCCGCCTTCTGCGGCATTCTTGGTCTGGACCCGTTATACATGGGCAACGAAGGAAAGCTTCTGCTGTTTGTCCCGGAGGATCAGGCAGAAATGGCGGTAAACGCTCTCCGTAGAACAGAAGCCGGCTTGCATGCAGTCAAGATTGGAAATCTGCTGGCGGAAGACCCGCTGCTTCCCGCCCGTGCGCGTGTGCTCATCCAAACCCGGCTGGGTGGGCAGCGTCCGGTCGATTCGCTCTCCGGGGAAGGGTTGCCACGCATCTGTTGACCACGCGCTGGAAGAAGATTACCTGCTCTATTCATCTCACTCCACGCGCAGTTCGCCATCCCGGTAGACAAATGTGCACAGACCCTGCTCCATCTTGACATCCTCCACCTTGTCCTTGATCTCAAGATGCACGAGGGCATAACACTTTTTTTTCACAATGACTGCGCCTTCTCCAGGAGTTCGCAAATGGTCCGCCAGCGACTTGTATTCATATTCGACTTCCTTGAGGTGATCCTTCAGGTCTTCAATTTTTTGACGCAAATCCGCCTGTTCCTCTTTTTGCTCGGGCGTTTGGGTACTGCTGTCAAACAGGCGGATTTTTTGTTTCAGACGCCCCATGTCCATTTTTCCTGTTTCCATGGACTTGAGGGATTGCTCAAAGTGATTGCGAAAGGCGACCCGGTCGAATCCATTGATCCGGACGCGAGTCTTGGACTCGCTCCGGTTTCCGAGTTCCGCCACTTCAATGCGGATATCCGCTTCAATGCTGCCGCCGACAATACGCCCACGTGGAGAATCCACAAAAATCTGCCTTGCCCGGATGCTGGAATTAATCGCATAGAATCCGATGTAGACATTGCCTTCACACACCACAGTGACATCCGACAGGTATTTCACATAAAGATTCTTTCTGCAGCGGATGACGGCGCGCCCTTTTCCGGCAATGCCACCGCGGATGTATATGCTTCCGTCGCGGCTGACGATTTCATCGGCTCCGCCGACGCCGTATTCCCCGAGAATCTCAATATCGCGATCCGCCTTGACGCTGAAATTGTCGTCAACGGTTCCTTTGACGGAGAGGAAGCCGTCAAAGTCGACATTGCCGGTGCTGAAGTCGATATTGCCGGACACTTCGAGGTAATTGTACACCCCGACCATGTCCCCGCGATAGAAGACGGCTCCCGCCTTCCTGGCCCGCAGGACGGTTTTTCCGGGTTCCATGTCTTCCTTCACGGAAGACCTTTCATATCGGAGAGGATAGGAGATGCCCTGGGTTGGCGGAACCGCGCGGCCGGCCACATCGGTCCCGGGCACACCCGGTGTGGGGTCTGTCCGTTCACCGAGCCAATCACCTTCCACCACTTGCCGGATGAGGTTCAACTCGTAATGGTTCGCAGCGCCTTCTTCAATCACTTCCGGCACAGGGGGTGTCAGATCGATCATGAGGATGGTCGCATCTTCTCCGTTCTGCGGCGGGTCACCTTCGGCGATCAGGTATTCGGTTGCATTCTTCAGGGTGCTGCTGCCAAGTACTTCCTTGTGGATGCCATACGACACCTCGGCATGCTTCAATGCCATGCCGATTTCCTTGACCAGATTGATTCGATTCTGCGGGTTCAGGTTCTCCGGCTCCACATGCAAGGTCATCCAGGCCTTGAGACCGTCTTCCGAAACACGGATACAGACTCTTTCCCGCAGACTGCCGAATACTTCGGGTCCAGCGGGCGGGGATGCCAGAACACGACGCACGGACTGGAATGCCGTCACGGCAATCTGAGGGAACCGTTCCGACAGAAGTTGATCGAACTGCTCCATGGTCATGCCGGGTTTCAGCGACCTGACGGAGAACTCTGTTCCGTTCCGGCTGATTTCGATCAGATCATTCGCATAAACGACTTCACCCATAAAAGTTCTTTCCCCTATCCTGCTGACGGACAGTTTCATTGGCGCGGGCCCGGACCCTGATGATACAATTGCATCTGAGAGGTGGAGGGATACTTGCATCATCCTGTTGCTTTTCGTACAATCTGATTTTACCACACTGCTGCGGTTGTACACAAAAAGGTATCAGCCGGGCATCCACCACCTGAAGCGCAGGAGGCCGCATGGAAAGCCAGATACTCCCGGACCCCCGCATCCGCATGGGACCTGTTCCGGATTTTGATCCGGGGCACACCTTTCTCTGCGGACAGTGCTTCCGATGGACCCGTGTTGGCACAAAAACAGACGCTTCATCAGACCGTTCCAGGCAGGATGATTGGGTTGGAATCGCAGGCTCGCATGCCATTCGGCTTCAGTGGGACGGTTCATGTCTTTCTGCTTCGGGCACCACGGAATCCGAGCTGAAAGGTTGGTGGCGGCCTTATCTGGACCTGGCTGAAAACTATTCCGACCTGAAGCTGAAACTGTCCGCCGGCGATCCGGTCATGGAAGAGGCAATCCGGTTCGGGCATGGTTTGCGGCTATTGCGGCAGGACCCGTGGGAAACCCTCATCACCTTTCTGATCTCCCAGAACAATGGAATTCCCCGTATCCGGAGCATCGTGAACACGCTGTGCACCTGCTTCGGGGAGGCGATTCCCTTCGAGGGGGGCATGCTTCATGCGTTCCCGACCCCCGAAGCACTGGCTGTTCTGAACAGCTGTGGACTCGATGTGTGCCGGGCAGGCTACCGCAGTGCCTATGTGATTCGAACCGCACAGCAGGTCGTCGAAGGCAGGTTTGATCCGAATGCACTATCCTCGATGCCATACGAGGAGGCACGCGAATATCTGCTTCCTTTTCATGGCGTCGGCGTGAAGGTGGCTGACTGCACCCTGCTGTTTTCCGGCCTGCATCGCTCCGCCTTCCCTGTGGATCGCTGGGTGTTCCGCGTGATGGACACCCTGTATCCAGGTTCCGGAAAAACGACGAAGGAGCTCCAGGCTTTTGCAAAGGACCGTTGGGGTGAAAACGCCGGGCTTGCCCAAGAGTACCTGTTCCACTACGCGAGAAGCCACCTCTGATTGCGCAGGAATGAAGCCGCTTTCGCTTGTCTCCGTCGGATGATTCTGTTTTCTGCGGGATGACCCCGGGCCATAATGGTTCTTCAGCGGAAAATCAATGTGTTCAGGGAGACGGCCGACATGCGCACCTGCGCATGCCGATCTCCGATCACAAGACTTGCATTGGCCACAGAACCGGGATTCGAAATAATCACGACATATTCTCCGTCCGGATTCCGGAAGTCTACCTGGAAAATCCCTCCCATGTCGCATTCGGATCCGATGCATCGTGCACCACGCTTCACATATCGGCTGAAATGCGCAATCGCCCGATATTGGGAACCATACTTGATCTCCCGGGTCTTCGAGTGGATTTGGATCATCCCTCCACCTGCTGCGCCATCCTCATGGAAAAATGGTCCGATATGGGGTCTTCCGGTCTCATCCAGCGCGAGATTCCAACAGAACAGGCTCCTGGACCAGTTCCGCATGATCTCGATGAAGGTTTTCCCGTCCATGCATGTCGCATCCGGTTCCAGACTCCAGCCTGCTCCCACTTCCGTCACATGTGCGTCAATTTCGGGATGCGCCTCGTGTACCATTTCCATGGCCGAGGATGGGCCTTCGTATGGATGCCAGGCGATGCCCCTTACCACACCCTTCAGTGTGGGATCATCAAGCATCCACTTTGCACGGCGCCACATGATGAAGTTGTGGTCCATTATCCAGAGTTCCATCTTTTCCAGACCGTTTTCCTTCAGAAGCGGAAGCAGGTGATCACGCAGGAATTCGGCCTCGAATTCAGGATGCCAGTAACAGGCCGGCATCAGACCCAGCTGATCGGTCTCGGATTCGTTCTGGGTGGTCAGCGCATTGATTGCGGCACCTTCCGCGGCGTATTCCCTCAAATACCGGACATAGTATTCGGCATATGTCTTCAGATATATCGCCCGCATCCAGCCGCCGGTCATGACACCACCGGTCTTCATCCAGCCGGGTGGACTCCATGGAGAAGAAAGCAGAAACAGGTCCGGATTGATGCGGCGGGCTTCACGGAGAATCGGCAGAATATGGTCTCGGTCATAATTGGCAGCATGAAGGCAAGGAACAGAAACAAAACGCGCCGGCAAATGCCGACGCGCTTTGTTTGTGGTGACCCCAGGGAGAATCGAACTCCCGTTACAGCCTTGAAAGGGCCGTGTCTTGACCGCTTGACCATGGGGCCATATCGGATTGATGAAACTTGTCCGGCGGGCCGATGCACCGCTGACGGCACATCGGCCTTACCCGGAAGTTGGTAGCGGCGGTCGGAATCGAACCAACGACAATTCGGGTATGAACCGAACGCTCTAGCCATCTGAGCTACGCCGCCATGTGAACCACACGGATCATTTGCCGGAAACCTGCCGGTGAACCGGTTTTGCGTTTCCATGCCTATGCTTTCCGCAAGGCGCTTTTATATTTTAACAGAGGGGGTTCCCTGGCGTCAAGCACTATTTTCGAGGCTCTCGATGCCTGAGAACAATCATGCCTGCCGGGGCAGGCGGTGGTGCAGGAACTTTTCTGATACGGGGACTGGGAGGAGATCCGTTCGGAACCATTTCAGCATCTGCCGCAGGGACGATGGGGTCCGGTGCGATGACCCGCTTCATGCCTTTTTCAAATTTCACACGCGGGAGCATGACCTGATGTCGGCAGCCTTCGCACTCCATGCGGACATCCGCACCGGTCCGGAGCACTTTCCAGATGCGGGAGCCGCATGGATGTTCCTTCTTCATCTCCACCCTGTCCCCCACTTGAAATGGCTTGATGGGCGTCGCCATGCGTCATCTCTCCTGTTCCCGCCTGCAAAGAGGCAGGGTGCCGAACGGCACCCTTGCTCTGTCGAATGATTTCACCCGACTGATTTCATCAGGGATTGCCAAAAAACAACTTGTTCCAAAACTTCAAAAATGAATGGCCGAACCTGCCATTCATCTATGAAACAGAACAAGCAATTTCTTCATGGCTCCCTAAGCCGCAGGAAAGAAATTTTCTGCATTTTTCAGAAAAGAATGGCAGGTTTGGCCATTGTTTTCTGAA